>Ga0307985_10000544_pt1 | contig 21989 bp, 15 predicted proteins | sample EllFjometageno80_FD_203155 | JGI IMG/M metagenome (GOLD analysis project Ga0307985, IMG submission 203155) | Marine microbial communities from Ellis Fjord, Antarctic Ocean - #80 | ecosystem: Environmental > Aquatic > Marine > Unclassified | place: Southern Ocean | collected 2014-10-09 | reverse complement strand
TCGCGCCAACGCCACCTGGGAACATGTGAATGCTCCAGCTAACTATTGCGTCTTTTGGCAGCGTGCGACATACGCCTTCAGGAACGATCTCGCCCCATTTGCCCATAGCATATTCAGTGAGCATGCTCTGTCGCTCTAAGGTACCGTCTGGCTGCTCTAACACAACGGATGAATTCGCATGATGAACAACGGCCGCGGCATCGCCTCTAGGCTTAACCTGCACCGCCTTGATGCAGCGATCTGCTGTCATACCGCTTGGTACGTAGTGATTGCTCCACAAGTCGTTACCATTGGCAGGAATGTCGATTGAGACGGAAGGAATGATGGTGTCCGGCTGACCGAACTGAGAAGCGAAAGTCCATTCGCTAGGGTCAGCCATCTCAGGCATAGCCACAACAATATCTGCATCGCCCATTGGCGAGCCCTGGTTTACCCAGGCTACGATAGTATCGATTTCTTCTTGTTCTAAGCGCCAGTCGCCTTCGAGGTCCTGAATGCCGATGCCATGGTCATAGGCATACGGAGGCATTTCACGATTCGCGACTCGCAATTGGATCAGTGGTGCCCAAGGGCGAACCTGATCGTAATTTGTAAGCTGCATGGGTCCGATTCCACCTTCGCGGTGGCAGACTACGCAGTTCTCATTGAGAATTTTTCCGACTTCACCGTTGTAGGTGACGTCATGATCGGCAGCTGACTGAGCCAGCGCCGAAACTTGGAACCCTGCTGCGGCAAGCGCTGCTAGGCCTAACCAGCCTTTCGAAATACTCATAAATCTCTCCTTTTGATCTTTAGGGGAAATCTCGATTCTATTAGGATCGAGTATTCCATTTATTGGATAGATGAATCTTGTGATTTCAATAAATCAGGGTAGAGTCTACCTCTTTTTAGCGGCTGGATGAAGCAGTAATAGCGACTATATTGAGAGAATCCAGGCAATAAAAAAGGCCGGTTAATCGAGATTAACCGGCCTTTTGGACTTCTTAGAAGAGGTTAGCCCAATTCTAATTAGCTAGGTACTAGTCGTTACCGGCTAGTGAACGCTCTTCTTTTTCTCTACGATCTGCAACGATATTTTCATAGCCTTCGTCATCCAGGTGAGTAACCGCGATCCAAGCATGAGACATCTCGTCGCCAGTACGGCTTCCGCCTACAACCCACTGATCAGGATCAGGGTTATTTGGGTTATTGGCTGTGTTGTCGTACCACTGCTTGATTACCATTACCGCCCCTGCAGGAAGCAAAGGAGCAGCATCTTCTGCATATAGATGGCTGTGGTGCCATGTGGCACTCCAGTTAGAGACTTGGCTGATTTGCTCAGTGCGGCCAGTTTCTGGGTAGAAAATTTCCAAAGAGGCTGCGTTCATGCGCAAGTGACCGTGTGGCTGGAAGCTATCGATGCGAACCGGGTGATCAAAAGAATGAAAACCCTGCGTCATCGTGTAGCCATTAGGAGGAACGATAAGCTCGCCGCTCTCGTAGCCGTCAGTCAGTCGATACAGTTTCAGATCCTGCTTGTAAGGAGTCTTCGCTGAAGCTGTCATGTAGTCATCGTCGTGAAACCAAAGGCCGATTTCAACAACGTTGTCTTTGATCATTGTGCCTGGAGCCGTTGCGCCAACACCACCTGGAAACATGTGAATGTCCCAAGCAACGCGTGAGTTCGCAGGCATAGTTCGGCAAACACCCTCAGGCACTAGTTCACCCCACTTGCCCATAGCGTATTCCGTAAGCTGACCGTACTTCTGCCACTCCCCGTTCTCGTCTTGCGATTCAACGTCAGAGTTAGCGTGATGAACAACCGCGGCGGCGTCTCCACGTGGCTTAACCTGAACCGCTTTGATGCAGCGATCCTGTGTCACGCCAGTGTCAACATAGTGCTTATGCCAAAGGTCGTTTCCGTTTGCAGGGATATCAATGGGCACAGAAGCAATGATTTGATTAGGCTGGCCTAAAGCGGCAGCAAAATTCCATTCGCTAGGATCTTTAACGTCAGCAACTGGTGCAACGATGTCCGCATCACCCATTGGTGAGCCTTGGTTAACCCAAGCTACGATAGTGTCGATTTCTGTCTGCTCTAAGCGCCAGTCACCTTGAAGGTCCTGGATGCCGATACCGTGGTCGTATGCATAAGGAGGCATTTCGCGATTAGCAACACGAAGCTGGATCAATGGCGCCCAAGGACGGACCTGATCATAGCTAGAGAGTTGCATAGGGCCAATGCCGCCTTCTGTGTGACATACAACGCAATTCTCGTTAATAATCTGAGCAACGTGACTGTTGTAAGTAACTGCGTCGTCCTGAGCACTAGCCTGTAGGCCAAATGCGAGGAATACGCCGCTTACTGCAGCAGTCAATACGCGTACTGTTTTCATGCTTTTCTCCTCAAATTGAGAGTTATCGATCTAAAGTAAATTTTTAATTGAATTCTTGTATTAATACCTGACAAAAATTTTAATTCGCTGCCCCTCAAATGTCCATCGAATACGGCTATTTTCGGGGAATCATTGCAACAAATTGAAACACATTTTGGAGGTTTTTTTCGCTGAGTGTTGCCGCTAGCGCCCCTCCAGCCGGGAATCTCGAAGAAATACCCTTGTTTGCTTTCTGGTCGGCCGCGAAAGCCGGCCAGAAAGCTAATAATAACAGAGGCTTACGGGCTTACAGTTACTTTTTGAACTATATTCGTCCAGCAGCACTGGTCGCCGTTCGAGCTGTCTGGACCGGCAAAGTTGTCTACCTTGGTGTGAATCATGTATTCACCCGGCTCAGAGAAAGTGGCGATTGTTTTAGCTACACCACTGCCGCCTTCTACCTTAATTTGGCCAGGAGTAATCTCACGGAAGAAACGGAATCTACGGTCACCTTCCTTGTACGGGTTCTCGGGGATAGCAGTGCTCTCATGATGTGCAAATTCCACCGTGCCAGGGCCCTGATACTTGCTGAACGCAACGCCTATTGCAATCGGCTCTAGGAAGCGTGGGTCAGTAGAATCTCGTTCCGAGATATCTTCGACATTGACTGAAAGAATCACCGGTTCACCCACCGCAACGGTGCCTTGATGTTCACCCACCTGAGCGAAAAGACCCGCTGATCTTTGGCCGTCTTCACCGAAACCGGCGAGTGGCTGCATGGCGCCTTGCGGACGCGGAAGGATGAAGTCTAGCTCGTATGCCCCTATGCCGTATCGTCCAGGGACTTTCAAGGCTTCTTCGTTACCAGTCTTGATATGCCACCAGATGTCATCGCCGGCTTCAGATTCAGGAACAGTAACCGTGAACATGCCCGTTGAGCGCCCTGCCGGGAAATGTGTGGGCTGCATGCCGCTGTATTTGGCAGGCTCTATGTAGTTCGCCGATCCTACAGGGATATCAACTGGCACATCGTTTCGGTTAATGAAGCCAAAGGAAAAGCTCGCTGTACCGTCTGGGTTAGAAATCCATCCTTCCATGACGGGTATGATGGGTAGGCCAGTAGGTGGCGCAAGGCTCAAGAAACGGCCATTGTCTGCAGATTGGGCTTGTGCCTGGAGGCTAAAGACTGCCGCAAGAGCAAAGGCTATTAGCGCAAAGGGGTTTTGATACTGTCGCATCGATGTTATCTCCAAAGATCAGGTTCAATTATTCTGTCTTACTTTATTGTTAATCTGCCAGAGTGAATAGAGTAATTAATGCCAAACTATTAAATCCATCCAAACAAGGACGCTAGGATAAACGTCATTGTACTTGGAGTCTAGTTTGCAACCGCCGAGAACCCGCGCTCTAGAGGGATTGTTTTAAACAAAATGTAACAAGCTGCGCAATTGTCAGTATTGTCCAGAGTATGAGAGGATTCGCGCAGCAATTTTAGTAACATTCAGCCGTGCAGATGGTTGGGCCTCAAACCGCCTCTGAGCGGCCTATTGGTTATCCCATCTGGCCAGTCCAAATTTAGGAAACTTAAGTCGTGGAATTGAAGCGCAAACAGTCAGCCAGTAGCAATGTGATTCCCTTTGGTAGCAAGTGCCGTAGGTATTTGCTACAGCTTATTAGTGGGTTATTACTCAGTGTTTTTGCGACCCTCGCCCCAGCAGCTCTAGATCGCGTAGGCGACTTTGCGCTGCTCGACAACGCAGGCACATTCCATCAATTAAGCCGCTATCAGCATCGCAAGGCGCTGGTGCTCATGGCTTACTCTGATAAGTGTGCGACGATGGACGCACTAGTAGATAACTTCAAGGATATTGCTCTTGAATACGCTGGAAGCGATTTCGAATTTCTCCTAATCGACTCCCAAGACCTGGACCGACCCGAGCTTTTTGAATTAGGTACTAAGCTACCTATACTAGAAGATGACGGCCAATTGGTCTCGGAAACACTGAATATTGAAAATGCCGGGGACGTGCTGGTGCTTAACCCCGAGCGTCTCTCGCTTTTTTACAAGGGCCAGCCATCGAAAGATCTCGAATCGGTCCTTACCTCGATCGCAGGCGAGGGTGTAAGCGACACGATCCGGCAATCCGGAGCAGGCTGCGCCATCGACTACCCAATGAAAGCGCTACACAGTGAGTCGCCACCAGACTTTGCCAGCGAAATCGCTCCTATCATCATAGAGAATTGTGCCGATTGCCATCGCCAGGGCGGAGTAGGCCCCTTTGCTCTGGATAGCTACATCATGGTTCTTGGCTGGTCACCGATGATTAAGGAAGTGCTCTTAAATAAACGCATGCCGCCCACACAGGTCGATCCCTATATTGGTCACTCCGAATCTGCGCGCTATCTCGATCCCAATGATGTTCAGACGCTTGTGCATTGGATTAACAACCGCGCGCCAAGGGGTGACAGCGAGGTAGACCCCTTAGAGGTGTTCTCTGCACAAGAGCGTTCCGAATGGGTTTATGGCGAGCCGGACTTCATTGTGACCGGTTCAAGGAACGAGATTCCCTCAACCGGCGTTATGGACTATGTCTATGATGATGTCGAGCTGCCCTTTACCGAGGACAAATGGCTGCGCGCTATTCAATACATTGCAGGCGAAGAATCTGTGTTGCACCACTTGGTGACGTTCGTTACAGCGCCGGACGAAGACTTCTGGGGAGACGAGCGGATAAGCGAGTCTGTCACGCGCCGCTTCGTTGGCAGCTACCTACCAGGAAAGACCAACGCTATCGAATTCGATGAGGGAACCGGTGTGTTAGTTCCGCAAGGGCACAAGCTATCGATGCAGTTTCACTATGTGACTAACGGTCAGTCTGCGGTTGACGAAACGCAATTCGGATTGTATTTCAGTGATGAGCCGAATCTAAAAGAAAGGCTGACGTATGCTGTCGCAAGCCGCTTCCTGCTGCCGCCAAATGCTAACGATTTTGAGCTTCAGGCAGAGCAGCAGGTCGAGCAAGGTATTGTTGTCACAGGAGTGCGCGCCAGAATGAATTTTCGCGGCAAGCGCATGAAGTTTGTTGTAGAAACCCCCGAAGGGCTAACTCGAGAGTTATTCAGCGTTCCTTCTTACAACTATGGGTGGCAACCCGACTACTTATTAGATGAGGCAGAGCCCGTAGCCGCTGGTAGCACACTGAGAGTGATTGGCGCCTTTGACAACTCGCTATCAAACCCGTCTAATCCTGATCCAGATAAAGAGGTCACCTTCGGCTTAGAAAGCTGGGAAGAAATGTTTACTGGTTATTTCACATTCTACAATCAGTGACTAAGAACAAGAGCTGGTCTAAACAGCTTAGAAATACTTTACTACCACCGCTCCCTGTGCAGTGCATCGAGCCCTAAAAGATTGCTGTTGGTTATTGCTACTTTAAGCCGCAGCAAGTGATTTTTCTTCGACGATGTTAACTATGCAGTTATGACTGATAGTAATTCTCCCTTATTTTATGGTTGGAAAATTGTCTTCGCCATTTTGGCTCAGTTGACGATTACCAGTGGCTTGAGTTTCTATAATCATGCCATCTATCTCACGGAGCTGGCTGCGAATCCCAGCTTCGATGTGCAGACAGCCTCGTTCGCAGTATCGCTGTTTTTCCTATCAGGTGGAATAACTGGCTTGTGGGTTGCGAAATGGGTGCAAGACTATGATCCAAGGATTTGCATCATTGCTGGGGCAATAATTTCTGGTTTCGCATTGAGTTCCTTGGCATTCGTTCAAGAGGTCTGGCAGCTGTATCTTGCCTTTATATTTTTCGGAGCGGGTTTCTCTGCCTCTGCATTGATTCCAGCTACCACCTTGGTAACGCGTTGGTTCCATCGAAAAAGAGCTATGGCTTTGTCTATAGCGTCTACGGGTCTATCTCTAGGGGGCGTCGTGTTGACACCGCTATGCGTGTTACTCGTTAAGTCTCTGAGCTTCGAACTTGCCGCCCCGCTAATGGGACTGTTGTATATGGTAGGTGTAATACCTATCGCCTGGATCTGGCTGCGAGCGAGCCCTGAGTCGATGGGTTTGCTGCCTGATGGTGAGGAGCCCCCACCTATTTTGGCGCCACTCAACACAGAACAAAGTGGTGAAGATGGCAAAGCGGTTGTCGTTTCTAGGGACTTGGCGTCAGACGGCATTACCTTTAAGCAGGCGCGTGGCACGCGCTTTTTTTGGGGCATCAGTATCGGCTATATATTTTTGATGATGGCGCAGGTTGGAGGCATTGCTCACCAATACGGCTTGGCGAGAGAATTGTTAAGCGAGTCACACACTGCTATGGCGATTGCGATACTGCCTGTAGCCAGCATCGTCGGTCGCCTAATCGGTGGTTGGTTAGTCGGTAGAATGTCAATTCGATTATTCTCCATTGGCATGATGATCCTGCAGGGGGTTTCTCTGAGCTTGCTCGCCTTAGGTATGAACGTGCTCACACTCTGCCTCGGTCTCGCCTTGTTCGGCGCCACCGTGGGTAACCTGCTGATGTTGCAGCCGCTATTGATCGCTGAGGCTTTCGGTATTCGTGAGTATGCGAGGATTTTTGCGGTGGCAAATCTCATGTCTTCCTGGGGGACCGCCGCCGGGCCCGCAGTTTTGGGGTTAGCATTCGCTGCCAATGCTAACTTGTATAGCCTGTCCTATTGGATAGCAGCGACTGCAGGCGTGGTCGGATTGATCTTATTTCTTTCCGGTGGCAAGTTAAGAGCACTCTGACCCTCACATGGCTAGGTCGTTGAAATTGAAATCATGAAAAAAATACTCTTCGGTTTGATCGCCAGTCTTGCACTATTGGTAGGCGTAGCTTCTTTTGCAGGCTTTCCTCCTTCCTACTTAATGGCTGCGCCGGGAGTGGCCACAGGAATAGGCTCGAAGTTGCTTTGCAGTGCGCGTTATGTCTCCGGGTTTTCGCAGCAGCAGTCTTTCGATGACCTGGTTCAGTACTCAGGAATCCTGCAGGGACTAACTGTAGAGTACGACGAAGCGCAGAAGAGTGTAACGACTTCTTTACTCGGCTTGAGCAAGAAGACGGCGAACTATATACCGAGCATCGGCTGTGCGATCGACTTCGCAGGTTTTGACCAGCGCGCTTCGTTGCAGACACAACGGACGCCTGCAAGCGACGCGCCGTGGCCTGCAGGGGATACTGTAGGTGCTGCCGAATCAGGCATGGAAGGCCTACTCGAGCAGTTGCTCGCTACAGATAACGCGGCGGGCCTCAACACCCGAGCCTTTTTGGTCGCGCATCGGGGCAGCGTAATCGCCGAAGCCTATGGTCAGGGAGCAGATGCTGATACGCCACTGCTGGGCTGGTCTATGGCAAAGAGCCTGATGGCAATCATGCTGGCAAATCTAGAATACCGCGGGGTATTGGACCTGAATGCGCCGCCTGAAATTGAATCATGGCACGGTGACGAGCGCTCGCAAATTCGTATCAGCGATATGCTAACAATGACCGATGGACTCGCCTTCTCCGAGGAATACAATCCTGGCGACGATGTAACTGCCATGTTATTCACCGAGCCTTCATCTTCTGAATTCGCAATGCGAAAGGCTGCTCTGCATGCGCCGGGAAGTCGGTTCAACTACAGCTCGGGTACGGCAAACTTGCTGGCGCGACTCTATTTCGACAAGGTGGGTGGTAACCAAGGAAATTACGATACTTACAGGGAGAGTATTCATCAATCACTCGCTTTCCAGAATGCCATCTTCGAAGTTGATGCCAGCGGTGTTTTCATAGGCAGCTCCTATCTGTACGCATCGGCGCGAGACTGGGCTCGCATAGGTCAATTGATGCTGAACGGCGGGACCATTAACGGGGCGAGGATTATGACTGACGAATGGGTGGGCAGAGCAACAACAGCAAATACCTCTGAGAATCAGAGAGCCTATGGCTATCAGTGGTGGCTAAATCAAGGTAATGAGGAGCTGCGTTGGTCCGACATCCCAGCTGATGCGTATTCAGCGCAAGGTAATCGGCAGCAATACCTCATGGTAATTCCATCGCTTGATTTAGTCATTGTGCGGTTAGGCTGGACAGCCGGGGGCTATCCAGTGAATGAAATATTCTCTGAGATCATTAGTAGCTTGTAAATGGGCATTGATGATTTGAGCGCGCAACCGGTCGTGGTTTTGAACTAAGCTCGTAGTTAGTTCGCTACCGCGTCAGCTTCTTGGCTTTGTGCGGCGATCATGAAGATTGCTGATGACCGACTCCCTAGCTTTGCCGACCAAACAGCCTTCGGCAATCGCTAGGATTATTCTCGCGAAGAGGTGGCAATTTAGCGTTCGCGAACAGTATCGCTTGCGCATTAATCTGCAAGTTGAGTTTTCCAAGGCAGTCACGACATGGCACGTGAGTGTCCTCACAGCAACAAGTCTGACCTTTTCAGCCACTTTTTCATGGCGTTTTTTTGCCCAATTTAAGAGCGGTTTCCGATGTTGATATTAGCGGTATAGCGGCGCTCAGTGCAGTGAAAAAGCCCCCGTGGGCCGGCTGAAAACTGGCTAAATATCTCGTCTTGAGCGGCAATTCAGCGGGCTTTCTGGGGAGCGGGGTCGTAGACATTTTCAAGCTTAAAAGGTCGAGATCAACCAACAAACCGCAATTTGGCTCAATTATCCCTGTAGAAAAGCTATTCAGCGCGTGAGAAGCCTTTGCGCCGGTGAGGACTTAGCTGGCCATCATGTCTACCCACCTTTGGGGTGCACGGGTAACTTTGCCGTTGTGGTCTGTCCAAATATGTTGAGTAAAACCGGTTACCAGAATCGATTCATCTGCTTGCTTACACACTGCATAGGCAAAGCGAATTCGTCTGCTTTTGTTTTCCTCAACCCAAGCGCGAACTTTCACAATGTCGCCATAGCGCAAACTTCCTAGGTAACGCAGGCCTACCTCGCTCACCGGCAGACGAAAACCATCGTTTTCGATACTCGCATAGTCGCTGCCCAGTTCACGCATATAGTGACTGCGCGCCTCTTCAAAGTAGACTAAATAACCGGCATGGTGAACTACGCTCATGGCGTCAGTTTCGGCATAGCGGACGTAAAAACTCGATTCGATTACTACCGGCTCTTTTTCATTTGGCATAGTTAATTCTTGACCCTTGATTTATGTTACCAGTACTTATGTCGTCAGTATAACCAGAGCGTTCTGCATTCTCATTACAATTATCCTGACAGTAGAATTAATCAATCTCAGACTTGTGTCGCTGTGTTTTGAGTGCATTATCTGTTAATTTTCAGGGGTACGCCTTAGTTCGCTGGCAATTTATTAGCCAGATCATTAGCACGCAGATCGAGACGGTTTCTTAGACATGTTGGAATTTCCAGAACCCCCCAAAAGTTATGGCTCAGTTTTTCTCGAGGAAACAGATAAGCCATTGCCGGAGAAAATTGATCAGCGAACTCGCTATGCATTCTTTAGCACCCTAGCGACAGGTGGTAAGTCTTTGATTAAGTCGTGTAAAGATCTGCATCTGTCACGATTCATTTGTTACAAGACGCTCAAGCCGGAATTCGCAAATGATGAGATCGAGCAGCAGCGATTGATTAGAGAGGCGCGTGTAACGGCTATGTTGCAGCACCCCAATACTGTGCCAACCTACGAGCTTGGTCGCGATACGAAAGGCAATCCCTACTTCACTATGAAGTTGGTACATGGCTACACGCTAAGAGAAATTTTAGATTATCGTGAGCGCTATGATCTCACTCAACTGATGAAGTTACTGACCCAAGTTGCTTATGCGCTGAAGTATGCCCATAGCCACGGCGTGGCGCATCGGGATATTAAGCCGGAAAATATATTGGCAGGTCCCTATGGCGAGGTGTTGGTACTCGATTGGGGTCTCGCCAAGGTATGGCATCCCGATGGCTCTGCAGTTGAGGACGTGGATGTTGAGTCGCCAGATATTGATGACATCACCTTAACGGGGCAGGGCAAGGTGCAGGGTACGGTGCACTATATGTCACCTGAACAGATTAATAAGGACCCGAGCATTGATTCGCGCACAGATATCTATAGCTTTGGCGCAGTACTGTATGAAGTTCTGTCGGGCAAGTGTCCTGCCAATGGAGAGCGGATTCATCATATCGTTGAGAGTGTTCTTAGCGATATACCTCCAGCTCCCTCGGAGGTCACCAAACAACATGTGCCGCCACTACTCGAACAAGTTGCGATGCGTTGCCTGCAGAAAGAGGCGACAGATAGATTTCAGTCTGTGGATGAGCTGCTGATGGTATTGCAGCAAGACTGGCAGTCGACTCTAAGTTAGTCGTGAGGCGCTATATAGGTTAATCACTAATATTGCACTTTGCCCAATTACGCTACACTATTTATTACTCACTATTGTGGATCTGGTTTCTAGTTACTATTTCATGATCGTTTATCTAATTGACTAGGTAATCGATCCGCTACCCTCGGAGAACTGTTGTGTTGCTAAAACAAAGAACAAAAATAATCGTTGCCAGTGCTGTGTTGCTTCTGTCGACATTCAGCGCAAATTTAGTTGCGCAACAGGCCGATCTCATCTTCGCTGGTGAGAACATAATCACAATGGACGCCTCCGATGCAGTAGCAGTTGCCGTGCGCGGCGATCGAATAGTTGCTAGCGGTTCGCGGGCAGAGGTTTTTGAGTTAAGAGGAGACGATACTCGTGTAATAGAGTTGGGTGATCGAGCCCTGCTTCCGGGTTTCATTGATGCGCACGGTCATTTTTCCGGCGTATCGCGTTACGCTGCTCTTCTAGATCTTTCCTCACCGCCGGTGGGTGGCGTCACCAGTATTGAGGATATCGTGCGTGCATTACGTCTGCGTATCGAGGCGGAGCAAATTCCCGCTGGTGATCTTGTGTTTGGATTTGGTTATGACGACTCCTTGTTGGCGGAAGCGCGGCATCCGAATCGCGATGATCTAGACCGAGCTTCAACAAATCACCCGATTGTAGTTAGACATGTGTCAGGACACTTGCTAGCGGCCAACACCATGGCTCTGGAACAGGCAGGACTATCCAGTTCAACGCAAAATCCGGAGGGTGGAATAATTCGACGCCGAGCAGGAAGTAACGAACCAGACGGCGTAATGGAAGAGACAGCGATGGGAGCGTTTCCCGGCTCTACCGGCAATATGGGGCCGGAGGAATTGAGTCAGCTGAGGCGCGATGCCATCGATATTTATGCAGGCTATGGGATCACTACAATACAGGACGCGAACATGAGCACTGCCTATGCAGATTTGATGCGGGCAGAGGCCGAAGCAGAGCCATATGCTGTAGATATCGTAGCATTTATTATGGCTAATCCGCTAAGCGATGAGGAGTTGCAGGCGGTAAGCCATGATGAGAATTACACCGGCGGTTTCCGTGTTGGCGGAGTCAAATTTACTCTTGATGGCTCCCCCCAGGGTAGAACCGCGTGGATGTCACAGCCCTACACGCAAGGTCCTCCCGGGCAGAGTGCGGACTATGTGGCCTATCCTAGCTACAGTCCCGAAGCCTATAAGGCGCGCATGCCAGGTTTGTTAGCTAGAGGCGTGCCTGTTTTGGCGCATGCCAATGGAGACGCGGCTATTCAGTTGATGATAGATGGCATTGCCGAGGCCGTTTCCGGAAATGTGCTTCCTGATCATAGATCGGTTGCTATTCATGCACAATTGGCGAGACCCGATCAGCTGACTCAGTTTAAAGAGCTGGGCATTATTCCTTCTTATTATGCGGCTCATCCCTATTTTTGGGGCGACTGGCATCGACTTAGTTTCGGTGAGGAACGGGCAAGCTTCATAAGTCCCGTGAAGGCAACAGTCGAGCTCGGTATTCCCTATACTGTCCATAATGACTCGCCGGTTGTGCCGCCGAATATCATGCGCCTTGTTTCCATCACGGTGAATCGTCTTACTCGAAGCGGCTACGTATTAGGGCCTGACCAACGTGCCTCAGTTATGGAGGCGCTGAACGCAGTAACACAGGGGGCCGCCTATCAGTATTTTGAGGAAGATGAGAAGGGCTCTATAACAGTAGGTAAACGCGCAGATTTCGTTATTCTCGAGCAGAATCCCCTAACGGTAGATCCTCTGGACTTGGAAGACATTGCGATTGTTGAAACCTTCGCCCGCGGCTTATCTGTCTACAGAAATTAAGTAATTGAAGACAAATAATAGATAAGGAGTTGCAAATGAAGGCTGCGTTTATTGGACTTGGAGTCATGGGTTACCCTATGGCGGGTCATCTTAAGAATGCGGGCATAGATGTCTGTGTTTACAATCGTACTGCCGAAAAAGCGCAGCGTTGGGTAGACCAATACAAGGGAAGCATGGCGGACACACCAGCCGCCGCTGCGAAGGGCTGCGATGTCGTGCTCAGCTGTGTGGGTAACGATGACGATGTGCGTCAGGTTTTACTTGGCGATGCGGGTGCATTGTCGGCTATGCGCTCAGGCGCACTATTGGTTGATCACACGACAGCGTCGGCCACGCTAGCACGAGAATTGAACTCAGCAGCGGCTGAGAAGGGCGTTGGTTTTCTGGACGCGCCCGTGTCTGGCGGGCAGGCCGGTGCCGAGAACGGGGCATTGACGGTAATGGTTGGCGGCGCAGATTCGCACTATGAAATCGCCAAACCTGTGTTTGAAAGCTACTCCAAATTCAGTAAATTACTTGGCCCTGCAGGCAGCGGGCAGCTGGCAAAAATGGTGAATCAGGTGTGCATCGCAGGTATCGTTCAGGGCCTCGCCGAGGGTCTTAATTTTGCGCAGAAGGCAGGGCTTGATGGCGAGGCGCTGATAGAAACTATCTCCAAGGGTGCGGCGGGCTCGTGGCAGATGGACAACCGCTTTGAAACTATGCTCGTAGACCAATACGAATTTGGCTTTGCCGTAGATTGGATGCGCAAGGATTTAGGAATTGCTATTGCCGAGGCAAAGAACAACGGCGCTGATTTGCCCGTGGCAGAATTGGTAGATAGTTTCTACGCAGAGGTGCAAAAAATGGGCGGCGCGCGCTGGGATACCTCCAGCCTGCTTGCGCGGCTTACTAGGAAGTAACAATCCCCTAGGGATTCGGTTGCCTATTGGGATGCGGATTTCTACCTTGAGGGTCGGCCTTCCTAGGGTGCACAATCTCCCAAAGAGAGCGCCATTGATGCTCAGTCGGCTAATCCCATAACTCCGTGAATTAGCCGTATTTCTATTGATTCTTAGCCACTAAACCTCTAAGTTATGGGCTCAGCACGATTAACCTGTAGGGGGTTGAATGAAATCTTCATTACCACTAATTTTGGCATTTTCAGCCGTTTTCTGTAGCTTCGCCATAGCTCAGGACGCTTCTTATGAAGCACCAAAAACCGAATATGGCCATCCAGATTTACAGGGTGTTTGGAACTTCAGCTCGAGTACGCCCATGCAGCGTCCCACGCAGTTTGGAGAGCAGGAATTTCTGACCCGAGAGGAGGTTGAGACAGCAATTGCACGGCAAGAAGCACGGGCAATTGCAGCTGATGCAGCGGCGGCGAAACTTGTCGTTAACCCAGAAGCTCCTTCTGCTACGGATGACCCCGGTGGCTACAACGATTTCTGGTTTGAGATGGCGAATATAGGCGATACAGTTCGAACGTCGCATATTGTGTATCCGCTAAACGGCCGACTTCCCCCTGCTGTGGAAGGTGCGCAGAGACAGTTCGGTGGCTTGGGTCCAGATATTCCAAGTACTAGACCAGTTAGATTCGTCGTTGGCGGTATCGCTAAGGATGGGCCTGAGGATCGAGGCACGTCTGAACGATGCTTAGTTGGCTTCAACTCAGGCCCTCCGTTCACACCTAGCCTGTACAACAACAATGTACAAATTTTTCAGAACAAGGATACCGCCGTCATCATGACTGAGATGATTCACGATGCGCGCATCGTTCGTCTTGGGGACAAGCCAGAATTAGCAGATGATATTCGACTGTGGTCGGGCGATTCTCGCGGCTGGTATGAAGGTGACTCGCTAGTTGTAGAGACGAAGAATTTTAATGGTTTACGTCAGACGTTTTCAAGTACTGGGGATACCATGGACTTAGTATTGACCGAAAAGTTCACCCGCACAGCATTTGGTACCGTTGACTACGAATTTACTATTGATGATCCTGCTACGTTCACCGACAAGATTACCGCTATCGTACCAATGACAAAAGTGGCGGGTCAGCTATACGAATATGCATGCCATGAGGGTAACTACGGCATGTTCAATATCTTGCGCGGCAAGCGCATGGAAGATCGCCGGGAAGCAGAAGGCGAACAGTAAGGAATAGATAGTAATTGGATTGTGAATCCTAAATATTAGCTAAAAGACAAAAACAATTAAGGGCAGTAAATGAAAACTCTAATTCAAAAAAAAATAGCGCAGCTTGGACTATTCACTTTAGTTGGCATTTTCTCGATCACGCAGGCAGTTGCGCAAAGTGGTGAGATTCCACGGACACCGAGCGGCAAGCCAGACCTTAGCGGCATATGGCAGGCGATGACATCGGCGCACTATGATGTTGAGCCTCATGCTGCATCAGAAGGCCCCCACCCAGGTTTGATGGGAGCAATCTCGGCAACGCCAGCCGGCTTAGGAATCGTTGAAGGCGGCAGAATTCCTTACAATGAACAGTCGCGACGCGTTCGCGATGCGAACAAAGCTAACGCACTAGAAAATGATCCATTGACTAAGTGTTATATGCCGGGCGTTCCTCGCGCGAATTACATGCCTTTTCCTTTTCAGATAGTGCAATCAGAAGGCGTCATTCTTATAGCCTATGAAGTTGCCGAATCGAATCGCATCGTCTACGTTGATCAGCCAGAACTTGAGTCGCAGGTTGACGCTTGGATGGGACATTCGAATGCGCATTGGGAAGGCGATACGCTGGTAGTTCGAGTTTCTGGTCAGATGCCTGATACATGGTTCGATCGTTCTGGTAATCACCACAGCTACGAAATGGTAGTCGAGGAACGTTGGACAGCGACAGGCGCGGACCACGTTCAGTACGAAGCGACCATTACTGATCCAAATACTTTTACAGCACCTTGGACAATTAGTTTTCCACTCTACCGTCACGTTGCGGACAGTATGCAGTTGCTCGAATTCAAGTGCGCTGAGTTTGCCGAAGAGTTCTTGTATGGCGAATGGCGCAAGCCAGGCACGCCTCGAGGCAATCCTCCTCAGTAGAGGTTCTATCGATTACAAAAAGGCCTGCGGACTAAGTCGCAGGCCTTTTTTTATGGGCTGTCATCGATAATCGGATTCAGGCTAGCTTAATGAGTAGTGAATTAGCAGCGGCAGATGATGTTAAAAAGAGCAGCTATAAATGTGTTAGCATCGCCAGACTCTGGTGCCAGTTACTCAAGCCAATTAAGCTGGGCAGCTACAATTTCTATCGGTGCTCTGTGCTCTGCCTCAGTCTGAATACCTCGGTCAGCTAGAACCTCTATGTGGCGTTCGAGTCCGCAGTTGACTCTACACAGCGCGATGTCGCAGAGTATCTTCAGCGGCGTGGTAGGATCGGCTGTTGATTCGGTTAACTTGTATGTGGGTCGTATCCTAGGCCATTTTTTTACTATTTTAGCCGTGTCCCCACTTGTTTCTAAGAGCAGGAACAATATTTTGAGCCATATTCAGAATATTACGTTGCTCTTTCCTTCATTTTCTCCTCGCGTTTAACTAAGAAAATCTAGTATCATGCCGCACCGTTTTTCCACCTAACTTATTAACTAACCCTTGGGCAGCACAATGACTGATTTATCACTATATAGAAACATAGGTATTTTCGCCCACGTTGACGCCGGGAAAACCACGACCACAGAGCGCATTCTTAAGCTAACCGGTAAAATCCATAAAACCGGAGAAGTGCATGATGGCGCAGCAACAACGGATTTCATGGATCAGGAGAAAGAGCGCGGAATCACTATTCAGTCTGCGGCGACCACCTGTTTCTGGAAAGATCACCATTTAAATATTATAGATACCCCAGGTCACGTTGATTTCACTGTTGAGGTGTATCGCTCGCTTAAAGTGCTGGATGGCGGTGTAGGTGTTTTTTGTGGCTCGGGCGGTGTTGAGCCCCAGTCAGAGACCAACTGGCGCTATGCCAATGACTCAGAAGTATCGCGCATTATCTTCGTTAACAAGCTGGACCGCGTAGGCGCAGACTTCCTCAAAGTTGTTGGTCAGGTCGAAAACGTTCTCGGCGCAAACCCTCTGGTCATGGTTTTACCCATCGGTACTGAAGAAGATTTCATAGGGTTAGTTGACCTTCTCACACGCAAATCACATATTTGGCCTGATCCGGGCAATCCTGAAAAATTCGAAGTTGGCGAAGTGCCTGAAGACATGGTTGATCAGGTAGAGCAATACCGTGAAAAATTAATTGAAATGGCTCTGGATCAAGATGATGACTTGATGGAGGCCTATCTAGATGGCGAAGAGCCTTCGATAGAGGACATTAAGCGCTGCATCCGCAAGGGCACAATCGCTCTGGACTTCTTCCCTACTTATTGTGGTTCTGCGTTCAAAGATAAAGGTATTCAATTGATATTGGATGCGGTTGTTGATTACCTGCCCAATCCAACTGAAGTTAAGGCTCAGCCTTTAACTGATGAGGAAGGCGAACCCAATGGTGAATTCGCCCTGGTTTCTGAGGCTGAACCATTTCGCGCATTGGCGTTCAAAATTATGGAAGACCGCTTTGGCGCCTTAACCTTTGTTAGGGTGTATTCCGGCGTGCTAAACAAAGGCGATACCATTTTAAATTCATATACAGGTAAAACCGAGCGCATTGGCCGTATGGTAGAAATGCATGCCGATGACCGTAATGAAATTGATAGAGCGCAAGCCGGTGACATTTTTTCTATCGTTGGCATGAAAAATGTACAAACAGGCCACACTTTATGTAGCAAAGATCACCCCTGTACGCTGGAGCCCATGATTTTCCCCGACCCGGTTATATCAATTGCGGTATCGCCTATAGACAAGAGCAGTGTTGATAAATTGGGCGTTGCGATTGGCAAAATGGTAGCGGAGGATCCTTCTTTTCGGGTTGAGACAGACCAAGATTCCGGCGAAACCATTCTCAAAGGAATGGGCGAGCTACACCTTGATATTAAGGTCGATATTTTGAATCGGACTTACGGTGTTGAGCTGGAAGTAGGTGCACCTCAGGTGGCCTACCGTGAAACAATTACGCAGGAAATTGAAGATACCTACACCCACAAGAAGCAGTCAGGTGGCTCCGGTCAATTCGGTAAGATCGATTACCATATTAAGCCCGGTGAACCCGGTACCGGCTATGTATTTACCTCCAAGGTTGTGGGCGGTAACGTACCGAAAGAATTCTTCCCTGCTATTGAGAAAGGTTTCAAAGGCATGATGGAGCACGGCCCAATAGCGGGCTTTCCGGTACTGGACATAGAAATTGAACTATTTGACGGTGGCTTCCACGCAGTGGATTCATCGGCAATAGCTTTTGAGCTTGCAGCAAGAGGCGCTTACCGTCAGTCAATGCCTAAAGCCGGACCCGAGTTAATCGAGCCGATCATGAAAGTAGATGTATTTACGCCGGATGATCACGTGGGCGATGTAATCGGCGATTTAAACCGTCGTCGCGGCATGATTAAAGATCAGGATACGGGGACCACAGGTGTTCGCATTAAGGCAGACGTGCCTCTTTCTGAAATGTTTGGCTACATTGGCAGCCTGCGAACAATGACCTCAGGTCGCGGTCAGTTCTCTATGGAGTTCTCTCATTACCAGCAATGCCCAAGGTCAGTCTCTGAAGCTGTTGTTGAAGCTGAAAAAGAAAGACAGGAAGCGAAATCCAAGAAGTAGGTTGAAATTCTTGTTTTTGAAGGCTCCGATAAAAAACTTTACCGGGGCCTTTTTTATAGGCATAAGCCCTTTCTTGTGAGATTTATGTTAAAAAAACAATAAAGAGACTTCTATGGCGACACCTTCACCTACAACGGCACGCTGGACAAATCGGTTTTCGTTTTTGATGGTCGGCATTGGTGCCTCCGTTGGTCTGGGTAATCTGTGGCGGTTTCCTTTTCAGGCTGGGGAGAACGGCGGCTCGGCTTTCGTGCTTGTTTATCTGTTGTTCATTATTGGTATCGTCTATCCGGTGCTAATCGGAGAACTTGCTGTGGGCCGACATATGGGTTTGTCTGCCGTTGGCTCAACCAAAGAAATGGCTCGCTCTGCTGGCCGCTCGCCTTGGTGGGGCCTAGTCGGTGGCATTGGAGCCTTAGCGACTTATATGGTGCTATGCATCTACGGTGTTATATCGGGTCGAGTATTAGCGTATGCCGTGGCTGGATTTGGCGGCGGTTTTGTCGAAGGTGCAGTGCCAGAGATTTATGCGACACCTGTGCGTGCGTTTCTGTGGCAAACGCTATTTATGGTAATAACGGTTGCTATTGTGCTGCGCGGATTACACAAGGGCCTTGAGGGTTTCTCTCGAATAAGTATGCCTGCGTTTTTTATCATGCTCACGCTGCTTTCTGTTTATTCCATCAGAAACGGTGACGCAAGCGCTGCCATCGACTATCTGCTTAGCCCTCGTTTTGAAGAATTAACACCGCAAGTTATGCTGGCCGCCTTCGGGCAAGCATTTTTCTCTGTGGTTGTTGGTGGCGCAGCTATGTTGACCTTCGGCGCCTATTTAGACAAGAAGGCTAACATTGCCAACGACGGCCTGGTCATTGCAACATCCGACACCATTGTGGCCCTTATGGCTGGGCTCATGATTTTTCCTATTGTTTTCCAGTTCAACCTAGATCCGGCCATGGGTATGGGTTTGATCTTCAGCACCATGCCCCATTCATTTTTGCAAATGCCCGCTGGTTCTATGGTTGGCGGGCTATTTTTTAGTCTCGCTGCTTTGGGTGCACTCACGTCCTCCATTGCGATGTTGATGCTTGCTGCTGTGGCTGTCGAAGAGCAGTTGCATTTGCAGCGCAAGACTGCTGTGGTGACGCTAGGCGTAATCGCCTGGGCGGTAGGCGCTGTAAGCGCGTTCTATCCGCAGGTAAATGAAGAAATAGATTTCTTTTCAGGACAGGTGATGATGCCCATTGGAGGGATATTAATTGCAGTTTTTGCAGGTTGGATAGCACCGCGAGAAGTGATGCGTGTTGAACTCTCTGGATTGAGCGATACGATGTTTAGTGTCTGGCAGTTTATTGTGAGATACATGGCTCCTTTACTTGTAGGAGGCGTGTTGGTCCTGGGCGTCTCCGCTCGTTTCTAACGTTTCTGATTCGATCAAGCTCTAACGCCGCGGGTTAGCGATATCAGCCTCGGCAGCAACAAAGCCAAATGCACTCCAGCTAGAACCGGATACTATAAGCTGCAATAATTCGTCTGAGCGTTCTCTGTGCCCATTGTAATAAAAGTAATTTGCGATGCCATATGCTACTGCGGCGTTACTAGGGTCATCACCATTAGCCGCCATCATGCTTTCAATTTCAATCTCTTGCTTATAAAGAAGACAAAGCTCATGGTAGCTCATATTTTCGATGATGTTCATGTCAGCGGAAATTTCATTGAGTGCTATAGCAGCTTCCTCCTCGTTTCCCATACGGCGAAGGATCATATAAATCCAATGGCCAGTCGAAACGAGATTATCATCATAGCCGCCCAAGTTATATCCATTGCGAAAAGCGGTGAGTGCCCTTGGCCAATCCTGTTTCAAGTAATAGGCCAATCCCAGGTGATACCAGACGTTACCTTGCGTGCTTGTTAACGGGATATTCTGGGCATTGGGCAAACCATCAGGTTCAACTTGCAAGGGTAAATTCTGCATCAGTTCAGCGGCAGTCTCAAAGTCAGAAATCGCTCGATTGAACTCTCTAATTGAAATGTAGCGATGCCCACGATGACGATAAAAGCGGGGATCTTTAGGAAATTTTTTCACGCCCTCGGAAAAGGTTTCAATCGAAAGACGATAGTCTCCAGCGTAGGCGATGCGCCGACCAAGCCAGATGATATTGTCAGCGTCGTTCGGATCGGACTCGTAATTAGTCTGTGCGATTTCAAGGTTTACCCGCGCGCTGTCATTAAGTTCTGCAGCATATAGCGCCTCTCCCTGCAAGGACAGAGCTTGAGCGCCTGCAGGCACTTCCCGGAGCAATTCAGCAGCATTCACAGGGTTTAGCAAACCGCAGCTACCTGCAATCGCAATAACTAGAAGTATCGGTCGAATATTTTGCAATTTGTGCTCCTGAACAGAGAGAATGCTTAAGACTTTATAACGTAAACTCTTACGAAAACCCACCCGCTAGAGCCTCTTACGTTATTACTATTCACTTTTTTCTCAGATTTAGAAATAGTATTTGTCAATGAATCCTAACAGGCCGATGGTAGCTACTGTTAAAAATAAATGTGGATATAGCCAGACTCAGGAGTATCTTGATAGCAAAAGGAACTTAAGAGCTTAGTGTGGCCTCAATGGTTCTTCGATAGCAGGCTACTGTTCATGAACGCTAACAAACTCATTTAGAGCCTTACGTTTTATATCCGGTATTCGCGTTCCCTTCTCGGGGTAGCCTGTTACGATTACCATCAAGGGTTTTTCTGTAACCGGTCTTCCTAGGATCGTATTCAAGAATTTCATCGGGCTAGGCGTATGAGTCAGGGTTGCTAGACCGGCATTGTGCAGGGCTGCGATTAGCAAGCCAGTTGCAATGCTGGCTGATTCTGTCACATAGTAGTTCTTGAGCTTGTTGCCCTGCGCGTCTAGTTTAAATTTTTGCGCAAAAATAACTATGAGAAAAGGCGCGTGTTCGAGAAAGGGTTTGCTCGAGTCTGTCCCAAACGGCGCCAGTGCATCAAGCCAGTCTTGAGGCGCACGCTTTCCGTAAAATTCCTTTTCTTCTATTTCTGCGGCAGATCGGATCTCTCGTTTGATACTGGGGTCGCTGATCAAAGCGAAGTGCCAGGGTTGTCTATGCGCGCCGCTAGGAGCGCTGCCACCTGCAGTAAGGCAGGCATCGATTACCTCTCGCGGCACCTGTCTAGTGGAAAAGTCACGTACGGTCCTTCTTTTCTGCATTAGCGTATTAAAGTCTATAGCCCGGGTTTTCATCTCGCTTGTGGATAGCTCCTCGAAAGCGAGTTCAATCGTATTTTTAATCGTATTAGGGGTTTGCTCTGACATAGTCTTTCCGTTATCGCTAAATATGTTTCTCGGACTTCGTTTATACCTGCTGCATAGGAGTGACACAATACTTTTGTCGGCTGAGTAGTGTTCCAGATTTAGTAGATTGGGGACCAGAAAAACGCTAGTCTATTGATGCAGGTGTAGAATCAGATTCGCAAAATTGAATTAAACCCAATTCCGAGAGAGATACAATGCATCTTCGATCACTTCCCCTAGCGACTTTACTAGTATTCAGCATCACTGCGCCTGTTCAAGCGCAGGATGATTTCGAGTACTGGCCCGACGCCAATTATGATCCTGCCATCCCAACTGTTCATGAGGTGCTTGGATATCAACTGGGTGAGCGAATCACCTGGCATCGCGATGCAATACGGTATTTCCATGCTCTAGCCGAAGCAGCTCCGGATCGAATTGGAATCGTAGAAT
>Ga0307985_10000543_pt1 | contig 22003 bp, 17 predicted proteins | sample EllFjometageno80_FD_203155 | JGI IMG/M metagenome (GOLD analysis project Ga0307985, IMG submission 203155) | Marine microbial communities from Ellis Fjord, Antarctic Ocean - #80 | ecosystem: Environmental > Aquatic > Marine > Unclassified | place: Southern Ocean | collected 2014-10-09 | reverse complement strand
GTTAAAGAAGGAACCAAGCAGTAAATGTGGTTTCGGTATGGTTCGAGGTCTGCGTCCTGGAAGTAACCAGAATCGTAAGCATCGGATATTTCTGTTCCTGCTGTGTTTCCACCCGCAGTAACAACCAAGTCGATTGTCAATCCTTCTACTGTATCGACGACATAAAATTCGCCTCGTAGCTGGATGACATGTCCAGGCTTCAATGTGTTCGCTAAAGGATTATATCCCCGCACAGTCGGTGTTCTTCCAAAATTAACTCTTGCCATGTATATCATCTCCCCCTTGTTATGTGTGAAAACAGGGAATATTATCAGTATTGTTGCGTATAACCTCCCAACAACCAACCTGCGAGGAATACTCCTCCGGTCTTAAGTGTGGTTTTTTGCCATTTTTTTCCTTGATTGAAATATGCGAGAGCGGCTAACCCGATCCCAATAGCGGCTCCTGGTGCAACAACATGTTTTGTAGCACCCAGGGAAGAACCCAGAGTCTCATGTCTTAGAGGAGTTGTGTTGGCGTTTGAGGCCATCGCTCGCTCGAAGTGACTGGTCTGCATTTGCATCCCCTCATGGTGTGAATTGTTTCACGGTGTTCTGAGCACCCTTAACATAATGATTCTTTTGAACTTCTTTGTTGACAGTTCCAACGATTGGAATTTTGTTGACAGCTTTGTTCAGCCCTTTGTTCCCTGTAAGGATCGCAAGACCAAGAACTAAGCCAAATCCGGTTATCATTGTTGTAGCGACCTTTTGCTGCATAATGTTGCCTCGGTAGTTGAAAGGAGAGTGGTTGGTTCCAAGAGCATTATTGTTCTTGGCTGGCCAGTTCTTCATATCGTTACCGTAGTTATCAAGGAATCCTGCTCGACCACCTGCGTAACCAAGTCTTGTTCCTCTCCATCCGTCTGACATTTTGAATCACCTTTTGTTTGTAGTATTCACTCACCGATGCTCAAGAGCAAGAATTGTGAGTGAATCAGAATCAGTTGGCTGTTGCGAATGCCATGACATCGAGAATCAAGGAATCAGCATCAACTATTGGAGTGTCTGTTCCGTCGACTCCCATTGGCTGAGTGATTCGAATCGAGATTGTATTTCCAACGATTTCTGAAACAGACGCCATCAGAGCCATTTGCACATCAGGGTCAGTCGAGGTGTCAACCATAGTCACATTGACTTGCGCCGATTGGATTGTAAACGGTAAATCTGCTGCTGCAACTGCGTTAGCTGCACCGCCGATAGAGCTGTTAGCCCCGGAAGTAGCAAGGACTTCTGGATCCGCCACTGCAACAAGTACGCCAGAGGCATGAGTTCCAACTACACCGAAAGTGATTTTGAAAACATTTGCTAAAAGGCCCAGAACTCCGTCGCCCACGGGAGGAACTTGCAAAGTGACGCCATGGCCGTAACCAGTTAATTTGCTATCGCCGTCGGCTGTTAAGACTGCGCTTCCTGCTGAGTTGGAATTGACTACAGTTCCGTCTTCGTCAACGGTGTGAACGCTTGTTGCGGACACATCGAGAGCTGTGAGTGAGCCACGGAATCCGAGGATTCGGGTATTGTGCCCTCTTCCTTCGTCCAGTCCGCCGAGTGTGCATCCTTCGATTGCTGATAGTGCCATAAATAATCACCTCAAGGTAATCCCCGAGGGGATTTAAGCAAGCTCCGCTGGAGTAACAACTTGTTGAATCATTTCGTGGTGCTGTCCGACAATCATTCCCAAAACTCTCAAAGATTCTCCTTGAAGAGTTGAAGCGCCGATTGTGCTGCGAAGGTTCCAGTCGACAAGCTTTTCTGGCTCGATGACCAGAGGTTCGCTCATGTAGCAGAATGGTTCTTCAAGCACTGAAAGAATTAGATGAGAATGGACTGGAGTAGTGATACCAGCGATTGCCCATTGTGATTCAGTCACACGGATTGGAGAAGTGTTGTATTGTAGTCCAGTGAACATGTAATACGCCTCTTCCAAAGTCTTGATTGAAATTGCTTTCTGAATCCATCCAGCTGCGGTTCCGGCTTGACCGGAGGCAGTTGTTGTTAGACCAGAGTCTTGCGGCAAAATCCAGCGACCTTGAGTATCGATACAGCCCATGTGGTCTGCACGAAGACTTGCGGTCCCGTATTCGCCTTTTGCGTGGACGCCACGATTGGATGATCCCCAATTAGGATATGCATATTGAATAAATCCATTGATGGATTCAAGGTAATCGTTAATTAAGGCTTGAGGGCGATCCCAGTATACTGACCATTGCATTTCATTTCACTTCCGTTTTTGTTGCTTGCTTGCCGGTTCGTTTGGCTGCTTACAACCCTCCCATATCCGTAGTTGATATAAGGAGTTGTGGCCCCAAGGGACACAAGGGGGAACAAAGGGGGCATAAGTGGTATGTTTTCCACTCTTCTGCTGGATGGGCGATGAATCGGTGGCATCAAAGGGATGAAACGCTTGCGTTTGGTTATGGGCAAATCAACTGAGGGTAAAACTGTGAAGGTCCGCCTTTCCCCTGAACAGGTGGAGAGACTCGAACAACATGCCAATCGGACTGGCTTCAATGGTCTCTCTACTGTTCTCCGAGCCTTGGCTTTCGAGAATTTGGCCTTGAAAGAAAGTCTGTTTGCGGATGAAGTCCAACGAAAGCGTGCTGCTAACGCTTTGCTACAAAGACAATTAGGTGGGAATCATGAAGATTAGAACGAAGCGTTGCCAGTTATGCGGCCACAAAACAGGATTGCTTAACACAATCTGCAGTAGCTGTGACTCAGACGCCCTCGAAATAATTGTGTATGAACCTGGTGATGATCACGAACCGGGTTATGTAGTCACTGTCATAAGAAAAATTACCACCATGGATGCAGGTATTACTTGGCATTACAGCTTACTTGAGAATCTCAAGGAGTATAATATTTGGTATGACGGCCATGAAGTAGAGATTCTAAAAGCAGTCGATGATGCAGTGTTGATGTCTGCGGGTGAATTCACAATGTATTGGAACTTTGGCATGGGAGACGCCCAAAAAGCAATCGAATTGACAGGGAAACTTTTCTCCATGCGGCCTGGACTCATGGATTTGTCCTTAATAGAAATCGAGTTCCACGATGTCGTTGACTTTGATTAAGGTGGTCAAATGCCGAGAATAGTGTGTCGAAGATGTAAAAATAGGTATAATGTGACTCCGCAGAGCATGAATGTCGACGGTTTTCGCCCTTTATGTAGTAGGTGTAGGCGGGATATCGCTGAAACAAATGATTTCCAATACATGTGCGTCGCAAATAGTTCAACAACTGGCAACCGTTGCCGGCAAATCCGGATGCATGGTAGAGATACCTGCTGGCATCACTGAAAATTACTTTTTCTCTTTCTTCGTGTTCGAAGGAAGTTCTGCCTCTTCTGGAGGCGAAGCAAGTGCGGATTCAAAGGCTGCGACAATTGTAAGTACGGCCTGTGCTCCCTCGGATCCCTGTGAATTTAGGTTTGCACTAATGAAGGCGTGTAAAGATTCAGCGAGAATTCGTGGCAGTATAACTTGGACTTCTTCCATGTTCCGTCCAAGGGCTTGGCCCTTTTAATTTATCTCCTTGCAAGCCAAACGCTTATGACTACTGCAATACCCTCAAGAAGAACTGATTGCAAGTTGTTCAAACTAATCCCTCACACGAAAGGACCGCTCTTCTGTTGTAGCGGGTTAGTGTTTGTGATTGCGGAATCCATGTAAGGACTATTGAAGGACATTCCTGGGTGGTGTTGTCCGGCTTGAGGTAATTCAACTCCCATTTGGCTTATTTGATTTAGCGCCCATGTGTTGCTCGGAGTGCTCAGCGTAGGCCCAGGCTTAGGGAAAGCGGTAAGTCCGACTTCTCCATCGAGGAGTGTCGAAAATCTCTTGCCGATGTCGCCGGTGGCGAGACCGGTTAGCATTCTCCCAACTGCGAGTCCGGTTCCTGCCGCTACTGCCATGGTTGTTTCCGATTTAGAAAGTAATCCTGCGCTGTTCAATACTGAGGCTGAAAGTGCAGATGCACTACCGAGAGCAAGGGTTTGAACCAACAAACCTTTATCAGTATTCGTCACAAAGTTCTCAAGAGTTGCACCCTGAGATGGAGCCATAGTTCGAAGAAGTCCTCGAAGAGCTTCGTAGCCCAGAGCATATACAACTCCAGTCCCTGCAACTGCTGCAGTGACCTTGCCGTATTTCTTGGCGGTTGAACCGATTTCGGGCACCTTCAATTTCTTACCGTAGCCTTTAGCCTTGTATTTCATAGACTTGAGCGTTTTGTTAGCCAAGAGGATCACCTATTCAGAACAAGTTTACTCGAGTGGAACCAAGACTTTTTCCAGTTCCGAAGAAACCGGTGTTGGTGTTGCCGCCGCCCGTTTGGATTGCAGAGGTCTCATTGCTGCCCATTTGGTTCAACAGGTTGTTTTGTGCCATTCCGAGTGATGCAGTGCCAAACATTGGCAGTGCGTTTACTGGCTTGTTCCAAGGACTTTGACCGCTCATACCGAGAGTTCCGTATAATCCAGTCGTTCCATTACCAAATGCATTCTTGGCACCTGAAAGGTCGCCCATTGCAAGGTTTGTAACAACACTACCGATATTCAAGACCGACATTTCTGACAAGAACTTGACACCGTAGAAGAGTCCAGCGATTCCAACCGTAGAGTTGGTTAGTTTCGCATCGATAAGGCCTAATGCTTTCTTAGAAGAAAGGAGGTGGCCGAGAGCGGCGATTGTTCCAACTGCGATTGCTTTGTTAGCGAAGTTGCCCAAGTCTGAACCAATGTTTGCTGTGGTCATCTCTCCGATTTTTGCTGAGGCAGAGTCTACATATCCTTCGACACCAATCATATCCCATGTGGTAGTCTTCAGAAGATTGTAGCTTCCAACTGCAATTGCACCGTAGACACCCATAAGAGCATACCCTGGTAGAGCATTGACAGCGTTCATTGCTGCGGCGTAGGTATTTTTACCTGCCTTTGAAACAAATGCTTTGGAGGTCTTTGCTTTGCGAGATCCTTTGCGGGAACCCTTGCGAGTTCCTTTGCGGGATGCAGTTCCATTGCGACGGCGTGTTCTCCATGCTTTCTTAGCTGCGGCGCTGCGCTTTGCTTTGGTCATTCGAACAGGTGATTTGCGAGCAGTGCGCTTTGCTGGGGCTTTACGGCCATTGCGCTTGCGGGTTGCTGCTGCTTTCTTTGCAGAAGTGCTACGCTTTGCAGCGTTGCGCTTGCGAGTTGCTGCTGCTTTCTTTGCAGAAGAACTGCGCTTTGCAGCAGTTGAACGCTTTGCAGGAGATTTGCGAGCAGTGCGCTTTGCTGGGGCTTTACGGCCATTGCGCTTGCGAGTTGCTGCTGCTTTCTTTGCGGAGGTGCTGCGCTTTGCAGCATTGCGCTTGCGAGTTGCAGCTGCTTTCTTTGCAGAAGAACTGCGCTTTGCAGCGGTTGAGCGCTTTGCAGGGGCTTTGCGGCCATTGCGTTTTCGGGTTGCTGCTGCTTTCTTGGCTGCGGCGCTGCGCTTTGCTGCGTTCCGCTTTCGAGTTGCTGCTGCTTTCTTTGCTGAGGCTGATCTGGTTGCTTTTGTTCCTGCCATCTTTTTCACCATTGGGGGGTTGACAAGGACGAGTCTCGTCTCTGTCATGGAGGGGCCTATGAAGGTAGGGGATATAAGCGGAATGTCGTCAAACTCATTCATTTGTCTTCATTTGTGTTCGTTTGTGCTGTTGTGATTTGGCCGACAGTGCCAAAAGGATAAGGGCCTTGAGAGAGAGTATGGGAGAAGAGAAAACAAAGGCCACTTCTCAAACTTTAACCTTGCGCTTGTCCGATTCCCTGTTAGATAAGCTCCGTGAAAGAGCTACAACCGAGAACCGCTCATTAAGTAATCTTATCAGAACATACCTCGAATCTGTGATTTCTATGTCTACCAATGATTGTAAGTCGGCTTTACAACAAAAAGGCCGCCGGAGAACAAAGAAACCGAAGAGCGGACGGTGACCCACTTGGATTTACCCATAGTTCAATCCTTGGTGCCGATTCGAAAGGCGCTCTCGAAAGGGCACACTGTTATTGCTGGGCAAACCCAATATGGTAAAACAACTGCGGCTTTGACTATGTTCTACTGGGACATCTTCGATGGCAGAACTAATCCTTTACACATATTCATTGATACAAAGCATGATGATGCAATACCGAAACACGGAGTCATGGTAAGGAACATGAGCGAATTGCGACTGCAAATCTCAATGAAAACAAAAAGAGTAATCTATCGACCACCCGGAGATGATAGAAGGGCTGCAGAATTGACTAAGATTATTGATTACCTGTTCAGGCTCAAGGATGATAGCCCACCAAAGAAGGGCCACCGGAATCGGCCAATCGTAATTTTCATTGATGAAATACAGCTTTATGCGGGCAATCAATCCAAACATTCTGGGTTACAGAGATTAGCGACAACTGGTTTGGGCAAGAAAATTATAATGGTTGCACTTGGTCAAAGAATCCAAGACATGAATAAGCAAATGTATTCTCAATGTAACAATACAATCTGCTTCTTCATGAAAGAACGAAGGGAATACCTTCGCACCCAGGGTATCGAGGAAATTGCCGATGTGACCAATTGGCTTAGAGACCATCCCTATCACTTTGCATATCTTTTCGCCGGTGATGATCGGCTTAGGATACACAATCCATTACCGCTGCCCGGTCAAAACCCTGTTCTTAACAAAATATTAGGATTGAATGATTAGTCATTCTTCTTCCGCCTGTGCAAGTATCTTTCTAATCCGTTCAAGGTTTCCCTGACCACCCTCGGTGGGGTCAGTATGTTCACAAGCCCGTTCAGCATTGTCGATGATGTCCCCTAATCTAAGGACTTCTTCAGTTAGGCTTGCTACCACATTGGCACAATGTTCCTTAGCAACTTGAATAATAATATCTCTAAACTTACAATCTAACAACTGTATGCTATATGGGATTTCCCTAAACGGTTTTACCCACAAATGGTCGGGCTTGTTTTTAATAGCCCAGATAACCCAAGCATCGTGGACATTTTCATTAGTGCAGTTTACTCCGACAGTTAATACTAACAGCGCATAGTATTCATACACCTCGTGGTCTATGGGATGAAGTCCGTCTTTATCCTCAAGTAGTAGAACTTCTATTCTTTCTGTTATTTCTTGTATGTAATTCATTCTTCCCACCTCATTTCTCTGCACTTGCAAAGATTTCTTGGATTGGCTTGGCCATGATGATGCTGTGAGTCCTCAATAAAGAAACACCATTTTCAACTGCACTGGTTAATGCTGACCTCACAACTGCCAAGGGCTCGAATACATTCATTGGCATCAATTCCATCAAATGCACATTTACTCCAAGATTGGGATCTGCTCGCATTCGAACTGAAACATCCATAATATCCATACCTGCGGATTCGGCAAGAGTTTGAGGGATAACCAACAAGGCTTCGGCAAAAGCAAGGCGAGCAGCCTCTACTTTCGAATTAACCGTGTCGTCTGGTGTTTGCTTAATCATAGCATTATACATCTGGGCTTGAATGGTTCCTGCCCCTTTCACAACGAGTGGCTCCTGGACACACAGATATGCAACACCGACGGCGTCTTCGAGGGCTCTTTGGAATTCTTCTGCTGATTGCTCGGTAGGGGCTGGCATGATGATAGATGCTGCGTTTGTCTCCGCCCCCCTTATAGATACATAATCATTTACAGAGTCGTGCACTTCTGCAACCCCGTATCCTAAATCTTCTTTGTTGATGTCGGCAGGGTCCGAGATAATGTGCCCTTCTGTCGCTACTGAAAGACGCATCATGTCACTTCTCTTGATATTCTTAAACGCAAGTATCCCTTCTTTCCTTAGCCATTGCGCTGCTCGAGAATCAACTCCTCTTTGGCAGAAAATGGTCTTGATTCCGTTTTCTTTGATTCTTTCCATGATTTCTTGCATGTATTTAGTCTGCATTTCTACGATTTGCTGAATCTTCTCCGGGTCGTTGATGTTGATTTGTGCTTGAGGAGGCCCTAATTCTGACTCCATCAGAAGGATTGGCCCTTCTGCTTTAGTTGGCATCCCTTGCGTCATAGGAGATTTCATCACTACGAGACCTTCTACAAGATGAGCGTCTTTTGAGTTACCTGGAATGCTTAAGAGTTTAATTTCGGAGGGTTTTGCGATCATTGCTGCTCTTGCGCATAGGTCTGCAAGAACTTCTACGAAGTCTTCTGCGGATTTTCCTGTGATTGCGGTTGTTGCCGCTGCGACTCCGGCTTCATACGGTTCTTTTTCGATGGATGCTGCTGCTGCTGCCTCCAAAGCTTGGTCGAGCCCGATACGATACCCTCTAATGATAGCATTAGGATGTACGCCTCGGCCAATCAATTCATCGGCCCTCCGAAGTAGTTCGCCCATGATAATGATACATGTTGTAGTTCCATCAAAAGCGTTCTGCTCTTGAGATTTGGCGACTTCGGCAATAATTGAAGCAATTGGATCTCTTGTCTCCAATGCTTTGAGAATCGTAGCCCCATCATTGGTAAGCACTTTGTTGCCCATCCGGTCTACGAGCATCATATCCATGCCTCTTGGACCAAGTGTTGCCCGGACAGCTTCTGCCATTTCCCAAGCAGTATCGACAATCATTCTTTGTGCATCCCGTCCCCGGATGATGCGGTTATCTTCCATCATGTGTTGAGTGAACCGTTTCATCCCTTTGAACCCTTTTCAATAGAGGCCGTGAATGTCAAGTGTGTTGGGAGGATTCCTTTTTATCCGCTCATTTATTTGTTGAGGTGAGAAGGAATAAGCCTTGTATTTAGCTTGGAAGTGCGGCAGAGTATGGTTTAGATGTTCCGTGATATATCTTGTTTGTTCAAGTGTAAGGAAAGGTGTATCACCCATGCGGTCTTGGTATTCAGATTCCGCAATAGCAAATTCTTCCATGATTGAATCTTCGAAGTCTTGGATTACATCAACCATCTCACCCACGGGGACTCTATCCTTCTTTGCAAAATGAAACCAATCTACACGGTCTGCAATAATTGTAAAGCAATCTTGGATGCCATAGTGGGTGAACAGACCATGCATCACCTTGAAATCGTCTGGGCTTGTTTGACTTGGTTCCCATGCACCTGGATGCGTGTGCATCCATGCGGTGCCACCTTTCAACATGTGACCGTCTACATGGACGAAGTTTTGATGCCCTGGGCCTTTCTTCCAATACAGGAATCCGGCCCTCACCCAACCTTGCCCCTCTCCAAAGTCTTGCATCTTTTGAGAGATTTGCTCGAAGAATTCTGTTGAGCCAACGGGACCTTTCAATTTGAGCCGCTTGAATTTCTGTGTTTCTTCGCTTGGATTCATCACCTGATGGTCGTCGATGTAGTCTTTGGCATAACTCGCCACTGAACCTGGGTTGCTAAGGATTTTTTCCCCGTGACGAACTACAACTGATCCATAGAGTGGATGCTTCTTACCCCTAATGATTACTGTCCCAATCGATTCCCCTGTGACGAGGTGTCCTTTGGTTTCAAGCCGTAGTCGTGGTTCGCTTTTCTTGTTAGGAAAATACCGTAGCCTTGCGATATCCCCGACCTTTACTGAATCTCGAGCATAGAAGTGTTTGCCTCCAGTTTCTATCGAGATGATGTAATTTGGTTGAATAGAAGCGCCTTCGATTTTGAAGCCGGCCTTTCTACGAAACATGTTTACTCGGACAATCTTCCCTTTGCTCTTGCCGTTCGCAAGAGGATGTTTGGGGATTACATCACCCCACGGACTACTGCGACTAACATCTAATTGAGGATTCCCCGAGTCATCGATATAGATGACTGAGTCCCAAGCTTGGTGGTCCGTCACATCCATCAAGAATTTACCTTCGCTTGGCACAGCGAAAACAGGGGGGTTCTTTTTCTGTTCTTGCTTTTTCTGTTCTTGCTTTTTCTGCTCTTGCTTTTTCTGCTCTTGCTTTTTCTGCTCTTGCTTTTTCTCTTTAATCCTGCGACCTGTGCCGGGGATGAGATTAGAAATTACCATCTTCGTCACTTTTGTTGAAAGATTCATCTTTTTCTTTCTGGAGTCTTTGAAATCGGCCACACCTTTGACGGTAACCGTCACATCACGGTTGGCGAGCTTCAACGCCTCCTGCCTGTTTAATTTCCCATCCTTTGTCCGAGGAATGTCTTTACCCTGCTCCTTCAAGACTTTTATTATCTCGTCATCTTTTGAGTTCTTGCCGAGTTTCTTTTCGCCTTTACCCAGTTCCAATAGAGTGTTGATTTCGGTGTTGCTTAACTTCAGGCTCTTTTTGTCTCGCAATTCTTTTAGTGGTCCGAAATCCCCTTTGTCCACAAGACCAATGATGCCTTTGTGCATTTTTTCATCAATGCCATTCTTTCCGAGCATCTCGATGATGGCCTCTTCCACGCCTTTGCCTGGATTAAGCTTGGGCTGGCTCCGGCTACTTTCTTCAATTAAAGTCTGCAACAAGATGAGGTCGTCGTTGTTGAGATAGTTGACTTTTATTATCACTACGGATCTCTGGTTTCTTTGAACCATGAGAAGTGGCCCTTCGGCCCCTTCAACTATCGACTCCGGAATCTTGAAGGTCATTCGAGATACAATCGGAGTGTTTCCGGAAAAGGTTTGCCGAACTTTGGTAAAACCACGCTCTTCCAATTCCAATTCAAGCATTTCGAGTGAAGTGGCCCTTCTTTCTTCTTTTTCTGTGCCCAACCTAACCCGTATGGAGATTTGTTGCCATTTGATACCAGGTGGCATTGCCGTTGGAACATTTTCTTTCATCCCTGAAGCGTATTCGGCAACCGCCCTTTCGGCCTGCTTGGTATTTGTTGCCTCGTTGAATTCGATTAAGTGGGCTTCAACATTATTGAATAATCCTTTGTTTTGGATGTAATGGCGTTCGAAGTCGCCAATGTCAACCAATAGACGAATTGTTGGACATTTCCTTTGTATGTGTTCTGCGAGGGCCAAGGCATTCTCATTGTCTTGGTCGTCTTGAAGGGGGCCGTTTGCAAACAACACCACATCGTATTCACCCCATACAGGGTAGTCTCCTGGATATGAATGGATGTCGAGTAAAATATCTGGGGAATCCTCCAATACCTCGTCAAGCGCAATATGGAAAGGCGTAAATTGTGATATTTCCCTATTCAAATCCACTTTGTCCCGATCCATATCTCCTTTGAGAACGATAGCATCTATTCCCTTTCGCCCTAAGTGCATACCTATCTCATTGGCTGAAACTTCTGCCTTGAAATCAGTGTCATGGCCGTCTTCAACTCCATCATTGAATGCGTGGGGGATTGTGATTAAGACTTCTCGATGCTTACTAATCCCGGCTCTTCTTGCTGCACCTTCTTCTCGGTCGGTGGTGCCTGTTATGTGATCTGTGTAAAACCGGTCTTCTGGCTCATCAGAACTTTTTGTCTGGAGTGGGTCGAAGCCAAAGTAGGGCGAGCCGTTGCGAGGGAATACCGAGAGTTTCTCCGCCGATTTCCCTTTTTCCATAGCGATTATTGTTTTTATGTTCAGCATAAGGTCGAATGAATCGGCTGGAATCTTGAGCCCTGCTGCGAACTTTTGTTTGGTTGTTTTATCTTTCAGCCTTTTTTCTGCAATTATGGAGTTTGAGTAAACAATTGCACCCAACACACCCGAACGGAGGGTGCCCAACCCTTTTTTCCAAGATATCCCGATTTCATCTTGTTGCTTTGCCCTTGAGGAGCCCCTTGGCATTTTCCCACGACCAAGGCGAGTGGTCGGGTTCTTCATGTAATTCTGCCATGTTTGCCTCATACTCATCCCTCCAGTGCGGCTAATTGCTTCATCATTGACCGAAGCCACTTGAATGTCTTAGGAGCTTTGTTCTTCAAATCCGCCAGCCCCGTTCCGATTCCATCTGCAGGCAAGACAAGTGTAGAATGCTCCGCCCTAAACGCAGCCATGAAGTCATCTGCCATCATCTTGATGTTTGATTCGTAGTTTTTATCAGACCAAAACGCATTTTGGCCCATGTCCGGAGAACGCTTTGTCCTAATCCCATACGCATTCTTTTTTCCACGGCAAACCTTTGCTTGGCCACCGGTCCCTTTCCTTTCTTCGTTATCACCGAAGAGAAAGGCTTTGTCGGGGTTTTCATCAAGCATTTTCTTTGTGAAGCGTTTCACGACTTTTACTTTCGGGATTTGTATTGGCTGCTGAGAAGGGGGGTTGGTTTTGTGTGGATTGGGTTTAATTTTCGGGATTGCAGGAGTAGTCCAACCACGCTTCTGTGCTTCTTCAAGTCGGGCTGCAAGTTCTGGGTGTTCAATCGGCCAGTCCAGTAGCAGGGTCTTTCCTCCTTTGGACAATCCTTGCTGCGTTAGACTGCCAATAAGAATCCCATCCATCAAGAATCGTTCAACACCGCCGGGGTAGTCCGCATCGTCCTCGGGAGGATTTGCTTTCCACTTGCCTTTTCCTTCTGCGGCAACTTGGGTCATCCGTAGGTCTTGAGGAGTCATGTCCTTGTCAGGCCTCCAGCGTCCGAATGTGGCTTGAAATAAGGTAGGAGCCATGGCCGTTCCGACCTTGATAAAAGCACCGTGTTCCAAACGATAAACAGGCTTCTCGCTGTAATTGATAGAGCGATACTTGAATTCTCCGATTAAGAATGGTTCAATCGCCGTCATTGTTCCCTTGCCCAGATGGTCGTGCGTGATTGAACGATTAACAAGGTGGTCGCCCCACTTGGCCTTTGGTGCGTCAATAGCAGTCGGTAGTAGCCGTTCAAGCAGTTCTGCTTTTTCCACTATGGATGAACCCATGACCGAGTTCCCAGCATATACGAAGTCGCCGTCTTCATTCATCCACGCAAGACCGGCGCCGCCGATAATGTGCTCATCCCGCCCTCCTTCTTTGCCACGATAGAATCCAATGATTGCTAAATCAGCGGTTCCTTTCATTTTGATTTTGATTGACTTTGCCTCATCATCGAACCGGAATACAAGACCTTCGAAGTTGGGGTCTTTCATCCCTTTATCCCAAGCTTTGAGAACCGCTTCCATCCCTCCTTTGCCACGATACGATGGCACTACTTGGATGGAATCACCATTTAGTAACGGCTTGAGAATTTCCATCCTTTGTGCATACGGCATATCTTGTAGGTCAGCGCCGTTCAGTTCCAATAAGTCGAATCCGGCAAACCGCATATCCTTTTGAATCGTGAGGCTTTTGGGGGCTGTCGTTACGCTCTTCTGTTTGCTCAACGGCAGAATCATTTCCTTTTCGTCTACGGCATACAGTTCCCCCATGAGGATTGCTGACTTGACACCTTGTGCTTGGAGTGACTGTGTGATTTGGTCTGTGAGAGCGAAGTCCTTTCGCCACCTCCCCCTGCGAGTCCAGATTACTGTCTCTTCACCATCAAAGTGAGCGAGGTTGTTGTCTCCGTCGATTTTGTTGGACACTGTGTAAGGCCTGGTGTCGCCCTCATACATCTCAAGGAACCCAGTCGTGTAGGTTCCGTCCGAATGTTGCTTGGATCTCAATGGCAATTCCACTTTGAATGAATCTTTCTTCCACTTTGTCGCCATATTGGGGATTTCAGATAAGCCGCCCTCTAATTGTTGATTATGATATTTTGAAGGACCGGGTGTTTGGATTCCCATGTTCATTGCGCCTTCGCCTTCGAATACCGGAGGGTTGTTTTTTGTTGGGGGACTCCATTTTATAGTCCACCCTAAAACTCCTGGTTCGGGATTCTGCAGTATGAAATCGCCAACATATCCGTCTTGTTGGCTATTGACTGTTCGAATTATCACTGGGTCTAAGTCCTCGATTAGTTGCTTGGTAGCTATGTCCGCCCAATGCTCTTTCATGAGGCTTGTTTTTTTGGTCAGTTTATCCGCCATTTCTTGCCGTCTTTTCTTCGTTGGCAGACCCCACTCGGAACCTTCGGCATAGGGCAGTGATTCTTCAAGCGTTTCTACATGCATTGCTTCATGCTGGGCAATTGTCAAGGCATACCTTGTCACAATATCTTCTTTGGTTTCGTTGTAATTTTCGAATTCGATGCTTGTATCCCCATAAGTTTCGTGAAGCCACGGAATCGCTCCAGTCAGAATCTCATCTACTAAACTGCTCAACGCCACCAAGTTGACATTTCCCTCAAAGTCCATCACTTGGCTAATTGTGATTTCGGTACCTCGCATTTGGGTTTTAAGAGAAAATTTATGCCCTTCGTAAGTAGTGGCTGCGACAATTCTGCCCAAACTGGTAGAAGAGTCCCCCGATTCGACATTTATGGCGGCAGTATCACCATACCCTTCTTGTCCTTTGACCCCAATAAATCCGATTGGGGGATTGATAGAACTTGTGAGGTGCCAATGCACTTTGCCATCAACTGGACACTTGTATGCCCGTATCAAATGGCGCTTGTCGGGTGAAATGTTCTCTTCTGCTGACTTCTTGGATGAGTAGGTATTCTTTTCTGGGTGAGGACAAACCTTGTTGCTGTATTTTCTTTGCTTTCTCTTCCCCACTAAGCCGACTGCAGATTGCCACTTCTTGAATTCTGATGCGATCATGCTCACATTCTTTTCAATCTCTCCAAACTTGTTCCGAGCGATGAAATCAAAGTTGAGGTTATGGAATGTATCAAGCATTCCTGTTCCTGCCCTTACTCGGGCTTCGATTTCTTTCTCGCTGTGGACACCTCTTTTCTCGAGGTTCTCTCTTCGTCGTTTTGGGCCCATGCTGGTTTTGATGAAGACTGAATAGGTTCGCCCATAGAATGCTTTACGCATCAATCGCAATCCATCGAAGTTCACATCGACAATCGCTGGCGTTGCCTGCATGAAATCCGATACTTTCCGGCCATAGAATTCACCACTCTTCTGCTGCACCCACAGATTAACGCCTTCTTTCGTAGTGAAGGCGCCGGTGTCAATCATATCCTGGAACCTTTCTTTGGAGACGAATATACCGTCTACACCCTCTACTTCATTGGGCCTTCGCTCCCGTGACATGTATGATGGAACCATTCTGGCTCGCATTTTCTTGCTCAAGGCTTTGGTGATGGTGGACTTACCTGATGAAGAAGGTCCGCTCACCGTGATTATGTCACCAACGATGACTTTGAATGTTGGATTGTCTTTGGGTAAAACTCCAAACTGCTTCTTCTCTTTGGAACCAACCCAAGGAACATTCGGACACTTCGGCAATCGTTCTTTCTTGACCTTGATGGCGTAGCGCCAAGGATCATGACCCCAAATCCAAAGACCCAATAATTTGCGAGTTGGCCGACCTTTCTCATCAAGATATGGACCTTGCATCCCCCGGTGTCTGGCATTGAAGCTGGTTTGCTTTTGGGCCCATTGCCAGAAGTCATATCCCTTAGAATTGTGTTTATGCCATTCCTTCACGGGGGTTTGCTTCATCTTGATAATGGCGAGGGCGGAATCTCGACCTGATGAGATGTTTGCCTCCTTGGCTTCATCACGACTCAACCCTGCTGTCTTTCCGAGGTCGGAATCGTAGAAGGATTGGAGTTCAGTTGCAGTCATATTGACGAGTTCTTTCCACTTCTTGCGGATTTCCTTCTTTCGAGCAAGTGTCAATTCGCCGGATTTCTTTGGAGGATTCATCTTTGGATTCGCTTTCCTCGGTTCCCGAATTATCTTGGAATGCTCTTTACGAATTTCATCGACGCTCATGATTCTTTGCGTCCGAAAGCCTCCTTCTTTGACATACAAATTGCGCGAACGATGTACTTTGTTCGCTTCGTTCTCGACCCTCTCAAGATTGCTTTGGCGGGAAATATTGACTTTCTCATAAATAATTTTTGGACTCCCCTTTGAATACCCGTTAAAAAAAGTGGCCTTGCCTACGGTAAAATCCCGAGATACACTGTGCATTCCGATAGCATAAACAAGGCCGCTTGGCTCACCTGTTCTGAATGGTTCCGAGGCAAGGAAAATAGGCGATGTAATTTCAACTTCCTTTGCGAAGAAAGTACCCCCGTCCATCCAAGCTGAGGTTGTTGGGAAATTGTTGAATTCAATGATGGGACCATAACCTGGGAGGAGTGCGACATTCATCACCTGCAACCCAAAGAACCCTCCTTGTGTAGTTATCATATTTTTAGGCAGTTGGGACAATGGCTTCCCTGCGGAGAATTCCCATTTACCACCCTTTGTAGTGATTTTGCCCCCCTCAAAGAATTTCCCCGTCACCTCTTCACCGGTTTCGGCATTGAAGAATTTGGTCCTCCCGTCCTCAGAACGGGCTCGAGGGATTACGGAGATTGGAGGATTTGCTCTAACGAGGTCCATTGAATCCATCTCCCACATGTATCTACACCAGTTGCAGGTATATCCACCCTCGATGACGGAGGCTGGACCGTCAACATTAGCCACCTTCATCCTCCCTGTCTTCTCCGTATAGTTGGAACCGCATCTTGGGCATCCAGGGCCGAGGCCATACTTGTTGGCCGACTGCATGTAGTTGGGGCTTGACCGCACTGGTCCGGCGAGAGGACTTCCAGGTATGCCTCCTTCTGGCTTACGCACGACCATCCACCGACTTCCTCCGTCATCAAGCGTGTAGATCATCTGGAAGGTTTCGTAGTCATCGTCAGTCCGATTCACCCATTCGAGGCCAACGGCATTAGCCCGTTCCTCTGTTTCGAGGTGCTCCGCTACTCTCCCGTCCGCTTTCGGCGTTTGGTGGATGATTGGCGTTGGGATTTCCTCATCTGGGGGATTACCTGTCAAGTGATGGGCAGAGATGGTAGGAGATATTGCCCACCATGGAGGCCCGGACCTTCCTTTATTCAAGGCTGCAAGGTAATTGCGGGGCATGATTGGGTTCGTAAGCACCTCTTCTTTTGGGCTTAGAATCTCCAAGTGTGGAATCTTCTTCCCAAGTAGGGCCATTGCGTAGTTCCGGTGATTGCCTTCTCTGCCGATGCTTGGGTACATCAATCCGTTTTTCTCGATTGAATTCAACAATTCTGGTGACACCCATCTTCGTGCTTGCTTTCCAATTCTGACTTGATTCTGGTCTTTTTTGGATATTCCCCATGCTTCTTGTAATGCCAAGAATTTCTCATCAGTCATTTTGGCGACTTTGTAAGCCATTCTTAGGTCATCTGCCGATACAAGTTCTTGTATTCCAATGTGCCTCAATTCATTAGGAGTTATCAAGACTGCACGATACAGGGCGTCTTCTGCCTTTCCCGGTAATCCATAACCGCCATCTTCGATGCTTCTAAAGTGATGAATTGCGTCCTCTTTCAGTGATGTTCCGACTGGCCCATATTCCTTTTCCATTGCGATAATCATGCGCCCTGTTTCATCTCCAGGCAGTTCATCAAATTTGTAGGTCCTTCCCGGTTCGAAGTCGAAGTGGGTTGTGTATGGTAGGTGGATGATTGGCGTTGGGATTTCCTCATCGGAGTTCATTGAATCGGCCTCCTGCGCATTTCCATTAGGTTGCTATTTCCGCTTCGCCCGACATCGCTAAAACCAAACCGTTCATACAAATCTTTCAGCTTGTTATCGGGGATGTCATGAGGTTGCCTAAACAAGATTATTTCATCTTCTGGGAATGAATCAACCAATGACTGCAACAATTGAACCCCAATCCCTTGTTGCTGGTATCCTTCAAGCACTTGGAAATGAACGATGTAAAGATTGGATGTGTTTTCATCAACGACCAGTAATCCAGTCATTTCATCTGTTTCGTCATCAACTGCAACGAAACGGTGTTTTCTTTCAAAGGTTTTGAATCGTGGTGAAGACTCCCCTATTGGAAAGTGTTCGACGCTGTATGGAGGATTGTTCAAAGGGCCGACATACCACAGGATTCGGTAATAACTAAAAGCGTCTTCTGCCTCCCATTCCGGATACTCCCCGCCGATCCATTTCACGACTTTGTATTCCTCGGGTAAGTTTCTTTCCACACCCCGCCACGATTTTTCGGAGTCGAGTGAGTGATTGCCGGTAATGAGTGGTGCTCCGAATTCATTCGTAGTGTATTCTGCTGCTTTCAGGTATGCCGCTTGCCCGAGCCCCTTTCCCTTAGAAGTGGTTCTAATATCTTCAACCACAGCGAATGAGGAATAACCAATATCCCGTATTTCCTTCATATGATGGAAGAGCGAGGGAAACACCTTTTTGGTGTATCTCCCCATGTCGTCTATGATTGAGATTGTCATTTTTATGTCCCCATCCTTACCCTTCCCTGTGAGTTGTAGTTGCACACCGGGGTAATCTTCCCAAACGAAATTCTTTTCATCCACAGTCCACTGAACATCTTCCGCAGGAGGATTGTTCAAAGGGCTTTGTAGGCTGCGATATTGCTCTTCTGTGGGCACAGGCACTTCATGAGCGGGGATGCCAAAGAGTATGCCTGGTGTATCCATCTCTTCTGAGGCTTTCCACCCGGGTTGGTATCGGATTCTCATTCGTTCAAGGAAGAACATGAACTGTTCCTTTGTATATGGGATTGGGCGTAAGAAGTAAGTTGGAATCGGTTCCTCTACGGAATAGTAAGAACTGCCACGGACACCAGATAAATCCCAATAACTTGGCATATTAGCATGGGTTTTTGCCAGTGCCTTCATCCCTCCTTCTGAATCAAGTTCCAAGATGACTATCGGATTTTCTGGAGTTTGTCCAGTGTGTATCCATTTACGCAACCCATGAAAAATTGCTAAGTCGAGGGAATCTGTGAAAGTTGCATGACCCCTTTTCCAATCTGCGACATTGAACCATTCCGAGTTGAATAATTCCCTTGCATTTGAAAGCGTGGTTCCATGATAAAACGATTTGGAGTAGTTTTGGTGTTTCCAATCTGTCATGGCGGTGGGAGGCAGCCCTTCCCACGGGTTCGCCTTCATGTTGCGTATTGGCAGTTGCTCCAATGGAACCTTCATCGTCAGTCGTTCATTCTGCTTAGAGAATCGTTCTTTCAACCCAACCTTTTCGTCGCCAACGAATCGTGATTCGAATGAATCAACATTTACGGCAAAACCTTGAACATTCGGAGAACGGAGAATTGGAAGATTTCTTTTACCCACTTCAAACAACATAGATGAACCTGGTATTACTTCTGGGCGAGAGCCGAATTGTGCCCTATCAAATACACTTGTCCCCGGTTTGCCTTTGTCTTCCGGTTCTGCTCCGGGTTCATCATACATGGATGGGGCGAAACTGATTGTTTGACCCGAGAATGGTTTGATTTCCGTTATAAGTCGGAAAATTGGTTGCTCTTTGTTTTTCTCTATCCCCTTGTGTGAGATCCTTAGCACAAGGTTCAATTCTTCTGGACTCACCATCATGTAGCCTTCTTTGTAACCCGGATGAGTTGATGCGTCCAAGAGGAGGTCGTAGAGGCGTTTCTTTTCTTCCAAAGTGAAATCTGTGAAAGCGCCTACGACCCCTACCGGATTGTAAATCTCCGATTTAACAGTTGGAAATCGAGCCCCCTTCTGCACTTTTATTTTTTCCATGCTCGACAAGGCAACCAAAACATTCCCAACAATCCCGTTTTGGGGATTCTTTCCTTCAATATCAAAACCAATGATTGCTGCATCCAGTATTTGTTGAGGATAGAGGTTCATTTCTGCCGCCCCCTCAAAACGCATCAGTAATCTTGCTGTCGTTCCTGACTCGAGTTCTTCTTGCACCATCTCGCTAAAGGTTAAATCGCCTTGCCGTTCCGATATATCTGCAAAGGATTCACTTTGATTACGACATACCCTGGCGTGAGGGAGAGCTAATGAACGGAATGGGCCGATACTGTCTTCGAAACCATATACTTGCACCTGAAGAGATAGAAGACGATTGATTTGTTCCGCTTCATCAACAACCTTCATTTTCAAAGCCGTGTCAATCAATTCATACGAACTTTCATCTGTCGGCGTCAAGATTCCCTTTGCCTCATATGGTTCAAGATTCAAAAACCTACTGAATAGTTCTAAGTCATTGGTTTGAGGCGTCCCCGTGTAATGCGTCCCCGATGAATCAAAACCCATTGTGACATTTTTTCCATCATATACCATGACTACTTCATGTCCGTAGGGAATTGCAAATACATCTGTTGCGACGAGTAAATCATTTTCATCCCCTTCTTTCACTTTTGTATTGCTTTGCCGCATTTTCTTCCATTGCCCATTAACTTCAACCGATTTGAGATTCACTTCTCTACCTTGGTGTGCAACAAGGGCACTCCGTAAAAATTGAATGACTGTTGGAACATAGTATCCCATTAGGTGCTGAACAACGGATGGATGGTCGTCGTAGCCGGCATCAAATGATTCGGAGTCGACTACAGGTAAGATTACCATGCCCGAGTCATTATCAAAATTATGAGAGTTCACAAAGGCCGTGGTGGTTGATTCCCTTGGTTTTGCTGGGCGGATATCCAATGAAAGAGGAAGCAATGTCACTTCATTATCCCTCTTGGTAAATGACTCTCGAGACACTATGACACCGAATTTGGAGAATCTAATGTTCTTGTAGGCTACTTTGCTATTCGGTGCTGCGCCGCCATATTGCTTGCCTTTAACGGCCAGTATATCGTATAAATCGTTTCGACTCACCCCTCCATACTGACCACCGCCAATGTAAATGAGTGCACCTGTTCCTTTGGTGCAGACCATAACGACCAACTGCTTATTTTGTATGAACTTAGATAGGTCAAGACAGCCCTCGACGAACCTGGGCATACTCATCGCCCCATCGGGACTGAGTTCCAAAGTGATTAGGCTCTCTTCTTCATTCCCTTGCGCTTTGGGGAGGCATAGGCCAGTGGTGATGTTGGTTGGCCCAGTCTCCAAGGTAGGCGTGAGTTCGGGGTGTCTACCTCGGGATTCGGTGAATTGAACACATTTGGTTTCGGGAACGAGCATTTCAATGCTCGGTAAAACAGTATTCGCATAAGCAGTTCGCATAATTCTTTGCCTTTCAAGAAGTCTGTCATCATATTTATCTTGAGATATCATGTTTTTAACGGTTTGAGGTGCGGCGGGCGGGAGTGCTGATAAGTCTGGACCAATGTTTGTCCCTCGCGTTTCTGTACGGTAAAGATTTCTCGCTTGGACTGCGAATAGATCTGCGGCTTGTTCGAGGTCTAAACCGGGATAGTCACGGGCAAGTATGATTACAGGGTCTCCACCTGTTCTGAACCCTTCCCTCCACGCCGACTCCATCGATTTAACACCTGGTGGGAGAATTGGCCTTCCTTCCGACCTTACGCCACCTTGGCCACCCATCTTAGCAAGGAAATATGGTGGAGCTTCAACCAAGAATTGACCGGGCCTACTACCGCTTCGCATAATCAGTTGCCGGGCCTTTCGCATCACAACCTCTTCACCGACCAAGAATCGTTTCATCATGTCCTTCATGATGTAGTCGGCTATTGGGTTCATCGGAGGTATCATTCCTTACACCTCCATCGACATTAGTCTGAAACTTAGTTTACCCAACAGGTCTTTGCTTGGTATTTTCTCTCCGTCAATGAGTTCATACCCTTGCTTTTGTTCATCGTAATACTCCAATGGATTGAATTGCATCATCGGACCCGATACTTGGAAAGACTCAGCGTCCACCTGCGCCCTCAAATCTGCCATCAAATATTCTAAGTTTCTCGCATACTCCTCATCTTCCAACTCGTCATCCATGTATTCTGTTGAATGCGATTGGATTTCCTTCAAAAGTTCCCATACCCCTGCTTCCTCTGCGGGTAAGTCACCCCTGAATTCCGGTGGTTGTTCCTCGGATTCCATTTCCTCGGATTCTGTTTCCTCGGTTTTGGCTTCCTCGGATTCTGTTTCCGTTTGCTCCTTTAGCGTTGAACCATCCATGCCGGTAAAGCCAGACCGGCCCATCAGATTTACGGGCATGCCGCTGGGCTCAATACCCGTTAGGTTTGGCTGGTTGGGGCTCATAAGGATTGCAAACAGGAACGCATGACCGCTGTCTTCATCTAC
>Ga0307985_10000533_pt1 | contig 22207 bp, 35 predicted proteins | sample EllFjometageno80_FD_203155 | JGI IMG/M metagenome (GOLD analysis project Ga0307985, IMG submission 203155) | Marine microbial communities from Ellis Fjord, Antarctic Ocean - #80 | ecosystem: Environmental > Aquatic > Marine > Unclassified | place: Southern Ocean | collected 2014-10-09 | reverse complement strand
CCCACGAGCATCCAATGCACCAGCAGTTAAGTTATATGGCAAAACTCCATCTTGGCTGCCTGAGTTGAATAGAAGCCCTGCCTCTCCGTCACCAATTATTTGAGAATGTGTTTTGCCAGACAGGTAAAGGTCTTTCCAGCGGTTACTTGAACCCCCTAAGTCAGACGTGGCGTCATTAATTGCACCAGACGAGTCAGCGGAAAGCAAAGCTGTGTTACCAATCGCAATGCCGCCAGAGTTTCTCAAAAAATAAGGAATACCGGCATTAGTCCCAATACTCCCCACAGTGGAGCCAGCTTTGTACAGACCCAAAATATCGCCATCGTTTGTCGTTCGGTTCAAACTGAGTGCTATGCCTGCATCCCGTGTAATCTGGCTGTCGTTGTTAGCACGTAGTGCCACGCCCTGTTGAGAGAAGGTGTTAGATGTTTTGCCTACAAGTACGACTTCGGAACTATCAATCGTAATAGCTGTAGCATCTGCATTGTCATCAATGCCCACTGAGTTAAACAAACCTTGCACAGATAAGTTAGACGCAAACGTAGTAGCATTTGCAATTTCCGAGGGAGGTTGCGTTGTCGCAACAGCAGGGCCTAAATGAACCACATATATGTTGTTGGTTCCTGAGACAGGAGCCGAAGTAAACGTAAGGGTCGTACCCAGTACAGTATACGCAACAGTAGGGTCTTGCACTACGTTCTCTACTACAACCCGAACATCGTTTGTTACTGTTGGTTGTGACAGCGTAAATGCAGTAGTAGACCCGTTACCGCTGAACGAATCTTTTACTGTAGGCGTGTAGGATTCTATAGGTGTATTACCCTGATATGGCATTATGAAATCTCCAGAATACTCAACGTACTATCGACAGAGTTTGCCGTATCTGACGTTACTTTTAGGACATCAGCCGCTTCCATAACAACTTTCATGTCGCCCCCAACTGGGACAAACGCGCCGCCCGATGGGACGGGTGCGTCTTTAATCAAGTACACATTGTTGCCATCGTTGTTTTCTAACTGCACACTAACGGTAACTTGCGTAGCGATAATGTTAGCAATGGTAAGCCCAATGATCGTTGTCTGCGTACTAGAAGGGCAGGTATACACAGTCATAGCTGTGTTAGCGTTTGTGCTGCCCCCAGCAAAAGTTTTTACTTTAAAGGTATTTGCCATGTTTTATCACCCCAATGCGATTGCTAAAGCCACCGCTGTACCAGCAGGGTCTACTTGTAAGTTTGTTTGTGCGCCAGCTGCGTTCGATGCGCCTGTACCGCCGTCAGCTACAGCTAGGTCTGTAATGCCGGTAATAGAACCGCCGTCTATGTCTACATTGTTAGCAGCCTGAACAGCTATTGTACCTAGACCAAGTGTGCTTCTACCCGCTGCAGCATTTGCATCGTCAATAAGCGTTGCCCCAAACGTAGAGATAGTAGACGTTTCAACCTTGTCGCTATTAAGGTTGGTAAAGTTAGCGTCTACCTCTGCGTTTGTAAGCGGTGATCCTTTACCGGATCGGGTTACAATAGTTGCCATTAGTTACCTCACGAAGCTGCTAGAGTAACTGTCCACGTAACTTGAAGCGTGTCACCTGAACCTTTGTTGACTACAGCAAACACAGTTCGACATAGCATAGTACCGGAAGAGGCAGCGTTAAAGATGCCCGCTTCAGTAACTGCACCTGTACCAGCGCCCGCACCAAAAGTAGTCACATACGCAATACTCTCGTCGTTAGACCCTGTTCGAGTCGCACTGTCTAAAGCTACGCGGCTACCTAGTTGACTACCTAATGCTGTATTACCAGCGGCGGCAGCAGTTGAGCCACTGCCTAACCCCATGTGGGACATAACGCCAGCAGATGCCGCTGTCATACGGCTAGTAATATGGCCTAAACCAGTATTTACGATTAAGTTTGTAAGGTGGCGTTCTTCTTTAATAACACCATTACTATCTGTGAGGATAAGCGTGAGCTTACCGGATAGCCCTAAATTTTCTTTTGAGTTCATTGCTACACCCCTTAGAAGGTTCTCGAAATTCCAACATAGTCCGCCGCAAAATAGTCAAAGTTACAGTAGCCCTGCGACCTCAAGCTACCCGCATCTGATAATCCTAAAGCATCCTGCACAGCTGGACTGATGACCATAGAAGATAAATCAGTCCAAGAAGCGCTGTCCGCTACGACCTTACTATACGACGAAATAAAACTTTCGGCAACTGTTATCCCATCAGCAACAGGTTTGCCTACCTCTGACGTGTAAACATCAGCTGCAGTATAGGTATCTACGAACGCTTTTCCTTTTATGTAGGTAAACGCATCGGTTAGCACAGGAGCCTCAGTAAGTCGTTTACCTACGGTAAACACGCCTAACACGTCTGTAAAGTTAGCTGTCTCAGTTACATTTTTACCAAATGTAAATACTGGTTGTAGTGACACAGTGTAATCTTCAGATGTATAATCTTGTAGAAAATACAATCCGCCGTCTTCAATACTAAACCTGTCTATAAAACCTTTAGATTGTACCTGTTGGTATACATCACTAAAAGTGCCAGTGTCTGTTATGTTTTTTGTAGGTACAACTACGGTAGTGTCTTCTGCAGTAACTGAGTCAGTTATCCCTGCTTTAGTGAAGAACAAAGACGTAAGAGATTGTATTGATATAGTATCTTCAAAAAATAGTAGGGATAGAAATTTACCTACGGCTATCTTTAGTTTATAGGCATGAGCTTGGGCGTCCAACGCAAAAGTTGTAGCCCGTGTAGCAAGGCTATACGCACCGGTAGTTACTCTAGCTCGTAACTTTTGCGTAGTAGCCTTTATCCTCACGCAAAGTCCTCTCGCAATCTAAACTGAATTGTATCATATACAGTTTGTCTAGTATTGTCGGCGGACACAACTTCTAGCTCACCCTCGTAATCCCCAGCGGCTCGATCAAGGTCTGTACTTTGCCAAGCTAGCACTGCAATACCGTTAGTAGCTGGCGCAGTCACAGCGCAGGTACGACTAAACAAGTTTGTAGTGCTACCTACAGCCCGAAAGTGCATAGTTACAACAGCATTTGTTAAGTCAACAGCTACACCTGTTAGCTGGTCAGTCACAGTAAACTGAAGCTGTGGGCCAGTGTCGCTACTAACCAATTCAATACGTGGGGTTGATAATCTTGCGTCCATGGTACTCTCCTAAGCAAACGGCTGCTGTGCTACAGACACTGATGCACGCATATTGCCGAGGTTAGCGTTTGCCCTGTATTCAGAAACTCTAGTTATAAATTGTTTTGCGTGGTAAGACGCTAACTCTCTATCGGACCAAGCTACACCGGGAAGAACTAATAGCTCTTGTAGCGTCTTATGCACGATAGCTGGCTCTAATTCATCCATGATGGTTTCATCCATGCCTTCTGAGTCACGAGTAGGTTTTAGGGCGTATATCATACGAACTGTGTATGTCGCAGCAGCATCAGGAGTAGGTAAAACAATAAAGTTATTAGGGTTTAGCTGCGTAAATATCATAGGTTGTGAGCCATATAGGGCTATATCGGAATCAGTCGTAGAAGCCCTAACCCAGTTAGGATACCTACGAGTAGCCTCTTCTAGGGTTACTGCTGGTAACGGAGCGTCATTAAGAGAGGCATACATAACAGTTTGGACTGTGGTATCTACGGGTTTACTATATCCATACTGGTAAACACCAGCTGTAAGGCTAAATACAGGCTGCTCGTAACGCCACGCTAGAGTACGCTCGCAAGTAATAACGGCAGCGTCACGAATGTATTGCTCCAGCATAGGTAGGGAGCAACCGGGAACACTAGGGTTTATTCTAGCGGCAAGCGAGGTGTAGGAACGTGATGCCATTATACTACTAGCCTTCTATCTAATCCGCCAGTTTCTGTGTCGGTCAACTCACGACTAGACAAACCTGCACCAAGGGCGGCAGTAAATGAATCTAGGAACAACTTAGCACGCCCAGAATTTGCATGTTCATCATCTATAGACTCCGCTAAGAATACGGTTCCGTCTACTAGAGTGGGTAAATAAGCGTCAGGCAGTGACGCAATACTAGCGTCAATAGCGTAATCTGCAGGTATCTGTACGTACTCACCGGTTATAACAATACCGGCGACAGGCCTTGGGTATAGGAAATACCTATTAGGGTTCCTGATATGCCGCATATAGTTGTAGGGTGTACCCGCAGGATCACTGACCCACGCAGGATAACTTTGGTCTAGGGATTCACGATTAACTTCGGTTAGGACGTTACCATTCTGCACAGAGTACAGTTCTACAAGCCGCAAAGAATCAGATGGCATAGCTTGAATAACAGTATTTGCTGTAGTGGTTATCGTCGTGATTGTCGAAAACAAATCGGGTCGAAGAATAATCACACGTTTTACCGTTTGGTTAACAAAGCCTAACAGCTCAGCGTCAGTATACCTATAGGACGCAGAATTAGTATCTTGCACTAACTGGCGTACATCATCAATTACATCTTGCGGCGTCATTCAGGTAACCCCCGTGAAGCATCAGCAGCCAATTCTGGATCAGTAGTAGCTGGTGCAGCATATACCACGCTTTCTGTGGTTAGGTCCAACGTAGATTTACTCTTAGCCCTAACGACCTTAGCGCGTTTAACCTGTGCGGGTTTTAGGAACCGTTCTGGAAACGCCTGCTCCTCAGTAACTTCCTCCACAAGCGGGTTTTGGGCTAGGTAGTGATCCCAGCCGTAGATAAACCCATCATTAACATGTCTTAACCAACGCTGTGTCATGTTGTTTTCCTTTTGCCCGAAGGCGAAACTGGCCAGCTTTGCCGTTTAGAACTTGTCTTCCGACTAGCTATAGCAGTTTTCTCGCTCTTTGACATATCACCACGCCTCGCACGACCAATATCGCGCTTTTGTTTTGGGGCCGGGACTATCGCAGTTATGACGCGCTCTAAAGTTAGAACGTCTACCCGGCTGTTCTTTTTTAATCGTCATGTTTGGGTCGCCGAACATAACTTTAACAACTTTACCACTCTGGCCTTTTACGTAAACCTGAGATTTTTTGCGGCCATGCCCCGGTTGTCCTTTACTAATTCTGCTAGGACTATTGAGCGTAACACTTTTACCTTGATAATCAGCCATTAGGAAGTTACTCCTTTGATTACTACAAAATTAAGAACTATCGCTTGTGATAGTGCGCCGCCGCTTACATTCATAACACTGATGCTACAACTACCCGCTGCTACTGCACCAACTGTTAGCTGATAGCCGCCTGCCGTTCCTACGCTTGCTACGTTTACAATCAGTACATCCGTAGCAGCAATAAAACTATTTGTTAGCGTAAAAGCAGCTGTAGCATCGTCTGCTAAGGCCGCGTTGTTCATAGTTATAGCACCGCTTTTTGCGTTTAGTGTAACCGCAGTAGTCTTATTACTTGCTTGGGTTACAGTGCCGCCGCCTGAAGAGTATCCAAACTTACCTGTAAGTTGTACTTCGCCAGTTCCATTTGGCGCTAACACCAATGATCCGTTAGTATCGGTAGTAGAAATGACGTTACCATCAAGCTTAATATTGTCAACAGACGCAGAGCCTGTGCCAACTGACAGAGCAGTAGCAACACCAACGCCGCCATATACAACTTTTTCAGACGCTGCTGGGCCATCGCTAACGTGTAGCAACTGGTCATACGTATCTTTAATATCTGAACCGGTTAGGTTAGTAGGCATCTAGCATCTCCTGAATGGGGTGAAAGGGGGCCTAAGCCCCCAATCAGTTAGTTTATTAGCTGCAATCCGCAACCAGTGCCCAGAGGCGCATAACAGCAGCGTCAGCAGCATTGATAGTTTTAATATCAATAGTATCTGCAGCGGCGTAGTACTTGCCGTTGCTGTAGCCCAATACAGTGTTTGGCGCAGCTTCAGCCAATACCAACGCAGTAGCGTAGGATGCAGCAGTGTTTGCGTTTACACCATCTAAGAACCCATCGGGATCAGTAGCGTCACCAACGTCAACAGTACACGTAGCACCTTCAGCGGTAGTAACATCTAACCCAACTTGCATAACGTAAGTTTTAGCAGGGATAGGCATAACTTCTAGGATGTCGTTAGCGCCGATTGCAGTTTGACCTGCAGCCAAGCGATCAGCAGCGATAGTAGCCCAGTTAAGAGTTACCTCAATCATAGAAAGTTTGTTAAGCCCATTATTGGGGATAGCAGCAGTTCCTTTATTGAAACCAGTTCCTTCAGTATAAGTAGCCATAATTTAGACCTCCGATTAAAGCGTTACAACGGCTTGGCAGATGGCTTCAGGCTTAACAACCTTGTAACCATACACCTGAAGACCGCGAACAATGTTGCCGAACGTTGATTCGGAGCGAATAGTTTCCATCTCTGTCATCTGTGATGCAAAGGTGAAACCCATTTTATGACCAGCAATAACGTCGAAGTTAGCGCCAGTTTTCTTGATGTTGTGGCTCATGTAAACTGTGAACCGGTCAATCATACCCAAGCGACCATTACGTAGAGGTGATGTGCTATCACCAGTAAGAGACGCATCTTTAAGGTCTGAGCGTTTAATCAAGCCAGCCATTTTCGCTGGGATAACAAGGTAACGATCAGACTCAGGAGTATTAGCTTCGTCCAAAACTGTACCCATGTTAACGATCAAATCAATGACGTTAGTAGTGGTTAGTGCTTCAGGTGCGCCTTGTGTACCCAAATCAATGTCGCCAGAGATTGCGCCTGCAGTTGCACCTTTGTTAAGGGCAGAGATGTCTGGAAGCATGTCGGTAAGTACGCGCTGGTCGATCTTAATCTTCATACGCTCAGAAGCGTCTTTAGACCAAGTATCCATCAAGTTTACGTCAGACTGGATGTTGTCAACGTCATCTTCAACACAGGCAAAATACTCACCTTTGTCGATAAGAAGCTGCAACTTAGCTTTATCAGGGTTTTCAACTGACAAAGTTTGGCCTTTGACGTAATCACGAATGGTGATTTCTGGTGTGGTACGGATGTTTACCGTGTCACCCATGTTACGAATTTCACCTTCGTATGCTGTGTTTGAGATTGCTGACAATACTGTTGCATCGTAGAAATTCTCGATTAGTTTACCGGACCAAATTTCAGGGATAAAATTACCTGAATATGATGGGTTGCCGGGGGATACTGGAAATGCCATGTTAGGCTCCTATGTTTAATTATGCATTGACGATGCGACCTTCCCGCTGTGCAGCGAAAATGTCACGTTCTTTTCGGTCACGCTCCTGCTCTTTCCCCTTATACTTACCCTTTTGTACATCAGAAAAGAAACTCTTGATGTCATTTGAAGTGTAGGTATTCGGTTCAGCTGAGCCTTGGGTACCACCAGAACGTCCACGTCCCGGCGCTACTTGTCTTTCAAGCTCAGAAGCAGCAGTAGCCTTCCGACTGGGTTGAGCAACAGACTGGCCAGTTTGCGCCTTCCATGTAGAGAAGAAGTTGGTTACGCGCCGCGCATCAAGATTTCGCTGAGCGTCATCAAGATAAGTCTGGCGGCTAATACCTGTAAGAGGATCAACGTCTAACAACCAAGACTGAAAGTTTTGGTCTGTGTTAATCTCTTGCCAATCAGGTACTGCGTTCTGAATATCGGACCAGAAGGCTTGCTCCGTGGTAACTGCTTGCCTATGCTGTAGTTGCTGCACTTGCGGCACTACGCTGGTTTGCATCCCTCGTACAAGATTTTCTAACTGGTCAATACGTGATTGCTGTTGGCCAGCTTCTTCACGACTAACACGCCGCATAACATCAATAGATTCGCCGTACTCCTCAACATCTGCATCAGTCACGAGAGACTGCGCAGCTGCCGTAGAAGTAGGGTTAGGCGAACTCAGAGTTGTCATAAGCGTTTCTAGCTGTGAAACACGAGATTCCAGTTCACGCTTTTCGGCGTGAAGTCGCGGTACTTCAGCGTTGTACATCCCTTGAAGCGACTTGTATCGCTTCTCAAATGTCTCTTCTTCATCTGCACTGCCCGCCTGTACTTGCTCTTTATCGGTAGGCTCGGCTGCTTGTTGTTCTGCACTGTCGGTGTTTTCCACTGCCACGGGCTTAATGTTTTCAACCACAGCCTCGGATGTACCATCCTGTTCTGTAATCTCTGAATTAAGATCGTCGTACAATTTCTGAACAGCCTCAGACTGCTTTCTAACTTGCGCTGGTATTGCCATGTTAAACGCTCCTATCGGTATGCGTAATTAAACAGCTGTCTCATGGGGAAGACTGTGCTGCATATTCAGGGGACTTTTCAAAAAGGTCTTTGACCTCTCTAAGAACTTGGCACCGCCCCTGCGAACGTGCCACGTTCTCTCTGCCCACGTTGGGCAACTGCTCTAGCTCGTGCTGATACCAGCTGTCGAGCCAAGAGAGTATTCCGGGGTGCTGGCGAGTCGCTGCCGCTAGCACTTTTATTGTATCAGGTTCGGGCCGCTTCATGGCGCACCCGTAGGTTGAGGACTTACCACGTTGCCATCGGCTCCACCTTTAGGCGTGCCATCGGGCTGTGTAGCCGCAGGCGCGGCCTGTGCTTGCTGAGCAGCCATCTGAGCTTTACCCTTGGCCTGCTGTGAACCTTTTTCTCTGGACGGTATAATGTCGTCCACGGGCATCTGCAGACCTTTAGCAACTTCGCGAAGCAATGCAGCACGTCCGTCCTGACCCACAATCTCAATGTCAATCGGGTTGGCAGTAGCGTTCAAGAACTCTACGCGGCGTACGTTCAGTGTCTCTTTAGTAGCCAAATTGATAGCGCCGCGAGCTAATACTTCCACATCGCCTTTAATAGATTCGTCCTCGTCGTAGCGCATGTTGTAGATGAACTGACGTTGTACGATAGGGCGCACAATATCGTTATCAATATACATAACAATCTGGCGAATACCTTTGCCAGCTGAACCCATAAGCATCGAAAGGCCTGACGCAGTACGCCCTGCACCTGATACATTGAGGTCACCTGTGACGTATGATGGCACACCTGAGTGATCGTCAGCTAACTTACTAAACCTATCATACACACCCATCAACTCGTTAGCACGAGAGTCAGGCTGGGAGAAACGTACTGCAGGCGCACTAGACCCTAGAGGATCGTTAGTTACCTGCCAAATTTTCCAAGGATGGAGTTGCGTAATGTCCTCGTTAGGAGGGATGCGCTCAAGGTTAACTTCAACTTGAGGCCCAGATGCGAGTCCCATATTATTGACAAGGGACCGCGCAGCCGCGTTACAAACATTCTGGAGGTCTTCAATGATTTCGGGAATACCTTTACCCCAGAAAGCGCCGGGCGCTTTGATAAACGAAGTTTTAACATAAGGTTTCTCACCTAGAGGGTCATAGTTTAGTATGGCTTTTACGACGTAGTTACCTACAACCCACACGTTTGCATCGTATTCTTTAGCAGCATCAGGCACTTCTTCTTCACTAAGACCCCAATCCTGCAGCATTTTACCACTTACTTTACCCCAAAATTCAAGAGCGTCAAAAGTTTCTGTGGGAGATTCGTAGGAATAATACTTACGTTCCTGCTCTTCTTCCTGCAATTTAGTGTCTTCGTTGATCCAAGACTGGCCGTTGCCGATCTTCAATACTTCACGAATAGCCTCATCATCATACCCCGGTACACCTATAAGATCAGCCAACTGGCTGCGGCTCATAGGGTGATGCTCAAAGATATACCCTTCATTTATATGGGTAATACCCGGCTCAGGGTAGACGTTAAAGGGATTAACACGTTCGTACTCAGGGCCTAGGCGTTCTGTACCCTCCACAATAGTGGAGCCATCTTGGCCTTTACTGTAGCCTAAGATGCGCTGCCTACGGACCACTGGGCCTTTTACAAACGCAGACGGGTACGTAACCATGTCTGTGATAAATTCATTGAAAGCATCAGCCCAACCGCCTTGTGCAAACTGGTCATTGATCTTCAACTTCATTTTGTCCGCACGGTTCTGTGCTTCTTGCAGCACAGCAAACCTAAAATCTTGACTAACAACTTCTTCAAGCTCAGCCATTTCTTCCACGGTAGGGGCCACGCCCTTCGCCTGCATATCCTTTATGACCTTCTGAGCAAAAAGATTTTTAAGCTCTTCAAGTTGGTCAGGTGCTAGGTCAGGGATGGGCGTAGGCGTCAAGTCCCAAGGGGGAGTACCGGTGTCAAGTAAAATATCCCGCAGCCAGCTTTCAGCCCCACGACACTTTACTTCAGTAATCATCATGTAGACCTGAGAGCCGCCCTGACCCTTAATCTGTTGTAGCTTGTCAGCCTCGTACTGGCCGTTACGCTGCCTAAGCGCACGTAACATAATGTTTTCAATGGGTTTCTTTGCAATACGTGCAGGGTTCCAGCAGGATTTAACATAGGCAACAAGCCCTAGTACAAGCTCGCTTTGCTGGCGATCCTCCATCTCGCGATGGAGTTGTTCTTTTTCTGCTTTTACCAGTTCGTCATTACTGACGACTCGTAACATTGAAAGCCCTGCCATTAGTATGCTTTCTTGCTTGGTTTCTTAGTAGCCGGTTTACTGCTTTTTAAGCAACGACCTGCTTTTTTGCATTTTTGTGGTGTTGGACACCCGCGACATGTTTTCATAACGCTCTCCATACAGCAATATGTTTATGGTTATACACCTAGTCAAGTTTTGGTGCAAGCAAAAGAAAAACCCCCGCTAGGGGAGAATGTCTAGCGGGGGGAGTATAGTTTAAAAACAGGCGAGGAGGACATGCCTGTGCAGTAACACGCCACCGGCGTACCACATTGTTTCAACTGGTGTCAAGTCCAACCACCTGCGGACACAGACTTTACATCTCTTCGCCTTGCAAGCAGGTCACCATCAGATGCCGAACCTACATGCAACATAAAGTACTGTAAGGCTTCGGCAACGTGGCTATGCTTGTTCTTGTCAATGGTTCCGTTCTTCTTATGAAACCTATAGCCGCCCATCATTGCAGCTTTAAGCTGCGAACACCTAGGGTCCACTACGAACGCACTATCACCGTCCACCTGTCGCATAAGAAAGTCGTCAACAGAGCTAAGTCGGGCGCTAATGTTGTTAGTTTTAGCCGCAATAACGCGTAATCCCTCTGCTTTTATGATGTCAACAGCACTCCGTTCATCGGTTTGCGCACGCTGCACACCCGCCGGATCGACCACAATTAGCACAGGAATACCCGAAAATCGCTCATATAACAGGGGTTTGAGGATCGTGCGGACAAATCGTTGTATACCCATATCAAAGCTAACCGCTTCATCGTATACAAGGACTCGTCCACGGGGGTCTTGTTGCCCGATTACAGCCGCAGGTGTCAAGCCTAAATCCATGCCGACAACGATGGGCCGTACCCCGTTGTTGATGGGCCGCAACGTACCTCTACCCATGTGGTAATCTGGCCTAAAGTACTTATACACAGGCTGACCAGCAGAGCTTAGCCCGTAGTCACCATCAATAAACACACGGATGTATTCTTCACTGCGCCCTTGTGTATCATAATACCCGTCAGGTAAATGCTCAACATTCTCAGCAAACGCACTACGCCCACTTGGTTGCTTAAATACATCCCAGCCGTTGTCGTTGTGTCCGACCCCATCTTTCGGGTCGATCTGTTCCATCTGGTAGTACCACCAAGTGTCCATGGTAGGTGGGTTAGTATCCCCCCACATCCCATACCACGTTGGACCGCCATCCTTAGAGCTAGGAAAACGCCCGATCCGCTTAGACATAGCATCCACAATATCAGGGTGGATGTCACGACACTCATTAAACCATGCAAAGGAAAGCTCCAGTGAGTTAAGGTTAGCTACATCGTCAGCATCATCAAGCGCACGAAACATTATCTCGCACTCAACGTCACCGACCTCAAAGAAATATGTCTTGGTTGTGCGCATGTACCGCCCACACACCCCCGGCGGGAACCAGTCCAAGAATGTCTTGATCACAGTATCCTGTAACTGTCGGGCTGTCTCACGCACAACAGCCGCCCGTGTCCTTCGCTTGCCGGTAGCGTCAGGTTTCTGCATAGACGCCCTACGAATGATCTCAAACGAACAGGTCACAGACTTACCGGACCCAACAGGCCCCATAAGAACCCGCATCTTCTTGTCCGAGTTCATAAAACTTTCCCCCGTAAGCGGGGGTGTATAGCTAATATCAAGAGCCATTGGCGGCTTCCGGTGGTGAATTACCCACTAACATAATGATTATCTCCCTCGGTTTACGATTCTTTTTGGGTGGTACAATCTTAGTCTTAAACGAATATTCTGCCCGAATTAGCAGTAATCTAAAGGTATTATACTCTTCTATGTCCCCAAACCGGGCAGCAGGTAGGCCTTCATACGTACTGTCAAACTTCTGCAGAATACCCAATTTCGGCGTCCTCCACCTCATGTTCCACTGTCATAGCCTTATCTTGGCCACCTAGGTTAATTGTTATCTTGACACCACCAGCAGCATTGGAGTCGCCATCGTCGGCCTTGGTCTCAAGCCCTGCCCACTTTACAGTAGACTTAATAAGGTCCGCCTTCACAGCAGCTGACACATCTGGATTGTGTATCAGACCCCACGATGTCGTAAGCAATTCTTCAGCTTGCGCACGAGCCTTGAGTTTAAACGTCAGGCCCTTTTCAGTGATGTCATCCCTATAAGCGCCCACGCGCTTTAGGAAAACCGGGTCAGCATTGAACCCCGATATATCTTGGCCACTTACTTTGTGGCGTTGTTTGACTTCATCAAGTGTTTCGCCGCTCCCTTCCAGCATTAAAGCTATATCGAAAGCTAGGCGATCTGACCACTTGGTGTGGAATAGCGGTAGGTTATCCATTTGGTACCTCTGTTTGGGGCAAGTATAGGTGCATTGTGCGGAGTCGGCAAGATAATTTAATTTCTAAGTATACAAACTTTACACGTTCCTTTTTTGGGGTCGTGGTTTAAGAGGTTTACTATAATAAGGGGGGCGTAGATTTTTGCCAATCCATGTACCCCCCTCCCCCCATACCCGCCTGCTAGCAGGCGCAAGCAATAAAAAATTAAGACTATATAAACAAGGACGTTCAGGGGCGAAACTTTACATTTCATCTGTAAAATGTTCTAAAGATTAGGCCAACAGGGACAGCGACCCGACAGGCGGTTATTTGAAGGCGGCGCTGCGCCACATTGGAAAGGATTTTAGCCATGGCTAAATCACCACTTACTTGGATTCAAGTTGACGAGTCCTCATTTGCCCCTGCACTCACAAAGCGTCTCGACGCTTATCGTGAAGCCAACAAGTTGGCGCAGGACGCTAAGGCGGCTTTTGAACTGCAGTTTGTTTCTGCATCTAAAAAGGCTGGCGCACTTGACGAAGGTTACTCTCTCGCCTTCGGTTACCGGTTCGGCAAGCTCTCAGTCGCTAAAGTTAGCGAGGCGGAGAAGTCTGCACCTAAGGCTCCAGCGAAACCGATGTTCAAGTTTTAATCACTAAGGTAGGGCGGCGCAAGTCGCCCTACTCAACCCAACCAAGAGGTAACACACATGACTGAAGACTATAAACTATGGAAGTTAGTATTCTCCAAAGACGGCAAAGTCGTAAACGAGTGGAAAGGATACCACTCTCGTGCCGAGTGCGAACGTGCTTATAGAGATGCGGACCTAATCATACCATGGGACCGCGATGTTACATATGAGTACTACGATGCGTAGACATGAAAGAGCGGCACGCAAGGGATTCATTCGCGAAATGATTAGCAATGTGATCCAAATAGCCTGCATACTTACAATATTCTATGCACTCTGGGTATTCACCCCATAACAACTAACCCTGCTGGAGCAATCTGGCAGGGTATTTCTTTGTCTAAAGCACAGTGTATAGTTTCTGCTCAATTCTTTCGCCATTCGTCGGGGGTTTATAGTGTCCGTAATCGCGCATTACAGAGCCAAACAGGGGGATATATAGCAGTGTAAGGTTACACAAGGGCCAAACAGGGGGATATAGGCCAACCTATTGATATTAAACAACTAGGTAAGTATAACTTTACAACTAGGTAATTTAGGCCAACTAGGTAGATTTTAGGCTGTCTTGAAACCTTACACCTTACACACGTTAAATGCCTGTAAACCATACGTATTTACTAAAAGTATACAGAATAACTAGGTAATATAGGTAATATAGGTAAGTTTTTTTATTAACCCTTCCCCTGTAGGATTTCTTGGCCCTACATATAACTTGACATAGATATGCAGCCCTTAGCAGGTCACATTAATAAATATTTTTACCTATATTACCTAGTAGCTAACTATATCCTTTAATTACAACGCGCTATCACTAGGTATTTTACTAGGTATTTGCCTCTTTTACTTACCTAAAATACTTCCAGAATTACCTAGTTGCTATACTCTTGACTTGAATGGGGCGAAACTTGACACTTTTTCAACGATCTGCCAAACCCTTGATCGCCGAGGCCAACCAGCCTTGGTAGCAAAACTTAACCCAAGTGGAGGACTACCCTATGAAGCTTAACAACTGGACATCACTGGCAACCTTACAAGATGAGTTCCATAACAAATCACTCACTGTAAAGCCTCGTCGTCGTTCCTATCTGTCCCAAGTAGATGCTGTGTATGATTACATGGTGGGACATGACGTAGTTATCACCGATGAAACATCACCGTACAATGGCAGCGTTATGTCCATACTTGACCGTGATGTACTCAAACGATGTGGCTATAACAGAATACATCTACACTACAACAACCACCAACAGGTTGAGGTGGCACTATGAGCAAGCAAACAACTGTAGCTGGTGGTGATTGCAGATACTATGTGAAGCATCACCTACCGTTCAAGAACCACAGCAACCCACCGTCCCTTACTGGTGACTACTACCACTCCAAGCGACAGTACGTTGTCTGGTCCTACGATCACTGGCCTATCTACATATACGATGAGCTAGCTAAATCATGGTTCAGTAACGAGACCAAGTACAGCCGTACCACCAGTAAACACTCATCCCAAGCTCACCCCTTAGTTGATAACATTACGTATCTGTCAGCTGAGCGTATGAAGTATCTGTATATCAACGGATACAAGAACCTCATCAGGGAGCGACTGGGTGCTGACTGTAGGTATGCCTGAGCTTATCAGTGAGGGCATGTAACGATGCCCGATCTCATACGTTCAGTATGGAAACCAACCAAAGGAGCTAGTGTATGACACTGCAACTATTCGCCGTTCGGAAGTACCCGTACGGTCCAGTACTAACTGATGCCGATGGTAAAGTTATCTGTTTCGATAGCAAGCCAGAGGCCAAGATGTTCCGTAACAACTCGTTATGTAACCACCCTGATGCCGTAGTTACATCAGGTCCAGCCCATTCCAAATATATAGCAGGAGATATGTAATATGAGACCGACACTTATGAAAGAAACGCTGAAGAGACTGTACGGTATTGGCCGTAATACGGTGGTAACTGGCGCTCCCGGAGGTGGTAAGACACAGACCATACAACAGGTTGCTGTAGAGTTGGGTTGTCACTACATCCAACGTCACTTGCCTACCATGCCAGTAGAAGACTTAGGCGTCCCTATGGTGGACAAAGAGCAGCTGTACTACAAGCTACCCGATTGGTTCCCGTCCAAAGGTTCCAAGTGGGACGATGGCAAGGGCGGTATCCTATGCTTCGATGATCGTAATCAAGCAGGTAACGATCTACAGAAAGCGATGGCTAACCTAGAGCAAGAGCGTGAGCTACATGGTATCCCTATGTGTGATGGCTGGATGATTGTATCCACTGGTAACAGAGCTTCCGACAGGGCTGGTGCTTCCAGAGTATTGGGCCACTTAGCCAACCGTGAGACTGAGCTAGAGCTAGAGACTAACCTAGATGATTGGCGTGGATGGGCTATACCAGCTGGCGTTAAGACAGAGGTTGTTTCCTTTATCGGGTTCCGTCCCAACCTATTGCATGACTATGACCCACAGCGTGATGGTGGTAATCCTACGCCAAGAGCATGGGTTGAGGGTGTCAGTGATGTACTCGGCGTTGTATCACCAGAGGCAGAGTATGAGTGCTTTAAAGGTGCTGTCGGTGAGGGTGCTGCGGCAGAGTTCGTTGGGTTCATGCGTATATTCCGTAAGCTACCTAACCCTGACACCATACTGCTAGACCCTGCTAACTCCAATGTTCCAGACGATCCAGCCACACTATACGCTCTGTCTGGTGCCTTAGCTGATCGTGCTAGTCTGACTAACATGGGTAAGCTGTGTGCCTATGTCGCTAGGATGCCAGCAGAGTTCGGTGTTCTTACTATCAGTACAGCACTACGCCGTGATGCTGACCTAGCAGAGACAGATGCGTTCAATGTCTGGGCTGCCGCTAACCAAGACGTATTATTCTAACCAACCAAGTGGAGGACTACCCTATGAAGCTAACAGATAAAGCTTTACTTGCCCAACTGAGCATATCAGTACCATCGTTCAACAAGCTGGACAAACAGATCAGCCTTGAGACTACCATAGCCAAGGGTGCTGTTGATGGGTCTGGTAGGTATCACAAATCATTGCTGCCTACTTGTGACCTACTCAAGGACATCAAGCAGAAAGCTACCCTCATCCGTACCAAGTTCTACACCAACACCCTACCTTGGGGTGTCAAGGGTATACAGATGCTACCCAGTGCTAACTACTTAGATTTTATGACTGACTTCCGTAAGCAGAAAGCAGAGTTCGAGATACTGGTGGATAGGTTCTGTCCAGAGTACCCACAACTTGTTGCCAATGCTCAGTCGTTGCTAGGTAAATCCTACAACCCCGACGACTACGCTCATCCCGCAGATATACGAGCCAAGTTCAGCATGGGTATGGCTATCACCAACGTAGCAGCTGATGACTTCCGTTGTGCTGGTATCAGTGATGCAGAAGAGGCACTGCTACGTTCTGAAATACAGGCTACTACCCAGAGAGCAGCACAAGAGGCCATGAAGGAAGCATGGCAGCGGCTCTATGACAGAGTTAAGCACCTAGCTGACAAGCTGTCTGACCCAGCTGCTACGTTCAAGAACACCACACTGGAACACATCACAGAGTTATGCAGCATACTACCACGGCTTAACTTTACAGATGATCCTAACCTTGAGGCTATGCGTCAAGAGGTTGAGGGTAAGCTGGTAGGGTATCACCCTGATGCCTTACGTAATGACCCTGACCTACGCCGTGACAAAGCAGAGGAAGCCAACGACATCATGGCTAAGATGGGCGCATTTATGGGAGCAGCATCTTGATACCTAAGTGGTTCAAAGCTGGCCACAAAGAGCTTGTACTAGAGCGTATGCCTAGTCTGCCTGACGCTATCTACATTGATGAAGTAGTTAGGACTGCGCTTAAAGACATAGGAGTGGAGCCTAATCGGTTCCACTACACACTAACCGTCTATTATGAGGAGGACAAATAATGGATATAATGAAACGACTATCCAAGGCTAAGACCACACTGGTGCTAGAGCATCCGTTCTTTGGTTCTATTGCCCTTGGTATGCCCAACGTACTGGATGACAGCATACCTACTGCCTGTACCAATGGTAAGGAGGTGCGATACAACCCAGACTTTGTTGACAGACTGACCGATGGTAACATCGTATTCCTTGTAGCACACGAGTGCTTCCACCCTATGCTCAGCCATATATGGCGGCTGTCTGGTCGTGACCCTAAGAGGTGGAACATAGCTGGTGACATCATCATCAATCAGATGCTCAAGGACGAGGGTATAGGTGACTTCATCGAAGGTGGTTGCCTAGATAAAGACCTGTTCGACAGAGGTGGCGGCACTACAGAAGGTGTCTACAACCTGTTGCCAGATGATTACCAAGATGACAGCTCTGGTGAAGGAGGTATCGGTCAGGACATAGGCGCACCCTCTGATGACGCTGCTGAACAGGCACAAGACGAGGCCGAGTGGCGCGTCAAGGTAGCCCAAGCAGCCCAAGCAGCTAAGATGTCAGGTAAACTATCCGAGGGGTTAGAACGTCTAGTCCAATCAGTGTTGTCACCCAAGGTTAATTGGGAGGACGTTATGGATAAGTTCTTGGAGCGGCGTAAGACTGACCAGCGTAGCTTTGCTAGGGCCAACCGTAGGTTTGCAACTCAGGGGTTGTTTCTACCATCTCGTACTGGTGAGATGCTTGGCGAAGTTGTGTTCTTTGTGGACTGCTCTGGCTCTATAGGTGATGAGGAGATCGCACAGTTCGCAGCAGAAGTACGTAAGGTACACACTGACCTGATACCTAGTAAGCTGCATGTTGTATACTTTGACAGTGAGGTGTCACATCACGATGTGTTTGAGCCTACTGACGAGGTGCATGTAAAAGCGCACGGCGGAGGTGGCACTGCCTTCAGCCCACTGTGGCAGTTCTTACAGGACAACGACATAGAGCCTGTTGCTGCTGTCGTACTGACTGACCTTGTTTGCTATGACTTTGGTACGTCACCTGACTACCCTGTACTATGGGTATCAACCCACTCTGACAAAGCACCGTTCGGTGAAGTGGTGATGATGTGAGTACAGAACAACTAATGTTAGCGGCTCTGATGGTCGCTAACTTAATTTACGTACTGCTAACGCATAGAGAGTGCGGGAGAGCAAAGCGTAACAGTGAGTTCTACCTAAGTGTATTGACCGATGTGGCAAACAAAGAGGTAGAGTTTCGTTTCAACAACCAAGGCGAGATGGAAATCCGCAAAATACTAGGAGAGTAACATGGCTACTGTAAGATTTAGTGACGAACTGAAGGGCAACATCAAGGATGCTGCAAAGAAAATCCACGATCCTTCTATTGATAAGGCAAGGCATAGTATACCAGAAGGGTTTGGTCGTAAGATTTATGACGCTGTGATTGATGCAGACACACAAGCCAAGATGGCACAACTACCTGCTCGTTTCTTTAAGACGCACGATACCCTACACTTTGAGGGCTTCTTTGACACCAACACTCGCAGTGTAAGGTTAGACTTTGGACAGCCCGAAGACCATCATCGCAGCTATACGACACCATCGCTAGATGTATCTGGCCTACCTTGGGCCTATGACACGAACAAAGCTAACGATGGGTGTGACCTAACCTATGGCCGTGGTGTGAGGCTGGCGTACAATCAACATAAGTTCGCAGATATACTTGAGGAGTACACTGCATGGGGTAAGCGAGTGCAAACAGCAGAGGCTAAGCGAGATGCGTTTGTAGATGGTGTAGGTAAGATCATTGACAACTACTCTACGCTAGCTCCAGCCCTTAAAGCATGGCCTGCACTGTGGGACTTAATCCCAGAGGACAAGAAAGCGAAACACAAAGAGGTTGTGGAGCGTAGGTCTAACAAGCCTGTTGAGCTAGACATGGATACTAGCAGCCTGACTGCCTCTGTTACTCTAGCTAAGTTGGTGAGGTAACATGCCAGTATTTCACAACTACGAAACAGCGTATGCACACTTTGCTAATGTGCGTGACCCCGCTAAAGGCAAGCCTGTCCGTTCGTTCGGACGGCTATACTTAGCCAATGACAATGTGTTTACGTTTGCTATTCACGGGACGGCGGTGTTCCGCTTGTCTCCTGACAACGTGTTGACGTTTGTTATGACACCCACCGAGGCGCGCAATAATTCAAACACTCTATCTATGGCACTGGATGATGTGGTGCCGCTCTATTGGCAGAGGGCAGGGGTAGGTAGGTATAAAGTGGTGTCTCACTGGGGTAGCTCACAAAAACCAGAGTACTTCCAAGGTATGCAGTTCAGTATACTAACAGGTACATGCCTTAACCCCATGCCTGACCTCAAGGACCGTGTTATACCAGAGGCACGCAAGGTGTGGCTAAGCGCACTGCGAAAGTGGAAGCGCGGTGTGAAGGTACGCGGTAAGATGGGTGCTATTGACGCCGTTATAAAAACCAGACGGGCAGATACAAATAAGTGGAGACACGTAACCTTTGACAATCCTCAGGAACTTGACATACTTTACAGATGTATTAAGAATAACGAACACCCCACTGATATGTTGCGTACTCTAGTAGAGGCAACGTCAGGATATATGGGGTACTATAGGTCAGCGGAGATAACTACAGCTGATGTATTAGGGTACGTAGACACCATGCTGGCAGCACAAAGCGTGGAATTACGTAAGAGGTTCGGCGTTTTTGGAGAGGACAATAGCCAATGAGTAAAGAACTTAATGAACTAATACGCCGTAAGGATGCACAGATACTTGTAGTTCAGAGCAAGAACTCCAAGCAACGTAGCGAGATTGCGCGGCTTACACTGAAACTTGAATGTGTAACCAAGGAGAAGATGGCGTTACTCAAGGATTTAAGGTGGATAAAAGGCATTGGGTAAGGGCGAGTATAAAAGAAAACATTCGGCGGCATGGACAGACGATCAGATACTGGAAGCACTTTACCTTCGAGACGAGGGGTTCAGTATGAATGAGATCGGCAGACATTTTGGCGTAACTAAGAACGCTGCGATTGGTATGATTAACCGAGTGTTGAACGCAAGTAAGGGTTAACAACGAAAGGAATTATATAATGAAGAAATATGCTACATGCCGTGACTGCGCTGGCGATGGTGTGCAGAGCGTCACGGTTTTCAAACCTCAGAGTTTCGACAGAGACTTTGGGGAGCCGTATGAAGAGGCTACACACTGTGAAACCTGCGATGGCGCTGGCGAAATACTTATAGAAGTGGAGGAGGATGAAGATGAATGAGCAACAGATGGATGTGATGCTGGATGAAGTGTTCAAGAAAGTGTTCGGCAGATACCCAATGAAAGGAGTGGCGTTACAGCGGATGTTGATCGCAATGAACGCAATTTCTGGCAAAGAGCTAGCCCTAGACGAAAGGGATTTAGTGGGAGAATACGATGGGTGATGATGATCTAGGTATGTTTGCGTCTTCACAACTGAAATACTTGCGACAACAGGTTGATAGGTTGCAAGACGAACAGTACCGGCGTGATGCGCTGCCCACTGTAAAGCGGGATTTGTTCGCCGCTAGGGAGGAACTGGACAATTTTGTAAGGGACTTGCGTAAAGCAGGTCATAAAATTTAGGAGTGACACATGACTAAGAAACAAGAAAAAATATGGGCCTATAAGTTAAAGAACCCACAAGCTACTGTGAGCCAGATAGCTAAGGCTACCAAATCTTCTTACGGCTATGTATATAAGCTGATGCAGAAGATCGGTACACCACCCGAAGTGTTAATGACCAACAGCGGTGTTGTTAGTACCAGTAGTACCGGGGAAACCACATCAACATACGACAAACACGTTGGTGTTAATCGTTCATACGTGTTGGACACAGCCAAGGAATACGTGACTAAGGATCGTGCGGCTGACCATGGCAACATGGAGGATAACTTCACCAAGATTGCGGAATACTGGTCACTGCATCTCGACACGCCAGTATACTCTGATGATGTTGCCGTGATGATGACCCTGTTAAAACTCGCACGTATCAAATCGAACAGGGAGCATTGTGATAATTGGATTGATGGTGCGGGGTACCTCGCGTGTGGTGCGGAACTCGTTGCTAAGAGATCAAAGTAATGGACCTAGTAACACTAGACTTTGAAACATACTACGACAGGGATTATTCTCTGTCGAAGATGACAACCGAAGCCTACGTTCGTGACCCTCGTTTTGAGGTGATCGGCGTGGGTGTTAAGGTCAATGACCACGCTACTGATTGGTATAGTGGCGCAGATACAGGCAGGTTCCTTCACTCAATGGACTACAGTGACAAGGCTATACTATGCCACAACACTGCGTTCGACGGGGCCATATTGGGCTGGAGGTTTGGTATCAAACCTAAGCTGTGGCTCGACACACTATCTATGGCAAGACCCAAGCACCAGATGACAGTAGGGGGATCGCTCAAGAACTTAGCCGCACACTACAGGCTAGGCAAGAAGGGTGATGAGGTATTCAACAACCTTGGTAGACGCCGCAAAGACTTTACAGAAGACGAGATGCAACGCTACTCAGACTATTGCGTCCAAGATGTAGAGCTAACATACAAGTTGTTTAAGAAACTATCTAAGGGTTTTCCCAAGGCTGAGTTGCTGGTGATAGACCAGACGCTGCGCATGTACACAGAACCTACGATTGAACTAGACCACAACGTGTTGGTGGAACACCTACAATATATTCAGGAGCGCAAGGCTGCACTACTAGACAAGCTCGGCGGTGAGGC
>Ga0307985_10000532_pt1 | contig 22210 bp, 19 predicted proteins | sample EllFjometageno80_FD_203155 | JGI IMG/M metagenome (GOLD analysis project Ga0307985, IMG submission 203155) | Marine microbial communities from Ellis Fjord, Antarctic Ocean - #80 | ecosystem: Environmental > Aquatic > Marine > Unclassified | place: Southern Ocean | collected 2014-10-09 | reverse complement strand
AGAAGCTTTTGAAGATGGTGTTAAGGCTATGCGTAATGTCCTAATGGATGATACGTTCCAAATGAGATCAACTTACATTGTTAGGACTCGTCAGCTTACTTCTGCAGGGATAGCATAGTCACATGGCAGATCAACTATCAGTAAACAAAGTATTCTGCAGGGGCGGCTTAGATACAAGTCGTGATGTTCTTGCACAGGGTGAACAAGCTCCGGGTAGTGCTATTCTACTAGTTAACTATGAGCCAGCTATTACAGGTGGTTATAGACGTATTAATGGTTTTGATAATTCATATGGTACACTTCCGGGAACAGGATCTACGCTAGGTGTTAATGTAGTCAACGGTATCAACAATGGCATCCTAGCCTGTAGAAAACCTTCTTCTGGATATAACTATCTTCACTATTGGAATACAGCAACCTCTGCATGGGTAGCCGCTACTACTGCTGGTTCACCTACAATGGTAGGGGTGGGTAAGGTACGTTTTAGTAACTTTAACTTCACTACACCAAAGACTATACTTACAGATGGTATTAATCCTGCAGCTACTTATGATGGTACTACATACACTCAGCTTACTCATGCGAATGCTCCTACGGATCCAAAGTATGCTGTGGATTATGCTAATCATATGTTCCTTGCAGGTGATCCTGCACATCCTACAAAACTATTCTTCAGTGCTCCATTAGCTGAAACTGACTTTGCTACAGGCAATGGTGCTGGCGTAATTAATGTAGGCTTCCCTATTGTAGCTATCAAACCTTTCCGAGATGTACTATATATCTTTGGAACTAACAACATTAAGTCTTTGAAAGGTACTAGTACTTCTGACTTTGTATTGACAGGTGTTACACACGATCTAGGTTGTATTGCTTCGGACAGTATCATGGAGATTGGTGGGGACTTAATGTTCCTTAGTCAGGATGGTATGCGGCCTATATCAGGTACAAGCAGAATTGGTGATGTAGAACTAGAGACTATATCAAAAGATATTCAATCTCTATTCACAGACATTTCAATGAACATAGATTTAGATGGCCTATCTTCAGTAGTTATTCGTCAGAAGTCGCAGTTCCGTATCTTCTTTGCTGCCTCAGAAGCACAGGGTATTATCGGAGGTATCCGAAAGCAACAAGAAGGGTTCTCCTTTGAGTTTGGACAACTATTAGGACTAGAGGCTACATGTGCTGCTAGTGGCTACTTAGGTCAGTATGAGTATGTAATACATGGTACATCCGATGGTAAAGTACATAGACAAGAGATTGGTAACTCCTTTAATGGGCTAGACATCTTCAGTGTATATCAAACTCCTTACCTATATATGGAAAATCCTGAACTACGTAAGATCTTTTATAAAGTTAGTACTTACCTCCGATCTGAGGGGGATAACGAAATTATATTATCTGTAGTGTATGATTACGAAGATACTACTATAATGAACCCAACTAACTATACAATGAATACCGTAGGTGCAGCCGCATACTTTAATGAAGCTACCTACGATAGTACTGCCATCTACAGTGGTAACCCCTCACCGATACGGACAACTAACATAGCAGGTTCTGGTAAGTCCATATCCTTTAAATACGTAACTAATAGCACTGATGCTAGTCACAGCATACAGGGCATAGTGTTAACTTATGGCACTGGAGATCTAAGATAAAATGGCTGGCTATAATAGACAATCCGTTGCAGACATAACTGCAAACGCAGTAATCAAAGCGGCACCCGTTAACGCAGAGTATAATGCCTTACGTGATGCCTTCGCATTCGCAACTGGACACAAGCATGATGGATCTTCAACGGAAGGTGCTTACGTACCTCTCATTGCAGATGTTGATGCATTAAACAAAGTAGTTATTGACACTACTAATAACCGTATCAGCTTCTATGCACAAGTAGGTGCTGGCACAGTAGAACAGCTACGTATTCAAGATGGGGCAATTGTTCCTGTCACTGATAGTGATGTTGATCTTGGTTCCTCTAGTGCTGAGTTTAAAGACTTATACATAGATGGTATTGGCTACATTGATACTATTGCGGTACATGAGAATGCAACCATTGCAGGCACTTTAGGTGTCACAGGCTTATCCACTCTTGCTACTGTTGATATTAATGGTGGTAACATTGATGGTACTATCATTGGTGGTGCTACTCCTGCCGCTGCTACTATTACTTCGCTTGTAGCGACTACTGCTGATATTAATGGCGGTACTATAGATGGTGTTGCAGTTGCTGGCAGTACAGTAAACAGTTCTCAGATTGGTAACACTTCAGCTAGTACCATTACAGGTACTACAGTAAATGCTACAAACTTTGTAGGCCCGCTAGCAGGTAATGTAACGGGTAACTTAACTGGCAATACAGCAGGTGTTCACACAGGTGCTGTTACAGGTAATGTAACGGGTAATATAACTGCGGGTTCAGGTACAAGCTCATTTACTAATGTGACCATCAACGGCTCACTTGATATGAACTCTGGTACAGCCTCTACCATAACAGGTCTATCTAATCCAGTACAAGGCTCGGATGCTGCTACCAAGACGTATGTAGATACTGAAGTGTCTGCTGTCATTGCTGCTGCTCCGGGTGCTTTAGATACTCTTAATGAGTTAGCTGCTGCCCTAGGTGATGACGCTAACTATGCTTCTACTACCACTGCTGCAATAGCCACAAAGCTACCTAAGGCAGGTGGAACCATGACTGGTGCCATTGCTATGGGTACTAGTAAGATCACTGGCCTAGGCACCCCTACGGCTGGCACAGACGCTGTTACAAAGACATACACAGATACAGCAGACGCATTGAAGGTAACCAAAGCAGGTGACACCATGAGTGGTGTTCTGGCTATGGGTGCTAACAAGATCACAGGTGTTGCTGATCCTACTCTTGCACAAGATGCTACTACGAAGACTTATGTAGATACTATATTAGGTTCATCTACTGCTGCTGCGACTAGTGCAGGTAATGCCGCAACTAGTGAGACAAATGCTGCTAACTCAGCTACCGCTGCTGCTACTTCATATGATAGCTTTGATGATCGTATGCTTGGCTCAAAAAGTTCGGCACCTTCTGTAGATAATGATGGTGGCTCTTTACTTACAGGCGCTATGTATTGGGACACCACTGCTAGTGCTATGAAGGTCTACAGTGGATCTGCATGGGTAGTAATGGCACCTAATGCTGCTGACCAAGCTTTAATTAATGCTGTTGGTGGTGAGATTGTCTATACTGAGGACTTAGGCTCTATAGCCTCCGCAGTTAGCACAGGGTCAGGTAACTCTATCGGTGTTGTTGGCGCAGCCATTACAAATGTTAATACAGTTGCTGGTGCAATATCTAATGTTAATGCTGCGGCTTCCAATGCAACTAACATCAACAGTGCAGTTGCTAACGCAACTAATATTAATTCTGTAGCAGGTTCAATATCCAATGTTAATGCTGTGGCTTCCAATGCAACTAACATCAATAGTGCAGTTGCTAACGCAACTAACATCAACAGTGTAGTCAGTAATGCTACAAACGTAAATACAGTAGCGACTAATATTTCAGATGTTAATGCTTTTGTTAATAAATATCGTACGGCATCATCTGCTCCCTCTACTTCACTAGATTCAGGTGACTTATGGTGGAACACATCTGCCAATGAGCTTAGGGCGTATAACACTGCTACAAGTACATGGGCAGCAACTGCCCCCACTGCGCTTAACCAAGCTGCAATTGACATTGTAGCGGGGGACATTGTTTATTCTGAAGACTTAGGGGCTATAACAGCCGCAGTTACTGTAGGCACAGGATCAGGTCAGATTGCCGCTGTAGGTAATGCAATATCCAATGTTAATAGTGTAGCTTCTAATATCTCAAATGTTAATAGTGTAGCTTCTAATATCTCAAATGTTAATGCTGTAGGTGCCATTTCAGCTAATATTACCACAGTCTCTAACAATTCTTCAAACATAAGTACTGTTGCAGGGATTACCTCAAATATAGGTACTGTTGCAGGTGCTGTCACTAATGTAAACTTAGTTGGTGCAGCTATTGCTAATGTTAATAGTGTTGCAAGTAACTTAGCTGATGTAAATAGATATGCTAATGAGTACAAAATAGCTTCTACTGCACCTTCTAGCCCGTCCACAGGTGATCTGTGGATGGACACTACTACAAACATATTTAAATACTTTAATGGAACTATATTTAGTAGCATTATTTCAGGATTAACTAATATCCATGAAGATGTAACTCCACAGTTAGGTGGGGCATTAGATGGACAAAATAACAACATGACGAATATCGGAACTATTTCAGGTTCTAACTTACAGCTAGACTTTGGAGGTCTATAACAATGAGTAAATTACTACAACTTCGTGGTGGCACGACTTCCGAGCATTCATCTTTTACAGGTGCCTTACGTGAAGTTACTGTTGACACAACAAAAGACACTTTAGTAGTCCATGATGGTTCTACTGCAGGTGGTTTTGCAATGCCCTCTAGTGTAGATAAAACTAAGCTAGATGCTATTGAAGCTTCTGCTACTGCAGATCAAACTGATGCGGAGATTCGTGCTGCTGTTGAAGCGGCTACTGACTCTAATGTGTTCACAGATGCAGATCACACTAAGCTAAATGCTATTGAAGCTTCTGCTACTGCAGATCAGTCTGATGCAGAGATTAAAACTGCTGTTGAATCTGCAACAAGTATTGCTCTTGGTGGTAGTCCAACTACTACTACTCAATCTGCTGCAGACAACTCAACTAAAGTAGCAACGACAGCCTACGCTGATGCAGCAATTGCAGCCCTAGCAGACTCGGCTCCAGCTACTTTGAACACGTTGAATGAACTAGCAGCAGCCTTAGGTGATGATGCCAACTATGCAACAACTACCGCTACGTCTATTGGCACTAAGATGCCTCTTGCTGGTGGTGCCTTTACAGGTGCAGTTACTACCAACAGTACCATTGATGGTCGTGATGTAGCAGCCGATGGTGTAACTGCTGATGCTGCTTTACCTAAAGCTGGTGGAGCTATGACAGGAGCTATTACTACCAACAGTACGTTTGACGGTGTAGACATTGCTACTCGTGACGGGATCTTAACTTCCACCACTACTACCGCAGGAGCAGCACTACCTAAAGCAGGCGGTGCTATGACTGGTGCAATAACTACAAACTCTACTTTTGATGGTCGTGATGTAGCAGCAGACGGTGTAACAGCAGACGCTGCTTTACCTAAGACAGGTGGGGCAATGACTGGTGCAATTACAACCAACAGTACCTTTGATGGTGTAGATATTGCTACTAGAGATGGTATCTTAAGTTCTACTACGACTACGGCTGGCGCTGCCCTACCTAAAGCGGGTGGTACTATGTCAGGTACGGTTAACCACGCTGACAACATCATCCAGCGTCCTGAAATCAAGGATTACTCAGAAACTGTACAAGCAATGGCTGCTAATGACGTAGACCTTTCATTAGGCAATGTACAGACTAAAGCTATTGCGGGGTCACAGACTCTGACCTTCTCTAATCCACCTGCTTCAGGTAAAGCCGGGGCATTTACTTTAATAGCAACCCTAAGTTCTACGCCCGTTATCACTTGGCCTAGCTCCGTGGATTGGGCTGGTGGTGATGCACCTGACCTAGAAGCAGGTGTTGATGTGTTTTCTTTCCTAACAACGGACGGTGGTACAACTTGGTATGGTTTTGCTGCGGGACAGGTAATGAGCTAATGATAGAAAATAAACTAAGAGGTAATAGTGAAGATCCGGGTTTATATGAATTTACCTCACATACGTTCACTGCCCTAGCTGTCGGTCATACTGCTCCCACCACTTCAACAGTAAGTTCCGCATATAGTGGCGTTGTAGCCTCTTATATATCGGGTGTCGGTGTTAGACAGAGGTGGATGGTTCCAAAAACAGCAACGTATCGTATCCAAGCCGCAGGCGCTGGCTCTGCTAATGCGACACCCTATGGTGGGGCCACAGTCCAAGCCGATTTTGATCTTGTGGAGGGTTCGTACTTATATATTACATGTGGGCAACTCGGCGGCAACTCAGGTGCAGGTGGCGGCACTGCGGTTTCTACATCCCAAAACATTAATGTGATCATTTGTGGGGGAGGTTCCGGAGCTACGGGAGGTACTGTAGATAGGGCGGGGAAGCCGTACATCACAGGTTCATTAAACGCTTCTGGAGCTGGTGGTTCTGGGTCGGGATATGCAGGAGGAGGTGGCGGCTATTCAGGTTATGGCGGGGGTGGTAATAACTTCCGAGGCAAAAACTTTAAGGATGGTGCGAACACCTCAGGTACTGATCACTACTGGAACGGCCCCACTGGTGGGTGGGGTGCTGGAGGTGGCGGTATGAGTGCAAGTTACTACGGCCAGTGGGCAGGAGGCGGTGGTTATGTTGGTGGAGGCTCTAGGCAGGGTGGAACCAGTTTCATTGTCAATACAGCTTCAAACCCATCTGACATTAACCGAACTAATGTTGGTGGCGGTTTTGTCACAATAACCGTTTTATAGAGAGATTGATATGTATATAAATACTAGTACAAAAGAATACCCTATTACCAAAATAGTAGTCCCGAATGTGTCTTTACCTAGAATAAAAACTGCGGAAATACTTGCAGAGTATGGCTTTGCTGTAGTAAATGATACTGAGTATCCTACTATGAAAGTAGGTAGAGTTATTACAGAATTAACTCCTGTGATAGCAGATGGCCTATGGGTACAGTCTTGGGGTATTGATGATTCTGATGTTGACTCCATAGGGGAGTTACGTAAAGAGCGGGATGCAATGTTGGTGCTTTCAGACCATACACAGGCTGTAGATCACGTACAGGTAGGTGTTGATACAGCAGCTTGGGCAGTATATCGTCAAGAGTTACGGGATCTTCCTGTTAACACTGCTGATCCTGAGAACATCACTTGGCCTACCAGACCCATACTAGCCTAGGATTTAAACTCTTAATACATGGTAACTTATATTTAGTAACTTTATTGTATTAGAGAAGGGAGCCGCATAAGTATGTGGTCAACACTACTTGAGGTGTACCCTGTACACGTTAGCCCTTCACAGGCTCCTGTAGGGTAAATAGGTAGTGGTTATGCTAAGTGGTGTATCAAGTAAATATGGGACTAGAATATGAAGGTTATAAGTAAGATTAGAATAGCAGTAGCTACAGTGATACTGATGGTTCCATTTGCAGCAAGTGCAGGGGAACCCATTGTTACTAACTCTACTTCTAATAGTACAGTTCATACAACAGGCTCCGTGACTACAACACTTAAGTCTCCACCACCATCTGCAATATCACCCTCCCTTGGGGGTGGTAACTCTGACTCTTGTACAGTCGGTGTAGCAGGTGCAGTGCAGACACAGATCTTGGGTATCTCAGCAGGTACTACAGCTCGTGACCTTAACTGTGAACGATTGAAGAATGCTAAGACACTCTATGATATGGGTATGAAGGTTGCTGCAGTTTCAGTGCTTTGTCAAGATCTACGAGTCTTTGATGCAATGTTAATGGCAGGTACTCCTTGTCCTTACAATGGTATCATTGGCACTGATGCTAAGATAGCATGGGAGAATGACGAAGAGAAGATCCCTAAGCCAGAAGCAATGGAAGAAGATAAAACTGAGAAGTTCTTATTAAGCTTAGGCGGTGCTGTACTAGGATTGTTGCTACTGTTATGAGGAAACTAGCTATAGTAGCTTTGTTAGCTATCTATGCTACCAATGCTCATAGTGAATATATTTATGGTATTAGCGGTAACATGGCAGGTACAGGGCATACATGGGGGATGGAGATAGCCCCTAGTAATATAAGAGGACTACAGATTAATGGGGTGTTCTACCAGTACACGCCTATTAAGAATAAAGAAGATGCTATGGTAGTTCATGTGAGGAACAGGTTAGTTGACTCAGATGAATATGTATTCTCTAGTACGGATGATTGGACTGGGATGCGAGGTGGCATACCCATTACCAAAGGTTTTAACATAGATAATATGCCCGGTGAATTGTGGGGCGATGGTTCTATTGACATTGAAGGTACAGGTTCAATTGTTGATGCTAATGTAATTTATACTTTTAAGTATGAAGTATGTCTAACACCAATGGCAGACCCAGCCTGTCCCGGCTATGCAGAAGCAATACTTGCAATGATGGGTGCTAATAAGATTCCACCTTATGATCCATTAGGCGATAAGAATATACAGGATGTGCTTAACAATAAAGCAGATCTTGATGAAGAGGATGATGAAGAGCAAGAGGATGAAGACAGTGAAAAGCTGGAGAAGATCCTTAGTAGTGTAGATGATTCAGTTCTATCTGCTAATACTATAGCACAGAACTTACTGATGTTTGCATTGACTCAAACAGTATCCCTGAATACCTATTATGATAAGAAGTTAGAGGGCGGTACATACAAAGAGACAGTGGTTCTCAACGGTGGTAACCTACCAGATAACAAAGAAGGCGCTAGAGCAGGACTGGCACAACAGTTATTACACACCAAAATGGTGAGTATGCAGTATGAACCAACGGAGTAACAAATGAAGAAAGTACTAATAGCAAGTCTAATACTTACCATATCTTCTGCAACACTGGCAGCAGGTGTTCCAATCTCAGGTAATGTGAAAACACGTTGCTTAATCACTACAGATACCAACGGTGTATATGGTAACCCACTACCTAGTAAGCTAAGTACCTCTTATGCTGAAGGTGGAGTTGTACCTGTTGTACGTTATGATGTAACACTTGCAGATTCTTATCTAGCTAAGATAACAACACCTTCAGCATTTAGTGAAAGCCCATCCTTACTGGATACGGTAACATGGACAGGTGTAACCTCCGTTACTAATACCTCAGATGCTGGTATGTCTGCCTATGAAGTAGATAAGATTCTTTATGATAACACTACACAGTTTGATTTAACTATTGCTGGTTCTACTTGGTTCTCTTCGGAGTCTACCGCAGTATACGGTGGTAATAAGTCATTCCCCGGTGGTATCTATTCGGCTATCATAGTAGCTGAATGTATTGCTAAATAGTATTAGAGCATTACTGTCTCTCATAGTGATTACACTCAGTGCTCCTGTGTATTCACATGAGATGACACCGACATACCCTGTATTTAGTAAGTCCTTTATGGCAGGTATATCCGTTACTACGTTAAGTCTCTTTAATAAGAGGCAAGACGTAGCCTATTACGAGATAGGAGTATTTACAGACGAGTGGGAACCAGTTCCTTTTGTATCTCAGTATAATGTAATTCCTATGTCATACTTAGATACAGTAGAATTTGAAGTGTATGTTCGTAATACTTCCCTTAGTTCTGTTGAGTACATTTGTTCTGTGTCACAGCTTAGAGTAGGCACTACTGTTGCATCAAAGATATGTTCAAGGGTTAAATAATGAGAAGGTTACTTCTATTAATGTTGCTAGTGTGTACTCCTGTGTTAGGTGGCAACTCACTCTCATTGCAACTACCTAGTAGTGGTGGCACTTATCAATCAGACAAGTTTAAGGCAGGAGATTTGGATTGCTCTAATGCTATAGGTGGTACGATTAACCTAGAGTTTGGAGTTACTGGTATCATTAATAATGCTACTAGCTTTTGGGACACGGAAGATGCCGCCCCTCAATCCAAGGACATTGGTATATTTGCTAGAATAGTTATGCCCTTGAATGCACCAAAGGATAGGATCAACTGTAATACGTTGTACCTATTAGAATTACACAGAAAGCGTCTTGAGATTATGAAGTTAGAGACTGAACTAAACGCACTTAGACGATTACAGTTGGACGGATAATATGGCAGAAATAGAATATGGTGGTGTCAAGTTAGGTGGCAGTAAGCTACTACTAATAGTACCACTGATTGGTAGTATCGTAGGTGGACTGTGGGGTGGGTTTGAGGTATATCAAAGATACCTTGATATGGAGTCTCGTATTAGTGGCTTTGTCTCTCCTGACCTATCTGGGTACGACAAGCGTATTGCTGTCATGGAAGGTAAGTTTGCTGTGATAGATAAGGGTGTAGGATTAGTTAAGGATGAAATCTCCTCAATTAAAGAAGCCTCAGAAGAACAGTACAATACCATAAAGGATCTTAAGAACGCCCTTAGGGATGATATTAACCGTCAAGAAAAGATTATAGATAAGGTAGAGGATGACATTGCAGGTATTGAAAGTGATGTTAGAGCTACCATAGATGTTGCTGAAGGTCGCTTTGAAGGTAAGCGTGACCAGCTACAGAAAGATTATGTACAGAAGTCTGACACTATCCGTGAGGATGTAGAGAGAAAGATTACTGATCTTGAAACCAGATTGAATAAGAAGTTGCAGCGTTCACTAGATAACCCATTAGCTAATTAAAAGGATTTACATGATGGAAGGTATGTCAGACTTTGAAACGGGACAGTTAGTACACATAGTCACTCAACTTACTAAAGATATGGAGAGCTTGACTAGCACTATGGAGAAGCTCAATGAGAGACTCGCTACGCAAGAGTTACAGTTAGCTAAGGGCAAAGGTATGGCTGCAGGTGCATTGGCACTAGCGGCCCTCCTAGGAGCCTTGAGTGCATACCTAATGGGTAAAGCATAGTGGTTCTATGTAGAATATGTGGATCATATGATGTAAAGGCAGGTAACAAGGTATGCAGACACTGCACTAGTAAGAGGATTAAAAGATGGATTTCAAGATGTACAAAGACGAGTTAAAAGAACAAGGGTATGATGTTACTGAAGAGAACCAAGTGTCTAATGCTGGTGGTAACATTGTAGCAGGTGAAGGTGCTTACCATACCTACTTTATTAAAGATGATATAGTTCAAGCTATAATGGATACACCTAAGAAAAGAAAGAGAGCTAGAGATGATAAGGGTAGACTGGTAGGAGATGATCCTAACACACCTGACATCAATGAAGCTTGGGAATCATAGGAGGCTAGTATGTTTGGATTACCAATGGAAGCTGTCACAATGATGGGTAGCACCTTAGGTGGGGCTGGCATGAAGATGTGGGCACAAGCACAGGCAGATAAGGCAGAGCAACAGAAACAGTTGTTAGCCCGTATGGATGCCTCTGAGAAGAGTGTGGATGCTGCTCGTGCACACCAGAACCCCAATGCTCAATGGATCAGGCGCTTCTTGGTTATCTCCTTCATGAGTATGGCTATGTTCATACTACTAGCACCTTTATTAGGATTCAGTACAGTAGTACCCGTAGATGTTACATCAGGATTCAGTATCTTGTTCTTTGACTTTAAGAATACGGTGACTGAATTTGTTTCATTACAGGGTATGGTAACACCAGTTTGGTTACCCCATGCAATCATGTCAGTGGTAGGGATGTACTTTGGTCAATCTATAGTAGCTAGAAGATAGTTAAAATAAACCTTGACTTCTAGTTAATAAAGTGCTATTCTAGTGAAACCCCCACCCCCCGTGATACATATACAATATATACAGTATAAGGTAACCACACTGATAGTGTCTACTTCCCTTACTATCAATCATAATTATTTATAAGAGAGTATACATATGCCTCAACAACAGTTTAAAGGTTACAGTCAAGATCAGATGAAGCGTATTGCTTCAAAGCTGGGGCATACTGGTGACTTACCTTCCTTCGGTGGTTATCTTCAAGCTAACCCTCCTGCAATGAATAAGTATAATGCATTAATCAATGCTACTACTAAGCGGTATGCTAGTGGTGGAGTGGTTTCTGGTTATGAAGGTGGTGGTGATGTAGACTACTGGAATGAAGGAAGGGTTAGAATCCCTGAATCTCCAATGGATCCTATAGAGGCGGCATACCTTATCGCTACAGGTAGACAGCCAAACAAAGCAGGCTATAATTTCTACAAGAACCAACTAGCTAACGGTACTAAGAGTCTTGAAGATATTAAAGCTGACCTAGCTTACAGTGATGAAGGTAAGCAATACCAAGTATCTAAAGATAATGAATCTATACAGAATCTATTTAAGAATAAGTTAGGTAGACACGCTGGTAAGAAGGGTCAGGAGTTCTATGCAGGAAAGGTGGCAGAGTTAAAGGCATCTGGCAAGACTTCTGAAGAGGCTCTTGCTACTATTGGACTTGAGTTAGATGGTAGTACTGAAGCGGGTCAATGGGCAAGTACAAAGCAGCAGCGATATGTGGCAGAAGACCAACGGGTACGGACTGAACACGCTCGGCCTATGTGGATGAATCCTGATGGTAATAACTATGCCTATGACCAAGTAAATCCAGACTATGCTACTACAGATCAAGCTGTAGATAAGCTAGGCCGCACAGGTGATAACACTGCAGCAGACGTAGCAGCTATCCAATCTATTTATCAGGGACAAACAGGCAGGGCAGGTGATGCTGCTGGTGTTGAATACTACTCTAACCTTCTGGCTGGTGGTATGGGCTTAGATAGTATCCGTGGACAGATCAACGACTCTACTGAAGGTGTGGGCTTTGATGCTACAGGACAGCAGAAGTTTGTAGATCCTGTTGACCAGATTAAAGGTGTTACTTATAGACCTGATCCTTCATTAGTTACTACTCCACCTCCAGTAACAGGGCCACCAGAAGGTATTCCCTTTACTAAGGACAGTACCTTAGGTGATATATCTATTGGTCAACATCTTAACCCTACACTTCCAACGGGTACAAAGACAGTAGCCACAGCTACTCAAGTAAATCCTAATCAACTTATTAATAAAACAGCAGGTCAGTTAGATACTTCACCAACAGCTTCAACTACACAGGCAGCTTACACTAAAGCTGATACACCTGATGCTAAGACTCATGACAACATAACCACTAACACTGCAGAGTCTGGTGTGAAAGGTGTGACTGATGCTTTAGTTTCTGAAGTAGGTACAGTAACAGATACAGTGCAAGCACAGCAGGGTGCTATCACTGAACGGGCTGATGGGGCTACAAGCACAGCAGGACAAGTAGGTGATACCACTGCATTAACCTATAGTCCGGGGCAGGAAGTAAATGCTGCTACGGGTCAGATTGCATCTTCAGCTAATCAACTTTCAAATAAAGAATTTGCCGCATCTACAACTTCCCTTGACTCAGCTACACCAGAGGCACAGGCAGCAGACGCATACAACTTAAAGACCACTCAGTCTGCTCAGTTGGGTGACTACACTGTCATGGATGCTGCTAAGGCAGGTACTGTACCTGCGGCTGACATAGTTAAGTCTGATGCTACTTCAGGTGTAGTTGCACAGAATCGTGCAGTTAGCAATCAAGAGTTAGTTGATGTAGCTGCCTTACAGTTAGATGAACCTGTAGCCGCTGTAGCTGCCACTATGAATGCTTTGAACACTGAAGCTACTATGATAGCTCAGCAGGGTAACTTCTCTCAGGAGCTTGCTACAGACCGACAGGGTGCCGTTAGTGCTGCAGCTACTATGCAAGGCCAGATGGCAAGCTTAATGGATCAGTTCAACGATGGTACTCCAGCTTGGGCTGCAGGTGCTATGCGTAATGCTAATGCTGTTATGGCTGCTAGGGGTATTGGTGCTTCTTCTATGGCTAGTGCTGCTATTGTGCAGGCTGCTATGGAATCTGCAATGCCTATTGCACAGAATGATGCTCAAGCATTTCTAAGTATGGATATGGCTAATCTGAGTAACAGACAGCAAACTTCGTTAGCTAATGCTGCTGCCGCACAGAACTTGGCATTAAATAACTTATCTAATAAGCAACAGTCTGCTTTACAGAATAGCACTAACGCCTTTGCACTACAGGCTGAAAGTCTATCTAACCTACAAGCTGTTGTGATTTCTAATCAGGCAGTACGTGCAGCAGCCAAAGGTATGAACCTAAATGCTGAGACTCAAACATCACTAGCTAACGCAGCACGGTATGCAGAAGTCAATAACATTAACTTGAATAATGCACAACAGTCTAACCTTGCAAAGTCTGCTGAGAATCTATCTATAGATCTTACTAACCTATCTACAGAGCAAGCAACTTCTGTTGCTAACTTACAGGTTCGTGCTTCACTTAAAGGTCAGGATGTATCTAACGAACAGCAGATGGCAGTGTTAGAGTCTACTAAGAGCTTTGAGTCTGCACAGTTTGATGCTACAAGCCAACAAGCTGCATTCATGCAAGATGCAATAGCATCTGCTGCTATGAAGTCTCAGGTGCTTAGCAATGAACAACAGACTGCACTATTCAATGTGTCTTCTCAGTTATCAGAGCGAGAGCTAGAGCTAACAAGTGAGCAACAAACTAAGTTGTTTAACACGACCAATGCTATGCAGATGGAAGTTACCAACTTGTCAAACAAGCAACAGACTGCACTAGCTAATGCACAGATTGATGCTTCCATTAAAGGACAAGAGTTATCTAACAGACAGCAGACTAATGTATTGAATGCGTCCCGTGTTTCTGAGATAGCTAACATGAACTTTACTGCAGAGCAGAATAAAGCTATTCAGAACTCTAACTTAGTACAGACTATGGATCTTGCAAACCTATCTAATAAGCAGGCTGCACAATTAGCTAATGTTGCTAACAGTGCTAACATGGATATGGCTAACCTCAACAACAGGCAGCAGGCTGAAGTACAGAATGCCCAAGCCTTCCTTGAAGTTGATATGGCTAACCTAAGTAATGCTCAACAGACTACTATGTTTGCAGCACAAGAGCGTATTAGTTCTATCTTGTCTGATAAGGCAGCAGAGAATGCTACTAAGCAGTTCAATGCCTCCTCCGCTAACCAAGTGGATCAGTTCTATGACAATATGAAATCTACTATGAACCAGTTCAACTCTTCACAGAAGAATGCACAGGACAAGTTCAATGCAGGCGAGATCAATGCTACTGAGAAGTTTAACACTGAGATAAAGAATCAGAGAGATCAGTTTAATGCTACTAACAGTCTTGTTGTAGAGCAGTCAAATGCTCAATGGCGTAGAACTGTAGCTACAGCAGACACCGCAGCCACTAACCGTGCTAATGAGATCAATGCTAAGGCAGCTTTGGATATTAGTAACACGGCCTATGATAACTTATGGCAGGAACATAGGGATGAAATGGATTGGGGTTACCAGATCAAAGAGAATGAAGCTGATCGGTTTAACGCAATCGCCACTTCTACCATAGCAGGTGAGGCACTAATAGCATCCAAATCATCTGCGAGTAGTAGTACTATGTGGGAGAATATTACTAAGCTTGGTATGCAATATGTTGATTATAAGAATGGTCAAGATGCAGACGATTAAAATTACCTAAGGGATTACACTATGTCACAACATATAATTAAAATGTATAACAAGATAGACGCACAGATACGTAAAGCGCCTACTGATACTTCCGCAAAAAGCAATGGTCTAATCCCCAAGCGAGAGAATTCAGACGAGGATACAGATATTATCCACTACATTAAGCAGCTTAGAAAGATGAGGGAAGGTAACAATGAATCCAAGTAAGGAACCCATATTTGATGCACCCATACCCGGACAGTCCCTAGCAGGTGAGTTAGGTTCAAAGCCTTGGGAGAAGCCACCTAAGCTAAACACTGTGAATGAAGTCATTGAAAGCTACATGCCTGTGTTTGAAGATAAGGGTATGGTAACTGAAATCCTTAACCAGATAGAATCCGGCATACCTATTATCCCTATTGTTAACCTACTTATTAAAGCAGGTGTAATGGATGGGGATCACACCCTTGATACAGGCTTGCTTGCTGCTCCAGTACTTATTGAAATGCTTATCAACGTAGCAGAAGCTTCTGATGTTAAGTACAAGATAGGTAATGAGACTAAGAAGAATGTTGAACCTAGTATGAGTGCCGTTGCACTAGCACTAAAAGACTTTGATGATGTAGAAGAAGAGACTATGTCACTTGAAGAAGAGATTGTAGAAGCATCTCCTATGGAACCTCCTGTGGAACCATCTATGGGTTTAATGGCTAAGAGAGGTGAAGAAGATGGGATTTAAATTCAGTGATGTGATCTCAGGTGCAACCAAAGCAGGTTCAGATTACTATGGTGATAAGCTAAAAGAACAGAAGGCTGAACGCTCTGCCTTTAGTGCCAAGATGTGGAATAGCAATGCTATGATACAAGAAGGTGCCTCTAAGATTCTGAAAGATAGAAACACAGAAAACAATAGACTACAGGATATACGGTCTACTTTCATGGGTAGGGATCCAGATCTTACCAAGGATCAGATGGAAATTATATATCGTCTATCACAAGCTAAGCGAGATGAATTATTTGAAGCTCCGGGCCACCCTGAAATGGTAGGTAAAGAATGGAACATATCTGATATGATAACCATATTGGAAGAGCCAGAACCCTTAGATCCTAACCTAACTTTGGTGGAGCGTGTACGGGGTGCCACTAAGGAGTCTCCTGTAGACTACACTTCCTTCTATGGTCAGAGTGAGCATATGACAGTTGAGGCAGAAGCCTCTATTGCAAAGAAGCAGGGTGAGCAGATTGCTGCTATCACTGGTATATCTATGGCAAAGGCGCAGTCACTATACTCTTACAACTATAAGAAAGTACGAGAGATAAAGCATAGTATTAACTATGTTACCACAGACTTTAGAACAGCACAGCAAGCTATAGTAGATGCTAATACTGTAACTCAATCTCAATTAGGTGTAGAGGGTGCTTTAGAAGATGCAGCACGATCTCTCTCTAAAAATATAACTGCTGAACTACTGACTCTGCGTAACACTTGGGCTATTACTGGTCAGTTCCAACCTGCCTCTACAAATGGGGAAGAGCAAAAGTCTACCGCAGGTGCTGATGCTTCTATGCTACAGGGTCTTCCGGGTTTTGAAGCAGCCTTTAGAAAAAGTAAGGAATACAAGGAAGCCGTTAGGGTAATAATTAGTAATGCGGTTATGTCTTCTAATGAGAATCCTACTATTAGTTCAGGAAAAATGAAAGCTCTTGATATAGCATTACCCGGACTATATGGTGGGTTTTCACCTAAGGATATTTCAAAAACAAAGGATGCTGTATTCTACTGGGGTAAACATGTAACTAGTCAGGGAGAAAAACAAGAAGGACTATTTACAGGCCGTGAACTTAAGGGTATGAAACAGAGAGCACTAACTAACAAAGCGAAAGGTGAGAACCCTCAGTTTGCAGAGTGGTGGGGAGATAAGAAGACAGGTAATGGTAGTGGAGTTGTTAAGGCAGCGGGTAAACTAGGCACTAACCCTGAACTAATATCGCAGCAGGATAAAACCATAGCTAACATGGAAGAGTTAGGTGAATCGGATAGTAAGGTACAAGTAGAAAAGGACTTCAAAGCCAAGCTAATAACTTCTGATGCTAACTTAGCCTACTTTAATAAGCTTGAGGGGGCACCTACTGCTGCTGACTCTAGTAAGATGGTATCCGCAATAACTAGGATAGTAGATGAAGGTACTGCAGAAGAAATACAGGGTGCAATTGATAAGATTACTAAGATGGGAGGTTCTAGTTTAGGACATTCTCCTATTGTCTCTTCCGCTATAGCTACTGGATTAAGTATGCTTGGTAACGCACAGAGAGATATAGATAATACTGTTACAAGTGACCGTATTGCATCTATATCATCTATAGTAACCAGCCGTAAAGATTGGACAAGGGAAAGTATAAAGGATCTAATAAAAGAACTTAATGCTTTCCCCAGCAAGATACGTAAGACCGATAAGGTTACTTCACTGAAGGAAACTTTGTACGCTAAGCTAGAGGTATTGTAAATGACACTTAACTTTGACTTATCCGAACCCTACGTGGATGAAGAGGAAGAGCTAGGGTTCAACAGTACCACATCAGAAGAGGAGGCTGGGTCAGTCGGCTTTGATCTATCCACCCCTTATGAAGATGAGTATGAATCTGATGCGCTTGACTTTGACTTATCACAGCCCTATGCAAGCGAAGATCCTCAGGAGAATTCATGGGAGGATTCATATCAGGCTTCATCCTTTGAGTCTCCCGTACAGCTAACTGAGTTAGGTGAAGACTATAGTATAGGTAACCTCTCTAAGCATGATGGTATTGCTCAGTTAGCTGAATCTGTCTTAGAAGATAGACTAGGTGAGGAAGGCACCCGCCAAGAGGGAGAGACTAACAGGGAGCTACTAGAACGCTACATGACTCATATGCGTTATGCAACTGAAAACTCTGTAGATGTACTACAAGAAACAGATTACATTAAAGATCTTAGTAAGAGTAAGAAAGATCGGTATGCAATTATGTATGGCATATATGACCAGATGCCTAGCTTTACCACTGAGGGAGGTGGTAGTACCATCTCTGGTGTTATAGATTCTATAGGTACTGTAGTAACTGACCCCTTAGCCCTAGTAGGTCTTGCAATGACTATACCTACAGGTGGTGCGTCAGCTATAGCAGCAATGGCAGCACGTAAGGCAGGTGCCTCAGTGCTCAGTAGGGCTGTTATGGGACACATGCTAAAGGGAAACCTTGGTCGTATCACTGCAACTACCTCAATAGAAGGGCTGGGTGGTGCTATGGTGGAATCTCAGCGACAAGAATTGAAGATTGAGATAGGACAATTAGCAGAGAAAGACTGGGGTGATATTGCTCTAGTTGGTGGTGTAACTGCGGGTGCATCTTTATTAGGTGTGGGCATTGGTGCTGCTAATATAGTTGGCAAAAAGGCTATGGGACTTAGTACCAATGCAGAGAGGATTGCAGGTCGGTTAGCTGCTGCTACGGATAATAGTCCTGCTGCTAAGGCTGCTGCTAAAGCTAAGGCTAAAGCAAATGGGGTAGACATAGACCCTATTACTGGCAAACCTATTCCTAAATTTGATAAAGAAGCAGCAGAAAGAATACGTAATTCATTATCTATGCCTGATGCTGTACTAGGGGGTCAAGTTCTAGCAGACATTACTGCAGCTTCAATTGCAGTGGCAGAAAACCTTATGAAGGAGCTACCGGATAAGTACTTCAGACTAACACTACAGAATGGTAAGAAGGAAGCACCTGCTAACATGACTATGCGTGTTCTTGGTGCAGCAGATAGCATAGATGATGATGTACTTGAACAAGCAATAGGTGGGACAGGTCTAACAACGGTTCAATTTGCACAGATGCAACGATTAGCAGCTAATGCAGGTGGTAATACCCTACAGCAATACAAGGCTATGGCAGACAGAATGGATAAGATGGCAGGTAATAACCCTGACCTTAAGGCAAAGTTAGCTGCTATATATGGTAAGCCCCATGAAACTAGGGGTGCTATAGCTACTGTTATGGGATTCATGAAGAGGCTGGATAGGGAGTCTAGGGCATTAATGGTAGTACAGCTTGCTACCACTGCACGTAACGTAATCTCTGCGGGTGCTTCTGTTACCTTTGGTGCTGCTGCTAAGATGGTTGAGGGTACTATAGCCCATACATACAGTGCTGTAGCCAATGCTATTACAGGTAAGACGGGAGCAATAGGCTTCAAACAGGGTATGGCAGATACTTGGCAGGAATCCATTGGTGCCTTCAGTGCAATCATGGGACATAAAGAATCTATGGAATTAGCTAAGATGATGTTGAAGAGCAACACTAGGCTAACCCATACTCTATTCAGATCCCTTCAAGAGACAGGCAATGAGACTCTAACTAAGACTACTCGTATGTTGAACGGCTTTAACATGATGCAGGATCAGGTAGTACGTTCTGGTGTTTTCACTGATAGTGTTAACAGGCAGATGAAGAAGTTAGATCTTAATATGTATGACTACATTGCTAATGACAAGCCCATACCTATACAGGTTCTTAAGAAGGCTACTGATGATGCACTGGAAAGCACCTTTGCATTGATGCCGGAATCAGGTACTGTGTTGCGGAGGTTTGTAGATGCGGCTGAGTCTATACCCTTTGCTACCACCTTTGTATTCCCTTTTGCACGATTCATGGCAGACGCTATGGCATTCCAGTATAAGTATTCCCCTGCGAACTTTCTAAATGCTTCAGGTTCTTACGTTTCAAGCAAGAGAGTAGGGAGTCAGGCAAGTAAAAAGTTTGCAGAAGCAGCAACAAATAAAGCTAAAGCTGCAGCGGCACCCCTTAAAAAGGATAAGGATATATTCAATCATGCAGCCAAGAAATTAGAGAGTGAGGGGCAGGAACTAGCTGACGTTAGTAGTAGAGCAATGCAGGATACAAGAGAAAGGGTGGCTAAGGGTGTAGTAGGTAGTGGCTTATTATATGCCGCAGTACTCTATCGTAATGACAACCAAGATAAAGCATGGTTCCATATAGGTGGTTCAGAGAAGGATAAGCCTATAGATATTCGTGCTGTATTCCCTATGGCTCCATACCTTGCTGTAGCAGATATTATGGTTAAATGGAGAAATGAAGATCTTCATGGTACAGAGATAGCATCCCAGCTACTTGAGGGTATTGCTGGTACACAGTTACGTCCTACAAATGTTATGGATAGTGTGTCTGATTTATTTATTACTCTATCTGAGATAGGGGCAGAGGGCGGTGCTTCAGGTGATGAAGTTACCAGAGAGAAGTTAGGTAAGGTAATGGGTAACTGGGCAGGCTCTATCATGGGCAGGCCGCTAACAGCAGCACAGATCTTCCGTGATATTTATTCTGCCTTTGATGACAATGAAGCTATTGTACGTGAGACACGGATGGTAGATGGAGAAGGAATGGGTGGTGTATTTGCTCATACTTTCCTTAACCATCTCAAGTCTAAAGTACCTGTATGGCAGCAGGACTTACCTGAATACAGATCCCCTACCACAGGTGGTACAGTGCGTAGGCAGAGTGCTGTTATGAATCAGCTTACTGGTATCAAGTACATGCCTAGGCAGAATGAAATGGAGAAAGAGTTAGAGATGTTGGGTATGCCAACCTATAAACTAACCCCACACACAGGCAATAAGCAAGCTGACTATATAGCTAAGAAGCACATGCCTGACTACGCCAACATTATAATTGGTTATCAAATGGCATCACCCCTATACAAGAGCTTATCTAAGAAGGACAAACGTATTGTTCTAGGTAATCGCTTTGAAGATATTAGAAAGATGGCAGTTGAGATGGCTAAAGGTGAAGCCATGCTAGATGCATTCAGAGAAGGTAAGAGCTATAGTGTGTTTGATGAAGGTAAGTGGGCTAAGACTCCTCAGGCGGCTAGAGAGAAAGCTAACGAGTACTTCCAGAACTACTATGGTCATACTGTAGCTGAGATGGGTGCATACAAAGCAGGTGCCAAGATAGGTGTAGCATTAGAGAAGGGAATGTAATGGGTTTATTATCAAAGAAAGCACCCGAAGATGGTTTGCCTAAAAGAACAGTCCCTCTAGGTGATTCTACTAACCCTTCTGACAGCTTAGGTGATGTAGAGTTTAGAGCAGACCTAGATCCTGCTATGTATTTTAACCCCTTTGCCCGACTAGGCTATGATCCTACAAAGGGTAAGGTAATGGCTACGGAGGCTGCTACTGACCATGCCAATGATGATTACTATAATATTGGTTATCCGGATCAGAAGATTAAGCAGGAACTGGATAAGATAGTTGATAACAAGAACAGAGTAGCCCAATACTTTTGGAAAGAGTCTGAACCAGAATTCGTTGAGGAAACCCTATTAGGTGATGGGTACTCCCAAGAACAGATTAATGCCAGAGGTGTAAAGGGGGATGATATAGTTATGTCACCTGCTATGACACAGGGTAGTGGGGTATGGACACATGAGTATACCCATAGAGGTCTAAAGGAACTTGAGGCTGTTCTTGGGGATGATAGGGATACCCACCATAGATTCATGCAAGAATATGGTGCAGAAGCCTACTCATTATTAATGTATGGTAATGCAGGGGAATACCTAGCAGAACTATTTGATACAGAAATGGAGGGGCCAGTAAGTAAAGAGGATAGCCAAGATACAAAGGCATACCTTGCTTCCGACCAATTACAGAATGATCTTAAGAATGGGGGGGATAGCTATGAAAATTCAGTGGGCCACTCCGGGGTTAAAGAATTAATAAGAGCAGCGCAGGATCTCCTAGAATATAGGGGCGAACCTGACAGGACTGAGTATGCTTATGCTCATGGAGGCTTAGTACATGATGAAATGGAAGCACTGGGTCTTAGCACTCCTGATGGTTACACTCTTAGTGGTGGCTTACCCAAAGAGGTAGCCCCTGTAGATAGGGGTGATACAGATGCATTAGAAGCAGCTATCATTGAGATGCG
>Ga0307985_10000530_pt1 | contig 22258 bp, 19 predicted proteins | sample EllFjometageno80_FD_203155 | JGI IMG/M metagenome (GOLD analysis project Ga0307985, IMG submission 203155) | Marine microbial communities from Ellis Fjord, Antarctic Ocean - #80 | ecosystem: Environmental > Aquatic > Marine > Unclassified | place: Southern Ocean | collected 2014-10-09 | reverse complement strand
CGGCGCCGGGGTGCCACCATTATGGGCTAGTCACAAATTACAGTGATGGTCGCGGCGGTATCCGGAGGTCAGCAGTGAGACAAATGAGAGTTACGTCCATCTTCTTGGTTGTCGCGTTGACACTAAGCAGTTGTGGCATATTGGGAGGAAGCGACAGTACAGATGTAACTGTCGCTGAAGACGTTGCCGCCCAACCAACCGTGAACAACGTGCAGTCAGTGCCAGCGCAGACGCCAGGATCGACAACCGACGGTGGTGCAGCAGCGCTTCCCACTGCGGTGACGCTTCCGACTGCGGCCCCGTCGCCAGAGCCGACTGTGGATCGCAGCCAGCCAACGACCTACATCGTGCAGAGCGGCGATGTGCTCGGCCTAATCGCCGAGCGCTTCGACGCTGACATTGCCGAACTACGACTGATCAACAACCTCGACGGCAACCTGATCCGGGTTGGCCAAGAGCTGACGATTCCTGCGCTCGACGGCTCAGCCTCAGCCGACGACGACACTCCCGAGACAGCTGCCGCGTCAAGTGGCGCTTCATCGGGCCCGGTTTCATGCGGCTCAACCGCGAGCGGTCACTGCGTGCAGCCCGGCGAGAGCCTGCTCGGCATTGCGCTCGAATACGACGTCACAGTCGAATCGCTTCGGGCTGCCAATCCTGGGGTTTCCGGTGACCTGATCAAGTCGGGCGAGGTTCTGAACCTGCCTGGCGAAGCCAGCAACCCGGCACCGGGAGCTACCGTTGCACCTGGGTCGCCCTCAACACCGGCAGGCGTACCAGTTCTGCCAGCCCCAGCTGGCCCACTTAACGACGCTGGCTGCGCAGCAGCGAACCCTCTGTTCCCGTTCTACCACGCTGCTGATGGCCTCTGCTACGCCAATCCAATCGCCGGCACTCCTGTGCCGACGGCGGTTGGCGCTTCCGACGTGACCTGTGAAGCAGGTCGATTCCTGTGGCAAGACGGGCTTTGTTACCCAATCCCAGGTGTGACAGTTACACCGACCGTTGGTGCCACAGCAACCCCGGCTCCGCTACCGAACTACGGAACCATCCCCTGCCGCGATGGCTACCTGCCACTCGAAAGCGGCCGTTGCTGGCCAGAGCCTGCGACCACGCCTTCAACGGTCACACCCGTCGCCGCTGCTACATCCAGCAGCGGCACCACAGTGGCTTGCGTCGAACCTAACTTCACCTCGAGCGCAAGCGGCTCATGCTTCTTATTGCAAGCCGGTGTTGATGCTGGTTGCACCCTCGTTGTCGGGGTAGCTAAGTGTCCGAGCTAGTAGCGAACCAAACCTAGAGACTGAGCCAAACCAAGAACAGGTCAGGTACGTCGAGACGAGGGCCGAGCAGCATCGCTGCTCGGCCCTCGCATTTTTTGGACCATCGAGTAATGGGGATGCAGTGGTTGACTAGGGCCTTGTCCGACGCCGAACCGCGACGACACTGCGGTGTTGATCACGCTGACCGTTCGAGAACTGAACGAATCCGCCCATATCGTCGCCCGCTGCCGAGAGCAAGAGAACCTGCATCTCTTGCGCCAGGGTGGAGCGAACGAGGTCATTGACGCCACCGCTGCGGTTGGTCGAATGATCGGCCTGGCAACCACCACACCAGGAGCGGTTCGTGTCGTAAACGACCTGCTGGATTCAGGCACAGGCCTAGATTTGCTTGAGGTCTCGCCGGTCATCTCGCCTAGCCGCCAAGAAGCGTCTGTGCGGGTGCTACGACCCGGACCAAAATGAGGAACGTGCCGAGGGCCAACACGGCCACCAGGGTCGGTGCAATTGCCAGTGCAGCTCGGCCCGAGCGGCGACACAGGCCGACGATCAGGCCACCGGCTGCACCAGCGATGAGCCCTCCCAGATGTCCGCCGAGAGCGAGAAACGGTAAGAAACTCAACCCGAGGTTCACCAGGAGCAGCGCTGTGGTGACGAACACGTTCTTGCCGGCGACGAGTTGCAGCATGGTCAGTGCACCCAAGAGCCCGAACACAGCGCCGCTGACACCGCCGACTTGGACATCGGGTTCAAGGAGCAAGGCACCCAGCGAGCCGCCCATGACACCCACCGCAAACAGAGTGGCGAACGTCATGGCACCTAGTGAGCGCTCGATAACACGTCCGAGCGACCACAACGCCAACATGTTCGCCACGAGGTGAACGACATTGAAGTGGATGAACGCTGACGTCACGACGCGGTACCACTCGCCTTCGATCTCAAGGCGAGGCCGGTACAACGACAGATCACCGAGGCCTCCTTCCGGGACACGCCATATTTGGCGTTCCCCGTTGGCGACCACCCAATCACCAAGGGCCCACCAGTCATACAAGAAGATCCCTAAGCAAACCAGAATGATCGCTGTGGTCACCCATGGAAAATGGGGATGATGGCGCACGTCGGCCAGTTCTTTGGGCGAGTTCCCGCTAGATAGCTCGCCGTAGGAGACGACCGGGCACCGAACACAACGCGGGCACAACGGTACGCCGTTACCTTCATGGGTGCAGCTAGGGCATATCCCGTTTCCGCACATACTGCATACCCGGTCTCCAGCCCGGTCTAGATGGGTTGCGCAGGCCAGCGGGGCCGAAGGACGGGGCACGGCGAGAGAGTAGTCAGCCGGTAGAACAATGTGGCGGCAGGCGGTAGTCGAACGGTTCCGCAGTATTTGCGTAGCGACCGTTCCAATCGGGGCGTCGGTGCAATAACGTACACCGGTCCGCAGGAGCCATAAAGGGGGTCGTCAGGTGACAACACATTTTGCTGGTTTTGACATCGGCGGTACGAAGACCTTGGCGTTGGTCGTCTCTGACCAAGGCGATATTCTGCACGAGCGCCGAGTGCCTCGCCCGCACGGTCCTGATGAGACCGTCCGTCAGTTATGTTCCCTGGTCAACGAAGTGCAGGATGCTGCCGGTGTCGAGGTAGCTGCTGTCGGCATCGGTATCGCCGGCGCCATTAGCCGTACCGGCTCAGTGCAGTTCTCCCCGAACATCCCTGAGCTGGTCGATTTCCCGCTCCGTGATCTACTTGCGGGCTGTATTGCGTTGCCAATCCTCGTAGACAACGACGCGACTGCAGCGACCTGGGCCGAACATCAACTGGGTGCCGGCCGGGACGTCGACGATCTTCTATATGTCGCTCTCGGCACCGGAATCGGCACGGGCTTCGTACTCGATGGCCGCATCTATCGAGGCGCCCACGGTTTCGCTGGCGAATCCGGTCATATCGTGATCGACCGGCACGGCGACACCCATATCAGCGGGGTTAATGGACCATGGGAGATGTATGCATCAGGCAGCGGCCTCGGCGCCCTTGCCCGCGACTGGGCGACTGCCGGTCGGCTTCCGGGCGTGCTCGCTGCAGCTGGTTCTGCCGACACCATTCGAGGCGAACATGTGAGCGCCGGCATCGAAGCGCACGACGCTGATGCACTCGCTCTTCTCGACGTGTTCGCCGCCGCTGTAGCCGTCGGCATGACCAACCTGATGTACGTGCTGGATCCCGCCCGAATTGTGCTCGGCGGCGGTCTTGTCGACATCGGTGAGCCACTTCGGGCCCGCATCCAGCACTGGGTCGATGAAACAACCCTGGGTGGAGCCTTCCGGCCCTATGTTCCTGTTGCTCTTGCCGAACTGGGGTCCCGTTCAGCCGCCCTGGGCGCAGCCATGTTGGCCAGCGAGCTGATCAGCTAAACAACCCGTCATCGACCGATTCTACGCGATGTGGCTCGCGATCTGAATCACTTCGAGACAAACTACGTACCCATTGGGGCAAGGGCCGCTGTTGCTACGCCGATCAAGGCGACTGGGATGATGGGCAGGTCGACGGGGCAATCGCCGTAGGCGCCGCGGTGAACAGTGACGAGTCAACCGGGGCACGTCTGGTCGTCGACCGTCTGATCGATCTCGGCCATCAGCGCATCCTTCACGTCGACGGTCGTCAGGGCCCGAACGCTTCGCGGCGTAACGCTGGGTATTCAACAGCCATGAAGCGTGTCGGGCTCGGGGCGAACATCGAGATTTTTGTGGCCGACTACACCTATGAGTCTGGTCAAAGGGCAGCATTAACGATCGCGAAAGCTGCCACGCGTCCGACCGCCGTCTTTGCTGCAAACGACCTAAACGCGCGGGGCCTAATCTCTGAGTTCTACCGACTCGGGGTTGGTGTCGCATCAGAGATCTCGGTGGTCGGCTACGACGACAGGTCCTATGTGGGACAAGGCGACCAAGAGCTCAAACTGTGCACCAGCCAGTGGACGAGATGGGCTGGCGTGCTGCTGAGCTGCTTCTAGAGCGGATCGATGGCGGTCGTACCACGGCAGCACACGAAGTGCTTCCTCCACCAGTGGTTGTCCGGGGCACCACCGCACCGGCACCCACGTAGCCATCTGGCCATGGTTAGCTCACGCCAGGCCAATCAGAGAACTTTAGGCCCGTGACGCGCTCATAGGCCTCGGTGTAACGAGCGCTGGTTGCTTCGAGAGCCTCGGCTGGCAACGTTGGCGCCGGATAGGTCTTTGGCCAGTCGAGCGTTTCCAGGAAGTCCCGGACTGGCTGCTTGTCGAACGAGGGAGGTGTAGCTCCCGGTGCCCATTCTTCGGCTGGCCAAAACCGCGACGAATCGGGTGTGAGCATCTCGTCCGCCACGACGAGTTCGCCGTTCACATGTCCCAGCTCGAACTTTGTGTCGGCGATGATGATCCCTCGGTCGAGCGCTAGTTCTGCGCCGCGTGTGTACAACTCAATTGCGATGGAGCGGGCTTGCTCGGCAAGCTCACCGCCCAGGATCTCGACTGCTTGGTCGAAGGTGATGTTCTCGTCGTGAAGCCCATCTTCGGCCTTCGTCGACGGTGTGAAGACCGGCTCGGGAAGCTGACTAGCTTCGAGCAGCCCGTCGGGCATGGTTGTGCCGTGCATGGTGCCGGATCGCTGGTATTCCTTCCACGCTGACCCGGTGATATAGCCCCGCACAATGCACTCGACCGGCAACATGTCGGCCTTGTGCGTCACCATGATGCGCCCTGCAAGATCCTCGACATCGGCGGCAGCGGGGACGTCGTTGATATCGGTCGAAATCAAATGGCTCGGCACAACATCGTTGAGTTGCTCAAACCAGAACGCCGAAATCGCCGTGAGCACTCGCCCTTTGTGCAGCACCGATTCGTTCATCACGACATCGAAGGCCGAAAGGCGATCCGACGTGATCATCAGGTAACGATCGTCGCCAGCGTCATACATGTCCCGGACCTTGCCGGAATAGACGTGAGGCAGGTCAACGACGTAGGCGGGCTCTCGCATGGGGATCCTGTTCAAGGGGTGGTAAGAGGGCTAGTGCTAAGAGGGCTAGGGACGCTCAGCCGAAACATTATGCGCGCGACGCTCGGTCCAAGCGGGCGATCCAAACTGACCATCCGATTACTTCTCGATCGTTTTCCCGAGCGGCACTCCAATCGGCCTGGTCGTGGACCCATTGGTCGCTCGCCGGACCTGGATAAAGATCGGCCCACGAGCGGGCTGCGTCAGCGGTACGCGACAGGTACGAGTCCCATCCCGCGTCGTCGGCGTCCACGCGATGTATTGGCTCGAACCCGAAGTCACGCAACACGTCGCGCTGGTCATCGAGCGTCTCGACGACGCCCCGCTCTCGTCGGACCAGATCAGAATCCGCTGCGGTATGGAGACGGGCAGCGCCCAACACAGCCACTCCCTCGGGACCTAGATGCTCAGCAAGTGCTCGCGCCGTTCCTCGAAAGTCATGCCAGACCCATTCGGCGCCGATACAAACCGACACGTCTGGCTGGATGTCGGATACAAAATCGCTGGCTTCGCCCAGGACCCACCGCAGCCGGGCTGTCGGTGCACGCGACTGTTGATGGCTCGCTGCGGCCGCAATCATCCATGGCGACAGATCAACGCCAGTCCCCTGGATCCGGGCTCGTTCGGCGGCCCGGAACAGCACTTCGCCATATCCGCAGCCGACGTCGAGCACTGCGGCATCGTCGACGAGTTCGGTCGAGTCAAGCACCTCATCGAGTTCGGCACTAGTCAACGGATTACAGATCTGCATCGAATGGTGCAGCGCTTCGAATACCTCGAAACGGCTCCATGCATCATCGATGTCGGTACCGGGGCGGACCTCGATAGATGGGTCAAGCGCCGGGCGGGGGGCCGTAATTGTTAACCGTCGAGCAGCGCCGCAGCTTCGAGAGCCGCGTAGGTAAAGATCAGGTCAGCGCCAGCACGCCGGAACGAAGTCAGGCTCTCGAGCAGACATGCGTCGTAGTCGATCCAACCGTTCGCACCGGCTGCCTTAAGCATTGCGAATTCACCACTCACCTGATAGGCCGTGACCGGAAGCGTCGTATTCTCGCGGAAGTCTCGAATGACGTCGAGATACGGCATACCCGGCTTGACCATGACCCAGTCGGCGCCTTCCATCTCGTCGAGCCGTAACTCGCGCAATGCCTCGCGTCGGTTTGCCGGGTCCATCTGATAGGTCTTCTTGTCACCGCCGCGCGGCTCGCTGTCGAGCGCCTCGCGGAATGGGCCGTAAAAGGCGCTTGCGTACTTTGCGCAATAACTATTGATGAGCACGTGCTGATGACCAGCCGCGTCCAGGGCCTGCCGGATGGCACCAATTCGACCGTCCATCATGTCGGATGGTGCCACAACGTCGGTGCCGGCGTCGGCCTGGGCGACCGCCATAGCTGCAAGAATTTCGACGCTTTCGTCGTTGACGATCTGGCCGTCGATGACGACCCCATCGTGGCCGTCGGAGCTATACGGATCGAGTGCCACATCCGTGATCACCATGAGCTCTGGCAGAGCGGCCTTGATGGCACGAACGGCACGCAGGTTCACATTGTCAGGATCCGTGGAGCTGGTGCCATGGGTGTCCTTCTGATCGTCCGGAAGCGCCGGGAACAGCGCAATACCGGGCACACCGGCTTCAGCCACGCTTTCGCAGTGCTTGACCATCAGGTCAATGGACAGCCGCGCCTGGCCGGGCATAGAGGCGATGGGCGTGAACTCTCCCTCTCCTTCTTGCACGAAGAGGGGCAGGATCAAGTTGTGCACCCCAAGATCGGTCTCTCGGGCCATCGCACGGATCGCGGCGGTACTTCGGTTTCTACGTGGCCGTTGGTGCATGCCTGAGACGATATCTCGCGGCTACCCACCATTCACTAGACCACCCTGCTCGATCACATTGAGTAGGCCTACCAGCTCAATGGACCTGACGCGGAGCGTGAACCAATAGAGGCTGATCGGTACGTCTGCCGAACAGCGCCTAGATCTATTGCTACGGTCCGACGGAAGGAGCCCGTGAGTCGCACCAGCGCGGGCCTGCGCAGGCTCGTCTGTGCGATCGCCCAATTGGACACCGATCGTCTGCTTAGTTCCTTGGGCTAGGCCGGCACGACCCAGCGTCGTAGTGTCAGTGCATGGATCTCTACGAGGCAATGCGCACTAACCCATCGTGTCGGTATTTCACCGATGATCCACTTGATGATGCCGTCCTGCACCGGATCTTTGACCACGCCCGTTTCGCATCATCGGGCGGCAACCGCCAGGGCTGGCGCACCATCGTTGTGACCGACCCCGACCTGAAGCAGCAGATCTCAGAACTGCATGCGAAGCAGTGGAACGAGTACTTGGACCATGCCCGTGACGGTGTCGTTGGGTACCAGACGACAGACGCGCAAACGAAGATGGATTCCTACAACCCGGCGCAACACCGCCTTACCCGCACCGATGACTTCGCGAAGTCGTTGGCCGAGGTGCCAGCATTGCTGGTGTGCTGCGTCGAACTTTGGACACTCGCAGTGACCGACAAGGACCTGGAACGTCAGAGCATCGTCGGCGGGGGCTCGTTGTACACCTTCGTACAGAACGTGCTGTTGGGCTGTCGCAACGAAGGTTTGGGTTCGGCATTAACCACGTTGCTCGCAGCCGAAGAAGCTGCTGTTGCTGACCTGCTTGGTTTGCCCGATGAGGTTGCGGTCGGTGCGCTCGTCGCCGTGGGCTGGCCTGTACCCGAGAAGCAATACACAAAACTCAGCCGCAAACCTGTCGAGGAGGTTGTCTTCCGCAATCAGTACGGCTCCCCTTTCGATGTCTCTAATCCGACTGCTGACTAGAGGCGCCTCACCGCAATACCATGGGAGTTTGGCGCCTTTTGCAGGGCCAACAGTCCCATCAGCACAGTTGAGATCGTCACCAACAACTTCACACGTCGAGATGGTCGATGCTGATATTTGCGACGCCGAACTCCCTATCCCGGTTCAACGTCGCAGGTGAACACCTGCAGGGCTTGCATGCCGACGAATGGCGCTTGGGCCTGAACGTGCAATATGTGCGTGGCTTTTTCCGCACTCAACGGAACCACTATCTCTCGATCCCGCACGACGAACTCGCCGAGTACCCGCCTCGACTGCGCGAACTGCTGGGCTATGAGTTGTACCGCGGCATCATGGGCCACGTCGACGCCAGGGCCCGGCGGCTGCTGTTGGTGTCGAGTCGACGGCCGGGGCGGCTTATGCGAATAGCACAGAAGACAATGTGTTCGGTGCCGCAAAGTTGACCGCTGACTAGTACCGATCCAACCTTCGACTACCGCTACGGTGGACACGTGGTACGGCTGAATTTTCCGCGGCTCGGGACCACTGACGTCATTGCTGGCGCAAGCGTGGCGATGGTCCTTATCCCGCAATCCCTGGCGTACGCGGAACTGGCACAGCTACCGCCCTATATCGGCTTGTTCGCCTCGGCGTTCCCGCTTTTGATTTTTGCCTTACTGGCGTCATCGCCGTATCTGCAAACAGGACCGGTGGCGGTCACCAGCCTGCTCACGATTGCTGCACTACCCGACGTGAGCCCGGCCGAATTACCCGCCATCGCTGCCCTCATGGCCTTCATGGTGGGCTCCATGCGAATGGTGTTCGGGATCGCCCGCCTTGGCCACGTCGTCCGGCTGATGAGCTCACCTGTGGTAATGGGGTTCATGTCGGGCGCCGCAATTGTCATCATGTCATCGCAATTGCCTAAAGCGCTCGGAGTCTCAGCGCCCGACGGCGCAGTGTTGTATCAGGCCGCATGGTCGCTGGGCCACCCAGGCCAATGGCTCGCTCCAGCCGTCGGACTGTCGCTCGTGACTGTGGTGCTGTTCATTGGCGGGCGCCGCATCAGTCCTCTCTTTCCGGGCGTGTTGTTTGCTGTGGTCATCGGCATCGTCTACTCGCGGGCGAGCGGGTATTCCGGTGCCACGATCGACGAGATCCCCGAGGGCCTGCCGCCCATCAGCTTTGACCTGCCCTGGGATCAGATACCGACATTGCTGCTTGGTGCGATCATTATCGCACTCGTTGGTTTCGCCGAGCCTGCGTCCATTGCGCGAACCTTTGCCAGCGAGACCGGCGAACGTTGGGACGCCAATCAGGAGATGATCGCGTCGGGTGCAGCAAACTTCGTGGCCGCGTTCTCGGGCGGTTACCCCGTTGGAGGTTCCTTCTCCAGGAGTTCTATCAACCGGCTTGCCGGAGCGAAGACTCGCTGGAGCGGAGGTGTCACCGGCCTGATCGTTATTGCATTCCTGCCGTTCGCCAGTGTGCTCGAACCACTTCCGACAGCAGTACTTGGCGCGATCGTGCTGGCGGCCGCATCGTCACTCGTCAAACCTGTGAAGCTGGCTTGCCTCTGGCAACGGAGCAAGACGCAAGCATTGCTGGCATGGTCCACTGCCGGCGCGGTGCTGATCTTCACTCCTCGTGTGGAACGAGCCGTAATCTTGGGTGTGGTCCTGTCGTTCGTATTGCACGTCTGTCGGCGTTTCACCATGCACCATGTGTACGACGACGACGGAGGTGTCACGGTGCAGCCAATTGGCATGATCTGGATGGCAAACGACGCCAAATTCGAAAAGGGTCTGCGGGACGCTGCTCAAGCATCTGCCAAAGGAGTCACGGTCGACTTCGCCCGCACGCCATTTCTCAACGACGCTGCTATCGATGCGATGAGCTCGGTGCGCTCTGAGCTGAACTCGGTCGGCCATTCACTCGACTGGAGCGATCCACCGGGCGGAAGCGAGCGCATGCTTAACGGCGTTCAGCCCTCTGACCGGAGCGACGACGCACGCTCTGACTGAGTAGTGGGGATTTACCGAGCGTTATGTCAGTGCTGGAGGGCGACGAGCGACGACGTTAGTTGCAGTCTCGAACTGTTTCGCAACTTCAAGGAGTGCAAGATCGGCGCGTGGCGGTGCCACGATCTGCAGTCCAATGGGAAGGCCGTCGTCGGTGAATCCAGCTGGCATTGAAATGGCTGGCACGTTCATGACGGTCACGTCACTTACGACGCGCATCCATTCGATATAGGTGTTCAGTTCGACACCGTCGATCTCGGTGATGTATTCCGTTTCGATCGGGAACGGAGGGACCTGCGCTACCGGAGCTAACAAGAAGTCATAGTCCTGGAAGAAATCAACAGTGCGTTGATATAGCTGGGCACGGACCTTCCACGCATTCAGATGATCCTCCATTGGTAACTCACGGCCACGTTTCACATTCCACTGCACCGTCGCCTTCATCTTGTCGCCGAACTCTTCGATCAGATCCCCATGTCCGAGTGCGAAGCTCCATGCCCGGATCGTGTCAAAGACATCACCGGCTTCGGTCAAATCCGGGCACGCCGCTTCAACCTGATGCCCCAGTCCCTCAAAGACGGCAGGAATATGAGCGAGCGCAGCGGTGACATCGGGATGAATCGGCAAGCCGCCCAGATCCGGGGCCCAGGCGATTCGCAGCTTGGATGTCGGCTCGCCTATCGGTGGGGCGAAGAACGTGCCAGGGGTCTCGAGCGCTACTGGGCTGCGAGGGTCGTCACCGGCCTGCGCCGCAAGCAACAAGGCGACGTCGTCGACAGTGCGCGCCATCGGCCCCTCGGTTGACAGATGGCTCCACGGATGCGCCTTTGGCCATGCCGGGACACGCCCAGGCGACGGGCGGAGGCCAACCACATTGCAGAAGGATGCGGGGTTACGCAACGAGCCACCCATATCGGAGCCATCGGCAAGAGGCACCATGCCGGCCGCAAGTGCGACAGCGGCTCCCCCACTTGAGCCCCCACAGGTACGCGTCTGGTCGTAGGGGTTCAAGGTCGGTCCAAAGACATCGTTAAAGGTCTGCGAGCCAGCCCCAAACTCCGGTGTGTTCGTTTTGCCCATCGTCACGGCACCAGCATCGATGGCTCGTTGCACAACAAGCGCGTTTTTGGTAGGCACCCGATCACTCATCAACGTTGAACCCAACGTTGTTCGAATACCTGCTGTGTCGGCAAGATCCTTGTGAACGATGGGCAGTCCGTTCAGCAGGCCAACCGTTTCGCCTGCTGCCTGACGATCATCAGCGGCAGATGCCATCTCAAGCGCGTGGTCGGCGACAAGTGTGACGATCGCATTCAGTTTCGGGTTGACTGCATCGATGTGCTCAAGGTGCGCGGTGACGACCTCGGTAGACGAAACCTCGCCCGCCTGCATCATCGCTCTGAGCTCGACAGCGGACTTCCACACCAGTGCATCGTTGTTTTCCACCTCACAACGCTAACCATGGATGCTTGCACGCCGGTAAACTGGCACGTATTACCGCGTTCACATGGTGTGCTCGCGGCCCCTTACAAGGAGTTAGAAGCTATGGCAGTTTCGGTTGGCGACAGGATTCCAGACGTCAAAGTTCGAGTACTTGGCGATGACGGCGCACCAATGCCTGTTCAGACCGGCGACATACTGGGCTCAGGCAAGGTTGTGCTCTTCGCCGTTCCAGGTGCATTTACTCCTGGCTGCTCCAAGGTTCACATGCCAGGTTTCGTCCAGAACGAGGCTGAACTTGCGGCCAAGGGTGTTACCAAGGTTGCCTGCATCTCGGTGAATGACGCATGGGTTATGGGCGCATGGGGCGAAGCACAAGGCGCCACCGACATCATGATGCTCGGCGACGGCAATGGTGAATTCACTGCGGCTATGGGCCTAACCATGGACGGTTCGGGCCACGGCCTGGGTAGCCGCTCACGTCGTTATGCAGCGATTATTGAAGATGGTGTCATCACCAGCCTCGACGTTGAAGAAGGTGGCGGCGTAGAAGTCTCCAGCTGCGAAGTTGTTATCGGCAAGCTGTAGCTTCGGCTTCAGTTAGCGAACCTCGAACGTGGCCGGTGTCTCGACACCGGCCATTGTTGCGTCTCAACTCACTCGTTAGACGGCCGCCATCGCTGCGCCGACGATGCCTGCATGGTTGCGCAGCTGGGCTGGCGCAAGCTCGGCTCGAGTATGTAAGAGCGGTGCAAATTGGTCGAAGCTCTTGCTGATACCGCCGCCGATGATGAAGAGGTCGGGCGAGATCATGTCTTCGATCCTGCGCAGGTAGCGCTCGAGGCGTACCGCCCATTCTATTGTCGACAGTCCCTCGGCCTTTTTGGCCCGGCTCGTCGCGAGTTCTTCAGCGTCGACGCCATCGATCTCGATGTGGCCAAGTTCGATGTTTGGCAATAGTCGGCCGTCATGGAATATCGCGGTACCGAAGCCGGTGCCGATTGTAAGCATGAACACGACGCCAGAGCGCCCCTTGCCTGCGCCCACACGCATCTCCGCCAGACCGGCCGCGTCGGCATCGTTGATCATCGTCACCGGCGCGTGCGCGCTGCCAAATAGCGAAGCTGCATCTACGCCGACCCATGATGGATCCAGGTTCGCTGCAGTTTCGATTATTGACTGATTGCGGACAACCCCGGGAAAGGTGCAACCGATAGGGCGGGTCCACTCGAAGTGCGCCACAAGCTCGTGAAACACGTGCGCCATAGATTCCGACGTTGCGGGCTTCGGTGTTGGGATCCGGTGACGATCAGTGACCATGGTTCCCGCAGAGGGGTCGACGATCGCAGCCTTCATACCCGATCCGCCAATGTCGACACCAAGTACTTGGGTCGGGCTCATGTCGTCCTGTTGCAAGGCAGACAAGCTAACCATGTTCCAGGACCATCGATCGCTGCACAGACGAACTTTCTTTGGTTAGATATCGACGATGGCCAGGTCGCAGCGCTCAGCGAAACCTCGTAGTAACTCAGTCGCACGTTGCACGGTGGCCAATTGGCTAGCGGCGTCGCCTCGTCCCCCACCTGCAGCGACAACATCCACGTTAATCGTGTCGGCCTCGCGTGAGGCCATGATCATCTGGCCGTTCGTGGCACCCGAGGATGCAAGGAACCGCTCGCCTACTAGGGCAAAGAACCCCGAACCGCCTGCACGAAACTCAAACCCACCTACTTCGAGCAGGTAGTCGTGAAGCCGTCTCAGGTCGGTATCGGCAACCTCGTGGATCTCGAACGAGCGCACGTGCATGGGACGCACTGTAAACAGCAGGATCGCGAGCTGCACCACTCATCTTTGCTGTTCACATCGTGTTCACACAGATGCCCAGCGGTCCATAGGGGATGGCGTTGGGCCGCGTAAGATCACGAGGTGAGCACGCAGGACTGGCGAGAGACCGCACAACGAGAACTTAAGGGTCGTGACCCCGACGAACTCGTGGTGACAACGCCCGAGGGCATCGACGTTAAACCGTTGTACACCGAGGCAGATCTCGATGGCCTAGAACATCTGGGTTCCATCCCAGGACAGGGATCGTTTGTGCGTGGCCCCCGCGCCACCATGTACACGAACCGACCGTGGACGATTCGCCAGTACGCCGGGTTCTCTACGGCCGAAGAATCGAATGCCTTCTACCGGGCGAACCTTGCGGCTGGCCAGATGGGCCTGTCTGTTGCATTCGACCTCGCTACGCACCGTGGCTACGACAGCGACCATCCCCGGGTTCTTGGCGATGTGGGTAAGGCCGGCGTGGCGATCGATTCTGTCGAGGACATGAAGATCCTCTTCGATGGCATCCCGTTGGACCAGATGAGCGTGTCGATGACCATGAACGGTGCTGTCTTGCCGATCTTGGCCTGCTACATCGTGGCTGGCGAGGAACAGGGCGTCTCGCAGGATCAGCTGGCAGGCACGATCCAAAACGACATTCTCAAAGAGTTCATGGTGCGCAACACCTACATTTATCCACCTGAGCCTTCGATGCGCATCGTGGCCGACATCATTGAATACACCGCACACAACATGCCGCGGTTCAACTCGATCTCTATCTCGGGTTACCACATCCAAGAGGCCGGGGCGACGCTTGATATCGAGCTGGCCTACACGCTTGCCGACGGCGTCGAATACGTGCGGGCCGCGTTGGCCAAGGGCCTCGATGTCGATGAATTCGCCGGCCGGCTGAGCTTCTTCTTCAACATTGGCCAGGACTTCTTCATGGAGATCGCCAAGCTCCGCGCCGCCCGACTTCTGTGGTCCGAACTCATGGCAGAGTTCGAGCCGAAAGATGCCAAGTCATCAATGCTGCGAACCCACTGCCAGACATCGGGCGTATCGCTGACCGAACAAGACCCGTACAACAATGTGACCAGGACAGCCTTCGAAGCACTGTCTGCTGTTCTGGGTGGCACACAGTCGCTGCATACCAATAGCTTCGATGAAGCGCTTGGATTACCGACCGAGTTCAGCGCACGTCTGGCCCGCAACACCCAGCTGATCCTGGCCGAAGAGACCGGGGTAACTCGCACCGTTGATCCCCTGGCCGGCAGTTACTACATCGAGAAACTCACCGCCGACTTGGCTGACAAGGCCCGCGAGCTAATGGCCGAGATTGAAGAGGCTGGGGGCATGACCAAAGCAATCGCTACTGGCTGGCCAAAGATGCGTATCGAAGAAGCAGCCGCTCGTAAGCAGGCCCGAGTCGATCGACGCGAAGACGTGGTCGTCGGTGTCAACAAGTACGGGGTCTCGAATCCGGAGATGGTCGATGTGCTGGATATCGATAACACCGATGTCCGCCAACAACAGGTGCGTCGACTCGAAGAGACGCGTTCTCAACGCAATACCGAAGCCACAGAGGGTGCACTCGCTGCATTGACCTCCGCAGCTATGGGCGACGGCAACCTGCTTGCCGCATGTGTCACCGCTGCACGCCAACGCGCCACCGTCGGTGAAATGAGCGATGCCCTAGAAGCCATCTTCGAGCGTCACCAGGCGGAGACACAACTGATCTCAGGTGTGTACGGAGCTGCGTACGAGGGCGACGAGGGTTATGCGGCGATAGCAGCCACCATTGCGGCCTTTACCGACGAGTTCGGTCGACCTCCCAAGATGTTCGTGGCCAAGATGGGCCAAGACGGCCACGACCGAGGCGCCAGGGTTATTGCAACAGCGTTCGCCGACCTGGGCTTCGATGTGCTCGTCGGGCCGTTGTTCCAACAACCCGACGAGGCTGTCGCTGAAGCGATTGCTCACGAGGTCGATCTCATCGGCGTGTCGAGCCATGCTGCCGGGCACCTCACACTGGTGCCGCAACTCATGGGCGCGCTGAACGCCGAGGGCGGTGGCAAGAACATCACCGTGATCTGCGGCGGAGTGATCCCGCCCAAGGACTACGACGAACTACTCGGCTACGGCGTGGGCGCGATCTTCGGCCCCGGCACCAACATCCCCGAAGCTGCCGCCGAAGTAATCGAGATTGTCCGCACAGCAAAGACCCGAGCCAACACATGATCGAAAAGCCATTCAAAATCCTGGGCGTGCAACAGATTGCCGTTGGTGGTCTGAACCTGGACGCCCTGCGAGGCTTGTGGGTCGACACCCTGGGCGTGGAAAAGGTTGGTGACTTCGAGAGCGAGTCCGAGAATGTCCGCGAAGACATTTTGAAGATCGGGTCAGGCCCCTACGCCGTCGAAATCGACCTGATGGAGCCGCTCGATCCCGAAGCCCGTCCCAAGGTCCACGACCCATCCCTCAATCACATCGGTCTGTGGGTCGATGACCTGCGGGCAGCAGTCACATGGCTCGAAGCGAACGGCATGCGGTTTACGCCCGGCGGCATCCGCAAAGGGGCGTCTGGCCATGACATCTGCTTCGTCCACCCCAAAGGCAACGACGAGTTCCCCGTCTCAGGCGAAGGTGTCTTGATCGAATTGGTCCAAGCCCCCGCCGACGTCATCGCCGCGTTGTGAGACTTGTGGTCAAGGCGTGGTGCTGTAGTTGAGCCGCAAACCAGGGGTATCCCAGGCGACCTTGGCGAGGATGCCCGTCGAAGAAAGTGTGATGTAGGCCGTACGCAGATCGTCGCCACCAAAGCAGATGTTGGTCGTGATCCGATCTGGCATCGGAACAAACCGCGGCTCTGCGCCCGACGGTGACAGGATCGTGATGCCGCCGTCGACGATGGTCGCAACGCACACATTGCCCTGGCCGTCGATCGCCAGCGAGTCGAACATAAAATAGCCAGGTCGGCCAGCGAGCAAGCGCCCGCCATCTGGCTTGTCGCGACGCTCGCCCAATAGCTCGCCCGGGCCGGCTAGCTCGTAGGCCCAGACCTGGCCCGTCGGTGTTTCGGCGATGTACAGCTCGTCCTCGTCGGGCGAAAGGCCAATTCCGTTTGGTCCATCGAGAGGGAAGATCACTTCCTGGATATCGGAACCATTAGCTTTGGCGTAGAACACACCGGTTCGGTCCTTCACACGATCCTCGAGCTTGCCATGATCGGTGAACCAGAAACCGCCGTGGCGATCGAAGACAAGATCGTTCGGTCCTCGCAACGGCACATCGCCGGCGTGGGTGTAGAGCACGTCGTATTCGCCCGTGACGGGGTCGACACGTTGGATGCTTCCGCCTGAGTAGTCGGCCGGCATATGACCGGGATAGGTCTTGCCTCTGGCCTCGTGAAACAACATGCCACCGTTATTACATACATAGACCTTGCCATCGGGGCCAAGTGCTGCTCCGTTCGGTCCGCCACCCAGCTCCGCGATCACATCAACGGTCCCGTCCGGGTCTACCCGGCTCAGTGTCTGGCGAGCGATCTCTACCAACACGATCGAACCATCAGCCATCGCAATTGGGCCTTCAGGGAACCGAAGCCCTGTCGCCATGATCTCGATACCAGATTGTTCAGCCATAGATGAATCGTCGCGCAGGCTCACTGATCGAACCAACCCTGGGCTCGCAGCTGTTCCCCCTATCTTCGTCACCGCGTCGCCACCGTTGCTGACCACGTGGTCCTCATCGTCGACCACTAGCGAGCCTTTTCGGACCACAAAGTGTCCATCGATGCCGATGTTCGGGTTGGCGACCTCCCATGCATCGTCTCGCTCATGACCCGACGAGGACAAAGGTTTTGGGCGCGCCGCTGCAGGGGTTTGCGCTGGGGCCAGGGATTACCAAGGTCGTGTTAGTCGATTTTGGTGCCGTTGGGTCGGTAGACGTGGATGCGGCCGTGGTCGTCGCGCCAGACTCGGTAGCCTTTTTGTTTCCATCGGTTGTGCGTGCCGCATCCGGGTCCCCCGTTCCAGGGGTTGGTTCTGCCGCCTTTGCTGTGGTCATCGAGGTGGTCGGTCTCGCAGGCGGTTGCGGGGACGTGGCACCCGGGCCAGAAACACTCTCGGTCTGTCATGCGTACTGCGTCGCGGGCTAGGCCGGTAAAGAGTCTGGCGGTGCCCATGTCGATGACAACGCCTTTCGCTCCGACTATGACTCGTCGGATCTTGTTGACCATTGAGGTGGCGAACGCTTCGGTCGGGTCGAGGGGATCGCCGTCGATGGTTTCGCACCGGTAGTTGTCGACATCGAAGGGTTTGGCCTTTGCGCCGGCGAAGCGGCGGGCCATCTCTTCGTATACCGGGGCGGACCAGACGATGTTGTGGCGAAAGGTTGCCGACGCGAACGTTTTGTCGCTGGCGGCTGCGTCTGCGCAGATTTGGGTCCAGGCGTCGCTGCGGCGTTGGGCGTCGGTGCGTGCCAGATCAGCCAGGCACACCCGGTCGCCGACTCGGGCTTTGGCTTCGGCCCAATCTGCCTCGAACAGCGCTTTGACGTAGTGCTGGTGGACTTGGTTGTTGTGGGTGCCGTCGACCGAAGTGAATGTAGCTTTCAGTTCCCACGACAGATCGGTCGGGTCTTGGGTGAGTGTCGAAGCCCGGTTCTTGGCGACGCGGTCACCAGCCGGTTCGGTGCCGTCTTCGTCGATGATCCGCTGCCACTCGAGCACTCGGTCTTGGAAACGTTTGTACGGCAGCGTCTGGGCCTTATCGAGGAACCATTCCTGGCGACCGACCATGGCGCGCTTGACCCGTGGGTTCGCGAACACCCTGGCCAGCAGACGTATCTGATCTTCGCCCAGGAGCCCAGCCCGACACTCGACAGCAATCTGCGGGAGGCCCCGAAACATCGCTTGGCACTGCTGGCGACCAGTCGCGTCGTTCGATGCGAGCTTGTTCACATGACGCAACATCACCGCGGCGGAACGATGGCCATCGGCGTAGTGCAACGTGGACTTGTCACTGAGCGTCAATAGGTCGACCGATAACACAAACGCCTGACGCTTGATCGACTCGACATCGGCCATCACCGCAGCCAACTCAACCGAGTTCGACACCTCAATCTCGCCACGAGCCTTCAACAAACCCACCTTGACCTGCTCCAACCCAGACAACTCATCAAGCGCCACCGCGCCCCGACCACACGAACAAGCCCCAACAGCACTAACAACGACAGCACTGGCGTTAACACGGGCTACGTCGACAGGGCTCGCGTCAACAGGGCTGGCGTCAACAAGGAGTGAATTATGGGTATGAGCAGGCACGGGTCGGCACCTCCATTCCGGGGTTGCCGACCGTTCCACAGGCCGTACGAGTTTGGCGCTTTAGAGAACCGCTAGCCAGATCAATCAAACAGATCAAACAGCCCGGTTGGGTACAAACGCTGGAACCATCAACGGTCCACTAGTCACTCCGCCAGCCAGCAAATCGCAGCTACCGCCCCACCACCCTATCAAACACGTGTTCCCTTGTCAAACCCTTTCTCTACAACTGCAAACCGAGAATCGCCGACACACTCTGGCTCATACATCACGCTGCGTTCGGCACTAGCTGAGCCCAGCTGAGTCGCTCAATTGCATCCGCGCCTTGGCCAGGGCGCCCTGTTCCCCTGCCAGAGCGACGTGTTGCGACACCACGGTTGGGCTCCACCTCCCGCACATCGTCTAGCTCATAACCCGACGTCGGCGGCCGGCAACGAAGGTGTACCAACGAGGTACACCCCTGTACCGGCGTCTAACAAACAACCGGTCCGCGAAACACATCTTGGTTTCAGTGCTCCCGGCCCCAGCATCTCGCCGGTTAGGGCTTGCGGAACTCCGTTAGGAGGTCGCCGAGCCATTCGATGCTGTCGAGGGTGATCGGATCGACGCACAGTTGCACGTGTGCAGCGCCTGCTGTCTCCCATTCTCGCAGCTGATCGGCTAGCTCGAGAGGTGTTCCCGTGAGCGGTTCGATCGGGTCTTCGACAAAGTCGCCCATCTGCCGTCCCGCTCCGCCCTCAAGACGCACATGAACCGCAGCGGTTGCCTCCACATCCCTGGCCGCACGGCCGATCGCTTCGAGCTTTGCATCGACACGAGCCTTCTCGGTCGCGAATCCGACCGCGGTATTGCCGTACTGGCTCCACCACATGTTCCACGAGTCGACGTAAGGGAGCGTGATGGAAAGCATCCGTTCGCCTATGGAACCAATCATCAGCGGTGGGCCGCCAGGTCGAGGCGAACGTGGGTGCAACACGCAGTTGTCCGCGTCGTAGTAGGTGCCGTGGAAGTCGATCTCCCCTTCTCGGAGTAGCGACCGGACGATCGTGAATGCCTCCTCGAAGCGACTGACCCGGTTGTCGTACGGGAAGCCGAAGGCGTCGTACTCTCGCCGGTTCCAACCAGCTCCGAGCCCTACAATCAGACGTCCTTTAGATATAGCGTCGACGGTTGCGGCTTGTTTGGCCAGCATCGCCGGCGCATGAAAGCTGGTCGAGGCAACGAGCGGCCCAAGTTCGATTGTCGACGTTGCCGCAGCGATGGCCGCGAGGGTCGTCCACGCCTCCCACGGGCCCCGTGCTCCAACAGCCAGGTCGTAGATGAGGTGGTCGCCGTACCAGACCGAATCGAATCCGACGGACTCGGAGGCCTGGGCCATCTCGATGAGTTGCGGAAATGGCACCTCCCATTCGACCTCGGGAAGCTGCACACCAATCTTCATTCTCACCGCCGAACTCTAGAGCACGGAGGGTCTCAGATTTCGTGAGAGATCAGTCTCTCCCAGTTGGTGGTCTGCGTACTCCAGTAGCCACCCGCGGTCCTGGTGAGTTCCGGCGATATTCCTTCGACACGATGGCACTACTAGGTTGCACCTATGGACGAACTGTCGAAGTTGGACGCCACCGCTCAAGCCGAACTCGTGGCGAATGGAGACGCGTCGCCGCTTGAGCTGGTTGATGCGGCCATCGAACGCATCGAGGCGCTGAACCCCGACATCAACGCGGTCATCTATAAGGACTACGAGCGAGCCCGAGAAGCTGCCCAGTCAGCCGATCTCCCAAGTGGCCCCTTCACCGGGGTACCGTTTTTGCTCAAGGACCTTGGTGCGAATCAGGCAGGCCTCCCATCCTGGTCCGGAAACGCTGCACTCAAGAACATGGGCCATATGAGCTCCGGCGACACCGAACTGGGCGCACGCTTCCGCCAGGCTGGTCTGATCACGGTGGGTAAATCCAACCTGCCCGAGCTTGGCAGCGTGCCGACGACACAGCCGCTGAGTTGTGGGCCCACGAACAACCCATGGGACCTCGAACGCTCCCCGGCTGGAAGCAGCGGTGGATCTGGTGCCGCGGTCGCCAGCGGTATGGTGCCGCTCGCCCATGCCAACGATGGTGGCGGTTCAACCCGTTTGCCCGCGGCATGGAACGGGCTCGTTGGGCTTAAGACCACGCGGGGCACGGTGCCCAATCCTGGCAATATCTCGCGTCTGACGTCTGAGCTCGTTGTCAGCCGAACGGTCCGCGACACCGCCACGCTGTTTGCTGCAGTACGAGGCTCGACCGACGCCGACCTCTTCAATGCAGAGCCAGCCCCACCAACGCCATCTGGCCCACTCAAGGTCGCCGTCATCAACAACGGCGGGCGCATCGAGATCGATGCGGACTGCGTGGCAGCGGTCGACGCCACCGCGGACATGCTCGCCGAACTCGGTCACTATGTCGAACAGGTGGACGCCAACAATCTGATCGGCCCGGCCAGCCGGGTGAACGGCGAGCTGTGGATGGCAGCCTTGGCCCGACGGGTTGCTGGTCTCAGCGAGATGGCTGGCCGAGAGGTCACCGCCGACGATGTCGAGCCGTACAACTGGACCGCAGCCGTACGCGGCAAGGGCATGTTGGCCCACGAATGGCTGGCCGCATCGGAGCGACAGCAGGTCTGGTCGGCCTCAGTCGTCAATTGGATGGCCGACTATGACTTGCTGATCACGCCGACATCTGGCACGCCGCCCATGAAGACCGCGGATCTGTGGCCACCTGAGGAAAAGCCGTGGAGGATCTCGTCGGCCTATGCGCTCATCGGGCTTTTCACCCTTCCGTTCAACACGACCGGCCAACCAGCCATCTCGCTTCCGCTCTACGAGACAGAGAGCGGCCTGCCCGTCGGTGTGCAAATCGCCGCCAACATGGGTCATGACCAGCTGTTGCTGGACGTCAGCGCAACACTCGAAACGGCGATGCCGTGGGCACATCGATTTGCGCCCACCCATGCCTCACGGCTGTAGGGGGAACCCAGACCATCACATAGGCTCTGCCCGTGAGCGAAACAGTGGTTACTGAAACAACACATGTAGACGTCTTGATCGTGGGCGCTGGTATCTCCGGGATCGGCGCAGGTTACTTCCTGCAAAAGACGTGCCCCGAGCGAAGCTTCGCCATCCTGGAAGGACGCCAGGACCTGGGGGGTACGTGGGATCTGTTCCGATATCCCGGCATACGTTCCGACAGCGACATGCACACACTGGGCTACAGCTTCCAGCCGTGGACCGAAGCAAAGACGATCGCCGACGGTCCGTCGATCCTGAAGTACCTGCGTGAAACCGCCGCTGAACACAACATCGACAAGCGCATCAACTACGGGCACATGGTGACTCGAGCCGAGTGGTCCTCCAAGTCCGGCACCTGGACCGTCGACGTCGAGGTCGGCTTCGAAAAGGTGCCCACACGATTCACCTGCAACTTCCTCTACATGTGCTCTGGTTATTACAGCTACAAGAGTGGCTACAAGCCCGACTTCGCTGGCGCCGACGACTTCC
>Ga0307985_10000529_pt1 | contig 22282 bp, 7 predicted proteins | sample EllFjometageno80_FD_203155 | JGI IMG/M metagenome (GOLD analysis project Ga0307985, IMG submission 203155) | Marine microbial communities from Ellis Fjord, Antarctic Ocean - #80 | ecosystem: Environmental > Aquatic > Marine > Unclassified | place: Southern Ocean | collected 2014-10-09 | reverse complement strand
ACCACACCACCACCCTCCTCTCCAACAACACCACCCTCCTGATGTTCGCCGGCTTTGGCCTCAAAAGCCAGCCGCGCCTCAACGACCTCTGGCTCTTCGATACGATCACCGAGAGCTGGTCCCAGCCCTCCCCCGCCCGCACCACGACAACGAACGGCCTCACCCGGCTCAAAACTGACTGGCCCAATGTGCCCACTCCCCGTGGCTCGCACTCCACCGTCGTCATGAACGACGCCCTGCTCGTCTTCGGAGGGTACGGTGGCGCTGGCTTCACCCGCCGCGACTTTAACGACCTCCACTCGCTCAACCTCCAGACCTTCGCCTGGACGCCTCTCGAGACGACGGGCGAGATCCCCGACGCTCGCTCCGGCCACCAGGCCGTCGCTGTGGAGTCGCTCATGTACGTGATGGGCGGCTGGAACGCCGTCGCGCAGTTTGACGACATGTACATCCTCGACACGGAGACCCTTTCCTGGTCGTCCCCTGCTTCCGCGTGCGGGCCGGAGAACTGGGGGGAGTTCAGGTGGAACTTCGCGGCCAACGCCATCTTCGCAGTGCCCAACTGGAAGATCTTCGTGTTCGGCGGCAACACCGGAGATCTTTCCGACGCCTCTAGGCCCCAGGGAACGTACAAGTCGGACATCCAAGTCCTCGAATGCACGAAGAACGACCCTACCTGGTCCAAGCCCGACGTCATTGGCACGCAGCCGACTCCCCGCGCAGACACCGAGTGCATTTTCTACGCGGACACCGGCTCCCTCGTCCTCTTTGGCGGGTGGGCGAACCGCTGGTACGGCGATCTGCACACCTGCAAGATTGACGACGTCGTCGGCCCCCCGTACAACGTCCTCTCCATCGAGTCCCAGGAGTGGGCGAACCCCATCGGGCCTGTTACCGGAGACTCTCGCATGACTCTCGGCGGACAGGGCTTCAAGACGGTCAACGGCAACGCCACCGTGAGGTTCGCGTGCGCCAAGGGCTTCGTCGAGGTCTCCGGTGACGTCTCGTCCGACGACGCCATCACGTTCGACACGCCCAATTTTGAGAAGTACGGGCCTGTGGAGGTCGAGGTGCGCGGTAAGATTGGCTCGAAGTCTCTCACGAACGCGTCCGTCCCCTTCTCGTTCTTCGCGGTCACCGACTCCACCAGGTCGCTCGCCTTCGGCCCCGGCCTCCTCAAGGGAACCGCCCCCGCTGTGCCCACCTCCTTCGTCATTCAGGCCAAGGACAAGACCGGCGCCGACCGCATCTGCGGGATGGACGAGTTCTGCGTTACCATCTCGGAGTGCGAGCCGTACAAGCCCGTCGAAGAGGGAGAGGACGAGCCCGACGCGGACGCGAACGAAGAGTTCATTGACGCGTACCTCACGGATCACAACAACGGCTCGTACACTGTGGAGTACACGCCCCCTCGCCCCGGGAAGTATCAGATTGATATTCACTTCGAGGGGACCTTCAAGGGACTCGAGGGGCCGATTCGCGGCTCCCCGTTCATTACGGAGGCCGTGGAGGGTGCCGACGAGGCCGTCAACAGCCTGTCTGGTCCGCTTCTCATGAACGCGATCCGGACCGCCACCAAGGGCCTCAAGGACTTCGCGGACAAGTCCATCAAGGGCATGAAGAAGAAGGCGAACAAGGAGGACGTCAAGTCCCTCATCGCTGTCAAGGAGCACCTCAAGAACGTCGCGTCCCGCACCGACGAGCTCGAGACGTCCATCGACATCAACATGGCCGCGCTCTCCTTCATGAAGAAAAACGGGGCCGAGAAGGTCGACGCGATGATCAACGCCCTCGAGGGTGCCACGTCCCTCTGGCACGATGCCGCCGGTCTCGCGCCCATCACCGCCACGTCGATCGTTCCCCTCAACCGCGTGTGGACGGACAAGACGGAGAAGCTCATCGAAACGTACACTGAAGGCCTCAACAAGAAGCTCAAGGAGTACCGCAAGCGCCCGTTCTGGGACTACGTCGACGCGGACGGCAAGAGTCTCGGGCACGCGGCCGCTAACAAGCACATGGGCGACGCCGCCAAGTTCCTCACGTCCGAGCAGCTCTCGTTCGCAGAAAACGCGCACCTTTGCTCCATCTTTGGCATCGAGTCTCTCATCGAGGGGCCGAAGGAAATCATCACGGACATGAAGTTGGACCTCGAGAAGATGGGCGACCTCTGGGTCGTCGCCGAGAACCTCGAGGAGTACCTCGGCAACTCCAAGGGCCTGCTCTGGAACGCCGTCGATCCCGAGGCCCTCGAGGACGGCTGCAAGGTGCACATGAAGGCCATCAAGGGTCTGCACAAGAACACCCGCTGGTCCCCCGCCTACAAGGCCGTGGACAAGCTGTGCAAGGACTTCCTCGCGACCATTCCGCTCGTGGGCATGCTCGGCGCGAAGGCCATGCGCCCCCGCCACTGGACGATGCTCATGGCGGCCACCCACAAGCAGTTCACTCCCCCCTACGAGGACGACCAGCTCCTGCTCGGCGGCGTGCTCTCGCTCAATTTGCACGAGTTCTCTAACGACGTGGAGGAGATTTGCGACCAGTCCGTCAAGGAAGAGAAGATGGAGAAGCAGCTCGAGGCCCTCGAGGCCCGCTGGTCGGGCGTCGACTTTATCATGCAACCCTACCAGGACTCCGACGTGCCCCTGCTCGGCATTGGCGAGGAGGACTTCGAGGCGCTCGAGAACGACCAGCTCTCTGTCCAGTCGATGCTTGCGTCACGCTTCCTCGCCCAGTTCGAGGAGCAAGTTGTTGGCTGGAACAGGGCCCTGCTCAACGTCAACGAGGTCTTCCTGCTCTGTACCGAGATTCAGCGCACCTGGTCCTACCTCGAGCCCCTCTTCATCAAGTCAGAGGAGGTCAAGAAGGAGCTTCCCGAGGACGCGGCCCGCTTCGCGACCATCGACGTCAACGTCAAGGACACCCTCAAGAAGGCGTGGAAGATCAGGAACATCAAGGAGGCGTTCAACGAGGAAGGTCTCGACAAGAAGCTCATGGGCCTCCAGGAGCAGCTCGAAGTCTGCAAGAAGTCCCTCAAGGACTTCCTCGCCGGCCGCTGCCGCCAGTTCCCCCGCTACTACTTCGTCTCCGAGGCAGACCTGCTCGACATCCTCTCCAACGGCTCCCAGCCTGAGAAGATTCTCTCGCACACGTCCAAGATCTTCCTCTCCACCAAGACCTTCACACTCGGCGACGAGCTCACTGGCAACGGTCGCCCTATCGCGATCTCCTTTATCGCCGGTGTGGGCTCCGAGACGTGCGACTTCGAGCCTCCCGTGCCCCTCGAGGGCAAGGTAGAGATCTACATGCAGACCGTCCTCGACGCCCAGAAGTTGTCTCTCTTCCAGACTGTCAAGCGCTCCCTTGTCCTTTACCACGAGATCACTCGCCCCGAGTGGCTTCTCTTCAAGGACGAGAAGACCGGCAAGCCCATCGACCCCGCCCAGACGACGCTCCTCGTCCTCGCCGTCAACTACGTCGAGGAGGTCGAGCAGGTCTTCGAGGACTTCAAGGTCGGCAAGGACGACTCCATGACGACCTACATGGACAAGCAGGTTGACCAGCTCTCCGATCTCATTCGCCTCACGCAGTCCTCCCTCTCCAAGGGCGACCGTACTCGCGTCATGGTGTGCATCACCATGGACGCCCACGGCCGTGATATCGTACAGGGCCTGAACCGCGACGGCATTCGCGACGTCGATGCCTTCCAGTGGCAGTCTCAGCTCAAGCACAAGTTCCGCGTGCCGCCCTCGCGCGCGCGCTACCAGAACCGCGACCCCGCGCTCCGCGGCGCCGGCGGCGAGCGTGCTGAGATTGCCATCTGCGACGCCATCCTCCCTTACGATTACGAGTACCTCGGCAACGGCGCGCGTCTCGTGATCACCCCCCTCACCGATCGCGTCTATGTCACCGCCACTCAGGCGCTCAACCTTTACATGGGTTGCGCCCCCGCCGGCCCCGCCGGAACCGGCAAGACTGAGTCCACCAAGGATCTCTCCTCTGCCCTCGCCAAGCTCATTTACGTCATCAACTGCTCCCCCGAGATGGACTACCAGGGCCTCGGAAACATCTTCCGTGGCGTCGCATCTTCCGGCGCCTGGGTGTGCTTCGACGAGTTCAACCGCCTCATCCCCGAGGTGCTCTCCGTGTGCACTGTCCAATACAAGTCCGTCTGCGACGGCATCGCCGCCGACTCCGTCCGCGTGCGTGTTGAGGGCGTCGAGGTTTCCCTCGATCCCACTTGCGGTGCGTTCATCACCATGAACCCTGGCTACCTGGGCCGCTCCGAGCTCCCCGAGGGTCTCAAGGCGCTCTTCCGCCCGATGACTGTCATGGTCCCCGACCTTGTGCTCATCTGCGAGAACATGCTCATGTCCGAGGGCTTTGTCACCTCCAAAACCCTCGCGTCGAAGTTCTATTGCCTCTACAACCTCCTCAAGGCCCTTCTGTCGGCGCAGCTTCACTACGATTGGGGCCTTCGTGCCATCAAGTCTGTGCTCGTCGTCGCCGGTTCGTTCAAGCGCGCTGAGCCCGACCTCGCCGAGGACTCTCTCCTCATGCGCGCCTTGCGTGACTTCAACACCCCCAAAATTGTCAAGGAGGACGAGATCGTCTTCCACGGACTGCTCGGCGATCTCTTCCCCGGTCTTGACCCTCCCCGCAAGTGCGACGAGGAGCTCGAAGCCTACGTCCTGCAGGCCTGCCTCAAGCTCCACAACGACCCCGAGGCAGAGTTCTGCCTCAAGGTCGTCCAGTGCGAGGAACTTCTCGCCATTCGTCACTGTGTGTTCGTCATGGGCCCGGCCGGCGCGGGCAAGTCCCAGTGCTGGCGCACGCTTAAGGAGGCGCGTAACCTCCGCAACCCCAAGCTTCCCACACGCACCGTGGACGTCAACCCCAAGGCTGTCAAGACCGAGGAGCTCTACGGCTTCATTTCGCTCGCGACCCGCGAGTGGCGCGACGGCCTCCTGTCCAACATCATGCGCGAGCTCTCGTCCATCCCCGACGAGAAGCCCAAGTGGATCATGCTCGACGGCGATCTCGACGCGAACTGGATCGAGTCCATGAACTCCGTCATGGACGACAACAGGATGCTCACGCTTGCCTCCAACGAGCGCATCCCCCTCCTCCCGCATATGAAGATGATCTTCGAGATCCGCGACCTCAAGCACGCCACGCCCGCAACGGTGTCCCGAGCCGGCATCCTCTATATCTCCACGGACGAGGGTACCCAGTGGCGCTCCCTCATCAACTCCTGGATGAAGATCAACGCGGTCAAGTACAACGAAGCGGCTATGGCCAAGCTCCGCGAGTGCTTCGACACGTACCTCGCCCCCTCCCTCCTCTGGCTGCTCATCAACACATCAGCAGTCGTGCCGATTGAAGATATGAACCGCGTCCAGATCCTTCTCTTCATGCTCGACGGCGTGCTCAACGCCGAGAACACCATTGACGTCTCCGTCGTCGAGATGATGTTCGTCTACAGCTGCGTCTGGGCCCTCGGCTCCTGTCTCACGCTCGCCGACGACGGCACGGACTACCGCAAGATGTTCTCCGACTACTGGCGTGAGGAGTGGAAGGCGGTCAAGTTCCCATCCCGCGAGACGGTCTTCGACTACTGGCTCGACCCCGCCACCAACACTTTCGACGGCTGGACCAAGTCCCCGTACTTCGTCACCACCGAGTACGACTCCCGTACCACGCCCATGGGCCAGGTCACCGTGGCCACGCCCGAGACGTGCTCCGTGGTGTTCTGGATGAACATCCTCGTCGAAATGCGCAAGCCCATCATGCTTGCCGGCCCCGCCGGCACTGGCAAGACTCAGCTCGTCAACGGCATGCTCAGCACCTTCGACCCCGCCAAGCGCATCTCCACTTCCATCAACTTCAACTACTACACGACATCCGCCGTGCTCGCGTCCACCATGGCTCTCGTTCTCGAGAAGAAGACGGGCACCAACTTCGGTCCTCCCGGCCTCGCCAAGCTCGTCTACTTCGTCGACGACATCAACCTGCCCCAGGTCGACACGTACAACACGCAGTCTGCCATCGCGCACCTGCGCCAGCACATGGAGTACGAGCACTGCTACGAGCTCGCCAAGATGACGCTAAAGAACATCGCCAACACGCAGGTCGTCACTTGCCTTAACCCCACTGCGGGCTGCATGTTCGTCAACCCCCGTCTCCAGCGCTGGTTCGCGACCTTCGCCATCGGTCTGCCCGGCCCGACGTCCCTGCTCACCATCTACCAGACCTTCCTGGACGGCCACCTCAAGGTCTTCGACGCCGACGTTAAGGCGAGCGCCAACAGCAACAACCTGATCAAGGCCGCCATGGGACTTCACGCCGCCGTCTCGGCGACGTTCCGCAAGACTGCCGTGAACTTCCACTACGAGTTCAACATCAGGCACATCTCCAACGTGTTCCAGGGCCTTCTCGTGTCTGCCCCCGAGCAGTTCTCTACCGTCGACAAGTTCGTCCTCCTCTGGCTACACGAGTCCGAGCGCGTCTACGGCGACAGGCTCGTCTCGCCCGAGGACCTGGCCAAGTACAATCTGCTCGCCCAGGCCCAGTGCAAGAAGGTGTTCCCGTCTTTCCCGGTCGTCCGTTACTACGCCGACACCGACAAGGCCGAGCCCCTGGTCTTCTGCCACTTCCCTGAGTCCATCCTCGAGCAGTGCTACGACCAGATCACCGACTACGCTGACATGAGCCACATCCTCGAGGGGGCGCTCACCGAGTACAACGAGACTAACGCCACCATGGACCTCGTTCTGTTCAAGGACGCCATGTGCCACGTTGCGCGCATCGTGCGCATCGTCCTCAATGAGGGTGGCCACGCTCTCCTCGTGGGAGTCGGTGGCTCCGGTAAGCAATCTCTCTCTCGCCTCTCCGCCTACATCTGCGGCTACACCGTCATTCAGATCGTCATCTCCGGCACCTATGGCATCAACGACCTCAAGGACGACCTCAAGATCATGTACAACAAGGCCGGCATGAAGGAGGAGGGCGTCATGTTCCTGCTCACTGACTCGCAGATCGTCAACGAGAGGTTCCTCGTGTACCTCAACGATCTGCTCGCGTCCGGTAACATCCCCGACCTCTTCGCCCCCGACGAGATCGACGTCATCGTCAACGGCGTCACCAACCGCGTCAAGGCCGCTGGCATCGTGCCCGAGAAGAAGGCGTGCTGGGAGTTCTACATCAACGAGATTCGCAAGAACCTCCACGTGTGCCTCGCCTTCTCCCCCGTTGGCGACGACTTCCGCACTCGTGCCCTCCGCTTCCCCGCCCTTGTCAACTGTACCGTCATCGACTGGTTCCAGCCCTGGCCGGAGAACGCGCTGCTCAACGTCGGGCAGCGGTTCCTTTCCGACATGGACCTCGACGGCGAGGCGAACAGGGCCGCAATTGAGAAGTTCTTGCCCTTCTCTTTCCTCACCGTCAACAAGATGACCAACGAGTACAAGCGCGTCGAGCGCAGACACGTATACACCACGCCCAAGTCTTTCCTTGAGCTTCTCAAGCTTTACGGAGTGCTCCTCGACAAGAAGAGGAACGAGGCCGCCGTGGCGATCGATCGCCTAGACAACGGTCTAGCCAAGCTCAAGGAGACCGCCGAGTCTGTCGAGCAACTCGAGATTGATCTCAAGATCATGGTGGAGGACGCCATGGGCAAGAAGGAGACTGCCGAGGCCAAGGCCGAGGTGGTCGGAAAGGAGAAGGCCATTGTCGACGTGGAAACTGCCGCCGCTCAGGTGGAGGCTGTCGACGTCGAGAAGATCCAGAAGGAGGTCGCCACCAAGGCCGCCGACACGGAGGCCGACCTTGCCAAGGCAGAACCCGCCGTGGAGGCTGCTATGGGTGCCCTCGACACGCTCGACCAGAAGGATTTGTCCTCCTGTAAGGGTATGGTCAAGCCTCCCCAGGGAGTCGACGACATCTTCGCCGCCACCATGTGCTTGCTCGCTGGCGTCATGCCGTCCGTGCAGACCGACAAGAAGGGCAGGACCAAGGACCGCGGATGGGACGCCGCTAAGAAGCAGCTAATGGGTAACATCAAGGAGTACATGGAGATGCTCAAGGAAATCAAGGCCAAGATTGACGACAGCACCATCAACCCCATCAACTTCGTTGAGGTCAGGCAGTACCTCGACTTGGAATGGTTCAACGTCGAGACCATCATGAAAAAGAACAGTGCCGCCGCCGGTCTCTGTGGCTTCGTGCTGAACATTGTCATCTACTTCGACATTGTTACCACCGTCGAGCCCAAGCGTCTCGCTCTCAAGGCTGCAAACGAGCAGCTTGCCGCTGCTAACTCTAGGCTCGACGTGGTCATGACCAACGTTGCTGAGCTCGAAAGTAAGCTCGCTATCCTCACCGCCGAATTGAACGAGGCGAACTCCACGAAGCAGGCTGCCCTCGACGCCGTCGCAAAGGGAGAGACGAAGCTCAACCTGGCCCAGCGCCTCACGAACGCCCTCGGGAGCGAGAACGAGCGTTGGGGCATCAACGTTGTGGGCATGAAGGCGGATGCCAAGCTGCTCACCGGCGACGTGCTGCTGGCCAGTGCGTTCATCTCCTACATTGGTCCCTTCACCAAGCCTTTCAGGATGAAGCTGATGGACGAAGAGTTCCTGCCCTTCCTGTTGAAGGAGTTCAAGGCCGCTGGCGGCGGCAGTGGCGTCATGCCCATGAGCGAGGCGCCCGACGTACTCAAGATTTTGACCACGCCTGCCGAGGTTGCCGGCTGGAACGCCGACGGTCTGCCCAGTGATGTCGTTAGTACCGAGAACGGCAGTATCGTGGCCAACAGTAGTCGCTGGCCGCTCCTCATTGATCCCCAGCTTCAGGGCATTGCGTGGATCAAGAACAGGGAAGCCGCCGCTGACAGAGATCTGCAGGTGGTGAGGTTGGGCCAGAAGGATTTGATCAGGAAGCTCGAAAAGGCTCTCGACAGGGGAACCACTCTGCTTATCGAGAACTTGGGAGAGACTCTGGAGGCCGTGTTGAACCCAGTGATCCAGCGCGCGACCATCAAGCGTGGATCCAAGTTCTTCATCAAGGTCGGAGACAAGGAGTGCGACTTCCACCCCAACTTCAGGTTGTACTTACACACCAAGCTGGGCAACCCCCACTACCCTCCCGAGATCCAGGCCGAGTGTACTCTGATCAACTTTACCGTCACTCTCGCCGGTCTCGAGGACCAGCTGCTGGCCAAGGTCGTGGGCAAGGAGCGCCCCGATCTCGCCTCTCTCAGCGAGGAGCTCGTCGCCATGCAGAACGGCTTCACCATCAAGGTGAAGGAGCTCGAGGACAACATCTTGAACAAGCTCAAGGAGGCCGAGGGCGACATCACCGAGGATGTTGAACTGATTGAGGGTCTCGAGGAGACCAAGAGGATCAGTGTCGACATAGAGGAGAAGAGTGCCGTGAGTAAGGAGACGCAGGCCCAGATTTTCATTACGAGTGAGAAGTACAGGTCTGTCGCGAACAGGTCGAGTTTGCTCTTCTTCCTCATGAACGACTTGGTGAAGGTCCACACGTATTACATTTATTCGCTGGCCGCCTTCTCCCAGGTGTTCTTCAGAGGCATCGACCTTGTCAAGGAGGATGTTCTCGAGCCGGAGGAGGGCGAAGAAGACGAGGAGGGTGTCGATGATAAGACAGACGAGGAGCTCGCGGCCAGGTGCGTCACCTTGATCGACAGCATTACCATTACCGTATTCAACTACGTCAGGAGAGGGTTGTTCGTGGTCGACAAGCTCACTGTCGCTACATTGTTGACTTTGAAGATACAAGTCAACGACGGTCTCATGAAGCAGGAGGACGTCGACATGTTGGTGATGGGCAAAGTCCACTCCGATCCTGGAAACATGGGTCCTCTTCATGAGTGGCTCCCGGACGCCATCTGGCCCAAGATCAAGGCATTAGAGGCCATGTCCTGCTTCAAGGGCTTGGGAGACAACATGCAGTCTGACAGTGACGACTGGAGCGCCTGGTTCGACTTCGAGAAGGCCGAGCTCGCCAAGCTTCCCGGAGAGTACGAGAAGAGCTTGGACGAGTTCCAGAAGCTCATTTTGCTGAGGTCGCTGAGACCCGACCGTGTGAGCAACGGTTTGGGCTCGTGGATTGGCAACGTGATGGGCAAGCAGTATGTAATGGAGAAGCCCTTCGACATGGGCGCCACGTACAAGGAGACCACGAGCGCCACGCCCGTGTTCTTTGTGCTGTTCGCGGGCGTCGACCCCACGCCCAACGTCGAGAACTTGGGCAAGGAGTACGGCATCACGACCGAGAACAAGAACTTCATCAACATCAGTATGGGCCAGGGCCAGGAGCCCTTCGCCGAGGCCGTGGTTGAGAGGTTCGCCAAGGAGGGAGGCTGGGTCATGCTCCAGAACTGTCACTTGATGACGAGTTGGGTGCCCAGGCTGGAGCGGTTGTTGGAGGTCGTGAGCGAGGACGCCCACGATAACTTCAGGTGCTACATCAGCGCCGAGCCGCCGCCGGTGGCCAGCTGGAGGAACATGCCCGAGAGTCTCATGCAGAGTTGCATCAAGGTCGCCAACGAGGCACCCGCCGACGTGCAGAGTAACTTGATCAGGGCGTGGGACAACTTCAACCCCTCGTACAACACTGCCCAGGCCACGCTCATCGAGCGGTGCGACAAGCAGGATCCCATGAAGGCATGCCTGTTCAGTCTGTGTTGGTTCCACAGTATCGTGTGCGGCAGGAAGCGCTTCGGACAGCAAGGCTTCTCAAGGAAGTACAGTTTCAACACCGGAGATCTGATAATTTGCGCCAACGTGCTCATGAGTTACTTGAACGCCAACCCCGTGACGCCGTGGGACGACCTTAAGTACATTTTCGGGCAGATCATGTACGGCGGCCACATTACCGACGCGTGGGACAGGCGGACGTGCATCACGTACTTGGAAGTGTACCAGAAGCCCGAACTGTTGAGCGCGATGGAGTTCGCGCCCGGCTTCAAGAGCCCCAGCCCGACTGGCATGGACTACGAGGCTTACTTGAACTACATCGACACCGCCATGCCGCCAGAGAGCCCCTTGCTTTTCGGACTGCACCCGAACGCGGAGATCGGGTACCTTACGAGCGGAACGGACAATCTGTTCTTCAAGATCCTAAGCATGAGCGGAGGCGGAGGAAGCGGGGGCGGAGACGGTGGAGACATCGTCAAGACGACCATGGCCGATTTGATGAGCAGGATGCCGGAGAAGTTCGGCATGGTCGAGATCGGCATCAGGGCCAAGGAGTTGGTCATGGGCGAGGCCGGTCCGTTCATCGTGGTCGCGCAGCAGGAGTGCGGCAGGATGAACGTCCTGCTGACTGAGATGGAGAAGTGTCTGAGCGACTTGGACAAGGGCTTGAAGGGTCAGCTGAACATGACGCAGCCTTTGGAGGATCTGGTCGCCGCGATCGGGATCAACCAGTGGCCCGGGAGGAACCCGTTCAGCAAGTGTACGTGGGAGAAGGTCGCGTGGCCGAGTCAGAAGAGTCTCATCAGTGAGTTCGCTGACATGCTCGTGAGAGTCGACCAGCTGACCAGCTGGAGCGCCGATTTGGTGACGCCCGTCTGCATCTGGCTGCCCGGGTTGTTCAACCCCAGTAGTTACTTGACTGCCGTGAAGCAGGTCGTGAGTAGGAAGACGGGCGTGGCGTTGGACAAGATGGACTTGGACACGCACGTGACGAGTAGTTGGGACCACACTGAGTTCACCGAATACGCGTACGAGGGAACCTACGTCCACGGGTTCTTCATCGAAGGAGCGCGGTGGCCGGTCGGCGACGATGCCGGAGAGCCCATCAACGTTCACGGCACCCCCACGTTGGGCATTTTGGCGGAGAGCAGGTTGAAGGAGCTGCTCCCGGCCATGCCCTGTTTGTACATTCAGACGAGCATCATCCAGCCGGACTGGGAGCCCAGTCCCGTTGGGTACTTGAGGAACGACCCCGCTATCTACGAGTGCCCGGTTTACACAACGACATTCAGGGGACCCACGTACGTGTTCTTGGCCACGCTCAAGACGGAGTTGGCCACGAGCAAGTGGACGCTGGGAGGAGTCGCTCTGATGATGCAGAACGACGATTAGAGGAGAAGGAGAAAGGAGGGGGTTGGGATGGATGGGCTGCGGCTTGAGAGATCTATCGGCCTTGTTGTGGCGAGGAAGGGCTGGCGAACGGGTTGAGGAACCTGTGCGATGGGCTGGAAACGCGACGAGAGGGTCGGGGCGGAGAAGAAGAGAAAGAAGAGCGAGAAATGACCAACACTTTAATGAACACTTATATTAATAGAATAACAAGAGTAACTTCTTCACCGGCGTCGACGACGTTCAAACTTGAATGCTGCACGCAGTAAGCGCCCCACAGGAGGCTGCAGCGCGCGCAGCAACGCGTGAGCGGGAGAGGCATGAACTCGTTGCGATTGCCGCACAGCCCACAGGCTTCGCGCGTTCCGATTTGCGTGATGGATTACAAATAAGAACTCTCACTCCCTTCTCTCCCCCAACTCTGACCCTAACCCATGTCCTCCTCCTCCTTCTTCGAGGACGACACAGTTCTCATTACAGCTGACTCCTACAGCTCGTCCAGCAACCATTCCTCGTCCCAATCCTTCCTCCACCAAGCTGCTTCCTTCCTCCAGTCTTCTCGAATAGGGCTTCACTCCTCCCACTCCTCCCACTCTCCCTCCACATCCTCCACACAACCCATCCCCTCCCGCCCGCCCGACTTACTGCTCGCGTTGCTCTCGAACTCCCTCTCTTCCATACCCTCCGGCTCACCTCAGAGCCCCTCCTCTAGCCCCTCCTCCTCCCTCACAACTCTCCTTCACTCCGCCCATTCTTCCCTATCCCTCGCCTCCGCTGCTATCCGCTCCTCATCCCCCCCCCTCGCGCTGCTGCACTACACGCACGCGCACGCGCTCTTCTCGACGGCACTCAAGACCGCAACTCTTGTTCATGTCACCGCATCGACAAGCTCCCAAACTCTCCTCCGCAGCATCGCGTCACTCGTCCAGATGTGCCTCGGCTTCATCTCAGGCCTGAGCAACGTCGTGGCGACTTCAGATGTGGCGAGGGCAGCTGCGACCCTGTCCACCACCTCCCCATCCCTTGCAGCTCCGCACCAAGCCGCCTTGCCAACCGCTTCCAACCCCATCCCCCGCCCCCCCATCCTCCTTCCCAAGTCCGAATACTCCTCGGAAGAACTCTCACAGTCGACTCACCTCCGCACCGCCATTCGCGAAGGCCTCCGCCCCCTGCACGTCAACGCTGCCCTTGGCAACACCATGTCTGCGAGCGCGTTTATGGACCAAACCGCGGCCCAAACCCCTCCTCCCCCCCAACCCCTCCCTTCTCTCGCCCCTCCGTACGCTGCCCCCCCCAGCGAGGTGTCCAGCATGCTCGCACTCGAGCGCGACCTCGCGACTCTCTCCCAGACCCTCAACCTGACGACGATTGCGACCTCCACCCTTTCCGATTCCGTTACCTTCCAGACGGTTGCCTCAGATCACCCTAACCCTAGCAACAGTGCTGGCAGTGCAAGCAGCTACGCAGCGGCGGCGGCGCTCGACGGCAGCTTCCTCGTGGTTCCTACCACCACCGCGTCCTCCTTCCTTCCCTCCCCGAAGTCATCTCCCCAACGCACGGCCGCCCACACCGCGCCCACCCACTCGTCTCGCACCCACGCCCACGAGATCTCGCGTCTACTGAACTCGATGAAGGTGCTGTCCGACGAGAACACGTCGCTCCTGTTAGAAGTGGAGGCGCTCAGAACGGCGCGAGTCGAGGCCGTCGAGAGCAAGGAGGCGATGCGAAGGTTCCAAGCAGAGTACGAGACGAGGTTCATCGACATGAAGTCGGCGCTCGAGAAATTTCCCAATTACCACGCGTCGCCGAGTCCCAACGCCGCCGCGTCCGATAGCGCCGCTCTGAAGGAGCTCACGTTGGCGCTTCGGAAGGAGCGCGAAGAGAGCGCCAAGAAGGACAGCGCGTTGCGGAAATATGAGGCGTTCTACAGAGAAGTCAAGTCACGGAGCGCGAAGAACAAGCCGCCGGCAAAGAACATGATGCAGCAGCACCAGGCCGCCAGGGTGCAGAGGGACATGCTCAACGCACAGCCGCAGCTCGTGAGGCTGCCGACGCAAACGCAGCGGCTCCAGCAGCAGCAGCAGCAGCAACAACCTCGTTAGCTTAGCTTAATATTTTAACAACTCTCTCTCCTCTGACTTTGAGCCACTCCTCCTCATCACCAAGCCCGCCAACAACGCCACGCACGCAACACATGCCAATGCCAGTCCCACAACGTTCCCCGCGCCGCCGGCCGCTTCCTCCGCAGCCTCTGTCTCCTCCGCCGACAAGAACTTCCATTTCGAATCGAAGAACCACCAGGCCAAATCAAGTCCCTCAGCTGGGAAGCTCCCGTGCCCGCCGTCGTACAGGCAGTACATGACAGCAGCGTCCCCGCCTTCGCACTTCCCGTACCAGAAGCAAGCCAAATGCTTTGCCCCGCCGTCGTACGGCGTAGACACGGCTACAGCTACGTCGTGTTCGCAACCCTTGCCCTTCGCCCACTCGCCGAGAACGGCCTCGCCGCTCTCGTAGCTCCACCCGCCGGCCTCGCCGCCGGCCCACGGGATCACAGTGTCCGACCTGTCGTGCAGCTCCAGAATGCTCGTGGCGGCAACCTCCGGCGGCACGTTCAAGTGGCCCGACAAGGGAAGGCCATAGATGGGCATAACGTTCTTAAACATAGTTGGATACTTCGCGTACAGCCCGTGCGTCATCATGCCGCCGTTGGAACCACCAGCAAGGTAGATGTCGCCCACGCACAGCTCCTCCTGCAGCTGCTTGATCATGTTCATTATGAACTCCGTGTCGTCGTAGCAGGTCGCCCAGCCGCAATTTGCCCCATCTCCATCAGCGGTGCAGACGCCAGCGTCCAAGCATGATTTGTAGCAGCACGTATTTGAACTGGCCTTCGCAGAGCACGTGCTGGCGTCGTGGCTGTTCTGCGAGTCAATCACATTCCAACCCGTCCCGCAGTCACTCCCCCCCTGGGCAGCATCATCTAGCCCTTGGGGAAAGGCCTGGATGATGGAGTTGTACGTGTGCTTGTGGAACGGCATTTCCCTCGCCACAGTCTCCGCTTTACCGTACTGCCCGTGCAGGTACACGACGAGCGGCGTGGGAGTGTTGTAGTCGTACACACCTGAAATTCTTTCGACCCAACTCCTGTCAGAGGCAGAGGTGGGGGAGCTGGAGAAGTAGCTGTCAAGGGGTTGCGAGGTGGCTTTCCCGCATCCGGCCGAGCGGGCCAAGGTGTTGGGGAGGAGGAGTGACAGGAGCAAGAGCTTCATAAGAACAGTCGCGGGAACAATCGCGAGAAGAGGAAGGTGAGTTTTCTTTTCGGGCGATCATTTTTCGACGGCCTGCAAGCCGACACGCGTGGGAAATGGAACATGATAGGCTCAGGGGGCGAGCGAGGGCCATCGTTGGAGCGCGGCCATCATTGCGGCAAGGTTTCAGCGCGATTTGCCGACAACTGACGATCTCAGTGGTCCAAAGCTCAAAATAACATGGGTACTAAGAACGACGACAATAACGACGCCACTGTAACCCCAACCCTAACTGTAAAAGAGGGGCGTGCTGCTCAATCTCCCGCGCCCTCACAACATAAACAGACATTTAACATTATTATGCAGTGTTATTATCAGCTGGTTAATTATGTAATTTCTGACCGGATTTTATGGGTAATAATGGGCTAAAAAAACAGGCTTTGATGGACACAATTTGGTGCCGTTACCTCCTGGACCAGGCACCTCCGTTTCTACAGGCTCTGTGCCGCTTGCCCCCCCCCCCCCTGCCTTGCCATGATAGAACCCCTGCGCTTCCGCGACATGAACAACGAGACAAAGTACCAGCAGATGAGAACAGTTCCCCGGTGCTTCACATGCCACCAAGAAACCCACGCGATTGTACCTGCAGTCGTCCTCTGCGCCGACTGCAAGATGAAAACGTACTGCTTGAACTGTGACATGCTCGAGCACAGCGGCGCGAAGAAGGGTTATCACAAGAGGAAGAGGATTATCACAGGCAGGCCTTACAAGGTGGATGTGCTTATGGACGGGGACAACTTGACGTTCCCGAAAACTTTCGACTGGGTCACGGTGAACTACCGCATCTTCGTCAAGCAAGCCAAGGACGAAGGTGAGCACACACTGCCATTATAACCAAGAAAGCATAAGAAAGAAAGCACAAGCAAGAAAGCAGACAGAACCCCAACAGATGAAAGCCCCCCCCCCCTTGTTCACGTTACGCGAACCCTACCATTGCTTGCAACCTCTGGCTCACACCACAGTAGTGTTCTCTCGCAAACGCGATCGCCTCCGCCAATACCTGATGCACTGCTTCCGCACCCACTACGCCCAAGGAAAGCTGATCGACTCCACGGTCCCTGTCCGCTTCACCCTCCCCTGGCTCCTCTCGCTGGTCGGCGCCGGCCCCAGACCGCTCCAGTTCCAAGTCGGCTGCTCCGGCCCATGCTGCCATGTGCAGGTCCACAACTGCACCAACGTCGCCGCCATGGACTCTAACGGTCTGAGTGACCCATACGTAGCAGTCTGGTACAAAGACATCATGGTTGGATCAACACGCGTCGCGCCCATGACGCTGAACCCCGAGTGGAAGACTGAATCGTTCGTCGTGCCGCTGGACAAGCAGTTCAACGACTGCTTCAAGAAGAAGGACACGAGCACTGTGATAACGATGAAGAACAAAAAGTCGGGCCACGGCCATGGACCGGACGCTTACAGGCCGGGCATGCCATTGACCGAGGACGAGTCGAGCCGGATAGTCTCTGAGATTACCGGAGATCACGCGGCGTTCCAGCTTTCGAAGCTACGGTTGGACGTGTTCGACTACGACCGGTTGTCCAAGAATGACTTTCTCGGGCAGAAGACATTCACAGATAGCGATTTGTTGCAGATTGTTTTGGAGGCGGACGACAAGACCATCCGCAGTTTTCCGTTGACGGCCAAGAAGGCTCGCGGCGTCATTGGGATCAAGCTGTCGCACGTCACAACCAGCACTCCTCAGACGTTGATCCTGCAGATAACCGACGGCAAGAACTTGCCCAAGGCCGACCCGTTCAACTTGAGTGACCCGTACTGCACGGTCATGTTCAACGGGGTCAAGCATGGTAAGACTAAAACGATTAAGCAGACGCTCGACCCGGTTTGGAATCACGCGTATTTCACGTTTGTTCTGCCCGCCGGCAGAGAGCTTGAGTCCATAAGGGAGAGTCAGTTGGTCATTGAGGCTTGGGATTGGGATCGCATCGGCAGCGACGATCAGCTGGGCATGCTGGAATTCAACGGCGACGAGATGGTCAAGCTTACCGAGAAGAGTACGGAGACCATGCTGCTGGGGTTGGACGACGAGGCGTTGACTACGGTGGAGCAGGAGTTCAAGAGGCTGGAGGGAACTCCCAAGGAGAAGGACTTCAAGGTCAATGTGCTTCACAAAATTGACATGGAGGCGAGGGAGGAGAGGGACCGTATAAAATGGGAGAACGAGGAGGCTGAAAGAAAGAACCTGCAGGACAAGATCGACGCGGGGCTGGAGACGGCGGAGGAGGCGAAGATGAGGAAGACGATGGAGAAGGCGCAGAGAAATCGGGCGAGGGAGACGCATAGAGCGGCGAAGAAGGAGTTGAAGAAGGAGTTGAAGGAGAGGGGGATGAAGAGCATGGCGGACAGGGTGGGGAGGGAGACGAGGGCGACGGGGAGTCAACAGGGGAGTAGGGATACGGGAGAGACTACGGCTGACAAGGGGGACTCGTTGAGCGCCATGTTGGCGGAGGCGAGGGCGGAGGTCGAGGAGGATATTGAGAAGGGGATCGAGGGAAAGGATCTGTTTCCGGAGGACGGCGGGGGGAGGGAGAGGAATAGCAGGGGAACTAGCAGGCAGAGTCGACAGAGTAGGAAGTCGTCGAGGGGGTCGAGAGGGAGTGTGGGAAAAGGGGGAAGGAGGGGCAGTTTGATGTGCGACTTGTCGCCGGAGCAGCTCACCGCTCTAGCGGAAGATCCCGAGCTGCTGCTGAAGCAGCTCAAGAACGGGAACGTGGAGCTGGGAAAGGAGGACATGAAGTCGGTGAAGGAGGGAAAACAGGGGAATGTGGAGGATGGAGAGGCGGAGGGGGAGGACGAGGAGGAGAGCGAGGAGGAGAGCAGCGAGCAGGTGAGTGCCGCACGCATGTATGCGCACGTACGTTTGCTGGTGTTTCTTTCGGCTAACACTCAATATTCGCTCGCAGAGCTCGGACGACGAGAACTACGAGAAGGGCGTGTGCACCCAGTACAACGAGTTTCTCGGGATCCGCCTCGTGTTCGAGGACTTCGACGGACTGCACAGGGTGCAGAGAGAGGAGTGGGTCAAGCTCGCGAACGTGCCGATGGTGGTCAAGGTCGGGAAGAACCCGGAGCTCGAGGCCATCTGGAGGGAGCAGGACGCGGCGAACCAGCCCATCTTCAAGCGGCTGTTCTACAGCAGGGCGAAGATCGCGGCGGAGTACGACTCGAAGCAGGAGGAGCAGGCGAGCTGGATGGACAAGATGATGGGGAACAACAAGAACTTGGGCATCAAGACGTACTACCCACTGTTCCTGCCGGACTCGGAGAGCGGCTCAGCCGACGTGCAGGGCAACATAGGCGTGAGGTTGCTGTACCACAACAGGGGGACCGTGCTGCGGGGCATCGACGAGGTCGTCAGCACCATGAGCTTGGGCGAGAAATGCCGGATTGACGTCCGGGAAGACTACGCTTTCGGCGAGGCGTTTGGAGGCTTCGTTCTACCGCCGAATAGCGATCTGGTCGTGGAGGTGGATCTAGTCGACGTCAGGGGCGCGGGCTTCCTGTATCTGTTGATCAGCAGGCAGCTGAACTTCGTCATGCACAAGCTGTGGCTCGTTCTGCAGTGCTTCGTCTGGGTCTTCGAGCTCAACGGGAGAAAGGAGTGCCCGCTGTGGTGCAAGACGCCGTGGGTCACGCAGAGGAAGTCGCACGAGGACCACGACGAAGACGAGTTCGACGAGGAGGCCATGCTCGATGCCGGGGAGAGCAAGCCCAGCGTGGAGCTCGAGAGCTCCATTGAGAGCGGGGACAAGGCACCGGGCAAGAGCACGCTCGGAGCTAGGCTCATGTTCGCAAAGTTCTAAATGTAGAGATAGATTGTTTGTTGATTAGTCACACGTTACTGTAATCTCAGTTGCGCCCGTCTTAATGAGGTTCTTGCTCATCTCATAGAACAGTTTCTCTTCAACAATCCTCGCAAACTTGTTCAGCGTCGCCACCTGCTGTCTAAACGGCGGCTTGTCATGCGGCGGCCCATGCTCAGAAACCCAGTACATCGCCTGGGCCGCCTCCCCGTAAATCCAAGCGATCTCGGACACGTCCACGTCCCCAGCACCGCCTTTGCAGAACCCGGTTGGCTCAAATCCAAACAGAACGTCGTGCATTGCGTGCGTTTGGGTGGCGTTTTCGGTGGAGTCTTGGGGGATGTGAGAGATCACGGAAGGGGTAATGAGGAGCGCCTCGTCGCCGGAGTTGCGGCCGTGTTGCGAGAGGGACGTGAAGGGGCAGGCGGCGACAATGGCGGCGCAAGTTTGGGGCGCAGAATCCCAGTTAAGCAGGGCTTTTGCAGTGCCAGTGGTGGCACCGGAGCCGATTTTGAAGTGGATGTGGGAGGGGCGGGAGGCAGACATGAAGGGCTCTGGGGGGGACATTGTCAGTGAGGCGCTTCAACTGCAATTTACATGTGAATGAGCAGAAACACGGCATTGCTAAATACGGCCGTGCATGCAGCCGCAGTGCGTGGGATACTTGTAGGGCGGATGAAAGGCAGTCTGTCCGTCTCTAAGTTTGCACTTTTTCAACGACCTGCCACATCGTTTCGTGCCCCATTACAAAAATACCCCACAGTCACAAGCACCCTCCGTCCTCGATTTGTGAGAATTCAACACGTAGCTTGCTGCTAAGGGCAGCGCTGTGGTACACTGAGATTACAACAGATGTACAGATTATAAGTCTCCGGAGCACGCCGCGTGGATAAAAATATTGAACAGCGTCTTCATCGGCGGTCCCACAACGTGCAGGCCATCGAGATACGTTGCGCTATCAAACGCCAGCGCCTTGCTAATCTCCCTCCAGTCCACCTCCATATAACCCGCTCCCTCGATCGTCTCGCGCATACTGCTCGCCATGTACTCGTATCGCCCCGGCATTATATGATGCTCCCGCTCGCTCGAGAAGAACGGTCCTAGCATCCAGAACCTCGCCCCTCCCGTACCCTTCTCCAACCCGTTCGCCTTAAACACCGGCACCGCGGCCTCAACCGTGTCCTCGTGCCAAACAATATGTGCGAGCTTGAAGTTCTGAATTTCGAACGCCCTCGACCCGAATTGAGTTAATCTAGCGCCCTTAACTCTCTGCTCCACGTAGGTTCTGAAGAAGTCAGAAATCGAGTCCCCCTTCACGACCGGCCGCGCGTACCCCTTCTCCGCAAAGCACGTCCGAATCATCTCATCGGTGTACAACGGAATCGTGCACGAATACGGCTTCCAGACATACTCAAACGTTCCAAGCTGCACAAGCGACGCGAGTGTTAGCCACACATGTGTGAACCAAGGGGGGCAGCAATGCGTCACAGCGACAGTTGCTGGGGGTGGGACTCGCGAGCCATACGCTCGCCATACGTGTGTGAACCAAGGGGGTGGCGGGGTGAACAAACACGGCCGGAAATGCGCACAGCGCGGCCAGAAATGCATCACAGCGAAAGCGTTGTTGGGGGTAGGGTTCCTCGCGTCTGCTTCGTCTTCTTCGTCTCGGCGCCTTCCCTTGCTCGCTTTTCTCACCTGCAACTCGCTCCTCCAGATTGCCTCAGGAGGCATCCGTTGATTCCCGTTCGCGCTCCCCGCCGCAAATTTTGCAAAGTTATCCCGAATCCAGCACTCCTCTGGCTCCCTCGCCCCGTGGTTGGTGTGCGAGAATCTGTCCATGAAAAACGACAGCGCACTGCACTGCTGTAACACCTCGGGACTTATTCTAATCCACCGCCCGTTCCCAATCGCAGAGTTGAGCAGCGCCGAGTTACCACCCACCGAGCACGGGGTGCCAGCAGTCTCCTCAATCTGCAGCAACGAGCGAGCGAAGCGAATGTTAGAGGAGCAGGACGAGATTGGCCCAAAGGCGCCATACACCCCGTACACATGTGTGAACAAAGGAGGAAGGCGCCATACACATGTGTGAACAAAGGAGGTTGGCGGCTCGAAAGCGCGTTCGTTCGGCGGTCGTTCAGCGCGACTCGTTTGCTAATAGATCGTTACTCGCCGCTCGCTTTCCGTGACTCGCTCGCTCAAAGCGCGTTCGCTCGTCGCTCTTTCCGCGCCGCGAGCCGATCTGGGTGGTTAGGTGCAGCGTGCTTTCAATCAACAACGGGCCATCAGCGACACGCAATCAAACGACTGGGCCCGGCCGAACGCGCCATTTGCAAGCGAGGAGCGAAGGCACGCGCGATTCGTGAGCAAATAGCGCGTTTCGAGAGCTCGTAGCGCGTTTTCAACCGCTCGTGGGCGTTTTGAGCCGCTCGTGACGCATTTTGGCGGTTCGTGGCGCATTTTCGGCCGCTGGCTTCCGAGTTTTGGGCCGCTCGGTCGCGCGTTTGAGCCGCTCGTCGCGCATTTGCTCGCTCTTTGGCCACGCCGTGTTTATGGAGCTCGCCTTCGGCTGACTGCACCGCCGCCCTCCTTGTTCACACCGTGTTTGTGGCGTTGCGAGTCGCGGAGAGGCGCCCTTACCTGCACTCCTCGCGCCTCAGTAACCACAACGGTCTCTTCAACCACAAACGGAGTGTCATCCCTCCCCTTGTCCCTACACGTATCCAGCGCATCCTCATAACTCCATCCGCAACCCAAGAACATGAGCGGCGGCGTGGTGCTCTTAACTCTGGTGGTGCCTGAACACGTCTTCTCGCCGGCCGGCGCCGTTCCGGCAACGTCTTTGGGTAGCTGGGGTGATAACTGGGGTGGAAGTTTTAGGGGCCTGCGGAGCAGGTTTTACTAGAATGTACTGAATGGGTGCGAACCTGGTCGATAATGTTTCGTCTTTGGTGTTCATAATAGTGAATAGGACGAGGATGTCGAGGATTGATAAGCTCCATTTGAGACGGTTGGGGCCTGGGGTAGAGGTTTGGGCTCCAACCTGACTAAC
>Ga0307985_10000526_pt1 | contig 22320 bp, 29 predicted proteins | sample EllFjometageno80_FD_203155 | JGI IMG/M metagenome (GOLD analysis project Ga0307985, IMG submission 203155) | Marine microbial communities from Ellis Fjord, Antarctic Ocean - #80 | ecosystem: Environmental > Aquatic > Marine > Unclassified | place: Southern Ocean | collected 2014-10-09 | reverse complement strand
TAAATATCTTTCTCTTCCTAATACATTTTCTATGCCTTGTCTTTCTCCACCAAAAGCTCCAGCACCAATCGCTTGTGCATTCATTCCTTTTTGAGTTTGACCATAAGCTTCTTGTAAATCTCCTAATGCTCCTGAGATAACTTGATTCTCATAAGGATTAGCATAATTTGCTGCTGTTGCAGTATCATAAGTTTGAGCACCTATTGCAGCAAGTTGTCCTGATTGAGGTAAAATTTGATTTTGATAAATACCTGCTGCTTGTGTTTCCATAGGATCAAGGTCAGCTATACGATCACCAGTAAAAGCTTTATAAGGTTGATCAAATACTTGTTCTCCTCGTCTTAAAGTTCGTTCTTGAATTTCTTTAAAGTAAGCAGGAATATCATAGCTAGTCGATGACTGCGATGGTGCCTGTACTACAGTTGTGTTTGGTTTAAAAAGACTACCCATTGATTATATACGTTCCTCCGATATTTTTAAATCCTAATTTAACAAAAGCCTTATCTTTTCTTTCAATGTCTTTACCTTGAAAGATTTCACATATCGCAGTCACTTTATGAGCTAGTGCGTATTCTTTAAAAACTATCATTATAGAACGAAATATCCTAAAGTTTCTATGTTTAGGATTCACGTGTAACCATAAAGTTCTCATGAACTTTTTGTCACTATACCATGTCTCATCAACTGTTGCAGCTAATGTTCCCACAATAATATTTTCATATTCTACTACTATAACAAAACTATTCTTAATGTAAAATACTATATTGTCTAAAGCTTTAGTATTATTAGTGTTTCCAAAGTTAAACGGAGCCTCTGTAAGCCACGTTTTAAGTAATTCTCTTATACGAACAGCATCAGATATTCGAGCTGGTCTTATAGTATATTTATCTTTTTCCATCTTGTTTTATATTTACTCTTAGTGTACCAAATCTCCAGTTATCTCCTACTGCTGTATTTTCTATTTTAATATTAGATTGTCTACCACGAATACGAGTATTAACGAACCTAGTTGTGTTGTTTACTGTCAAAGTTTCTCCAACAGTTGCTGTATCATTAGGATAATCTTTAACACTTAAAGTGATTACTGTATTTCCAGTTTGATCTTGAAAATCTGGTATGACTTTATTAATAAAACTAAATGTCTCACCATCAGCTATATCTCCATCACCTGATTGAATAAAAGCTGGTAAAGCAGCACCATCAGCATTCACTCCTGATTCTTGAGCATAGATTAAACTTCTTCCTTCTGTTAATCCATTAATTGTTGAAATAGTAGTTGCATTAGAAGTAGATAAATATTCTGTAGCTAAAGGATTAAATTCAACACCATTGTCTTGATAAGTACTTCTATCCATAGTTCCAAAATACCAAGAGTTTTCTAGATAATTATAAATTACATAACGATCACATTGATCAGAGGAACTAGAACAATAATACCATATTACTTCAGAGAAGTTAGAATTTTGTGCAGCATAGACTTGTGCATATTGAATTTTATTAATATCATCAAATACATGATTTAATATAGGACAAGGTATTTCTTGAACTGATCCAGCATATCTAAAAAACTGTCCATCTGACATCCAGTAAGCTACATCATCAATTACCATCGCTGAATTAAGACCGACAGCTCCACAGTCATTACCTAATTGTCTAAAACCAAATATAAAAGGAGGACCTATAAAAGACATTGATTGCATTGTAGTATCTGTCCATACTAATATAGTTCCTTTAGCAGGTCTTGCACATCTTATTTCACTTCCACCAGCTATTCTTTGAGATCCTGCAGAGTTAGTTACATTAGGTGTCCATTGATTATAATTTTCTTGATCAGACCAACGAATAAACATTTTATCTTGAGTTCCAACTGATCCTATAGTTGTCTCTGTTCCCATACACACAACGTGTCTAGTTTCTGTAGATACCATTGATAAAGTAGAAGTAGTAGGAGCATTAGCAATAACTGTAGCTCTATTATCTGTCATTCCACCTGAAGTATCCCATTCATAAGTTCCACCATCTTTTTGTGTTATAATTAAATCTTCACCCCAATTATTAATAGACCATAACCTTGCATCAAGAGTAATTTGTGAACTTGTTCTAGGAGTATTCCAAGTACCTGCATTCCAATTACCTGCTCCCCAACCATATCCAAAAGTTTGTTCACTTGGTCCAATATTTAATTGATAATTAACAGTACAATTAGCAGTAGGTCCTACCGCAGAACTTGCTGTTGCACTACTTTGAATAGTATAAGCATCAACATTTGCTATACTTAAAATTTCATATTCAGCGTCTAATGTAGCTGCAGGAATTCCACCAACGTCAATACTTACACTACTTAGTGTGACAAAGTCACCTTGTATAGCCCCATGAGCTGTATCTGTGATAGTTACAATAGCATTACTTGAAGTAGTACTAATAGCATTAACAAGAGCTTCTGTTGATCTTATAGGAGTAATATCTTGACTTGTTCCTGAAGCATAAGCATATACTTTTCTATCAGTTCCTAGAGCTTCAAGACGAGAACCATCTAAAGCAAACCATTGTTCTAAAGCTCTTCCAACTCCTACATAATAAGCTGTACTAAATTTAGCCCAACCACCTATTTTTTGAGGAAGTCCTTTACGAAATCTTATTTTATCACAATCAATCCATTTACCTTCTGCACCTGTAGGTGTATTTTCAGTATCAATTCCTGGTTGAAAATTTAATTGAGTTAATGGCATAATTTAAAGTATATAACAAAAATTATAAAATTATACTAAAATATAGGGAGTATAAGAGTGGTGGTCTTATACTCCAAGTAATATTATATATATTATTTTTTAAGTGATGTATAGCCTTTAAACCAAGCAGGTGCACCTAATAAAGGACGTTTATCTAAATAATTTTCTTTAGCTGTTTTAGAACTAGATTTGTTATAATGTAAAAACACTTGTCCGCAGTTCTTACCTTTGAATTCTTCACGCCAATGTTCTAGATCACAACCTGAATAGATCAACATATCTCCTGGTTCAAGTTCTACTTTAATACCAGCTTGTCCTTTTCTACCTGTTGGGTCTAAATATATAGGCCATGACTCACCACCTAGATTCAACGTAGTAGATATTTCACATGAGTATCTATCTTTGTGTCGAGCTAGGACATCTCCTTCTTTGTAAATTCTTGCATAAGAATAAGTAGGACTTAACTTTATTCCAGTGTGTTTTTCCATTACAGGTTTTACTTGCTGTAATAAAGTTTCCATAGCAATGTCACTATAATGTGAATAAGTATTAGGTACTTGTTCATCATTCCATACACCATAATATTCTGTAAATGGAGATAGGTATTTTTGATCAAATAAAAATCTTGAGACTTCTCTTTTATTTAAAAAATATTGATAAACAAATTTTGCTAACTCAGGTGAGATAGCTTTCTTTAGTACTGTGTATTTATTTTTCTTGAACGACATTTAATACTCCTTTTGGTATTGCTTGGCAGTTCCAATGTATAAATCTAAACGGATCATAACCCATATCAACAATATATTGATGTGGCATATATGATGGAAAGAATATCATTCGACCTGGTTTAACTTGATAATTTATTGCAGAACTAGCATAAGTTACTTTTGATTTATCTAATTCTGGTAACATATTCATCACATTACCTGCTCTTGGATCTTCAAATAGTGGCAGTGATGTTTTCTCACTAGCTTTTAAAAAATAAAAACCAGAAATATGACCATTCCAATGTGTATGTAAAGTATGATGTCCACCACCTTTTTTAGCAAATTCTTGTACCCACATTTCTGTAGTAAATAATTGATGACCTGACATATCAAAACCCATTTCAATCAATAAGTTATGAGACGTTGCTCCAATATAATCTGTTAATACTTTAAATTTAGGATCGCCAATCAAAGATGTAGAATGGAATACATGACCCATATCTCCTTTATCACCAAACTTTTTATTACGTTTATCTATTGCTGGCTTTAAAGTTTTCTTAGATTCTTCTATGTATTTATCTGAAGCATCATTTAATTTCTTTTCAAACTCCGGTGCATCTGCAAACCATATAGGACATTTAAAATAATCCTCTCTATTTAATTGAGTAGGGTAAGTAACTTTAGTTGGTTTCTTTATTCTTTTTTTCTTTTTTTTCATGTTTTCCTCTTTATGTTTTTAATAAATATATTTAACGTAAGTCTTTCGTTTGCAAGATTTAAACTTGTAGGTCCATGATATTTTTTAGTATCATAACAAACCATTGTATTATAATCATTACTCACTATAACTTGTTTTTTATTATCTTTATTAAATATAGTTGTTCCAGTTTTTATATCACTTTTATTTAAATATACTATAGCCGCTACATCATAGTTTTTATCAAAATGAAATTTATTTTTACCTTTATCATTAGGTTTTATTTTATGAAAATAAACGGCACTATTAGTGAAAGTTAATTCTACATTAGGGTAATAATAACTTAATACTTTTAAAATTATTTGTTTAAAAAAATTATAATTTTTTATATGTAAACAGTCACTTCTTCTACCTGCCCAATAGTTTTCTTTTGTTGGTATATGATATTTGTAAGTTTTAGATAATTTAATTACATCTTTTGGATTAGTAAAAAAATTATCTGCTATAATAGTAGGTAAAACATTATTCATAATTAATATTTATAGTCACCCTTCTTTTTTGATCACTACAACTAGAGCTGCAATGTAATTCACTTGGATCAAAAAAAACTGCAGTATTTGCTTTAGGTTTTGTTTTTTTATTATCTTTTTTAAAATAATTATAACCATTGTTATTATTTATATAAAATAAACAGGCTTTATGTTTAAAATCATAATCCTTATGATACCCGTGTTTTTTAATTTTTTCTGTTGAAGGATATAGATTTGCTTTTACTCTTATTAATTTTTTACATTTAAGCTGTTTAATTAAAGGTTCTACTATATTGTAGAATATAGTAGGTCCTGTGTCTTCATTAAAAAATCTATAAGTAAAATAATAGTTATATTTATTGTTTTTTGTTTCATGAGAAATATCATTACCAAAAAACCAAGGCATTGAATTGCCCATTATAAAATTTTCAATGTTTAAAAATTGTTGTTTTTTTAAAAAATTATTTTTTATTGAAATGGCCATCCTAGATTCCAAATAACTAAACTATTTCGTTCACCACTTTTAACAGGACATACTCTATGCCACACAAAAGAAGGGAATACAACCAATGATCCTTTAGGTAATATTTCTTTACATTTTTTAACATTTCTTTTTTTATCTGGATCAAAATTTCTAAAATCAAATTCTAGTTCTCCACCTTTATAATCTTTTGGATCTGATAAAGTTACAGTTACAGATAATTTTCTAATTTTTCCGTGTGATGGATCTCCCTGTTCTCTTTGATAAGGTTGATCCCAACTATCGCAGTGCCAATCATAATACTGACCTTTTTTATATTTTGTAAATTGACAAGATTCAGAATAATCCCATTTAAAATTCCAACCAGCTGCTGCATTTGCTTTATGTATATAAGGTTGAATTTCTTTATAAACCCATCTATCATTTATCCAAACAATATCTGAATCTCTTTTTTTTTTTAAATCTATAACTTGTTTTTTATTTAGTTTTTTATCACCATACCCACCAGTGACTGCCATTTGTTCTTGAAGTTGTTTTCCGTATTTAGAAATATCATCACAAACTCTTTCTGGAATTGCCGATTTAAAATACCAATAATAATTTGTTAAATTCATAAATTACTTTTTATTCATAAATATCTAGATTTAAAACAAAAGTATTATGGAGTGTAAGTCAATGTTCCTGAAACTGTAAACGTTGCTACAGTACAAGTCCCTGTTGTTGCTGTTCCATTTGTTCCTGGCGCAATAGCATATTTAGGAGCGTCACTTGTAGGGTATCTAAAAATAGCCAAACCTGAACCACCTGAACCACCATAACCCCATGAACCACCGCCTGTTCCACCACCTCCGCCACCTCCGCCGCCGAGATTAGCTGATCCATTTGATCCTGTTCCAGCACCACTTGGAGAACCTGCTCCACCACCCCCTGGTCCACCTGAACCAGTTCTTGAACAATATCCTCTTGAATCTATTCCTGCTCCACCACCACCACCTCTTGTTACAGCAGATCCTGTAATTGAATTTGCAGCACCTACTCCACCATTACCTGTGCAACCACCACCATTACCACCAGCACCACCAGATCCACCACCACCACCTGATGCAGCACTAGGTGAACTTGTAGTTCCACCATCATTACCTTGTGGAGGACTAACAGGAGGAGTATTTCCAGATCCACCAGCTTTATTACACCAACCACCAGCACCACCACCTGATCCACCTGGACTTCCAGCTCCTAAAATTGAATTTGCTCCACCACCTCCAGTAGATATTAAAGGACTAGCTGCAACTCCACATATAATACTATCATTTCCATTTCTAGTAGGAGAAGGAGGATTACCTACTGCACCTGCACCAATTGTAACTGGTATTGCAACGCTAGTTCCCCAATAAGAAACTGTATGTTTAGTTCCACCTGGAAAAGAAGACCTTTGTCCACCAGCACCACCTCCAGCACCATTTTGTGCAGCACCTGCTCCACCACCTGCAATTAATAAAAATTCTAAATCAAATGATACTGTTGGTTCTATCCATGTTCCTGATCTTCGTGCTTGAAATTGACTTTGCATTGACCACACACCACTTGCTTTGTTTAATTCTCTTATTGCAACAACTCCTGGTCCACCAGCACCACCATTTGCTTGAGCACTTTGATATGATGCTCCACCACCGCCACCACCGGTATTAGTTGCTCCTGCAGTTCCTGCATTATTACCACCACCAGCACCTGCTGCTCCACCACCTCCTGGTCCACCACTTCCTGCAGTTCCACCTTGATAAGTTCCAGCACCACCACCGCCAGCTAAAACTCCTGAATTAGGTAAACCTGGAAAACTTGGAGTAAAATCTGTTCCTGCACCACCAGTACCACCTGTCGGGTTTGATCCATTACCACCTACGGCTCCATGTCCACCACCGCCTGCTGATCCATAATTACCACTTGCTCCTACTCCAGTTCCTCCTGGATTTCCTTCAGGTGGAGAAAAACTTCCTGCATTTCCTGAACCTTCCGCTCCTGGAGTTCCTGGTCCTCCTCCAGACGCACCACCACCCGAACCTCCTGGTGTTTTAGTATTTGCAGGTCCAGCACCTCTACCACCACCTGTTGATGAATACGTTGTGTTACAACCAACAAAAGATGAATTAACACCATTGGCTCCTGCATTATTTGGATTTGATCCTCCTGAACCACCACCTCCAATTGTTACTGGAATTGTTCCTGAAGCATTTGCACTTGAAATTTGTCTTGCACCGCCACCACCACCGCCTGATCCATAAGAAGTACCGCCTCCGCCACCACCGGATACTACAAGGGCTTGAACAGCTCTAGTCCCTGGTTGTGCTGTAATATTTCCTGATGAAGTTTTGATTGTAACCACACACTTCCCAAAAGAAGCTTTGTTACTTACTCCGATTATTCCGCCGTTAGCCATATCTTAGTTCTCCTTATGCGGATACCCAAGCTAGTGCTGACGCATCCCAATTGAAATTATTTACTGGATCTGAATCATCTGTTGCAGTCCATTTTAAGTTTTCTTCGTTCCAAGAAATTAGTTTAAGAAATTCTTCTGTTCCTGTATCTGTTGGGTATGTAACTGGTGCTTGCCAATCATCATTAGCATCTAGTGCCCATGAATCATGAGGCTGTGGACTTATAAATTTATTTTTTGCAACGTCATAAGTATAACCTATACCTGCATATTGTTTTCTAAAATTGTTGTTGTAAGAAGTCTGTTTCCAAACCCCACCTTTAAAAAAGTTAATACACCATGTTTCACCATCAATGTGTTCGTCCGATGGTACGCAATCATTGCCTACAACGACTACTTTTAGGACTACGTTATTATTATCTAGTTCTGCGAAATGTGCCATATTTTTATCTCCTTAAAGTTTAATTTTATATTTTATTTTAGTTTTGTACATAGTTATTTTGTTTATACAATCAATATTACAATTTATTGATATTTGTATCTTATTATAACAACACCTGAACCACCATTTCCACCATATGCGTTTGTACCACCTGGTGCACCAGATCCACCACCAGCTCCACCACCTGTATTTGTTGTTCCATTAGTAGCTGCTCCACTAGGATAACCACCACCATTACCACCACCACCAGTTCCACCACTTGCACCAGCTCCTGGTTGAGAACCACCACCTCCACCACCTGCTCTTGTGACAGAACTAGCTGTTATTGAATTTGTTAAACCATTTCCACCTGCTCCACCAGAACTACCAGCACCATCTGCACCTTCGGCTCCTGCTCCGCCACCGCCGCCACCTCCCCAATTACCACCACCATTACCACCATCTCTACCTTGAGCTGGACTTGTAGGAGGAGTATTACCTGTTCCACCTGCATGACCTCCCCTTAGGCCACCTCCACCACTACCACCTGGTATTCCTGTATTTGAAGCTGAAGTACATGCTCCACCTCCACCACCACCTGCTGATGTTATTGTTGAAAAAGTTGATGCCCCCCCTGAAGCTCCTATTACATTTGGTGGGCCTGATGGTCCACCTGCACCACCTGCACCTACTGTAATTGTATAATCTTGAGTTGTTAATGTAGTAGCGCAACCTCCTGCTATTGGAGAAACTGAATAACTTCCAGTAGACGTACCTGGAGATTCTCTATATCCTCCTGCACCTCCTGCACCAGCACCTGAATTAGCTCCACCACCTGCACCGCCTGCTATTACAGTCCAATCTGCTAATGAAAATGCAGCGGGTTTATTTACGGCTGCTGAAACGTTAAATGGTCCTGATGATGTAAACGTATGAATTTTGTAATCACCACTCTCTGAAATTGTCCCACCTGTTGCTGAAGTAAATGCGGGAGTGGTTACCCAATTATCATCTTTTACGAAATCGTATACCGTGTTCATTGACCAAACACCTGGTGCTTTAACACCACAAATATAATTTTCTTGAAGAATTACTGTTCCTGAACCACCACCTAAACCTAAAGGATAAGGTGTACTATTTCCACCACCTGCTCCACCACCTGTATTTGCTGTTCCAGCGGATCCTTGACTAGCTAATGATCCGTTTCCACCACCACCATCTCCACCTGGAGAAGTACCAGCACATCCACCGGATCCGCCACCACCACCACCGCCAGCTACTCCATAAGGAGTACCTTGAAGTGTAATTAAAAATCCATCACCACCTGCTCTTGTGCCATCTGTTCCACCAGCTTCTGTAGAACCTCCACCACCTCTACCAGAACCACCTGTTCCACCATTAAATCCTTGTGGACCACCTGCAGGTGCTGCTATTGGAGGTGTATTTCCTGTTCCACTAGGACCACCACCAGATCCTCCATTACCACCACTAACACCGTTTCCGCCACCATAACCGCCACCGGCAGCTGTATAAGTTGTTCCACCTAAAACTAAAACTGTAGTTCCACCAGCACTACCATTTGCATTATGTCCTGGTGATCCTGCTCCACCACCATTAATTGTTACAGGAACTGAGGCACCACCTGTTACAGGAATTGCTGCAAGACTTGGATTACAAAAACTTTTTAAAAGTCCACCTGCTCCACCTCCTCCACCATAATTAGAACCTCCACCTCCACCTGCTCCAACTGCTAAAAAATCTACAGTCGTAGTAGTTGCTTCAAGTGTAACACTTGAACTAGAAGTTACTTGAGTTGTTTTCTGTGCTGTTGCTGGTGTGACTGTGTTGACTGGTCCGATAATTCCGCCATTTGCCATAGCTAATTACCTCCCTATGCGTCGTCTAATACTTCGTATGAAATAAATAAATCTAGATCACTCGCTGCACTAGCTCCACCTTTTAATATATCACCTTCCATTAAATAGATAGGTGTATCAGATAATACCAAAGTTGCATCAGCAGGAACAGAAACTGTTTTTGCTAAATATACTGTTGCACTTGCTCCTGTTGCGGAGAGTCCTGTTGCGCCGGCTGTTGTTAAACCGTCAACATATAAACTAACATCTGCGGCTGCTGCACCATCAACATTAGCGACTGTGATTCTGTTTATTTTTAAAATTTTTTCTGCATCTACTGTTACTAAAGTAGTAGTTGCTGTAGCGGATAGATTCCAACCAAGGTTACCACCTAGAATATTTGTTACCGATACTATATTTGGATTCGCCATAATTTATTTCCTATGTTTGTTTTTTATCCGAAAATCATTGCCATTGCAATAGCTTTTCCTGTTGTTATTCCTGCACTAGCAAATGATAAAGTTTTACTACCATTCGTAACTAAAGCTTGTCCACTTGTACCATCAGAACTAGGTAAAGTAAAGTAATTTGTTGAACCTTGATTTCCAATTCCTGCTACATTTATATTACCTAAATCAGCACCTACATCAAAAATAGTAGAGCCGTCTGTATATACAATTGATTTACTACCTTGAGTAATAGCTACACCATTAGCAGCATGACCTGTATTAGCAAAAGTTAAAGCATACGAACCACTTGTATTATTAAATAAAGTATAATCACCTTCTACAGCATCAGTAAATACATGAATAGCTGCTCCTAAAGCACCTGTAAATTCTATTACTTTATTGTGAACTTGATCATCAGCACCTTCTGATGTATTAGTAGTAGAATTATTAGATACTAAAGTTACATTAGCTGTTCCAGCAACACTTACAGCAACATATCCTCTTACTGTACTATCAATTCTATTTAAAACATAATTTACAAGATTACCCCAGTTACCTGAGTTTTCACCTGAAACTTGTTTTTCTAATTTTAATCTAGTTGTATAAGCTGACATAATTATTTATACTTTAAAAATTTATTTATGTAAATAGTATATATTTGTATTGATTTGTACACTAAATATTAGTCCAAGTTTCAGTATTATCATCGGTAATTGGATCCCAAAATCTTAAATCTGTTGGTATTACATTAGCTTGAATTCCAGTCATACTTATATTATTATTAGAATTAGGAATTATTGTAGCTAAATCTATTGTTATTTCTTGACCAGTTATAGAGAAAAATCCTGAACTAGAAATTACTACAGAGCTTACATTAGCATTAGCATTAATTCCAGTGATTGGAATAAAGTTTTCAGTATCTGTTGTAATATTAGATAAAGAAGATGTTAAACCTTGACCAACTATATCCATAGTATTAGCAGTTCCAGTTGCAATAGTACTTAAGGAAGTATTTATTGTAAATTCAGGAACTACAATAGTCATAGTTCCGTCAGCTGCTATTGAATAAGTTCCAATAGTTCCTGTTGCTTGTTGACCAGTAATAGAATTTATAGTATCTGCTGTTGTAGTTACACTAGCTAAAGAAATAGTTGCTTGTTGACCAGTAATAGAATTTATAGTTGCAGCAGTAACAATTACATCATTTAAAGAAATAGTTGCTTGTTGACCAGTAGTAGAAAATATTACACCAGTACCTGTAAACACTAATCCAATAGGAGAATTCCATGCACCTTCACTCCATGATTCTCTACCCCAACCTTCACCAAAATTTAATTCAGATTGAATTAGCTGACCAGTTATAACGGCAGCTGCATCAGGAGATGTATTCCACGCACCTACATTCCAACCAAGTCTACCATAACCTACACTAGCACTCATAAGGATTTTCTCCTTATGCTATTCTGATTAAGCCAGCACTTGCATTAGCAGTTGGAAACTGTAATTCAAAAGTTCCATTTGTAGAAGTTTTAACTCCTCCAAAATCTAAAATTGCAATTGCAGAATTTGCATTGTTTGCATTATATAATAATGCTGCTTGAGCAGAAATTGTTGCATTTGGAAATGTAACATTGTCCGCATCAAAAATCGCAGTAGTTCCATCTACAGAAATTGCTACATTAGCTAATACATTTCCGCCAGTAGTATAATTTGTTCCAGATGCTGATATTTCATTTGCTGTTGCATAAGCAGCAGTTGTTGCATTTAAAGTTGCTGCATTCGTATACAAAGCACATTTTAATGTGAGTGCTGCAAGGTTTCCACCAGGCGACATTAAGTCTTGTTTGAATACAGTAGCTATCGCTTGTGTTATTGCCATATTATTGTCCTCCAGTTAATGTGTTTGTACCAACAGGGCTACCAGGAAATTTATAGTCCGTTCTTCTTCTTCTACGGGCTTCATTGTTAACAGTAGCAACTCTTGTATTATACAAATTTGTGTATATAGTATAATCTTCTAGGTTCTTTGTAAAGAGATTTGCTTGAGCTAAACAACCAAATAATAAAACATCTGAAATATTTTCAGTATACCAATTAGTAGTATTAGTATTAGATAAAGGATTAATTTTTCCTTGATATCCTAATTTTAAAGTATAATTTTGATCTGGAGTAGGTGCTAAATATACTCGATCATCATCAAAATTAGCAAAATATTTAGGTTGATTTTGTAATGATATATCAGGCCAATATTCTTGGCAAAAAGCTAAAGTTTTTAATTCTAAATAACTTACATTAGAACCTACAGTAATAGTTAAATAATTAAATAACATAGGTTCAATAGAAGTTGGAAGATTTACAAATCTATCTCCAGCTATTGCAGTAGTAGTTACATTTTCATTAAATCCAATAGGGTCTATATCTCTTGATAAAGAATCAAAAGTATTGTCAATAAAAGTATCTAATTGATTAGTAAAATCAGTTCCTGTATTTTCAGCCCATGTTTGTATATCAGTCTTTAGACTGCTGTATGTCATCGCCATCTTTTTTTACCTCTAAATTGTCGTCAATCTTAAATTTAGTCCAAACGTGTCCTGCAAATGGATAAGTTCCATAGTGCGTTAAAGGACTTTGAAGATTAGCATGTATCTTACCACCTATTTTTTGCCATAATCTACAAAAAGCATAATCCTCTGATAGATATCTATTACTTTTTTCATCAATAATACAGTCAAAAAGTGCATAACAATTATCACTACCATATCTTTTTCCATTAATTATTTGATCACTTGTATATTTAAGATTAGGATAAGCTTCAATCATTTTACGAAAAACTTCTTTTTTAATACACATAAATCCAGTTGCAGCATCCATTACTTCTGAAAAACCTTTTTCTACTTCAATATTTTCTGGATTTGCAAAATTTAAATTATAACCTAAAACTCTTTGCTCTAAATGTTCTTTACTTTTTTCAATTAATTTAGGAACTCCCGCCCAGTCAATATTTTTTCTAGGATATATTCCACAAGCTATATCATAACCTGATTGTAATACTTTCGTTACAGCATCTCCATTAAATCCTATATCAGCATCTATAAACATAAAATGAGTAAAAGCATCGGGATCTTTATCATCTAAATCTAAAAATTGACTTACTAAAGTATTTCTAGCTCTAGTAATTAAACTTTCATTTCCCATTGTGTTTAGATGAACTTTATAATTATTTTGAGCAGCAGCTTGAGTTACACTCATTATGCCATGTAAATATCCTTCTGAAAGTAGACCGCCATAACAAGGTGTTGCAATCATAACACTTAATTTTTTATTTTCTATCATGTTACAACAGTAACACTTCCCAATCCTATCTGTAACAAATTTGTGTTGTTTGTATACCAAGTAGTTGGAATAGTTGCAACTCCAACATATACAGAATTACCAGAAGTATTTTCAAATCCAGGTAAAGCAGTTACTTGATTAGGAACACCTCCAGTTTGAGAGCCAGGTATTCCTCCACCAGTTCTTGCAGCTTCTGTTGCACTTATATTAGCTTGAGGTCTAGCATTTTGTAAAGTTTGTGCATCAGTAAAATAAGTTAAATCTAATTGTGGTTGTTTAGGTTCCCACTCTGAAGTATGAACAAACATTCCTGTCCATTCAAATACCATTTCTTGATAAGGAAAAGACATACCTGATCTATCAGAAATTGCTAATGCATATTTTCCACCAGCAAATTTATTTGAAGGTGCTCTGTGAGGTCTAGTACTTGCTGGAACCCTAGCCATTATGAATAAAAGCTGTTGCCTGTTGATGGTATAATTCTAGTTGAAGGAGTATCATCACCTGCGACTAATCTTTGATAAGCTTCTTCATAATCTACTTTTAAAATTTGTTGAGTTTGAGGAGTTACACCTGTTCTTTTTTTAGAAAGATAATAAGCAAGTCCTGCGCACATACACTCGAAAGCTCTAAAAGGTACATCTATATTTTGTTCTACACCACTTACAGTAGAAGCTGTAATATCTTCAATTTTTCTCATACGATAATAAGTAAGAGTATAATTTTGATCAGGAGCTGGATAAATTTTTAAAACTGGTGTACTTAATCTTTGTAAATAATATTGTGTAGGTCTAGATTGAGTAGTTTTATTTGAAATTGCTGCATAATCATTAAGACCTAATGCTGTCATTGCATATTCACTTCCATTACTTATTTGAATGTTTGCATTAATGATATCTACTGTATCATAGTCTAAAGTATATTCTGTAGTTCCTGTAGTAACTGCTAAAGTTTTATATTCTACAGTCCATTGGTTATAACCTCTGTTAGCCCAATCACTAAACATAATATTCATACTACGTCTAGCTGACCTTACATCATAACCTAAAATAGGATCACCACCTATTCTATCATAGGCTTCTTGTATTACATCATTTACTGTTAAAGTAAATGTCGAAGTTCCTGATAAAGCCATAGTTCTCCATTATGCAAAAAATGCTGTTAATCCAGCAACATCAGTTAAAGTTGCTTGTAAAGATGTACCAAATTTTACACCGTCACTTGGTAAATTAATATTTACTGGTCCTGATGCCGCACTTGCAGCTGTAGAAACTGTAAATTTACTTGTACCACCATCTTTAAAAACTACTGTGCCTGCACTAGCTGTTGGTGTAATTATAAAAGCTTTTAATCTAGTAGGTCCACCAAATAATGTTTGTGTACCTCCAGTAGTAGAAGTAAAAGCTACATTTAGATCCGATCCTGCCATAATTTCTCCTAAATTAGGTTATATTTTTTTAAGTCTTCATATAGTAAAGCAATTCTGTCTTCAGGTACAGTAGAAGGTTTCAAATAGTCAGCTTGTGCTGCTTTAGCTTGAACTTGGCCCATATCTAAAGGTCTTTGATTTATATTAGCATTAACATCACTACCTGGTAATTTTCCAGTTGGAAGAGCTTTAGATCCACCAAATGTATCTATAACTTTTTCTATATTAGCTAATTTTTTTTCTAAACTATCTTCTGTATCTTCTTTCTTTTTTTTTTCAACAATCTTTCCTTCTTTTTCTTGATAAACTTTTTCAGCAGCTGCAGCATCTCCAGTTTCAACTATTTCAGTAGCTGGATCTTTTTTTTCTAAATCTTCAACTCTAATTATATCAGTATCTTTATCTTCATCTTTTTTTCCAAAAGAAGAAAGAGCTTCACCTGTTTGTCTTAAAAAATCTAAATCAAATTTCATATTTTAAAGGAGGGCCCGAAGGCCCTCTTAATTATTTATTATAAATCTGCTGCGTTTGCAATAGAATTATTTTGTAAATATAAAACAGTAACAGTAGCTACACCTGCAGCACCATCACCATTAGCACCTGTAAAATCTCCTAGAACTTGTAAATCAGTAGTACCAACATTAGTTGCTTCTGTATCTAAAGTACCATGAGTAGTTGCTAAAGCTTTTACATTAACACCATCTAAAAAGGCATCAGCATCAGTAACAGTTCCTATATCAATAGTAGCTGCACCAGTATCGTCATTAACTGTTGTTACATTAAGTATAACATCTACAATCTGTGAATTAGCTGGAATTACTGCACACACTTGATTTAAATGTGAAGCACCTATAATGTCAACAATTACTGATTGAGACATTACAACTTGTCCCGTGTTTTTTATATCTGAACCTAAAGTAGTTCCAGTTGTTTCTTTAATTACTCCAGCCTTAATTGGGCCAGAAAATGTAGTAGTTCCCATAGTCTATCTCCTTATAATAGTCTGCTCTCGCAGTCGTTAGGGTTAGTATTAAAATACTAGGCGTATTGCTACGCCTAGTAATTAATTATTTATTATGCTACGCCTTCAGATCCGTATACACCTCTCCAGTCTGTAAAACCGAAGCTGTATCTTTCTCTGCACTTGTATCTTAGGTTACCAGTTTCAAAATCGCCTTCAACAGCTTTTTTGATTGGTGCTCTAACGAAGTGTTTCATTCCATCTGGACAATCAGTTAGGATAAAATACTGATCAGGGTTAGTAAATCTTTGATTTACTACTACACCTTCAGGTATCATACCCATGTTTCTCATTGCATTGATATCGTTGTCAGCAGTACCAGGTCTTAAATTAGACTTGATAATTCTTTCAGCAACGAACACCAATTGAGGTGGAACTGCAAGTTTTCTTCCTGATAAAGCAATAGGTATACTTCTATCATCTACAGCAGTTGAGATTTGAACTAAAAGTGTCTCTAAAGACGTTTCAGATAAATCCGCAGGTGTGCCTAGGATGTTAGATGCAGTACCACCACCGCCAAGTGGGTGTAAAGGGTCAAGTAAAGCTTGGCCGTCTCCTCCCAATGAAGTAGTTGTTGCAGTATTGAAGATATTTGCACCTTTTATCTCTTTAGTTTGTTGCATTGATCTTGCTAGTGCTCTTGCGTATTTAGCGCCTAGAGAACCATACAAGCCATCTTCTTCAGCTTCTTCTGTAATCGCAAAAGCTAAAGCGACAGTTTCATGCACGTATCTTGAGACAAAGCCTTCTCTGCCAGAATCATAATTGATCATGGCACCTTCAGCTTTTGTTGGTGCAGCACCGAATCCGATCATTTGTACATCTTCTTCGAATGCTTTCATTGATTGCTCTGTAGAATATAATGATCTCCATTGTTCTGGATATCTATCGTATTCCATACCAAACACGGTGTTTAAACCTAAATTGAGCTGTTTGGTAAAAAGTGCTCTGTTTAAAGCCATTTTTAACTCCTATTGTTAAGGTTAAACACCAGCATTCTGAGTACCATATAGAGATAGATTTATTACTACTTCTAGTTTAGCATCAGCGCCAACTGTGTTGTTAGGATAATCAATTAATCTTAGGATTCTTAAAACTTTTGCAGTCGCTGCAAGAGTTGCATAATCCAATTCATCAGTTGAATGTCCGTAGGTTGAATTATAAGTTCCAATTGTAACATTCGCTAAAGCACCCACCGCAGTGGCTACAAAAGTTCCGTTTGTTTGAACCTTATAAGTAATGTTTGGATCATCGTACACATAAGCTTTGGCGTTAGCCGAATCTTTTGTTACTGTACCATTATTCCAAACTTTTTCGAATTTAACAGAACCGTCTGTCGCTATATACTCAACGCCATAAAAAACACCGAGAGCTACTCCGCCCGCTGTGCCTCTTACTACTGTACCATTAGCATTTAATGTTACAAGATCACCAGATGCTATATTTGCTGCATAAGCAGATAGTATCGGATATTCGTTGGCTCTAATAACGCCGCCTGTTAAATGTCTTAATGGTGTAAAACCATTAGCTGCATTTAAGTTTGACATTTGTCATTTCCTTTTGTTAGTTGTTAATTGCCTTCCGAACTAACTCTAGATTTAAAAGACCTTGTAATAGGTTGGCCTGGTGTTTCTGCACGATTCATATCTTGCTCAACTGATGTCATTAAGTTATCAGTCATGTTAGCATAATACTCGTTTCTTTGATTAACCATTTCTGTTGGCATTTCACAAAGTACCATTCCTTCTATTCCAATATGCCCAGCGAATTTGCCATGTTCTATCGTTGGAAAATGTTGACCATCTTCGACACTTTTAATGTCTCTAGGCTGCCAACCTTCTCTCAACCGTTTAGCTACATTCGTAGGCGTTTCCTGTCCTAACACCATAGTTGCTACCCATCTCTGAGCGAAACCAGGTCTTGGTTCAGGCGCTTCTAATAAGTTACTCGGTCGCCATTTTGAAGCTACAGTAGATTTTTCTACTCTAGTTTCATTGTTTATTTTATTATCTTTATTCATAATGTCAGGCTCCTTTCTATTGTCCTGTGTCGCTAAAGCTTTTTACTTCTTTAGCAAATCGTTTTAGTGCCACTTCATCGCTGATGTCTATACCAAAAGTTTTAGCAGTTGATAAATCGTCAGAGGTTAGTTTAACTCTATTACCAGATGTTCCTTTTTTACGAGAAACTCCAGCAACTGGAGATTGCACTCTATTAGTTTTTTGTACTACATTTTCATCAGTTTTGGAAGTGTTTTCTTCTGACTTACTAAAATAATTAAGACCACTTGATTTTAATCTTTTACTCATTTCATCATAGTATCCAGGATCGTGCACGTCCCAACCTTCTTCTGTTAATTCAGCATCAATTCCATAAGCCATAGCTGTTTCTTTTCTATAACCAGGTTTATTAAACCATGTTGAATTTTCTTTTACCCACTCTGTTGCCAAAGGCGGAGCTTTTTTTTCAGTTTTTTCTTTTTGAGGAACTCTTGCAGCATAATCTTCTGTTTTAGTCATTTGACTACGGATTTCTGCCATACTTTCATACAATTTTACTTGTTCGTCAGTATTACCTTCTTCAATTGCTGATTTAAGTCGAGTAGAAACACTAGAAAGTTGATTACCAAGTGACTTATTAGCTATATCATAAGTTCTCTTTTCCATCATTGCTAATTTTTCTTCTAAATCAACATTTTTTTGTTCTGCTTCTGCTCTTTTGGCTACTTCTTTTTGGATTCTTTTACGAACTTTAACAGAGTAAGGCATATCATCTGAATATGCTGGAGCTTTTTCAAGCTTCACTTCTCTTTCGTTCTCAAAAGACTTATCTTCATCTTTAGAAGGTTCTTCTTCTTGTTGTTGTTGAAGTTTTTCTAATGGATTTAAAGGTACATTAACCTCTTTCTCCGTTTCAACTTCTTCAAGATTAACTTCTAATTCTTCATTCTTATTTTCTTTTTCTTCTATCATAGTTTCTCCTATGTTGGCATTAACCTAAGTTAATGTATGTTACAGTTGTTGAGTTACTACTTCTGGACTTTCCAAAGTTGCAATAATCTCATCATCATTTAATAGCACCATTTTTACTTTTTGTACAGAAACTCTTGCTCCTGCATATCTACCAAAAATAACCCAATCACCTACTTTACACCAAGGTTTTTTTCTATCAGTATAACATTCTGCTCCCATAGCAATAATTTGTCCTACACTATTTAGGTAAGTTTGACTATCTTTGTTAGAATCAGTTAAAATTATTCCACCTTTAGTTTTTTCTACTACCCCTCTAGGTCTAAGCAATATTCTATAACCTACAGGTTGTGGTACTTTTTTAGGTGTAGGTACATCATTATCTGTTGCCCATGCTTCATTACTATTCATCTTCTATATCTCCTTTTTTATATTTTTCGATTGTTTCATTTATTATTTGAAATGCTTTATCTAAACCTTGTCCATATCCATAGACACGTTTGAATTCAGATATATTTTCTACACCTTTACCTAATAAATTTTGTGATAGTTCTTGTTTGTGATCTTTAATCTTTTTTTTGATTGCTTGAATCAATTGTTCCATTAAGTACTTTCGTTATTGTATCTGTTAGTTGAGAAAAACTTACTTCTAAATCTTTAGAAACAGAAGCGAGTAAAATAGGTTTAACTTTTTTAATAGAAATTTTTTTATTTTCTAAAAACTTTTTAGCTTGTCTTATTTCTTCAGGTTTAATTGCCATTGATATCTTTCGTAGCTATCTTATCTTTATTAATACCTTTTTTTATTACATAAGATTGAGTTCCATTAGCTCCAGTATTAACTTCTTTTTTAAGATTTTTAAATAAAGTCATTTCTTTATATTTTCTTTGAAGACTTTTTTGAAAATTAATTAATATTTTATTATCTCTCATTAATCTCTTTTTTTATCTTCCCTTGCAACTTTACTTGCAATCTCTACTACCTTAGCTTTTGTCTCTGTATCTTTTCTAGCATTTTGTTTTTCACTTTCTTTAACACCTTGCATAAATCTAGCTTTTCTTATTTGAAGTTCTTCACCTTTTAATTGAAGTTGAGCTTGATCTTTTTGTGCTTCTCTTGATTCTTTTTGTTGTTCTTCAGAAGGTGGCATAGATCCCATTAATTGTTGAGCCGCCTGTGCTGCTGCAGCTGCTATTCTATTTTCTTCTTCTATACCTATCTCTTTTGATTCTTCATCATTTAGTTCTCTATTAAAATCTCCAGAAGAAATAGGATTACCTTCAGGAACAGAAGCTTGCATTTGTTGTTGATATAGATAAGCCATGTGTTGACCCATATGAGCTAACATTTGTGGATATAATCTTTCTTTAGCTTCAGGGTTTCCACCAAATCTAGGATCATTCATAAATTGAGAGTGAACTGTTATATGAGCTTGATGATCTTGATCTTCAAATACTTGAATTGGTTTACTATTAAGTACTGCCATATTTTCTGATACTGGATCACGTCTAGGTGTATCTTCATCTTCTATCATCAGATCCATATAATCAGGTATATTAAGAGCTTGTAAAAATCTTCTTGTTGCTTCTTTAACATTAATTATTTCAGGTGAAGCTTGTGCTAATTGTAAACCTGTTTGAGCTAAAGCTATTCTTTGAGCTTGAGAAAAAATATTAGGATCAGATACTGGAACTACACTGATAGATGCAGTAAAATCTTTTCTTCTAATCTTTTTGTTTTCTCCAATTACTTCAAAAGAATATTCATCATCTAAATATTCTCCATTTAATTCATAGATTAATTTAAATTCTCTACCTTGAGCTTGATGTATTCTTTTATGAATAGCTGAATATACTTTAGAACCTTGTTCTATTAAAGCAATAGTAGTTCCAACTGGACCTGATCCAGCCGAATCACCAATCATTGCATCTGCAATAGAAGCAAAACGTCTCCCTGACTCAGTTAATACTCCAAGTAGTTGAAGTAATGTCGGTGAAGGTTCCTTAAAAGGAAGAGGGATAAAACTTTTTCTAAGATCATCACCATATGCTTCAACTTCAACCCACTCACCAGGAGAGACAGTAATATCTCCACCTTCTATTCTTGCTCCTTTAGCTCTAAAGCCTCCATTGAGGTTAGCAAAGGCAGCAGAATCAAGTAGTGCTCTAAGAGCACCAGTACTTGCGTGTTGTAGTCCGCCGATCATTTGAATAAGGCCAAAGCCATAAAAGCCTAAGCCAGGAAGATATTTATAATGTATAAAATAAGTTCTCTTTCTTCTTAATGAATCATCTTCTTTCCAATTTCTTCTAATAGCTAAAACTATTTGTGAATCTAAATCTATTGTAACTATATAAGGTAAAGCTACCTCATACTTATCTTCACCTATATCTAAATTAGTATGAACTTCTAATACTGTATGTATTTTATCGGCCATACTTGGAGACATTCCTTCTAATCTTTGTAAAGTTTGTTCAACCATATCTCCATCATTAGCACCTGGAGTTGATTCTGCATTATTTAAAGGAATATCTTTATAAACACCAGACACTTGATATTTTCTAATATCATTTCTAGTTAATTTCATTACTTGAGTATATCTTTCTGCAGTTTCTAAATCTGTATTTTCCATAGAAATTACAAACTCTTCTGCTGGTACAAATTTAGAACAAATCCTATCTAAAGTATTATCAAAATAAACTTTTTTAAAAGCACTTCCTGCAAGAGCTAAATAAAATAACATTTGATCTAATTCATTAAAATAATCTGGAATTTCTTGTGTAAGTTGAAAGTTCATAAAATCTTGAACTCTTTGAGATTGTTCTAATTTTTTATCTGTAACTTTTCCAATAACTTGTGTCTTAACAGGACCTCCTGGAGGAAAAACTTCCGCAATAGCTCTAGCTTGAAACTGTGTTGCTGCCTCCGCAAGTAGAGGGTGGTGAACACCTGAAGCTCCTGGAAAAGGATCTTGTCTATCTTCAACAACTACACCTAACATTTTTAAACCTTTAGAATATTGATCTTCCCAGTTTTTTCTAGAGCTTTTATCATCTTCATAAGCTCTTACTAAATCTTTACCAATTAAAGCAACTTCTTTATCTTCTAATTCTTCTGCTAAATTAGAATAGTGATTACTTTCAAATACTTCTTCATCTTTTTCAGTTTGATCTTGATCTATATCAACATTAACTTTTTCACCATCATCATTAGTGAATTGTAATTTTTTTTTATCTAGTTCAACTTCCATTATGCTCTTTTCTTTT
>Ga0307985_10000525_pt1 | contig 22347 bp, 31 predicted proteins | sample EllFjometageno80_FD_203155 | JGI IMG/M metagenome (GOLD analysis project Ga0307985, IMG submission 203155) | Marine microbial communities from Ellis Fjord, Antarctic Ocean - #80 | ecosystem: Environmental > Aquatic > Marine > Unclassified | place: Southern Ocean | collected 2014-10-09 | reverse complement strand
CTTCTCCAGGACAAAGCTGCCGTCAACGGGGACGAAGTCGTCGTGGTTTTGTCGTCGCTGGTCGCCAGCGCCTTCGCGGCAGCTTGCAACTCCGACCCTGACCTCGACAGAATGCTCCTTCAGCGGAGCTCAAAGATGAAGGCTGGGAACCAGGGATAGTGGATGTGTTTTAGCTCGTCTGAGTTTGCTAGGAAGGCCGTCAAGTCCTCCAACGTGGTGGAGGAGGGGAGGTTGGCTAGTTCGGTCCCGACCTCTCTGCCGCTCTAGGCAGCGCTCATCATAGTGTCTGGGTTCTGGACACAAATCTGGGAACCAGTGCCCGACACTTTTGTTTTTGCAAATTACAGTCCCGAACGCCCCAACCTCCCTCACCGGTCGCTCAACACGCAGCACCCTCTCTTTCTCTGCCCCCACTACAAAGAAATACATAATAATAGGCGGGTGATTGCTTTGAAAACTCTCTCTGACTAAGAAAATTCCCCAAACATTTACGCCTTGTGCATGGACGGCTTGGACGCGAGGGGCCCCATGAACTTGAGCTTCTCCTCCGCGGTCTGGAAGCGTCCGTGTCCGAACTTGGAGCTTGTGTCGATGAACTTGAGGTCGATGGGCTCGAGGTGCTTCCTGTCGCTGTGGACCATGAGGGACTTCCTGAGGGTGATGGGGCGCTTGGTGGTGCCGACGATGGCGCCCTTGAGCATGAGCCAGTCGTTGGTGATGACTCCGTACTGGACGAAGCCGCCCATGGGGGTGATGGACTTCTCGGTCAAGTCAGTCGCGGTGGCGCAACTGTTGCCGTCGCCGGCGGCGCCGACGCGGTAGATCTTCTTGTTGAGCTCGGTACGGTGGTGGTATCCGTCCTGTCCGGCACGGGGGACAGTGGTGGCGACACGGGAAGGGTGCCACGCGCCAATGCACGCAACCTTCCTCAAACCACGGTGAGTCTTCCTGGGAAGGCGGGTGACACCCCACCTGGAGATGACACCGCTGAATCCCTTACCCTTGGTGACGCCCATGACATCGACGAGCTCGTCCTTGGCGAACACAGACGTGACGGGAACCTCCTTCTCGAAGAGGCCCTTGGCGAAAGCGACCTTGGCGGCGGCGTCGCCTCCGTTGATCTGGATCTCGCAGATGTGCGCCTTCTTGATGCGAAGGTTGAGCTTCTTGACCTGGGTGTGCGCGATGACGCGAACGACGGAGCAGAACTTGCCGATGCGCATGAGCTCGTTCTCAATGTCGGCGCCGCCCTTCTCGGCGTACTTCTTGGAGTACTTGGTGAAGGCCTTTTTCTTGGACTTGTACCAGGACTTGTAGAACCTGCGCCTCATCTCGTCGGACAAGTGCTCGGCGAAGACCGTGGTGAGGGTGCGCAGGCCCCTGGGGGTCTCAACGTATCCAACAACACCAACGATGACCATGGCGGGGGTCTCGACAATGGAGACGGCATCAACGACCTCCTTCTTGTGCATGATAGCACCGGGCCTGTCAACGCCACGCACGATGTGAGTCATGCCGGCCTTGAAGCCCATGAAGGCGGTCAAGTGGGGAGCCTTGGTGGCGTCGTCCCTGGGGAAAGAGCGGATGCGGCCCCTGTGGTGCTTGGTACGCTTCCTGGGAAGGTATCCAAGGTTGCCGTGGCGGGGAGCTTCGAATTTACGGTGAGACATAGTAAAGGTAGGTAGGGCTAGAGAGAGAGAGGGTTAGCTTTTGAGAGATCATCGAGGCCTCTCTTACAAACGGTTGGAGGGTAAAGGGGGGGGAGCCAAGGATGCTCGCGTGAATAACAACAGAGGCACGTCAGGCGGGGAGCGGGATCTCGTGCAGAATAGCGTGGCAGTGGCACGGTAACGGGTCACGAGGCTCTCTTACAGGTAAAATGGTAGGTGGGCAGCTACATTTCATGGTGAGCATTTCATGGTCAGACCACCATAACCCCCCCACTAACCCCCCAACCTGTTGACTTCGCGATGTTCTTAGGCGGGGCTACAGTGACGCCATAGCGCTCGCGTCACGCCATGGCGCTGCGGCACCATCCACAGCACCATACGCAGTCACCCACTCGCCGCGATAAAAACCCACGAGCTTCCCCAAAATAATTTATTTGTTACAGACATGCGCTCACGTACCCTTCTCTTTACCCCTCCTCCCCCCCCCTTATCACCTAACAGCGACGCCGACCGTTGAGCAACCCCGGCGGTCGAGACCCTAACAGTTGTGGGTTCGGTTTTCCCCAGTAGTCTGGGGTTGTTGGGTTTTTATCAGGTTTTGGGGGAAAACCGCTGTGAAGGAGAGGAGAGAGAGGGTTAGAGTAATTGGGGCCATTAACCACCTCGCTCCCGCAACCCCTTAGGTCGTTGTTCTTCGCCCTATTTTTGCCGCGCGGGTGTTACTACACGGGTTCGCTCCCATCCGCCTTCCTAAACCACCTAAAACCCGCCAGCGATAGTTCCTCGCCCCAGTCATCTCAGTACCCCGGCCATGGTCCGCTTTGGCCAGCTTGTGCTAAGCCTGCTGCTGGTGGGCGGTGGGGTGCAAGAGCAGACCGTTGAGTGTGCTCCCGAGGACTGTCTCGTTGTGTCGGTCAGAGGGTGCTGGGACTTTTGCTGAGACCTTTGATTTCTGGCGAGTATCACGCTTTTAGGGCAACTGTTCAGGTGTGACTGGAGATAACGTTTACTACAATGCTATCACGGAACGATACTTCTACCAAACACAAGGCCATTGGATCATCGGTGACACGTGCTGCGCTCTTTCTCCATGGGCGTATGTAGCGTTTGCATCGGCCTTCCCCTTCATCGAGACACCAACGAACTGGATTTGTAACATCAATGGGGGCCTGGTTGGTGACCCAGTGCAAGCTCTACGACGGTCAACCTGCGCCATGCAACACCGGCTCCTACGACATCACAGGCAAAGCACCAAGCGGCGAGTGCACAAACACCTGCCCCCATCTCCAAGCCAGGATCCACGACCGCCGCCGACTGCCTCACCCTCAACGCCAACCTGTTCGTCGTGTCTGCTCAGTTGAACCGCATCGTGGCCCTCAACGCGGACACGGACGACTACCAACTGATCGAGGAGGGAGGGGAGGTCGACACCCCGATGAACAGTCGTACCACCTGGTTCGAGGTGGCGGAGGTGTACAGGAGGATCGCGCTGACGGGCGGGCTGAGGTTGCTAGCGGGCGGGGGAGGAGTCCAGTACGCGGTCGGGCTAATTATCGCGGCGATCGGCTTGCACGTGGTGGCCGCGAAGAAGCGGTACCTGACGAGCGGTATGAACAGGCTGAGCGAGATCGTCAACTGGCAAGTCCTATTCACGCTGCTCGGCGCGATGCTCGTGAGCTCAGGCGGCGGCAAGAGCGTGGATGTGCTGCTGCTCTGCATTCAGATCGGCGGCGTGGCCCTTGTGATGCTGGCGGCGGGTTTTTAGGGGCGAGCGATAGTGGAGGAGGGGAATTTGGCGGCGGTGCTGCCCGTGTTGGAGGAGGGAGAGAGCAAGGACGCGACGATCGCGAGGCTGGAGCGGGAGAAAGAGGAAGAGACGAGGGCGAGGGAGGCGGCAGAGGAGCGGGAGACGGCTGCGCTCGCAGAGAACGAGGAGCTCAAGAAGAATCTCTAGAGCAACGAGGCGGGGCGAGAGCAAGAGAGAATGCGGAGAAGAAGAGATGCGGCAGGGAAATCACGAATATATTGTTAGAGCAGTTTTAGTTTACCGCCTTGGCTAGTAATAGATATGTGGTGCTCATGTGTTGAGGGTGGTTGGGGGGGGGGGGGGCGAATGTCATGACGGGAGCGGATAAAGGTTTGAGATAAATGCGTGCGGTGTGGCGACGTTTTGATGAGCGGGGAAGAGCCAGTATATAAGGATAGGGCGCCATGATTGCTCGAGCAAGCGAGCTAACATCGAGCGAGCGAGCTGACATCTCGCGACTCTCAAGTTGGGTTACAACAGTTTACATTGAGTGCACTTCATCATCTATTCACAGCGACGGAACTCTGGCGATCGGGCGCCTCTCCAACTTCAAGTGAATCCCGACGTCGCGCATCCGGTCCCTCAAATACTTCTTCTTGAAGTCTCGGACCTGTGTGGAGTGGCTGCCGTTTTCGCTCTCCGGTTGCACGTAGTACTCCTCGCTTCCCACGCACGCGTTCATGATTTCAGCGAACTCGGGCGTGCCCATCCGCCGGTCGTGCTGGTACGGGATGTTGACGACCTTCCAACCCATTTGCGTAAGCAGCCTCCTCTTCGCTACAGTTTGCCCGTTCTCCCTGCCCTCTCGACCTCCTCGGCCTCCCCCCTCCAGTCCCTCTAGTCTCTCCGAACCCAGCGACTTGAGAAAGTGCGACGGCCCGTCGCACTCCACTGCGATCCGCCTCTTCTTGCACGCCAAATCAATGCTCAAGAACCCTTCCAAGTCGCCGCCCACCGCACTAACCTCCCGCTCGTGCTCAAACCCCATGCTCTTCAGCAGCGAACTCCACTCTTCCTCGCTCCGGCTGCTGTTCATGACCAGCCTGAGAACCTGCTCCTTGATCGCGGCGCGGATGGAGGGGCTCACTTCTGCCAATTCCACGCCGCTCACTTCCGCGTGCAGCTTGATCTGGGCAAGCTGGGGGGGGGGTGAACAAGGGGGTGGACGCGTTTTGAGCCGGCCGTTTTCTAGCAGTGTTACTTTGAGCGAGATGCTTGCGTGCGGAGCGAGCACCGGTCGCCGCTATACACACACGGCGCATATCATCGGCAAGTGGGGTGTGTAGGCGGCTTGTCCCGAGCAGGTTGGCGCAGTTTGTGAGCGGCGAGCCATGAGCACGAGCTGTGAGCACGAGCCGTGAGCGACGAGCCGTTAGAGAACCGCGGGTCGTGTGGGCGGCGCGTTTCGAGCCGGACGGCGGGCGCAGTTTGTGAGCGACTCGCGGTTGTTCGCAGCTCAGTTCACATCGCCCATAAAGTTCTGGGCCAGAGGTGTGGGTGTGGCGCAGCGCGGTTCACACCGCCCTTTAAGTTCTGGGCCAGAGGTGTGTGTGTGGCGCAGCTCGGTTCACATCGCCCTTTTAGTTCCAGAGGTGAGTGTGTAGCACTTACCTGCAGCACGTCAGACGTCCTGAAGACCTCGCTGCCCGTCCCTCCGATTCGCAGCCTGTCCCAGAGCCGCTGCAGAAGTGTCTCCCTCTTGGCGCTCAGGCCGAGAATAGAGAGGGACCAGCACAAATTAGAAATGTGCTGGTCCTTCCCTTCCCTGAGGAACCATTCTACCTCGTCCTCCACCTTTTCGAAAAACTTGTCGCCCTCGATTCCAAGCTCCGCGAACGCCAGCGCCACATTCGCAACCGCCTGCGTCGACGCATTGGCGGTGCCAACCCAGTCGGAATTGTTGTTCACCTCGTTCATGAACTTCTGCCCGTCGTACTGCAGGGGGGGAAAGGGGGTTGGAGAGAGGACGCGCCACATGTGTAAACAAAGGAGCAGTTGCAGTGTGGGGTTGTGCGCGACCACTTTGTGGCGTCGAGCGAACGCGCACATGCGTGAACGAAGGAGCTGTTGCCGTGCGGGGTTGCACGCGTACGGTTTGCGGCGTCGAGCGAATAGCGGGTTGTTGCGGCGGCAGCTCACGAGCCGGTCTTTCAGCGCAACGAGTCTAGCCAACAGCGGTTTGGGGCACGGACACGGCCCTTCGTTCGCAACGCCGCCCCCTTTGTGTGCGGAGTGCGCTAGTAGCGGCTTGCTCACCTGCAGCGTCCCGAGCGCCCACGCGATGTTGGAAATCGACTGCGGATTCCCATTTTTCACAATCTCCTTGGCCTTCTTGTCAATCTCCTCGAACAGCTCCGCGCAATCGTAGTTCATCTTGGCAAACGCCCACGCCGTGTTGCTGATCGACTGCTCAGTCCCGTTCGCGACGAGGAACTGCGAGCGCTGCTCGATCTTCTTGAAGAGGCCAGGCGTGGGAATTTGGAGCTTGGCGAAGGACCAGATGAGGGACGAAATCTCCTGCGTGCTGGAGTCGTCAATGAGCTGCCAGAGATTGGTCTCCACGGCGGCGAAGAACTTGAGCGCCGGGTAGTCGGAGGTGGCGAGCGCCCACGCGATGCTGGGGCGGGGTAAATAAGGGGATAAAGTGGGTGTGAACAAGCGCCGAAAATGAGCTGCTGCAAATCAGCTGTAACTCCTCGGCGTTTGGGCCGATTTGCGATTGGGGCAGGGTTCTGGAACCGCATTAAGCAGGCGCGTCGTTTGGCGAGAAGTGCCTCCAGGGCGCGTAGTTCGCGAGCGAGCGCAGCGGCGCGGAAAGGCACGCATCGGCAGAACGCTCTGCGCCGAATTCGCGGATGAGAACGCGCTTTGAAGCGCTAAATGCTGCACGGAGCGCGCGTTGGAGCGCTAAACGTGACGCTGGAATGCGCTTTGAGGCAAACGCGCGGTTCGCAAGCGCGGAATGGCCGGTTCAGAGCAAGTTACGCACATGTGTGGTTTACGTGTGTGACACGGCGCCCCGGCGCACTCTTGCACTTACTTGGAGATGGCTTGCGGCGGTCCCAATTCGATCAGCCTCGGCGCCTCTTCTTCAATCGCGTCGTACAAGTGCCTCCCGTCGACGCCCGCCGTCGCACAAGCCCACGCCATGTTGCTCAGCTCCTGCGGCGACGCCGTCTCCTTGAACGAGGTGATGATCTCTGGTGTGTTCATGAGTTCAAAGAGGTTGGGAGCAGGGTAGTTCAAAGTAGCAAACGACCAGCTAGCGTTTGCGACGGACTGCGGCGCGCCTGTCGTAATGAGATGCCGTGCAGTCTCCGGTCTATCGATCGTGTCGAACAGGGATCTACTGGGGTACTCCAGCTTCGCATATGCCCAGCAGACCTGGGAAATGGCTTGCGGGTTGGCGTCGCGCGTGAACCAGTCAGCGTTGGAGATGACGAGGTCGAGGATGGGCTTGTACGGATGTCTGAGGCGGCCGAGGGCGTGGACTATATTCGAGACCGTGCGCGAGTCGTAGGGGGAAGAGGAGGAGGGGGGGGGGAGAGAGGAGGGGGGGAGAGAGGAGGGGGAGGAGGGGGGGAGGGAGGAGGGGGGAGAGTCGGGAGAGGGAGGTTTTATGTTGGCGGACAGGTGGAGGGTCAGGGATTCGAGGAGGTCGGTGAAGACAGGGTCTTGCAGAAGGCCCTGAATAGAGTGGGGAGGCAAACGTCCTAGTTTGGACAGCATAGTACCCCAATTGACGTGGTTGAAATCTTGTGAGTGGGCTGTGTAGAAGGCAAGAAGGGCGGGATGTTCGGCGGGCAGCTCCATCAGCTCCTTGTTCAGGGCAACGTTCGCGCGAGGCGGGAGGGAGTTGGCTCTATTAGGGGCTCTTTTGCCCCGGGAACGCTTTTTGGCAGTGTCCAGCAGGAAGAAGGTGCTCATGGGTCGCCCTCTTGCTAGAGACGTTTCTAATGTAGGGGAGGTGGGAAGAATCGTGCCACACACATTTGTGAACAAAGGGAGGGTGGGGAGGAGCCGGGGGAGAGCTCGGCGTTGGAGGAGGGGGAGCATGCTTGGGAAGTCGACCTTGTAGAGTTGTAGGCGACTAGGGTCAGATAACCGGTAGGTCGTGGAGGTCTGACGGAAGCGGATGAGCGGATGGGGTAGCGAGTAGCGGCCGTCACCTGTGGTGATGATTGGCGGAAATCGCCATCTCGCCGACAGCGCGACGCTCAACAAGCACCGCAAAGTAACGAGTGAGGCACCTACACGAGATGAGAGCTGCCAGTCCTCGCCAACCACACGTAGCTTAACCGCCATCCCCCACTCCCCTAGCTAACCAACTGGAGTTGGTACAGTCGCCCCTACCCCCCTTTCAGCGATACTGCAAACCTTCAAATGAGCGACAAGCAAGCACCTCCACTCCTCACGCTCACCCTCGCCGCTCTTCCACTCAGTTGCCCACTCAAGTATGGCCTCTCTCATATCGCTGACCGACGCGCTGAACGACGACTGCATCAGAGTCATCGCGTTGTGTCTGCCGATGCCCGATGCAGCTTCCTTCTCCTCGACGTGCGCGACGATCCGCAAGCTCCTCGACCAAACCACCCTGCTAGCGCTCGTCAAGACGTCCATCCCGCCCTCCCTCGCCCCCCGCCTCTTCAGCGTCACGCTCTATCTCGACCCCAAGGACGTCTAGCGCGATTTCGCGCTCAAGGTCGCTCGCGTGCCGAGGCGGCCTATCTCCACTCTTGCCGACTTCGCTTTCAGCTTGCGCTGCTGGCAGGCGGGAGTCGCCCTGCCGTGGTTCGAGTGCGATACTGATGCCGCCTGCGAGCATACCATCGAGCTCTCCTTCCTGGCACGAACATCGCCTCTGTCTTGCTCGCCTTGTCTCCGCGTCCAACGTGCATCATCAGTCCCATCCTCTCCAGGAGTTCGTAAATGATGTTCGTTGCTGTCACTAGGGCTTCCTTCGTGCCGACTGGAACCCTGCATCGTCAGCGTAGAGCGATGTATCCAGGTCAAACTCTAAAATGCCTGTTCCCAACTGGTTTCCTCTGAAGGCTGTCATGCTGTCAACAGCGGTGCGTAACTTCTTAGAGTCCATACCACCCGCTTCGCGATAACTCAATCATGCTACAAAACAGTATCTGAGACTGATAAACCACTCTTGTTTTTAATGAATGTCATATCTCACGTATTAAGCCTCTACGTCTATTTCGATAAATGGAATTGAAAGCGAAGATATATAGTTGAATCTGGATTTTCTCTGACGGACTCAGTTCGTAGAAAATTTTAATACAAAAAATCAAGTAAGATGAACTCTTATAGTACCAGGTTTGTCACAACTAGTTTCAAATAGCATTTTGAAGCTCTGTACGTAAATAATGGGACATCAAAGGTAACTTTTAGCCATATAATAATTTCAACGAAACACTTCCGTATTCCCGAACTCAAACAGAACATTGAGTGGCGCGCAGGTTTAGCCCGACACCGCAGCACATCAGCGCGTTCGAGATCGAGAAGCGGCACGGTTTGTGCCGTCTCAAAAGTTACATCGCAGAAAACATTACACGGCACGTCGTTCACCCGCCTTCCCCTTGTGTATGTGGCGCCGTGTTCACACCTCAGCCGGTCGCTCTGATCAGGGCAATGAGTACACAGCATTCTCTGTTAGGGTTAACCTTATTACTTGCGCAGCTCCTTTAATTTACTCCACCGCCGCCATCCTTTCCTCCCAGTCAACATCGCCCGGCAATCCTAGCCCCTTCTCGTACGCGCAGAACGGACGCTGTGGACTTGCTCATACGCTTTTCTTGAGCGCCTCAAGCTTGTCCTCCGCTTCCTTTCTTCCCCTTGCCGCATCTTCCCTCCCCCGCTCTGCCTCCTTCCTCCCCTTCTTCTCCCCTTCTTCTCCCCCTCCCGGCCCAACTGATCTTCGGCCAGTTGCTCCGTAATCCTCATCAACCCCTCCTTCTAGTCCTCCTACCTGCCGCTCTCCAACTACTTGGACATATCCTCCTTCTCGTCCTGCATGTACTTGAGCTCCGGCGCGATTTCGGCTAGATGCAGCTCCGACGCGCTCTCCTCCGCGGCCTTGACCATCAACACGACGACGAATATGAACTGGCACGCCACCATCAAGACGTCAATAGCCCCTTCCCCCAACTCCCCGAATCCCGTGTCCCTCCCCGACTTCAGCAACAAGCAAAGCATCAAGGTCCCGATATCGCCTGCACCAGCATCGCCTCGGCTACATCGTTGTTGTCCGGCGAGGACTTCAATAATGGTCTCCTGCTCCCTTGCACCTTCAGCATTGTAACGGACACAATCGTGGAGACCACGATCTGCTCGTAGCCGCCCCTCATCAGCTGTTAGGGTTAGAAGCCCCGCCATGAAAACTCTCACTGCCCATCTCAACAATCTCCCAGTACCTGCGAGCAGCGTGAGTGTGAGGGTGAGTAAATGCGCGGCGATCGAGGGTTGAATGGGGAGGAGCAAGGCGAGAGTGAGTGGGTACAGAGTGAGTACAGGTTGAGCGAGTGAGTACGAGGTAAGCTCGAGAACGACATGTGCTCGCTTCGCTCGCGCACGTACCAGAACTCCGGCTTGTACGCCTCGAACAGTTTTCAATGTGCTTCAAATCCTCGTCCATCGCCCGGATGTGCGCCGCTGTTTGATTGCCTCCCGGTGCTTCCACAGAAGCAAGAAGCAGCCCCCCGGAATCCCCAAACAGATGACCAGTACCACGACCCACGCGTAGACCACCATAGTCTTGTGCGCCGTGGAGTCACAGTCAATACTCTTGTTCTCCTCGAGCAACCTGAAGAGCGAAGCGAGAGAGAAGAGAAGGGTGTGTGTGACAGAGCGAGATGCGCCGTTGCCTTGCGGAATTTCGCCACAATGTTCACACATGTGACTCGCGACGATTAAGTGTGACTCGCGCGCGTTCCGAGGCGGTCGTTTTGGTGTTTTGCGATTCGCGTTCTGAACCGTTCTCTTCGATCTGCGTTGGTTCGCAGTGAACCGTTCTCTGCGCCAGTTTTTCGCCGCGCGTTCCCGGCTGCGGATTTGCTGCTCGCGAACCCTGACGCGTTCCGACCCACGAAGCGCCATCCAGTTCACCCGGGACGAATTCAACGATCCCAAGGCCAGCGATGAACAGAAAGCAGCGGTTGTTGGAAACACGCGCAGTTACTGGAGAAGCGTCGAGGACGAGACCCGCAAGTTCTTTGCGGAGAAGTGGACAGCGTGGGAGCAAGAGAAGCCGAAGTGGTTCAACAAGGCGTTCATCGCTAGCTTGCACGACGACATGCTCCCCGAACGTATGCTGGCCGAGAGGAGAAGAGGCGGCAGACGAAGGAGCAGTAATGCGGAGCTCTTGCTAGGGGTCAAAGAACAGGAGAGCGAGCCAAGCGAAGTAACACCCTAGGCTGTCATTTAGCACCAACTTAGAGCAGTAAAACTCGTTACAGCTTTGCAAGACAATCAACTCCTATTATCTTACGCACCAGGTACTCCACGATCGCTTTGTTATATCGTCCTGGCGAGCGCGAGTCCTCGTCCTCGAACATCGCCGCGACTCGAACGGAGCGTGTCCAAGTCCGTGACCGTGTCCACGAAAACGTGCCACGGCCGAGGGTACGGGCACGGTGGGGTGGCTCCTCACGGTGGGGTGGCCCTCTCTCCCTCTCTCCCTCTCTCTCCTTGGGGTTGGCGCGATCAAAAGCACGCGCGATCAAAAGCACAGGTCTGTGCGGAAGACGTACTTCGTCCCTCGCGCAACCGCTTCTCCCTCATGCAACATACACTCATCTCCGTGCAGGTGGAGCAGAACTTTGCCTTCCGCCGGCTCGACCGACACCGGGGTTTCATCTGGATCACCGCTTGGGAAGAAGTTGGTGTTGCCGCCGCTCTCTACGTCACTGAAGTAGATGAGCACGGTCCACCTCGTCCTGCCGGCGGACGTCTCGCTGGACTCGTCGTAGTGAGGCCCGAACTGCATGCCTGGCTCGTACCGGTACAATCTGATGTTGGGGCTAACTTCGAAGGAAGGTACTTCAACGGTGGATGTGTTGAGTGCATCAAGCAGATCAGAGTGAGCTGCGTGCGACCTCAGCCTGTCCCTCACGAGGTTGGCGACGGATTGCGCGTCGAGTTGTGCGCGGTCGTTGTGGCGCCTCGCCGTCTCCTTGGTGGCGCGGGCATTCGTTGTGGATCTGAGAGGGGTTGAGTCGAGGAAAGTACGGAGGGAAGAGCACTCGACAGGGGAGAAGAACTTGGAGAGGGTTAGGATGGAGGGGAGGATGGGGATAAGAGGCGTGGGGGGAGGGGAGAAGTTGGAGGAGAAGCAGGAGAGGAGGGAGGTAACGTGGGATGCTGGAGAAGCGTGAGATGCTGACGTCGCAACCTTCTGCTTCTTCTTCGCCATCGGATGAAGTTGTTGGCAGGATTGGGGAGCTGATGAGTCGTAGAGAGTGGGCGGGTGTTGGTTTGCAGGATTGGTCTAGTGTCGATGTGACAAGGGATTGGGATTGGCCGTTGAGGGGGGCGGAAGGAGCGGCGCGTTGCAGGCGACTAGTTTCGGATAACTGGTGGGTCGGGTAGGTCTGGAAGAAGCGGACGAGCGGATGGGGTAGCTCGTAGCGGCCGTCACCTGGTTATGATGATTGGCGAAAATTGCCATCTCGCCTACAAAGCGACGCTCAACAAGCACCGCTAAGCAACGAGTGAGGTTTTGCTGTTTTTGTATGTTTCTTGGGCGGCATTAAAGGTGCCTGCAGAGCAAGAGCAGAGCAAAAGTATCTTCCATGTGCTCATGACCCTCGATTTGAGTAGCTCATAGCTCATAGCTGTGCCGCATAGTGAAGCCAGCGAAGGTTTTGATTCAACTAACTTTTTCTATAACCTTTTCCATCTCCCTTATGATCGGCCAGCTCGCGTTGTGGCTCATCACATCTACTAACTATAAACTGTACGGAGTCCCCGTTGGACTTGCTTGTCCACCTCATCGGCCGCTACCTAGGTTTTCTCGGCTTGCCAGGTGGCGGCGCCGATGAGGTCGGGTGTACCCTCGCCTCTCTTGACTCTCGCATAAGTATTTGACTGCCCCCACCCACTCGTGTCTCTCTTTCTCTCCCGCAGCTGCGAACAAGATCTTCTTGCCGTCGCTCACCAAGGTGAACTCCCACTTCCCGTCTTCCCCCGCCCACTCGTTTTAGCCGTCAAACTACTCAGTTCCTGTGGCTACCACCCCCATCCCACGTGAAGTAGCCAGCCACGTCCAACGTGATTGACCTCTCCTGCCACTTGCCGAAGTACTTGGACTTCTTCTGCAGCGTGCCCTGCTTGATGATCGCCTGCTTGATGCTACTCAAGCCCCGCTCGCTGCTCATGCTCACGGAGGATGCAAACGAGCCGCCGAGGGACGACATTTCGAGCTGGCGACGCAGCTCGTCGACCTCGGCCCGCAATCTGGATTCTTCTTGCGTCTCCACGCTCTCAAGCTGGCGACGCAACTTGTCGACCTCGGCCTGCAAACCGGGCTGAAGCGGCGGAGGCGTCTTCGCTGTTGCCCCCAGCTGCCTCCGCAGCGCCTCATTCTCGCTCTTCATCCCCGCGACGCATACTGAATCTGCACCTGCGTGCGCTCGCTCTGCATCGCCTTCGCGCCCTCCGGCGTCGTCCACACTGCGTTTTGTCGAAGAAGTCCGTCAGCTTCCGCAGCTCCGCGCCCCTCTTCGTCTACTTCTCCTCGTCACCCTCGTCAATAACGCCCTGCAGCATGTCGAACTAGGCGACGCTGCTCTCCTTGTCCAGTTTGTCCACCATGCCGCCCGCCTTCTCCAACAACCGAGATATTCCGCTGCTCGGGTACGGCACGCCGAACATCTTCGTGAGGCCCGCGACGCCGTTCATCGAGCCCACTGCCTTGAGCCCCATCCGCATAATGGGCAAGTGCTCCTGCACCAGCGCACTACTCGTGGTGATCTCGACCGGGTAAACGTCGCTCTCGATTGGCTCGCCCGAGATCTCGTCGATCAAGTAGAAGTAGAGCGTCTTGCCTGTGTACGAGTCCGCGATCTTCTTCAGCTCTTCCTGGACCAAGACCTGGGCGGCCTGCAGCGGGTTGCTCGCCACGGCGCTTACCTTCTCGACGAAGCAGTTCAGCTTGTCCATCGTCTTGTCGGCTGCATCCACTGAGCTCACCGCGCTCTTGAGCGAGTCCAATGGGCGCGCTGCCATCGACGTCAAGTCGTCAAGCCTGGCCATCTTCTCGGCATACTCCGCGGCCACGCTCCCTTTATCCGCCGCGGTGCCGTACTCGTACGGGATAATCACGAAGCACGTGGGCGTGCTCACCTCAGTCGCCTCGAAGACAGCTTTGCAGATAGTCGCGGTTGACTTTTCCAGCTTCTCTTGCGTCGCCTTCGCCATGTGCGTCAGAGTCACGTCCCCTCTGCCCCCTCCGTGTCACCCTCCTCCCCTCAAAAGTCCCCGATCATGACCTCGATCAAGAGCACGCCGCTGCTTACCAGCAGCAGGCCCGTGACGACGTAATGGAGAGTGAGTTTGTTTAGCCGGTGAGCGCTGTACGATCCGGCGATGACCGCCGGCGTCGCGCCTGCACTGAGCGCTATTGCTAATGGTATATCGATGTCCATGGTCAGAGCGAACGAGATGCTTGACGCGCAGGAGATTGGGAACTGGACCAACTGCGCCGCGCCGAGCGCGTTCATGATGGGATAGTTCATCGTCAGCGCTAGGGGGAGGAAGACCACGGCGCCGCTGGTCCCCGTGAGCGGCGAAAGCAAGCCCGTGACTGCTCCAAGGACCCACATCTGCCACTTCGTGACGTTGTCGATGCTCGCTCCCTCGCCCTCCACCTCCACAGCTTCAGCGAGCGAAGGAGGAGAGTCCAGAGGCGAAACGCTGGGCGTGTGTTGCTCGCTAGGCGCGAACATGTCGAAATTGTCCAGACTTCCCAGGCTCGACCGCTGCTCCTCGGCGTCGTCGCCCAGGTCCGTCCTCGGAAGCGACACGTGTTTCTCCTTGGCCTTCTGAGCCCTGCCACACACCCCACACACACGTGTTAACAAAGAGGCCACACACACACCTGTGAACAAACACACACACACCAATGTCGTAGCGTGTGCAATAACTGTGCACAGGCCCATCGCACCAGGCAAGTCGCGCCAGGCCCGTCGCGCCACTTGCTACACAAATATAATATGACTTAGCTCGTTTCGCTTCGCTCAAAAGGTGGGCGCTCGAGCTGTGCTCACCTGCTGTGTGATAACAGGCTTCTTAGCGAGAAGACGCTGGTGACGCTCATGAGCGAGTAAAGGATGAGCTCTAGCATGCGCTCTGGGAACATGTTGAGTGTCGCCGAGGACGCGAAGGCGGCGGGCGTGGCGGCGTACAGGACATGCTGACACTCCATCCAGTTAATTGAGGAGTGTCTGGAGTAGGCAAAGCTTCCGGCGCAGGCGACCACTATGTAAGCCAGCATCAAGCTTGGGATGGTATCGTGAAGCGAGAGAGACAGGACAGGAATGTGAATCAGCAGCGGGAGGATGATGATGCCGCCTATGCCCACAGCTCCAATGAGAAAGCCTGCAATGGCTCCTATGAAAGTCACCAGGGCCAGGAGCGCCATCGACAGCATTGTAGGTTTCTGGAGCGGTTTTGGAGGGGAGGGGGGGGCGTGTGGGGCAGACAGCGAGGCTTTGGAAATGTGGGGACCGGACGGTGGGTTGAACAGTTTGGAAAAATTGGCCACTTTGACCTTTTATCTCAAAGTCACTCTTTTGAAGCCTCGGTTTGAAGGAAGCTTCAGCTCTCTCTAGCTCTTGAACAGTTGCAACAGCATGGACCAGCACGACGACGACAAAAAGCAAAAGCGGCCGGGCCCGCTTCAGAGCAATGGCGACGACCTACTGACTCGCTACAACAACGAGCTGGACGAAAATCCGGTCCTTACAAAGGCTCTTTCTTCAGCTGCCATTGGTAAGAGCCATGGAGGCACAAGAGACCATGGGAGTGGGCTGCGGGCGGGGGCGAGGGGGGGCATAAGACAAATAAGACCTGCGTCAGCGACCGGGTAGCTCCAGTCTCCAATTGCATGTGTGCTCACAGTCTCCAATTGTTCCCACAACTCCCACAACTAAATGTGTTCTCCAAGCTTATCTCCATCTGGACTTGGTGGCACTCTCTTCACAACACCATCACATTCACCGTCTGACACAATGACACTCTTGCAGGAGCAATTGGGGGCCTGGTTGGGTCAAAGCTAGCCACTGGCAAGTTCAACGTCAAAGCGAGCCTCGCCTTTGCGCTGCACGGGGGGCTCGTGAACGGCCCTGTGGGTCATTACTGGTTCAAATGGCTCGACGAGAAAGGCCCCAAGAGCACTCTCAACTCCATGCTACTGGATCAGCTTGTCGTACAACCCCCTCTGTGCGCGCTCATGTTCGTGCTGCTCGACTGCTTCCAAGCGTTCTTGTCGGAGCTGCCCAAGAGCATCCCCAGAACGCGAAAAGTCATCGGCGGGGTCGTCGTGAAATCGTGGAGCTTCTGGCCGTTGGCTGTCTTTCTGACAATCCGCAACCTCAAGCAAAAGCATCACACGCTGTCGCTGAACTTCTGCTCGCTCCTTTGGACGGTCTATCTGTCGAGTAAAAAGTAGCACCATCGTAGTATCACCTGTGCCTCACATTCTCTCGTAACCTCACCTCGTACTAATTACTTGCGCTGCTTGTTGAGCAACTCCACCGCCGCCATCCTCTCGTCCCGCCAAACCACCACCCCGGATCCAGCCGAGGGCGTCGACCCGCTTGACGACAATTACGACAGACGAGGAGGACAACTTCATGATTGATGCGACCATGGACGAACCGGACGAGATGGAGACTGACGAGAAGAAGACGGGAGCGAAGCCGGCGCAGAAGACGCCGGGAAGGTTGAGTCTCGCGAGGAGGTCGTTTAAGCGAAAGGTGGGAGATGATTTGCGAGGTGTGGGACTCATCCAACCCCAACATCTTTAAGGTTGAACTGCAATAGAGTTTTCATATATGCGGCAACTCCCGCATATACTGCCCCCCCGTACACTCACGTTGATGCTAGCGCGAAGCGAGAAGAGGAGCAGCAGGACGGCGAACATTCATTGACAGCAACAGTCTTAAGTAGACTCAACATATTAATCCCCCACTCCCCCCCGCCGACCTGCCCGGCCGATCTACTTCACAAGCAGCATCTTCGCGTACAGCCCGCCCATGACCGGCCTCGCCTGAAATCCGCTCATCTCCGGCTTCACGGTGTCGATCCAGTCGCTCAGCGGCACCCTGCTCACCGTCTCGTCCGCGAATTTCCAGAGGCTCTCCACGAAGAAATTGAACAGCCCCTGATCCTCGCTCTGGTCCATCGCGCCGATCCAGAACTCCCAGTCCGTCTTTGTGAACGTCGCCCTGTTGTCCAACGGAACGCCGTACGTGTTCTGCTTCCCCTTGTAGAACTCCAGATCCGGCCGAACGAGACTCTCGTAATCGAACAGCCCCAACTCAAGCACCTGATCGAAAAGCAAGTTGTACTTCAGACTCCATGTGCTGTCGTCAAGATCATACTGCAAGAGCGACGCGAGTGTTAAGAGGGACCACAAGCGCAGTTTGAACAAGCCACGCGCAGCGTGGGAGGAGGAGAAAAGGTTGGCGAGCGGACAGCGAGCAGAGCGGTTTAAGCAGCGCGGTTTAAGCAGCGCGGTTTAAGCAGCGCGTTTTGAGCCGGTTGTTTCGAGTCGGTTGTTTTGAGCAGCACGTTTTGAGCAGCACGTTTTGAGCAGCTCGTTTTCAGCAGCAAGTTTGGGTTCCTCCTTTCGCCGCGCCGCGCTCTTCGCATAGCTCTCTTCGCATAGCTCTCTTCGCATAGCTCTCTTCGCATAGCTCTCTTCGCATAGCTCTCTTCGCATAGCTCTCTTCGCATCGCTCTGCTCGCTCGCCCGCCTCACCTGCAGCTTGGAGTGTCCCCCCTCAACGCCCATGCTAGTCCAGTTGCCTACGAGCTCCTCAGCAATTCCTCTATAATGACTCGCCCCATCCTCGTCCCCCATGACCCCCAGCAGCTGCCCAAACGCTCCCAGACTCACAATCCCTTTCGCAGCTAAGTTGACGTTGTGCGGGCTCGGTCCCTCGAAGTCGTCCGTGCATAGTTGGTCTCCAGGATCCGGGAGAACGCCGATGTTGAAGTCAGCCCACTGCTTCAGCATGCCAATATACGGCTTCAAATACTCTACCGAGTCGCTGCCCTGAACCTTAGCAAGCGCCGCAAGCATGATCAGCATATTGCTACTCTCCTCAACTGGCATGTTCTCTTGATCCTCCTCTTTCATCGCGCAGACTGGCCAGACGCCTAAATGATGCGGTGCGAACTCTAGCGAGTAGCTGTACACGTCGCCGCCCCCAGTCGCGTTGTTGGCGTAGTTGAAGATCGGCAGAAGCGTTCTCCTGAACCACAGTGTTAGAGGGGAGGAGATTGGCAAAGGGCGGCGGGTGCCACGTGTGATCACCGCGTTTTGGTGCAGCGAATGGCGCGGTTTCGAGCCGCTGGCTTCAGGAACTGCGTTTGACGGGCGAGCGAATAGCGTGTTTTGAGCCGCTCGTAGCTCGTTTTGAGCTGCTCTTAGCTCGTTTTTAGCCACTCGTGGCGCGCATAACTCGCTCGCGTTACGACGCGTTTTGCTCGTCGCCCTCGCGTCCTCACCTGAACGTCTCTGGCGCGAGATACAGAAACATGGGAATCGCGGGATAAACGACGTCGACGGTCGACACGTCACCGTCGCTACTGATTTCTTTCATGAAGACCCACGTCTCGTCGACGTCGGGGTTGTAAGTCTTCTCCAAACTCCCCGTGACCTGCCGGTACACGAGCGAGAGCAAGTCTGCGTACTTCGAGCCGCCAACAGACGAGAGGTCGTCGTACAGATCCTTGTCGAACTTGCTGGTGAGAGCGACAAGGGACTCGTACCCCTCGAAGACAGAGGAGATGAGCTCCGTGGCGGAGTCGAAGTTGCGCTGCCAGAACGGGTACAGCTTGCTGCCGTAGTAGTCCATGGACACGGTCTGGTCGAGCGTCAGCACAACGAACTGAGGGTTTGGGGGTTAGAGCACACAATGCGTGAACAAGGACACACATAAAAGCCAGCAAGCGTCGCGTTCTGAGCCGCTCTTTCCCTTAAATCGCAAGCAAAAGAATGGCGAGTTCTGGGCCGGTCGTTAAACGCGACACACACACAGTGTGAACAAGGACACAAGGTTTGAACAGCAGGACACAGAGAAGATGCGCATGACGCCCAGATGAGCGTTTTTGGTACACCCACACAACAGGTGTGTACAAGGGTTTGCAAGATGCACATGTCAACCTTCTAAACGTTTGTGGTCCACGCGTAGCTCTGGTTCATCTTCGCCATCCCTCCATCCCTTTCAGATCTCACCTTCGGCTCGCCCTTCACCAGCTCGAACTCGCCAGCGAGAACCATCCAGTCCTCGTCACAAGGCCTCGTCAGCTTCTCGTCGTCCGAAGGGAGATCGAGGTTGTTAGCGAACGCGTTGCGCGCGGACACGGAGCTGGCAATTGTCGTCTGCAGAGAGAGAAGTTTTGGGTGAGAAAGCTAAGCTATTCGATGGCAGAATGGTTCGCCACAAACAGGGTGTGAACAAAGGCAAGCACGGTGCGAAAAAGGCAAGCACGGTGCGAACAAAGGGCCAGTCGATTTGAGCCGGTCGATTTGAGCAGGATGTTTGAGCCGGTCGATTTGAGCCGGTCTCTCTTCGCTTCGCTTCTCTTCGTCTCGCTTCGCTTACTCACCTGCAAAGTATCGTCGTTCTTCATGAAAGAAACATACTGATATCCCCACGCGATGCGATCGTCCGTGGCGCTCACGGGGTTCTGTGTAGCGGCGCCGACTTGGAGGCTGGTGACTTGCGATGAGTCTGCAGGGCGGCTCGCTGTGACCGGCGTCGCAACGTCGGACACGATGGATTCGGCTGTCGTGTCAAAGTAGACGCGCACTTTGGGGTCGGCGGCGGTGGAACTGGTGAAGCTGTACGTGATGTACGAAGCCGGGTAACTGTTGTAGTCTTTGTCATCATCGTCGAGATCGATGGCAGGAGTCATGAAGGAAACAGTCAAAGCAACGGCGGCGGCAACATCAAATGTGTACGTGGTGGTGGTGGCTCCCACAGTAACTGACGTCTGGGTGGCGCTTGGGATGGTTGTCTCGCTCATCTTGTCCGGGCCCATGATACGGTACGCTACCCCGTCGACAGACACCATACTGGCCATGCCAATAGTCCCGCCAGCCCAGTGCTCGGGGAAGGAGTCGTATAAGTTATCTGTGCAAGACCATGTTGACTGGTAGGGGGAGGCCACGTTGAGGGGGGTGCATGGAGGGCGGAGGGGGGAGGAGCTGGCGACGGCGGCACAGAGAGCGAAGAGGAGCTGAAGCAGCATCGTGAGCTTTGGAAGCAGCACCGGTTGCAGGAGAAGATCTCGCTGTCTTACGCGCGAGAGCTGTGCCGTTCAACAAGTTAACGTTGCTGGAGGTACACAAAATAAATTGTGACTTGTACAATCGTTTTTCATCTTGGGAAACGGAGATTTAGTTTAGAGCGTTCGCTCATCCAGACTGATCTCGCCGCCCCCCTCTCCCCCCTTTGTTCAGATCAGCGACTCCTCGCCGTGCTCCTTCCGGACCTGCTCGAAGTTGAGCAGCGTCGACTCGCTGCCCGCTCTGCCCCCCCCGCCGCCGCCTCCGCTCCTCTTCCCCCCCTTCACGCGCGGGTTGAGACTGATGGAGCCCCATCCCGGGGCGTTGATGTCATCGCGCTCCATCTGCCTGAGCTCCTTCTCCACTTCCTCGAACGCCTTTTTCATTTTGAAGATTGTGTCTCGCGAATTGGAGTTGTATTTGTAGAGGCCGTAGAAGAGGTCGAACGAGTCTGCCGTGGTGCTCTCGATCAGCTTCACGACGTTCTCGAAGCCCTTGGTGTCAATTGGCGTGCGCTCGAGCCCCTGCCGCCCGAGGATGCGCCCGACCAAGTGCGTGATAAACTGCGAGTTGGCGGCGGCTGTGTCGTGATCGTGGCAAGCGAGAGGCACCTGCAGTGTGCGTGTCAGCGCCACACACATGTGTGAACAAGGGGGGGAGGGGGAGCGAGGGCCACACAAGATTGGTCCTCTTGGCGAGAGAATAGCGCGTTTTGACCGGCTCGCAGTGCATTTTCAGCGGGTCGCGGCGCGTTTTGAGCCGCGGTAGCGCGTTTGAGCCGCTGTAGCGCGTTTTGGCAGGCTCGCAGCACGTTCTAAGCCGCGGTAGCGGGTTTTGACCGGCTCGCAGCGCGTTTGGAGCCGCTGTAGCGCGTTTGGAGCGGCTCACCATCTTGCACCCCTCCTCCTCGAAGATGGACAAGAATCTCTCCACGCGGTCGATTCCGTACTCCATATTGGACGGAGGGCTCGTATCTTCGTTGCTAACGTAGTCCACGACGCCGTTGATGCGCGTTTTCTCGTAGACGAAGTTCAGACCACCCCACCCGTTCTTGGCGCTGTCCGGCCCGAACATTGGGTGAGTGCAGAGAATGTCGCATTGCGGAGGAAGCTCCGTGAGCATCACACGCCGAGGATGCTCCTTCACAGACAGCACATCCACCACCAGAGGGCCCGCGGCATCGCCCACGGCGCTCGAAATCTGCGATATCATCCTCTCGAAAGATAAAATAGAGGTTGATAACACCACGACGTCGATTGCGGGCTTGTCGTCGCCGAAGAGAGACGAGAAGTCGGTGAGAGGAACATACTCCACTCCCATGTCCTTAGCAATTGCAGAGTAATCGCTCCTTGAAACCGCGACAACATCCGCAGTCTTGCAGAACGTCTTGCTTATGAACTGTCCGAAGCGACCGAAGCCGACAACGGCGATGCGGAGGGGCTTGGACTGTAGGTTTTTTAGCTTTTGAGTTCGGACTTCTGTTAGTAGGGATTGGAGACGGGACTCTTCGGCCTTGAGCGCTTCCAGGTCAGAGGGAACGGCGGGGAGGGATGTCCGTGAAGCGATCACGGGTGTGTGATTGAGCGGCATTAGCAAAAATGAAGTTGCGATGTTTGGCAGCAGAGCTAAACACAGGAATAGGAAGTGCAGCATATTGGGGTAACGGGGGTTCAGGAAGGGTACAGTGACAATGCCGGCCGGAGTGGTCGAAGAGGGGTAGATGTGGGGTAGGCGGGGGGTAACCTCTTGTGACTCGTCTAGCGGGCGAGTATTGGTCTTGTAGGCGTGTTGGAATAACTTAGTGCAGGTCCAATTACACTGAATTACAGGCCCTTCGACTCCTGTTCATTTAATTCGAGCCGTTTGACGTATGATTTCAAAGCGCGTGCGAGAGTCGCGACATCACTGCGGCTCATTACGACCGTACGCGTCGTAAGCTCACATCGAACTGTCGCCTGCAACAACATATAGTCTGTAACTCGTCAAGCGACAAGAGTCACTCGTTACGTTCGAGTAGCGGCACACTGATTAACAAGACTGACACGCACGCAACGCTTATCGTTATTCACCAGCGCGTTATATCCCGCTGTGTCGCAGGTGACGACTGTGCCGCCCCCCACCCCCCACCCCCCACCATCGGCCCCTCGCTCAAACCGAGAAGGGGCGGGTCTAAATCATATATTTTCTGTTTATTTTACGATAAACCTCCCTCTCGCGCAAGATGCAGCTTTTCACATCGCTGCTTTTATTCGCTGTCGGAGCCTCCGGTGAGTGAATCAAAGATAATATTGTTGTAGACGACGACCAATGCCTCTCCAGTCCCCCAAGATAGCCTCGCTAAC
>Ga0307985_10000524_pt1 | contig 22385 bp, 18 predicted proteins | sample EllFjometageno80_FD_203155 | JGI IMG/M metagenome (GOLD analysis project Ga0307985, IMG submission 203155) | Marine microbial communities from Ellis Fjord, Antarctic Ocean - #80 | ecosystem: Environmental > Aquatic > Marine > Unclassified | place: Southern Ocean | collected 2014-10-09 | reverse complement strand
TAGCTTATAAGAACCGTCTTCATTAGCAGGTAATAAAATTTCACGGTAGCCATCGGCAATTGGTCGTTTCTCTATTTGATAGTCTGGAATTTTTTCAAAACCGTAGGTCCTAACATTGGAATTTGCTCCGTCAGCTCCAAAAATAACATCAGACTGGTATTCTGATTTTTCATTTGTGATCGTGTTTTGAAGATAAACAATGCCATTCTCTAAATCAATATCAATGCATTCCTCGTTAAACTCAATTTCAGCTTTACCTTTTTGTTGGGCAATGTCCATCATTTTCGCATTGATACCGCCTCTAGAAACAGAATAAATGGCTTGTCCTTTTTTGCCATAAGGTTGGTAAGTCAAATTACCTTCCAAATCGTGCATAGTACGTCCATGCATAGGGATGGCAATTTTTCTAATTTCATCTGCCACATCAACAGTTTCAAAAGCTTTCCAGCCTCTTGTAGAAAGTGCTAAATTAATGGACTTTCCAGCAGATATTTCTGTCAGCCTAATGTCTGGTCTTTTTTCAAATATTTTGACTTTATAGCCGGCCTTGGCAAGATAAACTGCCCATAATGAACCAACTAAACCCGCACCTATGATCGTTGCACTCTTCATATATTTAATACCTCCAATTTTGACCCAAATCAAGGGCCTGAAAAATTACTTGAAGCTAAGTTTTAATTAAGTCTTAATGAAGATAAATTGATGAGATTTAATTCTTGCAGGCCTAATGTAATTCTATCTAAATTATTGATTTTCTAATTTGCATCAGTCGTCGTCACGTTTTTATCAATTATTCATTAATTGTGGTCCACTTATTTTTTAAATTGGCATTCAATCCTAATTAATCTATTGATGAAAAAGATACTGACTTCATTCCTAATCCTACTTTGTTTCAACATTAGCTAAGGTAGGACAAACAGCGTTGCAGACACGACTATTTATGAAATTAAATCTTATCAAGAGGGATTGGATTTGATGAAAAAACTGAACTATACTCCGGAATCATGGGAAGCGGGAATAAGGGAAGTACCTAGTTTGTACATCATGCAAATTTCCGATCATTGGAGAAATGAAACAACCAAGGAAATTTCTGTTCAATTAAAAAAGCAAATATTTTTTAGAGTCTTAGCTCCTTTAGCGCTGTACTCTAATGAAGTGATTATGAAAGAGCGTAATAGGTTGACCACATTATTAAAAACTAGAAAGGGTTGGTCAGAAGATGATTACAAATGGTTAGTAACATTAGCTAAGGATTATAAAATGAATGTCTCAGATAAGAAAGATTTGACCGCATCGCTGCTTTCTGAATTGCTAATACGAGTTGAAATCATTCCAGTTTCTCTTGCTTTAGCTCAATCAGTTGAAGAAAGCGGCTGGGGTACTTCAAGGTTTGCATCTGAAGGTAATGCGCTTTTTGGTCAGTGGGCATGGGGTGAAGATGCCATGAAACCGAAAGAGCAACGCTCAGGCATGGGCGATTACGGCTTGGCCAAATTTGACACGCCTGTTGAGTCCATGATGGCGTATATGCATAATTTAAATACACACAATGCCTACAAGGCCTTGAGAACTCAAAGGGCTGAAATGCGCAGTAAAGGAGGAGAACCGAGAGGTTATGGGCTTACTAATAGTTTAATTAAGTTTTCTGAAAGAGGTCAAGCCTATGTAAATACTTTGCAATCCATTATGCGTGTAAATCATTTACAGCAAACAGATGAGGCTTATTTGAATCACGATAAGGTGATATTAATGGTTTCGGTGAACAACGATTAGTATAATGTTCGCTTTATAATTTGTGTTTTAACTTTCCTTAAAATATTCTTTATTTGAGATTCAAATGAATCAGAATCTCCATGTCCTTACTTTTCAAAAAATCTCTTTGCACAGTCTTTTTCATATCGTTTGTAATTTCAGGTTGCAATTCAAATAATAATATGAGTCAATTAAAGTTTGAAATTGAAACGGTATTTGAAGGCGGTAATGGACAATTTGCAATGGCGTTTAAAGACTTGCAAACAGGTGAGGAGTTGCTTATTAATGCACATGAAGCCTTTCATGCTGCCAGTACAATGAAGACACCAGTAATGATAGAGGTGTATAAGCAAGCTGCAGAAGGAAAATTTGCCATGTCTGATTCTGTAATAGTCAAAAATACATTTCAAAGTATAGTTGATGGAAGCCCTTATAGTCTGTCAGTAGGAGATGACTCAGAGGCTGATTTGTATAAGAACCTAGGTAAGAAGAGGACCATAGCTGACTTGACTTATGACATGATCATTGTCAGCAGTAATCTCGCAACTAATCTTGTCATCGAATATGTTGATGCTAAGAAAGTGACTCAAACGATGGTCGAGCTTGGAGCTCTTAATATGAATGTATTACGCGGTGTGGAAGATCAAAAAGCTTTTGACGCAGGCATGAGTAACTCTACGACAGCTTATGATTTGATGGTAATTTTTGAAAAACTTGCGAAGGGAGAAGTGGTAAGTGCCGAAGCATCAGAAGCAATGATTAGCACATTATTAGATCAAAAGTTTAATGAGATCATCCCTTTCCATTTACCTAAAGAGGTGAAAGTAGCGCATAAAACTGGGGTAATTAATGGCCTGCACCACGATTCAGGCATTGTATTTTTACCAGACGGAAGGAAGTATACTTTAGTGCTTTTGTCTAAAGAGCTCGAAGACTTTGACGAAGGAACTGCCCTTTTGGCCAGAGTTTCGGAGATGGTTTATAATTATGTGATGGACTAATTGCGCTATGATTTACTTCATTAATCTCCAACTGAACGTAAGCATGGCATAACGCCCAATGGTATTCCATTCTTTTTGCATGATGAAATTTGTTTGACTCACCTGTTGAAAGCCAATATATTTATTCAATAAATCAAAGCCACTTAAGGTAATTGATGCTTTTTCTGCCTGCATAAAGAAATAACTGATACTAGCAGTAATAAGTGGGACTGTAACAGATTCATCAAAACTCTGAGAATTGTAGTTTACAACATTGGCTCTTGCTTGGAAATTCCACTTACTATTTGGCGTGAATCTCAGATTTGTGTAATAAGTGGTGTTGACGAAACTATTATTTTGAGTTTCTGCCACCGAGTATTCGGAATTTGTTTTGCTTACCGAGCCTCCTACTTTTGCATTCCATTTGCCTTTAGTTCTGTTTTCAAAACTCATATCCAGCATATGGGTCATTGAAGTGTTAATGTTTTCTACTGAGTTAATGATCACCCTGCCTCTGTTCCATATCTCACGATTGGTAATGCTAATTTTGAGACCTAATGACCGAATTGGGGCACCAAAGTTCATAAAAGTATTAAAGTTATGTGCATTGCTAACATTTACAGGAGTTGTCACTTTGACTAAGTTTTTATTGATAAACTGTGACCAACTAATCTTATCTTGCGTATAACGACCATTCACGCGGACAGAGAAAGAGGTAAAGGAAAACTCATCAAACAAATTCCAATTCACAAAAGCGTTATGAATTACTTCTGGTTGGAGGTTTATGTTACCTTGATAAATTGATATTAAACTTTGTGTGTTTGGTATAGGAAACAATTGGTTGGCATTTGGCATTGTTACAGTACTGATATAACGTAGATCGATTCTTCGACCGCTTTTATATTGATTGCGGTAGTTTAGACTGGGTAGGAGGTAAAAGTTCTTTGCTTTAATTGTAGTGTTGTCCAGTTGCGTTTCAAGCTCTACTGAGTAACCAGCAAGAGAAAAGTTTAATGAGGTTTTTGTTCCACCTCTATTTATTGATACAGTTGGCCTCAGGCTAGGCTGATATATTTCGAAGTCTGGAATTGAAAAAGGAACAAATTCACCGTTATCATCATAAATCCCCTCACTTCGATTAATGCTTTCTTTTTTTAAACCGAGGGTGACTGCTGCATCAATAGCCCAGAATTTATTAAGTTTTTGAACCAATTTTGGCGTTATGCCAAGGTAAAAATCATTGGTATTGTTATTTCTCAGCTGGTTGGTTGTGATCTCATTCAATGGATCAAAAATGGTTGTAACGTTGGCCCAATTAAGTTGAGATAGGCTCTCATTATAACTGGTAACAACCTTTAAATTAAATTGTGTTGTATCCCCTCTTAATTTGGCTATATAAGAAGCAGATGCATTAAATTGCTTTGCATCTGAATTGTCAATGGTATTATTATTTAATTGATTAATAGGAGTGTTTTTCAATTCTGAGTTTGTCAAGTCTTGACTTACTAAGTCACTCGTTCCGAGAGAAAAATTTCCATCTAGTATAAATCTATTGGCTTTGTTGAAGTTATGCCTAACTCCAAAATTAATGTTATGTGGTTCTTCTTTTTCCGTGGAATTCAAGTCAGAGAATTGTTGATATTCACCCTGTTCTAGAAAGTTCTCAGTGGCAGTTTGTTCACTTAGCTCGTTTTTACGACTATTGCCTAAATAGCTTATGAAATAGCGATTTAATCCGGTAGCGTTATATGATAAATTTAAACCACCAGCTAGTGTTGTGTTTAAGCCTTTATTGCTCTGGCCAAACAATTGGTTTCCTTTATTAGTGAATCCAAATTCATTGATATTATTGTACATGCCCAAAGCAGCGGCTTGTATTGTGCTCGAAAACCGGAATAATTTACCTTCAGCCTTGTAGCTTTCGCTAGTACCTATTCCACCTTTTGCTTCACCGAAATAGCCGCTTTTATGCTCTTCGTTAAGCAGTAAGTTTATCGTCCTAGTGCGCACACCATCATCTATACCAGTAAAGTTTGCTTCTTCAGATTTTCTATCGAATATCTGTACTTTTTCCAATGCCTTTGCAGGTAGATTTTTGGTGGCCACCTTGGGATCATTACCGAAAAATTCCTTGCCATCAACCAACACTTTTATTACATCTTCTCCTTGTGCTTTTATATTCCCAGACTCATCTACCTCCATTCCGGGTAGTTTTTCCAGAAGTTCTTCGACAGAAGCTCCCGGTCTGGTTTGAAATGCTTTGACATTAAATTCCAAGGTGTCGGTTTTGAATGTCATAGGAATCAATTCAGCTTCGACAATCACTGTTCCTAAAGCAATTGGCAACATTATCTTATCTCCAAAGTCCGTTCCTTTCTTGGAAGGGATATCGATATTTTCATAAGCCGTTTCGAATCCGGCAAAAGAGAACTGCATTAAGTAATTACCATCTTTGATGCGCTTGATTTCATAGTTGCCTTGATCGTTTGAAACACCAAAATATTTCATGGTAGAATCGGAGGGGTGGAGCAATACAACAGAAGTAAATCCAATTGGTTTACCTGCTTCATCAATTATGCGTCCTTTGATAGATTCTTGTGCAATTGCACTAATAGAAAGTACAACTATAAATAAGATTGTGGTAAATGTTTTTAGCATTTTCGAATAGAACAATTAACCTCTTTTGTCAGTAGTTGCCTTCCCAGATTTCTTGAATTCTTCCAATTTTTCAGCTACGATTATATCGAACTCTTTTTGTGAAACCTTTTTGCCTTCTTTAGGCTTTTTTATTGCAGACTTATCCGAGTTTTCAAAGTCGATGCTAGTAGCCAATGATACAACTACATCATTTTTTTCAATTCCAAGAATCACACCTGGTAGTCCTCTATATTTACCAGGACCAGCCGAAATAGGGATTTCAGAACTAAACCAAGCAGTTATTGTGTCTTCACCTTCTTGAAGCTCAGCACCCATGCACACATAGTCCATTACCTTTTTCTGTTTACCCGTTATTTTCCATGCAACTGATTCTAATTCTGACTCTATGATAAACAAGCGCGTCATAAATTCAACTTGTTCAATTTTTTTGTTTTTGTCAAAATCATAGAATATTTCCAGTGACTCAACCTGAGGCCCTTTATTTGCATTGAGAGCACCCATTGCGCGGTTCAAGTTGGGACCGGCTGATTCATTATGATTAACTTCTTCAGAAAAAAGCGCACTGGCTTCATCAAAATTTAATGATTGTATAGATACTCCTGATTTTGGTAAATCAGCTATATAGTTAGTCCATCTTGGACTATCCGAAACAGATTCAAAATCATATTGAACGATGGTCTCGTATGTTATTTTTCCTTGCTCTTGAGCGCTCAGATTTGCCTTGACCCCAGCAAAAAATGTAATTGTAGCTATTGAGTAAATAAATATTTTTTTCATAAGTATTATCTTGATTTAGAATGAACTAACCCTTTTTATCAGATTTGGGTTTGGCGTTCTTAACTTCTTCTCTTTTCTCTGCCACCATTTCATTAAATGCTTCCAGAGACATTTTTTTTCCGTCTTTAGGCTTTTGAATTGTACCTTTTTTCATGCCTTTTAAAGATAGCGAGGTTGCCAGCGAGACTACAACACCATTTTTCTCAATCCCAAGTATAAGCCCAGGCAAGCCTCCATACTGATCTGGACCTACTGAAACCGGTATTTCAGAGCTAAACCATGCCGTGATGGTATCTTCTCCTTCTTTCAGCTCAGCACCCATACAAACATAATTCATTACCTTCTTCATTTCTCCTGTCATTTTCCAGGCCACAGCTTCCATTTCTGATTCCACTATAAACAGGCGTGTCATAAACTCTACTTGCTCAAACTTTTTGCTTTTATCAAAATCATAAAACACCTCCAATGACTTAACTTGAGGTCCTTTTCCTCTATTGAGAATTCCAATGGCTCTAGTCAATTTTGCGCTTGTAGCTTCTTTATTGCTTAAATCTTCACTAAAAAGAGCCTTGTCCGTATTGAAATTAAGAGAATGTACTGAGGTACCTGATTTGGGTAAATTAGCAATGAAATTGTTCCATTCCGTTTTTCCAGGGTAGGACTTAAAATTATATTGAACAATAGTTTCATAAATGACCTGACCACTTTCTTGTGCGTTTAAATTGATTTGGTAAATAATAAGAAACGCTACTAGAGAACCAATTATGGATTTATTCATTTCACAAAGGTTTAATTATTGACTCATTCATTTCACAAAGTTTTATTATTTGTGACAAGAATTTCAAGTTGTGATATAAATCAACAGGTTGCTATCAAAAGATAGTTGAGCGGGTATAAGAAAATATTTATGGCATAATATTCCTTACCGAATTGGTAAATTCATTTCTCTTTATCTAAAAAACATGACCTATTACAAGTATGGAAAATTTAATTGACGGTATTCCTTATGCCAATTTGGCCTTGGCTTTTATTCCAATCGTAATCGTGATTTTTATCATGTGGCGCTGGAAATTGGATTATAAAAAATCGATTTATGCTGTGGCTAGAATGTTGATACAACTCATGCTAATTGGTTTTTCCCTAGCCTATATATTTGAAGCAACAAGTTATTGGATAATAATAGTTGTTTTAATGTTAATGCTGATGGCTGCAAGCTGGATTTCATTGCGTACAATGAAAATGAGTAGGAAGGTCCTGTTTAAGAAGGCATTTTTATCCATTTTGGTTGGAGGTGGAATAGTATTGATATTAATCACGCAAGGAGTTTTACAATTAGACCCTTGGTTTTTACCAAGCTATATGATTCCACTAGGAGGGATGATATTTGCCAATTCAATGAATAGCATAAGTTTGGCTGGAGAAAGGTTAGAATCTGAGATTGATAAAGGAGCGACTTATGAAAAGGCAAGAGTAATAGCACTGAACGCAGCGCTAATTCCAATTACTAATTCTTTGTTGGCAGTAGGGCTAGTATCAATTCCTGGTATGATGACGGGTCAGATCTTGTCTGGCGTTTCACCCTTCATAGCCGCGCGCTATCAGATTATGGTGATGTGCATGATATTTGGATCGACAGGAATATCCGTATCGCTCTTTTTGGCACAGCTTAAACCTGATTTTTCAGTCCCAGTGCGCGTTGATTGAACATACTCATATAATTCATTATCCTTTTTGCCTTTGTTGGTGTTGTCACCAACAAACTGGTTTGGATAGGAATGCTCTGAAAATAGCTATGTGGAAAGTGAACTATCTGTCCAAGTACTCATTAATGTCTTTTATTAGTCCCCTCGTTTAGGCCTGCACCCATTCAAGTTGATTTGCATAATCTTTCCATACTTTATGTTTATTGTCCAAAAGTATGCTTGCTCTAGGTACAAAATGTTTGCTCTCAATATTTTCCCAAGTGATTTTTTTTATAGAGGAGTCCTTTTTGGCGCCATCTGGAAGTATTAACGAGTAAGTCATGGTCATCTCTTCAAAAATCTGCTGGTATTGAATGTTTTCTTTTTCTACCATGCGTACAAAAAAGCCTCTTATGACATAAAATTGACTTAGTTCTTTTTTAATAGATTCTGGCATGAACTCAAAACTTGGCGCGGACTTTAAGTTTTCAAATGCACTTTCATTGTAAGGAGATTGCCTACCCAAAAAATGCTGAATTCGTCTCTGATTATTTTTACTAATGTATCTATAGTAGCACGTTCATCATATGCGCGCTTTCTCTGTGAGTCAATTAAATTAAATTCAATTGTTGTTCTTGCAAGTTCACCATTAATAAAACTACTATCCTGAACCAATTCATCATGAATATCAATTAAAGCGGTATTCAGATGCTTCAGGTCTCCCTGTTTATTTTTCCATTCATTGGCTTGTATTGCAATAAAAATCCTAACTACCACAAGAATAATCTCACCAAGGGCGTATTTTATATAGTTGATTCTTTTGTTATTCATAATTGAATTTTGCCTAATCTTTCTGAAGAACCGGATCAATTCGTGAGTTTTTGCTCAATTAAGATAGGTAATAAAAAAAGCAATCTTCTTATCACTCAAGAAGATTGCTTAATGCACTTTGTAATTTGTCTAAAGTCTAAGATCTAACTACTATCCGCTAATTGCCTTTTGTCTTTTCAAGGTCAATGGTCCTGTTCTTTTTTTCTAGGGCCTTATTGAAAGCTTTAATGTCTTCCTCTTGAAGCTTCTCAAATTGTTTCACCGCATTTTGGAGCCGTTCATCAAGCACCTCATAAACGCCACCTTGTTGGTCGGTAGGTTTAAAGTCAATTCCTCCTTGCATGTCACTGGCTAATGCACTCAATCGGCCATATAATTTAATCGGTGATCGGAAAGCATCTTCCCGCGCTCCTGTTAAATGAATGTCATACAATTTGCCTGCAATATCTTCCGCGGCAACTTTAAGTCGTAACGCTTCTTTCTGCGTTTTTCTGTCAGACTCTTCAGCAATAATGGCTTCTAATTCTTTTCTTAAAAGCTCAACTTTGTTGATACTATTTACCGCAATGTTCATTGCATCTCTAAGTTCCAGAGAAAATGCGACTTGTGCTTTGATGTCATCAAGTGAACCTTCTGAAATTGGGTCCTTTAGTACTTCAAAATCTTCAGAATAGGAATTGCCATCTACATTTAGCTTTGCTGTGTAAGTTCCTGGAGCGACTCTTGGGCCTTGCTGTCCCGCATTTAGATCCAAATCCCATGTAACTAAAGGTCTCCATCCTTCGCCATTCAATTGTACCCACGGACGGCCAGGAGGTTGTACTTGCAATTGTGGTCTAAAGGTTGATTCATATCGTAGGTTCCAAGCAGTTCTTCCAACGCCTTTGCGGGTGTTTCTTGGTTTCATTGTCCTCACCAATACACCTTCAGGCGTATAAATCTCGATAGATACTTCTTTGGCGCCATCAGGTAAATAGTAATTGATCATAGCGCCATACTGTGGGTTCTGACCAGAATTGTTACTTCCACCATCTGTCTTGATACTTTCTTTATTGTTAAAACGCCATGCATCTCTTGGCTTAAACAATTTGGCTTCATTGGATAAGTTGTCGCCTTCACGGATGGCAGAAACATCATCTAAAATATAAAAGCCTCTTCCGTAAGTTCCAACAACCAAATCGTCAAAACGTTCTTGAATTTCTAACCAGTAAACAGGAGCAGGTGGTAGGTTGTTTCTTAACCTATTCCATGTACCGCCATCATTATAACTGATGTAAATGCCTTTGTCAATACCAGCATACAGCATGCCTTCTCGCTTTGGGTCTTCTTTGATTACATGAACAAAACTTGATTCAGAATGGGGCAGGGTCGTAGATATCTTTGTCCATGATTGTCCAAAATCTGTTGTTTTGTATATAAATGGATCAAAACTTCCCATCTGGTGAAGATCAACAGTTATATAAGCCGTGGCTGCTTGGTACCTAGAAGGCTCAATGCTACTCACTGTTCCCCATTCCGGAAGGTCTGGGATATTTGCCGTAAGATTAGTCCAGTTTTTACCGCCATCCTTTGTCAATTGAACTTGTCCATCATTAGTGCCCGCCCAAATATGGCCTGCAGCTAATGGAGATTCTTCAATGGCGAATAATGTAGCGCCATCAAAAGTCATAAGGTTATCAATTGCTACACCACCAGAATTTTGCTGATGTGATTTATCATTCAGCGTTAGGTCTGGGCTGATGATCTGCCAGCTTTGTCCACCATCATCTGAGGCATGAATAAATTGTGATCCAACATAAACTCTATGCTTTGTAAAAGTCGAAAAACTCAAAGGAAAATTCCAATGCCATCTGTATTTCATGTCTGCAGGAGCCCAGCCATAACCGGCTTCTGGCCATACACGAACATCTCTAGTGTGACCTGTCTTTAGATCATGTCGGTCTAAACCCCCATCATAGCAGCCTGACCAAACAATATCATTGTCATTAGGGTCTACTTGTGCAAAACCACTTTCACAGCCTCCAACACCTTTCCATAAGCCTAATGGAATATATCCCTGTAAACTATTACTTGGCCCCATATAAGACCAACCGTCTTGTCTGTTTCCAAACACATTGTAGGGTACTTTATCATCTACCGATACATGATACATTTGAGCAATTGGCAAAACCACACGTTGGAAAGACTTTCCGTGATTCAAGCTCATACTTGCACCACCATCGTGCGCTACCAACATTCTGTCTGGGTTCTTTGGATCCATCCAGATGTCATGGTTGTCGCCACCGCCTCTTGGAGGTCTTCTTTCTAATGTCTTTCCACCATCTAATGATTGCACAAAGCGTACACTCATTGAATAAACTTCATCTGGATTGTCAATTCCTACAGCGATACGCGTATAATAAGGCGCTCTCTCTGCCCAGTTATGGTCTTGGCTCTGCAACGACCAAGTTTCTCCTTTGTCATCAGATCTCCATAATTCAGGGCTCTTGATTTCAAATAATGCATAAACTACATTCGGATTACTTTGAGAAACAGCTACTGCTGTTTTTCCCACATTTCTTGCTGCACCGCCAGGAAGTCCTTTAGTATTTAATGCTTCCCAAGTGTCGCCACCGTCCATTGAACGATAGACACCGCCTCCGGCACCACCAGAGTTTAATCCCCATGAGTTGATATGTACCGACCACATGCCAGCGTAAAGGATATTTGGATTACTAGGATCCATAGCTAAGTCGGCAGCACCAGTATTTTCATCAACAAAGAGTACACGTTCCCATGAATCGCCTCCATCTTTGGAACGATAAATTCCTCGTTCCTGCTGAGGACCATGTGTATGACCAAGCGAAGCAGCATATATAATGTCTGAATTTGTAGGGTGGACAATGACGCGGCCAATTCTACCCGTTTCCTTAAGTCCTTTATGTTCCCATGTTTTACCTGCGTCTGGAGAATAGTAAATTCCATTACCCATTGCATGTGCAGGGCGCATCAGGAAAGTTTCTCCGGTTCCTACCCAAACTTTGTTGGGATCAGAAGGTGCTAAGTAGATTGAGCCAATGGACGAAATATCTTGACTGTCAAATATTGGCCTCCAACCGATACCACCATCTTCTGTTTTCCATAAACCGCCTGAAGCGGCTCCGATATAGGTGACCATTGGATTACCAGGTTCACCAGTAATGGCAATCGCCCTGTTACCTTCAGGCCCTATGAACCTGAAATTATGAGATTTAAAATTGTCTTCCAGAATTTGCTGTCCAAAACCAAGAACGGTGAATAAACAGAGTGACAAGGAGGTTAAGAGTGCTTTTTTAATCGACATTGGTTCAGTTTTATATGAACCGAAAATATAGTGATTATTAAAACAGCTAGGAGGGACTTTTTTGTGAAAGGTTTAATTCTAAAAATGATTTCCAAGAATTCTTGACCAAGTTAGGCTTAAGGATTAATTTTTTGATCTTTTTGTATTGAACAGTCATTCAAAAAACTGATATTAGAGGCTACGTTAATTTGATTGGAGTCAAATACTTCAATTCATATCACCCAGTATCAATGTTTTTGCTAAGGTTCAAAATACTTGACTAGGCTGTGTACAACACACAATTAAAGATGAAGCAATGCAATTCACCAAAGGTATGAAAGAGAACAAAACAGATTCCCTTAGATTAAATAGGAAACAGTGGAGCGCACTCGAATCTACTAAATTTGAAAAAATTCATACTGATGTTTCCGATGATGCCTCACAAGCTGCCATTTCGGTGGCAAAAGAGATTGCTTCTTTAATTAGGTACAAGTCAAATAGAAACGAGAAATGTGTTTTGGGCTTGGCAACCGGCTCATCACCAATAAAGGTGTATGACGAGTTGATAAGGTTGCACAAGGAAGAGCACTTGAGCTTTAGTAATGTAGTTTCTTTTAATCTTGATGAGTATTATGGATTAGGTGACATGGACGTACAAAGTTATGTCTACTTTATGCACCATCATTTGTTTGATCATGTGGACATTGAAGCAGAAAACATCAATATCCCTGATGGTAAAATTCCATATGAAAAAATAGCCAATTACTGCGCTTATTACGAGGACAGGATCGATTCCTACGGTGGACTTGATTTTCAATTACTTGGAATTGGTAGAACAGGCCATATTGGTTTTAACGAACCGGGGTCGAAGGAGTCATCTTCTACAAGAATGGTGACATTAGATTACCTAACTAGGTTGGACAATGCTTTTGCCTTTGACAGCATGAGTGAAGTACCTAGAAAGGCCATCACTATGGGGGTTGGTACTATTCTCAAGGCGGAGCGCATTGTTATAATGGCTTGGGGTTTGAAAAAGTCAGAAATCGTTTTGAAAACGGTAGAAGGAGAAGCTTCTCCCGACTTGCCAGCTGCATTTCTTCAAAGCCATTCAGATGTTACATTTGTGATGGACGATTTAGCAGCTTCTGATCTTACCAGATTTAGTACGCCATGGTTGGTAGGTGATACCGTCTGGACAGCTGAAGCATCTAGAAAGGCTGTGGTTTGGTTGAGCAAAAAATTAAATAAGCCAATTTTAAAACTGACAGATAGGGAATATAATGACAACGGCATGTCGGAATTATTGGAGGCACGATCTGCTTATGATGTCAACATTGTGATGTTCAATCATTTTCAACATACCATTACGGGATGGCCTGGAGGCAAACCAAATGCTGATGACTCACAAAGACCTGAACGCTCTGAACCATCAAAGAAGCGTGTAATAATATTTAGCCCACATCCTGATGATGATGTAATCTCAATGGGAGGCACCTTTTTAAGATTGATTGAGCAAGGGCATGATGTACATGTAGCCTACCAAACTTCGGGAAATATTGCCGTAACCGACCATGAGGCCTTGTTGTTTGCGGAATTTGCAAAACAACTGACTGGCAATTTGAGTGGTATACAGGTCGATGATGTGACCGTTTTCGACAAAGCCATCAAACAACTCAAATCAAAGAAGAAATTTGGAATTGTACCAAAGGAAATCAGAACGATTAAGGCCCTGATAAGAAGGGGGGAAGCCATAAGTGCATGTAGGTACTATGGTTTGCCAGATTCTAAGGTGCATTATTTGGACATGCCTTTTTATGAAACAGGAAGGGTTGAAAAGGACCCATTGTCTGGGGATGACGTTAATCTCGTCAAGGCTTTGATTGAGGAAATAAAACCACATCAGATTTATGCTGCTGGTGACTTGGCTGATCCACATGGAACGCACAAGATTTGTTTGGACGCAATAACCATGGCCTTGGATGAATTGAAAGGGGCTGAAGCGATTAAAGATTGCTGGATGTGGTTATACCGTGGCGCATGGCATGAATATCCACTGGATGAAATTGAAATGGCGGTGCCATTGAGCCCAGATCAATTGCTTCGAAAGCGAGAAGCAATTTTCAGACATCAATCCCAAAAAGATGGTGTGATGTTTCAGGGGGAAGACAGCCGAGAATTTTGGCAACGTGCAGAAGACAGAAACAAAGCCACAGCGGGTAAATACCACCGACTTGGCTTACCTGAATACGAAGCCATAGAGGCTTTTAAAAGGCAGCATATTTAGTCGTGAATTAGTAGTTTTCTACGGCTATTGCGCTTGTTAAATCTCCGGATTTGGTACTTAATACTAGGGTGTAATTACCAGAATTTATGAATTGATCATACCTGTAAAAGTAGGGCTGATTTTCATTAACCCTTTGCAAAATCAGGTCCCATCTGTACTGGTTCAATCCTTTTAAACCAGCAACATTCACTGTCCAGATTTCTTTATTTTCTTTATTTAGGATAGATAGCTTAACACCTTCTTTATTAGGTAAGTAAAAGCTAATTGCTGATCGTGTTAATGTTTCGTAATCCGGGTCGCGATGTGTATCTCTAAACCTTGGTCGTACAAACTTTTCAGTATTGAATAATTTCACAGAATTAAGGTCATTGTTGCTCATCATTTCATGAATCGGATTCAAGTTCACCTTGTACAATCCTCGTCCGTGAGTAGCTACTACTAAGTCCATGCTTTTGAGATTAATTTCTAAGTCGGCAACAGATACATTCGGCATGTCTTTGCCTAATAGTGACCAGCTTTCACCTCGGTTGGTAGAAATATAGACACCTCTGTAGAGTCCAGCGTACAGGATGTTTTCATTTTTAGGATCTTCTATAATCACATTGGCTATTTCATCAGGAAGGTTGGCGGTAAGGGATTTCCAGTTTTCACCATAATTCTCAGAAACATAAAGGTGATTCCCTAAGTCGTCATAATTGAGCCCTGACATGGCCAAATAAACCCTCGAGGCTTTGAATTTCGAAGGATAGATGCTCCTTATATAATTGTTTGCTAGACCATCTGAATTTTCTGTCCATTCACCACCATCATTTTTGCTCACCCAAAAAGCGCCTTTATCTGTTCCAAAGTACAAAAGTCCTTTGTTCATGCTAGATTCTGCAATGAATCCAGCACCTACAGATTTTTTGGCTGGATCTGATGAAATGCCCAAGTCACCGCTAATTACATCCCAAGAATCACCTCGGTTGCTGCTTTTAAACATGTAATTTCCTGCATGGTAAAGCGTGTTATGGTCATTAGGGGAGATGAAATATGGCGTGATGAAATTGAATGCCAATTCTCCTTCATGGTCTCTAGGCAATCTCGGTCTTATGGATTTTGAAATTCCAGAAGCCATGTCTCGTCTTCTCGCGGCACCATTCTGCATACTGAAATAGACCGTATTTGGATCAATAGGATCAACACAGGTAAAACAACCATCACCACCACTCCAGGCGTCCACCCAGATGTATTTCCAGTCTTTATGGTACTTAGGGTCATACTCTGAAGAAGGCCCGTAGACGGAAGCGTCATCCTGCACACCACCATATATTTTGTAAGGCTCTTGTTGGTTCAATGAAATATCATAGAATTCACCGGATGGAATATTGTTGTGATGCATCCATGTTTTCCCTTTGTCATAAGTAGTGTAAAGGCCTCCATCATTGGCTAATGCCATGTGGTTCGGGTTAGTTGGATTGATCCACATTTCACAATGATCAAGGTGCAATGGGTCTGCAGCGCTAGGGAAGAGGTGATACACATCGCCAGCTACCAAGTCAAAGGTTTTACCACCATCAGCACTATGGGCTACACGAACACCTAGTCCGTATATTTCCTCATCATTCTGTGGATTGACATACAAATCAGAAAAATACCAGCCTAAGGTGGCCAAGAAGAACTGATCGTCTTTATGTGTTCTGTTCCAGTTCTTTCCGCCATTAGTACTACGGAAAATATTCGCAGCACCTTTTCCTTCTTCACGATTTCTATAGTCCATTAAGGCATACACCTTATTTGGGTCAGAATTGGACACTGCTAATCCAATTCGACCAACGTCTTTGTTATTAGGCATGCCTTCATTCGCCAATTTCCAAGATTTTCCTCCATCAGTACTTTTGTAAACACCACTTCCTGTTCCGCTTACTTCAGGGCTATGCTGCCACATTGAGGCATACATGATGTCTGGATTGGAAGGTGCGATGACAATATCATTGGCACCAGTTTGTTCATTCACATACAAGACGTGCTGCCATGTTTTTCCTCCATCTTCAGTTCGGTAAAGCCCTCTGTTTTCATTGTCTGACCAAAATTTTCCTAGGACGGCTACAATTGCGATATCAGGATTGGTAGGGTGAATTGCAATTTCGCCAATATGCCATGAGTCATTTAAGCCAAGATGCCTGAACGTTTCACCACCATCGTCTGAGCGATAGACACCAGTGCCGGGCATGGTGAAGTTCCTTGGCTTTTTAAGGCTTTCGCCAGTACCAACATAAATGATATTGGGATTTGAAGGAGCGAGGGCAATATCACCAATTCCTTGTGCAGCCTGTTCCTCGAAGATAGGCTTCCATGTGAGGCCGTTGTTCACAGTTTTCCAGAGATTTCCAGAACCGAAGGCCACATACATAGTTCCGGGATGAGTTGGATCGACTTGAATGGCATCCGCCCTTGCTGAATTGATTGTAGGCCCAATCTGGATCCAATCAACTCCAAACTCTGTGTTAGCCTTCATTACTTGATAGTCTTTGAAGGAGGTCATTAGTGGAGAGACCGGTTGTTGTGAAAAAGAAGTGGTCTGAAAGGAGATATAAATGATTGCGCTAAGGCACCATTTTAAAGGGCAGTGATATTTCATAGGTAGATGGTTAAGAACCAAAATATAGCTAAAAGTTTATTAAGCGAATTGTGTTTTCATACAAACGGGATCTTTCTTGACGGATTTTAGCTGAGAAAACTGGTTTTGGAAAAGAAATAGTCGGCCGAAATGAAACCTTATTTTAGATAATGATAGTATTACTATTGTATTTGCTAGTAATAACATCTTGTTTTAAGAAGAATGATAGTATCAGTATCCATTAAAGTAAACGAAAATGTCTTTATCAAAGACCCCAAAACTAGCGATTTGGGTCAAAGAATTGTTAGTGCAGCAATTGACATGATTGTTGACTTGGGCTTTGAGAGTTTTACGTTCAAGAAATTGGCCCGAGAGATAGCTTCAACAGAAGCATCCATCTATAGGTACTTTGAGAGTAAAAATATGCTGTTGCTTTATCTAACATCATGGTATTGGGAATGGATGCGATATCGCTTATCCATGGCCCTCACGAATATTGATGATCCTAAGGAGCGGCTTTTAAGGGCAGTTCAATTACTCACCGATGAAGTGACTGAAGATGGGCAATTTACTCATATAGATGAAGTGAAATTGGCTGAGATAATTAACAATGAATCAGCCAAAGTATATATGAATAAATCGGTGGATGACACTAATTCAACGGGAGTGTTTCTGCCTTATAAACAATTAGTACAAGAGGTCAGTGATATCGTTTTGGAGATTAATCAAGAATTTAAATACCCCCATATGCTGATTTCAACTGTAGTTGAAGGCTGTCATCATCAACGTTTTTTTGCAGATCATTTACCTCGATTAACGGATACAATACCGGGGGAAGATGCAATTACGGAGTTTTATAAAACAATGGTCTTTAAGGCAATTCAATGATGAAGCAAGACGCAAATATTAAATTATGTGTTGTAAAGGATCCAAATAGAATGGTTTCTTCTATGAGTTTAGCTTTACTATTGGCATTTTGTCTTTTAGCTCCAGTGCTGGGTAATTTCTCATTAATAGCCGAAGGGATAACTTTTGAGATAACTAACGAACATGGAAGGAGTGATGCCAAGAAAGAGGAAAAAAGAAAGGATATGATTGAGTAAGATGATAGTCCTGAATCAGAAGAGAACGATGCGTGGATGAATAAACAACGCATGTTCAAACCCTATTTTGCTTTCTATGAACAGCAAGATGTAATGGAGGACCTTTTACCACCCCCTTAGCGCATGGTTCCTTGAATCAATTTTAAACGAATAATAACAATTATAATCAACTGTCATTCAGTTATCGTTATCAGATAAGTATTTATGCTAAACGAAAATAACATATCACCAACCCAAAGATTTTGGAGGTTATTAAAGCCTGACCAAAAGGAAATTAGGAACGTGTACATTTATGCGATTTTTAATGGATTGGTTTACCTTTCAATTCCTTTAGGTATTCAGGCTATTGTCAATCTTATTCAAGTAGGACAAGTCAGTAGTATGTGCCATCTTATTTCACTTTGTTTAGAATTACCTTAATGCCTCTGTCAATATATGCAATGCGTTCTTCTGGTGTATGGATTAAACAGAAACTTACTGAAGAACAAAAGAGACCACTGAGTTGCCTTGCCAAAAAATCACCTCTAGCTTTTAATTCAGTGTCTCTATCAACGATGTTTTTGAGACAAGACTCAATGGTATTGATATAACTGTTTAGTTTCTCTTTAACGATGACGTCACTGTCAGTCATTTCTGTTCCTATATAGATATAAAAACAACCTGGTGGATGCTTTTCTTTATTCACTAAATAGCTGTTAAAGAAATTTTTAAGAGCAAGGGTTGTATCGGCCTCTATATCTAATAAATAAAGTTTTGGTTGGGCATACCTTGCAAAATATAGGTTTAGTGCGTTATGCAGTATTCCTTCCTTGCTGTCAAACTCACTGTATAGAGAGAACCTGTTTACACCTGTGATTTCAACTAGCGCGCTAATGGAGTGGCTGTAAATCCATTCTTCCAAAAAAGTGGGATGCTTTTTTCTAAAACAGCATTCCGGTTGAATTCCTTATATCTCATTATTGATCCACAATTTAATGATTCAATTGAAGTAGGCAAAGGCTTTTGCGTTAGCCTTTGGACTTACGAATTATGACTCAAATAATAAGCTAATTTATTTAGTATTTATATTCAAAAGTATTTTTATAAACTAAAATAATTAGTATTATTGTAATGTAATTAAAGCGGAGAATCATGAAAAAGTCTACTAACCACCATATGCACGAATATTTTGTCTTAATCAACCCACCTAATAGAATCAATTGGGATGTAGAGGACATCGAATTTGAATTTGAAGAGCATAGTGGCAAAAAACTCAATCATGAAATTGAACCTCATATCGCTTTGGCAAATTTTGTGCAGCGTTATGAAAGGGAAGAAAAAGTAATTCAATCACTTCAAGACATTGCTTCTCAATTGAATCCGTTTGATATCTCATTAGCAGGTTTTGACTTTTATGACAAAAAGAACAGGCTCAGTATTGATATCAAAAACAAAAGACCTGTTAAGGTTTTGCATGACTCTCTACTGTCTCAATTGCCTTTAAAAGATGTGCCTGTAGATAGGAGTACTGATGCTTTTCACCCTTCAATGACCATTAGCGAAAAACTTTCAGACAGCGATTATCGTGATGCTTTTCATGAGCTGAGTAACAAGAGTTATACTAATTATTTTAGGGTAGAGTATTTGACTGTGCTAAAAAGGACTGCTAAAGATGAAGCGTGGAAGTACTTTACAGAGATTCCACTTAATGAAGTAGCCTAAACATTAATAATTCTTTATAAATAAGAGGCCCTCACGGAAACGTGCTTCCTCCTTATGCTCAACCACTTTTTTAGTGGCTTTGGGTAAATCATTAATACCAACATAATTCGACATAACGTTTTGGACAACACCATTCTCCATATGGATTTGGATACATTTTTTGTGTCCGTTGAGCGCTTGCATGATAGCAGGCTTAATGGGAAACCCATATTGATAGGTGGGGTTACTGATCGCGGAGTAGTTGCAGCATGTAGTTATGAAGCAAGGGCTTACGGTGTGCATTCTGCAATGCCCATGAAGAGGGCCAAGGAACTTTGCCCTGATGCAATCCAGATAAGGGGCAATTCTGGAGCTTATTCAAAGTGCTCTCAAGATGTAACAGCAATTATTAAAGAGGCAGTTCCTTTATATGAGAAAACATCTATAGATGAGTTTTATATAGACCTTACGGGCCTGGATAAGTTTTTTAGTAGCTATCAAATGGCTACAGAACTTCGTCAGCGGATCATTAAAAACACAGGTCTTCCCATTTCCTTTGGGATGTCTAAGAACAAAACAGTTTCTAAAGTAGCAACAGGAGAAGCCAAACCAAACAATCAAATAAGGGTTGATTATGGAGAAGAGAAGCCTTTTTTAGCACCGCTTTCTGTAAGTAAGATCCCAATGGTGGGACAAAAGACACAGCATACGCTTTATAGTTTGGGAGTTAAGCGCATTGAGACCATCCAGGAAATGCCAGTAGAGCTGATGGAAAAGGTGCTGGGAAAAAACGGGGTTAGCATTTGGAAGAAGGCCAATGGCATAGATAACTCAGCTATAGTGCCCTATAATGAGCGCAAGTCAATCTCAACAGAACGGACATTTGATAGGGATACCATTGACGTGATTAAGCTGAAAGGGATCCTTTTGGCCATGGCAGAAAACCTTGCTTTCCAATTGAGAAGAGGAGATAAATTGACTGCCTGCGTGACCGTCAAGATTCGTTACTCCGACTTTAATACTTATACACTGCAATCTCGCCTTTCCTATACTTCGGCTGACCATATATTGATTGACAAGGTGATGGAGCTTTTCAAAAAAGTTTATAACCGAAGATTACTGGTTAGACTAATAGGAGTCAGGTTCAGTCATTTAGTGAGTGGAGGTTACCAGATTAACTTGTTTGAAGATGCAGAAGAGATTATTAACCTCTACCACGCCATGGACAAAATCAGGGACAAATATGGAGATAGAAAGGTAATGCGCGCCTATGGCATTGGTGCTAGAACAATTAGCCGGTTTAATCCATTTAATGGAGAACCACCACCCTTGTTGGCGAATAGAAGGCAGTAGAAGCTACGAGCAATAAGTCTCAAGCTTCAAGCAAGAAGTTGCAAGTGAAAAGCTATAAGATTCAAGTGATAAGCCACAAGCAGTAAGTGAGAATAAAAATAAATAACAACGAATGAGAGATTTTAAAAAACTAAAGATTTGGCAAAATGGGATAGAGCTTATTGAAAAGATATACCGACTTATGGATGATCTTCCAAATAGTGAGAAGTATGGCTTAATAAGTCAAATGACAAGGTGTGCGGTTTCCATTCCTTCGAATATTGCAGAAGGAGGAGCGCGTAGTAGTCAAAAGGAATACAAACGCTTCCTTGAAATTGCTTTGGGCAGCGCATTTGAACTGGAAACACAATTGATCATTTGTGAAAAAATGGGCTGGATTACAATTGATCACTTTGACAAGCTGATGGATTTGTTAATTGAGGAACAAAAAATGCTTTCTGGCTTTATTAGAAAATTGAAGGCGGAAATACAATAACCCTTGAACCTTGAAACTCAAGGCTTGAACCTTGTGGCTTAAAGCTCCTATGTTTCTCAACACCCACACCTACTACAGCTTCAAATATGGTACAATTAATACCAAAGACCTGCTTGTGGAAATGCTGGATGCAGGCACAGACCAATTTGTATTAACGGATATTAATAACACAGCTGCTAGCCTCAATTTTGTAAGAATTGCCTCTAAATATGATATTAAGCCAATCTTAGGTATAGATTTCAGGAATGGTGCTGACCAGCTTTTTGTGGCCATAGCTAAAAACAACAAAGGGTTTAAAGAGCTGAATGATTACTTGTCAGGCTACCTTCATGCTGAGGAGGAAATACCAGCCAAAGCACCAGAATTCTCCCATGTTTATATCGTCTATCCCTTTCAGAAGTATACAGGTTTTGAACTTAAGGATTATGAATATATAGGGATTAAACCTACTGATTTACCCCGACTAATCTACCCGCCACACCAGATGTCTGAGGATAAATTGGTCGTATTGCAAACGGTCACCTTTAGAAGTAAGGTGGATAAGGAAACAGGACATCGCACGGTGCTTAAACGCGATTTTAATGCCCATCGCTTATTGCGTGCTGTGGGGAACAATACTTTACTGAGTATGCTACCCAAATCAGAAGAAGGCAGTCCCAATGATTTTATTTACCCGGTAGAGGAATTGAAAGCATTGTACAATACCTATCCCTATATGATTTCCAATACGGAAGCCTTGCTTGATAACTGCAATATCCATTTTGATTTTGAAGGTGAAAACAAGAATAAGAACCTAAGGGCATTTAATAATAATCCAGATGAGGATTGGGAAATGTTGGAACGTTTATGTCAAGAAGGATTTTCGTACAGGTACAAGAAATCTACAGACGTAATAGAAAAACGCATTAGA
>Ga0307985_10000523_pt1 | contig 22440 bp, 16 predicted proteins | sample EllFjometageno80_FD_203155 | JGI IMG/M metagenome (GOLD analysis project Ga0307985, IMG submission 203155) | Marine microbial communities from Ellis Fjord, Antarctic Ocean - #80 | ecosystem: Environmental > Aquatic > Marine > Unclassified | place: Southern Ocean | collected 2014-10-09 | reverse complement strand
CGAACGGAACACCATCATCAGCAGCAGGAACGACAGGCCGAGCACGGCCGTGATGAACAGTGGCAGCCGACTATTGACCCGCTCGCCGATATCGGCCGACGTTGCGGTGAGTCCGCCAATGTGGGCCCGTGCGGGACTTGCGTCAAGCACGGAAGGAAGTACATCTGAGCGCAGTCGCTGAATCGTGTCGAGCGTTTTGTTGTCCTGGGGCGATGTGGTGGGGAATGCGAGCAGGGTTGCCACGCCCGCTTCCGAGTCGACCTCGGCCGGTGTGATCGAGGCAATCCCTTCGTCGGCGGACAACGCGTAGACGAGCGGGCCTACGACGGTGACATCTTCGGAGATGTCGATAGCTATGACGAGTGGGCCGTTGATGCCGGCCCCAAAGCCGTCGGCAACCAGGTCATAGGCACGCCGCTCGGTCCGGCTCTCTGGCTTGGTCCCGTCGTCGGCGGTTCCGAGCTGCATGCCAAGCACGGGGGAAGCGAGGACCAACAACAAGGCCGTAACGCCGATTGCATATGTCCATGCATGTTTCGAAACATGCTGACCCCAACGGAGCCACCCTGCACCAACGGTGGCGTCGGTGTTGGTTGTCTTGCGGCGATGGATTCCGAGGCGGTTTATCCAGGGCCCAGCGACCCCGAGAAAGGCGGGCAGCAGTGTCACAGAAGCAAGGACCATGATCAGCACAACCACCGAAGTGGCGACGCCAGCGGCGGTCATGAACGGCACCCCGGCGAGCGCCAGGCCAAGAATGGCGATGACGACAGTTCCGCCGGCGAAGATCACTGCTTGACCAGCCGTTGCGACGGCCCGGCCCACCGATTCGTCGACGGCCATGCCTTGGGCAAGATGTTCTCGGTGGCGAGTTACAAGGAAAAGCGCGTAATCGATGCCGACGCCCAGCCCAATCATGCTCGCCATCTGTGGGGCCCAGCTGGGAATGTCGATGACGTAGGTGATGAGCGACATTGAGCTGATGCCGATGGCGATGCCGAACAACGCCATGCCGATCGGAAGTCCCATTGCGACGACAGATCCAAAGGCGATTAACAGGATTACTGCTGCAAGCACCACACCCGCCATCTCGCCAAGTCCAGATTCTGCCTCTTCGAATTCGAAGAAGAGCTCACCGGCCATCTCGATCTGTAAAGGCGATTCGACCCGAGCCTCGGCCACAAGGTCCTTGAGATTTTCGAGGTCGACAACATCGAGTTCCTCGAGGAGCTCATACTGCAGACGGACGAGCGCAACTCGCCCGTCAGGTGAGATCGAGCCGGCAGCCGTGGCTGCTTCAGGTCCGATGGCCAAAGAACCTGTTGGGTCACTTGTGCCAAGCACGTTTGGCAGAGCGGCCAGAGCGGTCTGAATCTCTGCAAGAGACTGCTGGGCTTGCGGCGAGTCGAAGAACGATGCGTTCTCATCCAACGGTGCGAAGACAACCTCGGCGGTTGTTCCCGCCTGTTCTGATTGCGCCTCGGACAGCAGATCGATGGCTTGTTGCGAGTCGAGCCCAGGAACATCGAACGAGTCGGTGAGCTCGCGGCCGAACGTCACGGACGCTCCGATGATTAGTAGAGCAGCGACGAGCCATGACCCGATGACGAGCCATGGGCGCCGGGCCGCAAAGCGACCGAGTTTGTAAAGAGCGTTCGACATAGTGGTGTCTCCTTCGATGATTCTGATCCCGGCACCGCTGCGCCTGGGATACACCAATCATCGAAGTTGACGGTGTGATGTCGCCTCGTACCTCGCCTGATCTCACCTAGGTGAGATAAGGGTGTTTCAGCTGACCTTGTCAAAGGGGGCAGAGTACCGAAATGAACCTGTGATCGAATCGTTCCATGCGGTCAATGGAAGTACCTGGAAATGCGAGCCCCACGTGAGATCGGGAGATCCGATGCCGAGGTCAGTAGAAGGAACGAACCCAAACTTCGAGTAATACCTGGGATCGCCGAGAAGGGCGATCAGCGGTTCGCCGGCCGCGTCAGCCGCCCCGATCATCGTGTGCATCAACGCCGATCCGACGCCGGCGCTCTGAGCGTCAGGCATCACGCCAATGGGTCCGAGACCGACACAGGGCACGACGTCGACGTGGCCGCGGGTGCAAACATTGTGCCCAACTATCCGACCGTCGATCTCAGCGATCCAGGAGAGAGCCGGAAGCCAACCCTCGCACTCACGAAGCTCATCCACCAGGCGCGCTTCGACTGGTTCCGCCCCATCTTCGCCAAACGCGGCGGCTTGCACCGACCGTGATGCGGCGTGGTCCGTAGGGCGTTCTCGTCTGATGATCACAGGCGAACATTACTTGCCACTGCTTCTCGCGGGGCGGAGTTTCCCGACCCTAGAGCAGGTGGATATCGCGTGCGGCTTGGACGGCGGCTCTGCGATCGCCTACGCCGAGCTTGCGGTAGATGGCGACACAGTGGGTCTTCACGGTGTTGAACGAAACGTAGAGCTCAGACGCTATTTCTCGTTGTGACATGCTGGTTGGCAGATAGCGCAGCACTGCGGTTTCTCGTTCGGTCAGCTGCTCGACGATCTGGTCTGCAGGCGCTGGGGCTGCCCAGATACTGTGCCTCGATTCGATACGAGCCAGGTGTCGACCAGCGATCCCAGGATCGGGACACCCATCGATCACGGTTCTCGCTTCGATCAAGAGGGCTTCGCCGGCCTGGTTATCGGCATCGAGGAGGGTGTCTCCGCAGATCGTGAGGACATAACCGAGCAGGAGATCACCGGACATTCGCCGTGTCAGCTCGACGGCGCGGAGCGCATCGGCGCTGGCCGTCACCGGATCTGTGGCGGTGCGTGCCCGAATCGCTAGGGCCGCGCCGGTCCGGGGGTAGGAAGCCATGCCAAACTCGTCCGCGGTCTCGAGCGCCACGGTCACAGCTGCCTGCGCCGCCGCGGTGTGCCCGGCGTCGAATTCATTGATGGCCTGGTAGATAAGGCTCAACAGGTGGGTGCTGTTGACCTGGTCCTCAGCCGCTTTTCGCCCTGCCAGATTCAAGGCTAGGCGCGCATTGTCTGCCTGACCAGCCCACATATAGGCACCACCGGCGACGCCGGCTACATCGGGGGTGTTGCTTTCGAATACACCAGCTGCATCCAGCTCACGAGCGATGGAGAGCGCGGGGCCAACTTCGCCGCGGCCAAGGGAAATATTCATGCGCAAGGACGCGGTGATCGTCTGGTCGAACCCATCAGAAGCCACGTCGTGGGTGGCCTGCACCCATGCCTCGGCCTGGGAGTACCGACCGCTGACGAAATCGCACCAGCCCCACGCGAGCGTGCACCACGCCATAGTTTTCGCGACGTCTCCGACCTGTTCGAGGACGGCCCGCAGCGTGTCGAACTGGCCGTTTGCGATCAGCATTTGACCGTAGGCGAACATGAGCCGGCCAGCTTCGTCCTGGTCTCCGGCAGCGAGCTGATGGGCGACTGCTTGGCTCAGGTCGCCCTCAGACTCGAACCACGCAGCGGCTCGCCTATGCAGCTCGTTGAGTCGTTCGGGGAATGCCTGCTCTGCTTCGAGTCGCAGCAGGTCGCGAAGCAGATGGTGATAGCGATACCAGGAACCAGTGCGATCAAGACCGATCAGCAGCTGATTGACCTTTGCGGTGGTGCGCAACCAATCAGCGCCGCCGGTGGCGTCGGTGACGGCGTTCACGAGGCTGCCGTTGAATTGCTCCAGAATCGAGGTTTCTAGCAGGCGTAGGCGATGAGCATCGCTCACCGTTGCAAGGAATTCATCGGTCATGTAATCGACAACGAGTTGATCGTCGCCGTGAAAAGCCTGGATGAACTGCTCAGGGTCCGAGGACCGCCGAAGTGAGAGACCAGCAAGCACAAGGCCAGCGGCCCACCCCTCGGTCCGGTCACACAATTGTTCGACGACCGTGTCCTCGAGTACCTGGCCGGCTGGGCTGAGAAGCCCTGCGGCCTCTGCAGTATCAAAACGAAAGTCGTTGCCCCGTATCTCGATGATCTGGTTTCGGACTCTCAGCCGACCAAGTCGAAACGGTGGATCAACCCGAGTCGACAGCACGATCGTGGCCGATGAAGGGCACAGGTCGATCAGTCGTTCCATGCCCTGATGAACCGACGGGTTATCGATCAGGTGATAGTCGTCGATCACGATCAAGAACGGATCAGTCAGCTTCGCTAACTCGTTGACCAACGCAGGAACCACAACCTGATCGTCGCCGTTGGAGCCGACAACCACAGGCTCCAGCGCGCTCAGGATAGTCGGGTGAGCCTGACCTATTGCCTGGACTAGATAGACCCAGAATCGGGCCGGATCCGAGTCGTTTCCCTCGACTTGGAGCCACGCGAAAGGCTCCGCCCGATCGGCCAGCCACGACGCAAGAAGCGTTGACTTCCCCGAACCGGCTGGTGCACTCGCAAGAACCAACCGGACCTGATCAACCAGGCCCGCATCGAGCACATCTCCAAGACGTGATCGTTGAACAAGAGGGCCAGGCAACGTCGGTGGCTGCAGCTTCGTCGCTGCCAAACCAACGTCGAATTGTCGGGTCATACACAAGACCCTATGGCCGTGCGCAATACCGGACCCCTTAAAGCGACCGATCTCACCCAGGTGAGATGACGACTAGGACGAGGACGCCTCACTCTGAGGCCTTCAGTATGAAGCCATGCCCGAACCAACCACCTACGAAATCGTCGTGCGAGGCCACCCAAGCACCCGACTTCTCCGGCCCCTCGTCGACGACTTCACCATCGATAACTCAACCGATGATTCCGACGGCAACGTGACCCGCCTCGTCGGTGATATCTGCGACCCAGCCCACCTCCATGGCATCTTGGCCCATCTCACCTCGGTCAACCTCGAAATCATTTTGATCGCCCCTCACCAGAACGCAACCAAAAAGGAACTGGCATGACCATCACCACCGAAACCTCAGCTACGACCACTACGACTCCCGATGCCAGAGTGCCGGGTATGCGAGCCATCATCCATAACCGTTACGGCTCCGCCGACACCCTGGCGCTGGGGACGGCCGATCGCCCAAACCCTGAGTCAGACGAAGTGCTTATCGACGTTCATGCCGCGGCTATCGATCGGGGCACAGTCCATCTGATGACTGGTGAGCCATATCTGATCCGGCTCGCGGGCTACGGGCTGACCAAACCAAAGAATCGGATCCCCGGGCTCGACGTCGCCGGACGGGTGGTGGCCGTCGGTGTCGACGTCACCCGGTTCGTCGTCGGTGACGAGGTGTTTGGTATCGCCAACGGATCCCTGGCCGAGTGCACCACCGCCAAGGAAGACAAACTGGCCAAGAAGCCAGCCAACCTGACCTTTGAACAGGCAGCGGCGGCTGCAGTATCGGGTGTCACTGCGCTCCAAGCTCTCACCGATGTTGGCCACATCGAGCCGGGTCAACACGTGTTGATCGTCGGCGCCTCCGGCGGTGTTGGCAGCTTTGCCGTACAGCTAGCCAAGGCACTCGGCGCCGAGGTGAGCGCAGTTGCCAGCACCCCCAATCTTGGCCTGGTCCACTCACTCGGCGCCGACCACACCATCGACTACACCCAACAGGACTTCACGGCCACGGAGCATCGCTACGATCTGGTTCTCGACATCGGAGGTCGTAACAGCGTCTCCCGCCTGCGCAGCGCCCTCGCCCCAAAGGGAACGTTGGTCATCGTCGGCGGCGAAGACGGCAACCGCTTTACTGGCGGAGTTGGCCGCCAACTCCGAGCGATAATGCTCTCGCCCTTCGTGGGCCAACGCCTGACGACATTCATCAGCAAAGAGCACTACTCGTTGATTGAGCGGCTGGCCGAGTATCTCCACGCTGGCACCGTTGTCCCCGCCATCCAAGCTCGCTTCCCCCTCGCCAGCGCCGCCGAGGCGATCGACCAACTCGACACCGGCCGGGCCAGCGGCAAGTCCGTTATAACTATCCACAACCATGAGGACATTGGCCATGTCGCCTGAGCCCACAACTCACAACAGTCACGACCTAAACCGCCGCCGTGCTATCAGGGCTCTGCCCTGGCTGTGGGTCAGCCTTTCCGCGTTCTGGGCGATCGTCATTTTGGTCACCGGTCAATTGGCCTGGCCTCTAGCGCTCTGGACCGCCACCACACTCGGACCTCTCAGCATGGTCCAGACCCGGCTCAAGTCCGAATGACCGGCAACAGGAACAGATCGATGACACTTGGAACATGTACGGGGGACCTGACGCTCCCAGTTTGCTGAATGCAGACCGGCCGTAGCGCCTCAGGCGTGCAGAACGAATCCGCGGTAGCTGTCGGCGACGACGTCTTCGCAGATCAATCGGTACGCGCCGACACCGCCGACATAGGGCAAGAACACCCGTGGCTTACCAGGCACGTTTGCGCCCATGTACCACGAGTTGGCCTTGGGGTAGAGGGTGGTGTCTCCGACCTCGACGACGTGTTGCACCCAGTCCGCTTCGGCTCCCGGGTCTGCTTCGATCGTGGTGTGGTCGGTGTCTCGCAAATGCATGATGCACTCGGCCACGAAGTCGACATGCTGCTCGATCGACACCATCATGTTCGACAGTACCGAAGGGCTTCCAGGGCCGGTGATCAGAAACAGGTTCGGGAAGCCGGACACGCATAGGCCGAGATAGGTCCGAGGTCCATCAGCCCACGCTTGTTTCAGCTCAGCACCATCAACACCACGAATATCGACGGCAACAACGGCGCCGGTCATGGCGTCGAAGCCGGTGGCCATGACAATGGCATCGAACTCGAACGACTCGGCTGATGTCTCGATGCCTGCCTCGGTGACCCCGACGATCGGTGTCTCGAGCAAGTCGACCAGGGAGACATGGTCTTCGTTAAAGGTCTGGTAGTAGTTCGTGTCCAGGCACGGGCGCTTCGTTCCGATCGGATGATTTGTTGGACAGAGCTTGTCGGCGACCGCTTGATCGTTCACGATCGACCGGATCTTGCTGTGCACGAAGGCTGCAGCGAGATCACTCGCATCCTGATCGACGCGGATGTCGTTATAGGCAGTGACGACGCCACCCAGGCTGCCCGACTTCCAACCGTGCTCGAAGTGGGCCCGGCGGTCGTCTTCGGAATCTTCCATAGCCGACTTGGTTGGCAGTCCCCGCACAACACCACCAGCCGAGTAACGCTGTTGGTGGCGGTAGTCCGGGTAATTCGCCTTTACCTCGGCGACCTCGGCAGAGTCATTCGGCCCGTTGAATGCGGGCATGCTGAAGTTTGGAGTTCGTTGGAAAATCGTGAGCGAGGATGCTTGCGCAGCGATGATCGGGATCGACTGAATAGCCGAGGACCCGGTACCAACGACAGCGACGCGTAAGCCACTGAAGTCGACCTCGCGGTGAGGCCATCGACCGCTGAAGTAGACGTCGCCAGCGAAGTCATCGAGCCCGTCGAGTTCTGACGGTTTGGGAACCGACAGGCAGCCGGTAGCCATCACATAGTGACGACACGAAACGGTCTCGCCGTCGCTCGTCGAGATCAACCATCGGCGGGTCCCTTCATCCCAACGAGCAGTCTCGACCTTGGTATCGAATTGAATGTCACGCCGTAGATCATGACGATCAGCCACATGGTTTGCGTAGCGAAGAAGCTCTGGTTGGGTCGCGAACTTCTCGGACCATTCCCATTCCTGTTCGAGTTCGGGATCCCACGAGTACGAGTAGTCGATGCTGCGCACATCGCAACGTGCTCCGGGGTAGCGGTTCCAGTACCAGGTGCCGCCGACCCCTGACCCTGCCTCGAAGACGCGTGTCGAGAACCCCTCGTTACGCAACCGCTGCAACAGATACATGCCAGCGAAGCCAGCTCCGACGACAACAACCTCTACATCAACCTTGCTATCGCTCATACAGTTTTCTCCGGGTCCGGACTAGTGGGGCATTGCTCGCCGGGACCGTCGAAGTGGAACTTCGAAAACAGCGTTTCGGCGAGGTACGAGCTGAAAGGCGTAGTACCCCTACGCGTGGACAACAACGCCGCGAATGTTTTCGCCGTCGCGCATGGCTTGATAGCCCACATTGATGTCGCTGAGCGGATAGGTGTTGGTGATGAGTTCGTCGATCTTGAGCTTGCCAGCCTGATACATCGACAGCAGGTTCGGGATGTCGGCACGGGGGTTTAGAGAACCAAAGATCGATCCTTTGATCTCTTTTTGCCACATTGCTAGTTCTAGCAGATTGACCGACGACGTCTTCTGGCTGATCGGTGCAAGACCGGTCACAACGATGGTGCTTCCCTTGCCGGCCAGGGCAGTTGCCATTTCCATAAGTTCGCCATGCAAGACCCCCGGCGTCATGATCACCTTGTCGGCCAGACGGCCTTGCGTCATTTGTATGACTTCGGGCATGGCGTCTTCCATCGAACCGAATGTATGGGTGGCTCCGAACTCCATTGCCTTTTCTCGTTTGAACTCGATGGGGTCGACGGCGATGACGTGCTTGGCGCCCGCCATGGCCGCACCCTGCACGGCGTTCATGCCGATGCCGCCCGTGCCGACCACGACAACCGTGTCGCCAGGACGCACGTCGGCTCGGCGAGTCGCAGATCCCCAGCCAGTTGCCACGCCACAGGAAACGAGCGCCACGGCCTCGAGAGGCAGATCCTTGTCGACCTTGATGACCTGTGCCTCGGACACACATGTGTACTCGGAGAAGGTGCCGAGCTTGGCGATCATTAGCAGCTCGGTGTCACCCATTCGATGACGGCTGGTGCCATCGGTGATCATGCCAGGCAGGAAGGTTCCTCCACCGGCATCACACAGGTTCTGGCGGCCGGTCGCGCAGTAATGGCAGGTGCCACACGACGGCACGAATGATGCGGACACATGGTCGCCGACCTCGACGCTCGTCACGTACGGCCCGACTTCGGCGATGATGCCTGAACCCTCGTGACCGCCGATGATCGGGTACATGCCGCCGGTCATTCCCATGGCCTCGGCCTGGGCCTCGTCCGGGACAAAGTCGCCGGTCACCAGGTGTTCGTCACTGTGGCAAAGCCCGGCGTGGGTCCACTTGACCAGGACCTCACCGACCTTGGGCGAGTCGACTTCGATCTCTTCGATCTTCCAGTCTTGACCGGCACCGTGGATAACTGCTGCGTTGCACTTCATTTCGCCCCCGAAGAAGTTGTTTCGCCTCAGTCTGCATCTGGCCGACGCTTGCGGTCAAACGGGTCGCGTCGTCGGAAGGCGACGATGAGAGCCTCGGGCTGATCGAGTGCCAGCTATTCTGAGGCCACGGAGTCGACGCTCAGCCACCAGACGCGGCACTACTGTAAAGCCGTGATTCTCACTCGTATTGACCACGTGATCCTGGCCGTCGACGACCTGGCTGGATCGGCCAAACTCTTCGAGCAACTGGGGTTATCGCTGACGGAGCCAATGCGCCACAAGGACGCCGCCACCGAGAATCAGGTGTTCTTCGTCGGCAACGACACTTCCGAGTTCTACGTCGAGTTGCTCTCTGTCCACGATCGGGGTCGTGCCATCGAGACCGGCCGCGCTGACCTTCTCCAGTCCATCGATCGAGGTGGGTTGATGCGAGTGATGTTGGAGGTTGACGATGTCGATGAGGCAAGGGCCGAACTGCGGGCCACCGGTGTGGCGATGTTGCAGGATCGCACGGTCCACCGGGACGATGGCTCGCTGATCGGTGAAGTTCTGGTGCCCGAGACCGGGTTGCTTGGTCTCGATGTCGGTCTGATCAGCTACGCCGAATCGCCGGGTGATCGGCGCAGTCGGCATGCTGAAGCCGGACGATTCCGCCATCAGCTTCCGCTGCTACGGCTCGATCATCTCGCGGCATTTGTCAGCGACCTAGATGCCGCCAGCGCGGCGTGGCAGTCCATCTTGGGTGTCGAGCTCAGCGGACGGATCGTGGGCCGGGGGATGGTGATTCACCAGCTCCAGATCGGCGATGCTGTGTTGGAACTCATCTCGCCAGACGGGCCCAACAGCCCGGTGTCTCAGCGACCGTTGGGTCTCGCTTCGATGGCGGCCTTCGAGGTCGGGGATCTGTCCTCATGTCGATCATTGCTCCTGGATCAGGGATTCGACCCGAACCAGATCACCGAGGGGGTGCTGCCCAAAAGCGAGACAGTCGTTGTAGGTGCAGAGGAGCTCAGCGGGTTCACTCTCCAACTCATCTCGTTTCGATCTTGACCCGTAGCCCGCCAGCTGAACGGACGACGTTTCCCGCCTGAGTTCGGGCGGAATAGGGCTGCTCCGGCGCTGCAACTATGGTCGGCGACAGGGACTACAGAAGGTGCTGGCATGACAGAACAGGCTGCAGCGTCAGCGGGTGGTCCTCTCACCGGGATCCGTGTCATCGATCTTTCAGCGGTGGTCTCGGGGCCATTCGGGACCTCGATCCTGGCCGACCAAGGTGCTGACGTCATCGTTGTCGAACAGGCCCATGCGCCTGACCTCATGCGTCAGTCAGGCCCGCTGGTCGAGTCGGCACAAGGTATCAGTGCTTCCTGGGCCTCGATGAACCGCAACAAACGATCGATCACGCTGAACCTCAAGGATCCACGGGGCACCGAGATGCTGTTGGCTCTCATCAGCGACGTCGATGTGGTGGTTCAGAACTTCCGCCCCGGGGCGATCGAACGCCTTGGTCTTGGATGGGAGGTCCTGCATGCCCTCAATCCGGATCTCGTGATGTGCTCGATCAGCGGCTTCGGGAGCGATGGGCCCTACTCCCATCGTCCGGCGTTTGATGCGGTCGTTCAGTCGATTGCTGGTTATCCGGCCGTCCAAGTCGACGATCACGGTGAGCCGCAGCTGATGGCAACCATTGTTTGCGACAAGGTGACCTCGTTGAACGTCGCCCAATCGGTGTGTGCGGCTCTGGTTGCCCGGTCCATGGGCCATGGTGGACAGCACATCGAGATCGCAATGCTGGACGCGAGCATCCACTTCCTCTGGCCCGAGGCGATGTGGAACCAGACGTACATGGATCACGAGAGCGACACCCCCGACTTATCGACGATCTGCAAACTGTTTCCGACCGCCGACGGTTGGGCAATGATCTACCCGCTAGGCACCGACGCACAGTGGCAAGCTTTGTGCCAGGCACTTGATCGGCCAGACTTGGCCGCAGATACGCGGTTCGCCGATCTTTTCGGTCGCACTCTGCACGGGGACGAAATCAACGAGGAACTCAAGCGAGAAACGGTGAGTTTCACCACGGCCGCGTTAGTGAAGCTGATGGAGTCGGCCGATGTGCCGACAGCTCCGGTCAACACCCGAGAGGAAATGATTGCCGATCCCCAGGTACAACACAGGGGCATCGTGCAAGAGAGCGAGCATCCAACCGCCGGCAAAATGCGTTCTGTTCGGTCGCCAGCCCTGTTCTCAAAGACAACCTCGGTCCACACTCGCCACGCTCCATTGTTCGGCCAACACACCGACGAAGTCTTAACAGAGCTCTTGGCAGTATCGGCCGACGAGTTGGTGACCCTGCGCACCGAAGGAGTGATTGCCTGAGGAGTCGTTTCGTGCTGAAACAGCTGGCCGCCTAGCGTTACCGAGCATGGACAATGTGACAGGAAGACTGGCTGGCAAGGTGGCGCTGATCACCGGTGGCGCCAGGGGGCAGGGAGCGGCCGAGGCAAGGCTCTTTATCGAACAGGGGGCAACGGTCGTAGTGACCGACGTGCTGACCGAGGCCGGGGAACAGTTGGCCGGTGAGCTTGGATGTGCATTCCTGGAACATGATGTGTCATCGGAAGATCGCTGGGCCGAGGTGGTAGCCGACATTATCGAGCGCCATGGGCAGCTCGATGTGCTGGTCAACAACGCCGGTATTCTCGGCGGTGCCAAACTGGTCAACACCACCACCGAGGAGTGGAATCGCGTCATCGCGGTGAACCAGACTGGTGTCTTCTTCGGCATGCGGGCAGTCGCTCCGACAATGACGGAGGCCGGGACTGGCTCGATCATCAATATCTCGTCGGTGGCCGGCCTTGAGGGGCCGTTCGGGTCGACCGCGTACACCGCGACGAAGTTCGCGATCCGGGGCATGACCAAGGTGGCGGCCAAGGAACTCGGCCCGGCTGGTGTTCGGGTCAACTCGGTGCATCCCGGATTAATCGATACCGAGATGACAACCGAATTTCCTATGGAGCGCATGCTGCGAGCGGTACCGATGGGTCGCGCTGCGGATGCGGTGGAAGTGGCCAACCTGGTTCTGTTCCTGGCCAGTGACGAAGCCAGCTACTGCACTGGCCAGGAGTTCGTAGTCGATGGCGGCATGCACGGGTAACGAGGCAAGACTCCTCGACGGGCAGGTTGGTGTGATTGCGAATCCTGGTCTAGGACGAGGCGCTCACCAACGACATCGAGGGTTGCGATCGCCGCGTCAAAGAAGCGTTCGCCCAGAGGATCACCGGCCACCCTTTGGTAGTGGTGAGTGCGATTGACGAGGTCGACTTCAGTCAATGGGCGGAGCCTGACTGGGATCACTCGCTAGTGCTCGCTCCCGAAGGGGTCTGCCCAGACTTTGGCACACCATTCGGGCGTGGTTCGCTGGCTAGTCGACCATCGAGGTCGTCGAAGAATTTGGCCGGTGCTTGGACAGTACAGCGAGCGCCGGTAGCGCTGTTTCAGGAGCCTCGGTTTCGACAATTCGTGCGATGACGTGGGCTCGAATTCGCTCGAGAAACTCTGCTGGAACCTCGTCGAGATCTCGCACGATGGAAGCATTGAACAAGGTCATTGGAACGCAGGCATGACCAAGTCGCCGAAGCGAGTCGCTTCCTCGTCGTGGGGATACCCCGACAGACAGAAGCTGGAGATGCCCAAATCGATGTAGGTCTGAATGGTTTCAGCGACTTGTTCGGCAGAACCGACGATGGTTACACCGGCCCCATGCCGAATCGTCGTGATGCCAGCCCACAGGGTGTCGCTGAGCCAATGATCATTCTCGGCTGCTGCTGCAGCAACCTCTCGCATGCGGGCGTCTGCGTGGGATTGGTTTCCGAGCGTGTTCTGGCGATGAGAGCGCATCTGATCGGTGGCATCGGCCATCAATAGTTTGACGGCTGCCTGTGCCTCTTCGGCTGTTTCGCGGACAAGCACATGGCTGCGCAGCCCGTACCGGAGCAGATCCGCACGACCATGACCTTCGGCCGCGGCGCGCACCGTTGCCATGTCGGTGGCGATCTGGTCGAACGTGTTACTCCAGAACAGATACACGTCGGCGTGACGTGACCCAACGTCGACGGCGGCGGGGGAGATGCCACCGATGTAGAAGGGTGGATGCGGATCTTGGAAGGGCTTCGGGCGTACATCGGCGTTCTCGACCTTCAGGTGTTTGCCCTCGTAGTCGAACGGCCGGTGCTCGCTCCAGCACTGCTTCATCAGCGTGACGGTTTCGTCCATGAATGCGTAGCGTTCATCGTGATCGAGATAGACACCGTCGGCGCGGCTCTCACGCTCGCCGCCGCCTGCAATCAGGTTGATGCGGATGCGGCCACCCGACATCTGATCGAACGTAGAGATCATCTTTGCCATGAGCGTCGGAGCGATAACACCCGGACGGGCGGCCACGAGCATGTCGATCGACGTGGTCTGCGGCACGAGCATTGCCGTCGAGATCCATGCATCCCAACAAGGCGCTGCAACGGGCACAAGCAAGTACTCAAACCCCGCCGCTTCGGCTGCTTGGGCGACCTTCACGAACAGCTCGTTCGAGGGCGGCACCATCGTGGTTTGATCGGTCAGGGTCGCCCCGTCGCCGTACGTTGGCACAAACCAACCGAACTCCACTGCGTTGTCCGTCATAGGAACCTCCACCCGCCAACGTAGTTTGAGCGCTCGTCCTTTTAGGAAGAGCGGTGCCCTTCAAGCTCAGGCCGGCTCGCGATCTACCTAACCTAGCCGGGGTGTGATGCCACGTTGCCGCCGCGTGCCCAGCCTGGGTGTGAGGCCATGTTGCTGCCGCCTTTGGCGTGACGACGATGCCAGACGTTCCCGTCGAGACAACGATTGCTAGCAAGGCCGGCGGCCGCGACGTCTTACTTCTTATCGATAACTATGAGCATCTTGTGGCCGTGGTGGCCACCCTTGTTGGTGAACTGCGCAAACTCGCGCCTGGTTTGAGCATCTTGCTGACCAGCCAGTCGCCTCTCGGTATTGTCGGCGAAACCGTCTATCGAGTGCCGACGCTCACGGTCCCCGACGGCGATTCCGATATTGACGAGGCTCTTGCATCCGACGCCGTCCGCCTCTTTAATGAAAGAGCAGTTTTAGCGAAGCCAGCCTTTTTGATTGATCGCGAAAACGTTGGCGCTGTCGTGGCTCTGTGTCGCCACCTCGACGGCATCCCTCTGGCGCTTGAGCTCGCCGCAGCGCGAGTGAAGATTCTTGCTCCCGAGCAGATTGTGCAGCGTCTCGAACAACGGTCCCGCTTACTTTCTGGCGCATCACGATCTGTTGACCGCCACCAATCCCTTCAGGCGACCATCGATTGGAGCCACAATCTTCTCCCGACTCCGAGAAGAAACTCTTTCGGCGATGTTCCGTGTTTGCCGGAAGTTTCTCGCTCGAGGCGGTCGAGGCCACCGCAGCTGACGATGAAGTTGACCAGTTCGAGATCCTGGATCTGCTCTCGGCCCTCGTCGACAAGTCGCTGGTAACCGTTGACGACGCGAGCGGACAACCTCGGTTTCGAATGCTCGAAAGTATGCGCGAATATGCACGAGGTCAGCTCGACGCAAGCCCCGACCGTGCCACCACGGCCCAGCGGCATCTCGCCTTCTTCGCGGACTTCAGTGAGACGCTCTTAATCCAGGTGCGAAGCGGCGAACTGGCCGAGGCGCTCGAAGGCATGCGCTCAGAACGCGACAATCAGGGAACCGAGCAACCGAAACGGGCAACCGGACGACACATGGGGTCAGAAGCCTTGCGCTTCTCGGCACGGTGCGTGTAGCAGCACTTACCTTCGCTCCCAGGTTCTCTGCGTCAGCCCAGGACAATCCTGTGCCGGCAGATCACTCCGACCAAGCAGTTGCCGGTCCCATTGGTATGAACCCCTCGAAGGTCACAGCTGCGGGGCGAGCTTGACGACCTATATACCCAGGCCGATGCCGGGAAGATAAGTGACAACGATGCACGTATCGACCTGATCAGAACCCAACTGACTGAACGACCTTCGACCAGTCATGAGATGACTGACTGTTGAACGGCAGTCTCCCTTTCACCCCGGTTGTAGTCGCTGGGGTGAAAGGGTCCAGTCGTGTCCCAAGCGCTTCCGAGGTTCTGTCACCGACCTCCGATTTGTGTCGTGATCGGCCGACTCCTAAACGACCGTGTCCTCCGCCGCCTCGGACAGTGTGGCCCGCAGCTTGTATTTCAGGATCTTGGCGCCAACTGTTTCGGGGAAGCTGTCCATGGCGATGATTCGCTTGGGTGTTTCGAATCCGGCCAGTCGTTCGCGGGAGAACGCGATCACAGCGGCTTCGTCCAACTCGTGGTCTGGCGAAAGAATCACGCAGGCCGTCACCATTTCGCCCCAGGTGTCGTCGGGAATGCCGATGACTGCAGCACGCGCAATAGACGGATGCTGCTGTAGCACGGCTTCGACTCGGATGGATGACACGTTCTCGCCGCCGGACTTGACCATGTCCTTGTAGCGGTCGACCATGATGCGCTGCTCCTGGTCGTTATAGGCGAAGGTGTCGCCCGAGTGGAACCAGTCGTCCTTGAGTGCGTCTTTCGTTGCTTCGGGGTCTCCGTAGTAACCCGAGAACATGGCGGGGGACCGATACACGGCTTCTCCGTGGACCCCGGGTTGGCCGCGCAAGTCATTGCCGTCGGCATCTATGACGGTGGACCCCAGTAGCGGCGCTGGCACGCCTACGTAGTTCTGGGCGGGAGCGGTTGCCTCGAATAATTCGCGGTGCCGGTTCAGGAAGAACTGATGTGGGGCCAAGCATTCGGTCTGCCCGATGAGTTCCCAGCACACGAGGTCGGGGCGTGTCAACGCTTCGAACGCCTCGAATGATTTCGGGTCCAGCGGTGCCCAGGCGTAGAACATAGAAGTAATTGCCGACAGGTCATAGGCGCCGGGGTTCTCGTGGCACTCACGGATGAGGCCTTCGATGAATTGTGGTGACCCACCAAAGAGGCAGGTGACATTCTCGTCGGTGCAGGCTTGCGCCATCTCTTTGCCGTCGGGTTTGCTGCCCATGATGATGGTGCCGCCTGCCATCAGCGGCCCGAACACCATCAGATGGTCACCGATGTGGAAGGTCATCGGGGTAAAGGTTGCGTGTATTAAGTCTCGTTCGTGTTCCAAGCCGCGGGTCATCGACATGATCTGGCTCATTGCACACATATAGGTATAGGTGTGCGAGATCATGACCGCCTTGGGCTTGGCGGTAGTGCCCGAGGTGAACAGCACTTCCCAGATGTCATCGCCATGGATGGTGACGTCGGGTTCCTCGGCGCTCCGGTCAGCGATGAAGGCGTCGAACGAGGGTGTCCTAGCATCATCAGGCCCTCCGATCATCATGATCGGCGTGAGCCCGCTGGCGGCCAGGTCATCGCCGTGCTGTTCCCATTGGGCGGCGTCGGCGATCACGAACTCGGCACCGACACGTGCCAGGCAGTCGTTGATTACGTCACGTGCCATCATGATGTTGACCGGTGCTGCGACCATGCCTGCTTTGGCAATTGCGATCTTCGAGAGCCATGCCTCGACTGAATTTTCAACCAGCATCGCGACGCGTGCTGCCTGAGGAATTCCTTTGGCGAGCAGTCCGTTGGCGACGCGGTTGATGAGATCGTTGGCCTGTGCGTATGTGACTCGGGCATGTGCCGGGTTCACGGTCGCTTCCGGCGTAGCGACCAGACACTCTTTGTCGGGCGTGCTCCAGGTAATGCGCTCGATGACATCGCCTACCGAAACCCGGTTCCAGCGTTGATCGTTGCGGCGGTTACGAAAGTTCTCCACGTCTATGTCCACGAACAAAATCCCCCAATGTGAGCGTGTCGACTTAGTGAACCGACCATAAATCGCCAGTCGGCACTTGTTCAAATGTCTGGGTAGCCAACGAGTGAGCAGCTCGCCGCTGGCAGCACGTCGCGGAACCACATCTGCGAGGACCGCCTGGCTTCGAATAGCTTTGTTCTTATGGAATCAGTAGCGACAAACCGGCTTCTCGAACTGCTTCGACGCAACGCCGAAGTTTCAGAAGAGATGAGAATGCTCGCACCTGAGTCTGTCGAGGCCATGCGAACCGCTGGATTGTGGCGGCTTCTCACCCCGACGACCTGGGGCGGATCCGAAGCTGGGCTGCGGGCGCAGGTCGACTCGTTGTTCGACGTCGCCGCTGCCGACTCCGCGGCCGGGTGGGTACAGATGGTATCGAATGCACACGCGTGGATCGTCGGAAACTTCCCCGAGGAGTGCCAACGCGACGTGTTTGGCGACGGCGCTGACATTGTCATCCCTGGAACTCTGGCGGCCCAGGGCCGGGCGACCCGGCGCTCCCAGGGATGGGATCTGACGGGTCAGTGGCAGTTCGCCAGCGGGGTCGACCACGGCGATTGGCTGTTGATCGGGGCCATCGCTGACGAGCTGCCCGAGAGCGACTCTCCCGGCCTACATCTCGTCGTCGCGAAATCTGATATCGAAGTCGACGACACATGGCACACATTGGGCTTGCGAGGCACCGGGTCAAAGGACGTCGTCGCGGATGCGGTCTTTGTCCCGGCGCATCGGGCGATGCCGAGCAGCACACTCTTTAACGGTCTTAGCGAGCATGGCGAGTCCCATAACACCCACTTCAATCGTGTCTCGGTGCTTGTATGTCTGTCGGTGCAGTTGGCCGCTGCCGTCATCGGTATCGCCGACGGTGCAGTCTCAATTTACGTCGACCACACTTTGGGTCGGCGAGAGGTGTACACCCGTTCGTCGAAAGTGAAGAGCGTTGGGTCACAGGTGCGTATCGCCGAGGCATCTGCCGAGCTCAAGACAGCGCGGCTGCTGATTCAAGCGGTCGCCGACCGATGCGACGAGGTGGCCGTATCCGGCGAACGGCTCGACATCGAGACCCGCGCCGAGCTGAAGTGGAACGCTACGTATGCCGTAGAACTCAGCCGCCGTGCGATCGAACGAATATTTGCAACGTCAGGCGCACACGCGGTTTACAACGACAGCCAAATCCAAGCTCGTTATCGCGACGTGAATACTGCCTGTCACCACGCCATTGCTGACTTCGATAGCACGGCCGAAATGCGAGGCCGCATGCTGCTTGGCCTCGATCCGGGTTCGACGCTGCTCTAGTAGACAAGGCTTTAGTTGGCCCTGCTGCGCGGGCTATCGGCGATTTCGGACCAAAAAGCCGGGTCGCGCTTCGGTCGATTCACTGCCGAGGCAGGTGACCTCGCCCGCTGTCACAGATCACTATGGGCGCACTTGTGGCCGCGGGCTCCTGGGTTTCGATCCAGAGTCGACGCTGTCCAGCTGGCCGATGCTCCTAGCGACGACCTCGGACCAAAACGCCGGGTCGCGCTCCGGTTGGTTCGCCGTCGAGCCAGGTGACCTCGCCGGACACGATCGTGTAGCGGTAGCCGTCGGCTTTCTGCAGTAGCCGAGGTGCGTCTGCCGGCAAGTCGTGCACCATCTCGGGTGGCGACAGACGCAGCCCGTCGTAGTCGATGATGTTCACATCACCGCGCTTGCCTACTTCGAGCGTGCCCCGATCGCCGAGCCCGTAGAGCTCGGCGGTGTCGTGGGTCTGCAGCTTGACCGCTTCTTCGATGCTGAGTTTCGGCCCGTTGGTGCGGTCTCGAGTCCAGTGCGTGAGCAGGAAGGTCGGCGTCGACGCATCACAGATCAGACGGCAGTGAGCACCACCATCGCTCAGGCTCAGAAACGCGCCGTGGTGCTGCAGGCGTTCGTACGTCGGGTTCAGTGAATGCTCGGCAAAGTCGGTGAGGGGGAAGAAGATCAGACCCTTGCCGTCGTTCTCGAGCATTACGTCGTAGGCGTACTCGTATGGATCTCGGTCGGCTGCGGTGGCCTGTGCCTGAACACAATCATCTGGCGATGGCTCGTAGTTCGGCTCGGCGCCTAGCGGGTACATCTTGTGAAAGCCATGCACTACGTCGTGATTGAACCGACCGGTGAAGGTGGTCTGCTCGGCCAAGATTGCGGCCTTGATCTCGGGCTTGCGCAGTTCGATGACTCGCTTGGCCAAAGGAAGGTCGGCCAAACCTAGATACGTCGGGTGCATCTTGAAAGGGTGAAGCGAGGTCTCGAATCCAAAGAGCAAACCGGCGGGTCGCCCCGCGACCTGGGCGACGACCTTGCCGTCGCCAGCAATCGGCGCGGACGAGAGGTCTAATAACTCGCGCCACTGGTCGGGCTCTCGATCAGACTGTGTGAGCGCGTAGGTAACTGTCAGGCCATGATCGGTGGCCAGTTCGCGCATCCAATCAATGTCGCCTGCGAAGTCTCCCTCGAGTCCACCAAGGCCGATATCGCTCGCGACTTCGACCACGCCGCCGCCGCCGTCAGCGACCGCCTTCCCTAGCGCGACCACCTCTGCGGCGCCGGCAAAGGTGCCAGGGACCGGTTCGCCGTCGAGTGCTCGGTGAAGCTTCGTCCTGGAAGAACTAAAGCCGAGCGCTCCAGCCCTGATCCCTTCCTGGACGATCTCGGCCATCTTTGCCACGTCGTCAGCGGTGGCTTCTTCGTTCCTTGCACCGCGATCACCCATCACGTAGGCCCGAACCGAACCGTGGGGAACATGGGTCGCTATGTCCATGACTCGCGGCATCTGATCGAGTGCGTCGAGGTACTCGGGGAAGGTCTCCCACTGCCAGTCGATGCCATCGGCCAATGCCGCGCCAGGGATGTCCTCGACACCCTCCATCAGCTGGATAAGCCAGTCATGTTTGTCGGGTCGAGCGGGTGCAAAGCCCACGCCACAGTTGCCAAACACTGTCGTGGTGACGCCATGCCAGGACGACGGCGAGAGCTCGGGATCCCAGGTTGCTTGGCCGTCGTAATGGGTGTGAACATCAACCCAGCCGGGAGCAACGAGCAGGCCAGACGCGTCGATTTCTTTGGACCCTGGTCCCACGTCGGTGCCTATAGCGGTGACGATGCCTACGCCATTCTCGTCCTTGTCGATGGCGACGTCGGCGACACGGGCGGGTGCCCCGGTGCCATCGACGACGTTGCCATTACGAATCACCAGATCATGCATGAGGGTCCCCTTGGGCGTGTGTTACGTCTTTTTCCACCTTAGGTTCGCGCTGGCTAGTCGCGCCAAAGGAAGCCATGTCCGGTGGTCTTGTACGAGCGCATGAAGGAGCGTTCCATCTGAATGCTCGCGTTAAGTTTGGCCATCAATGCCACGTGCCGCGGATCGTTCGCATGCTTGTCGACTGCAGCCAAGTCTGTGCATGCCATCACGAAGACGACATCGCCGGTGTGCAGGTCGATCTCGCGGTCAGCATCGGCCATAGCGAGCCCAGCGCTGTAGACGAGTGTGTCGGGTTCGGCGTCCCAGCAGTATGCGGCGTGCTCGCTGGAAGCTTCTAGATAGGTGGCCAGGTCCGAGTCAGATCCAAACCGGAAACCAAGCGCAATCAATGCCACACCGGGACTCGTCGGTTCGACCGAGCCTGGCCGTGACCACCAGCCGTAGTCGCTAATGTCAGAGAACTTGGTGGTCATGACTCGCCGCTTGGTCATCTGACGCGAGCCCATTGCTTCCATCAACTCGCCATGGGCGGGACGGTCAATATGGGCGTCGAGGCTCGATTTGCCGTTCGCGTAACGCTCGAACACAAGGATGTTTGACTCGTCGGCCAGGTTGGCGGCAGCGACGTAAGCATCGGTTTCGGGCTCACCAACGCGGGCGTCTTCGCCACGGTCGTTCCATACGTCGAGCCATTCGTCAACACTGTTGTTCTCGGTGCGGACTTGGTACTCGATCAGCACGCTGAAGGGGCTGGTGGTCTCGCTATCGCTCATTCCGCGAACCTAACCGCAGTGCCGGGCCAGCGCTCAGATTCCGCGAGCCCAGATTCCTAACGCCGACTCCGTGTGGTTGGTTGGACGAGCGCTCGATGCTGGAAGCACTTGGCGGTGACCCTGCTGCCAGCAGTGTCAACGGGCGGCCAAAAGTGCCATCGACTCTTTCGATGAAGTCGCTGAGTCGCGGGTGTTCTACGTCCTTGACGGTTCCGATCTGGGTAGCAGGCGCCAGTGCGCGACAAGGCCACACTCGGTCGAGTGTGTTGCAACGTATTTGATGGTGCGGAACCACAAGACTCCAATCCAGGGAGTCTCCGCCGATTGGGTTGCCGCTTCGGTTGCCTGCTGCGCCAGAGGCATGCCAGGGCCGCTGCCTGCGTCTGATGACAGCAAGGTCCTGCATTCGCTACCTGCCAGCGCTTGCCCTAGCGCCGCTGTCCTGGGTGCGCTGTTCTAGGTGCGTTGGGGTGCTTGTCCGTGGCTTGGTTTGGGTGGTCTCGGTGGTGCTATTTCGTGGGGCAGAGCTGGGCGTAGTTTCCAGCGTCCGTCTGTGGAGTCCCTGAAGATCGTCTTGTGGTCGTCGTGGATCTGGTGGTGGCAGCTGTCGCAGACCAGAACCAGTTTGGTGATGTCGGTTTCGCCTTTGGCGGGTGCGTTCCAGGGCATGGTGTGGTGGGCTTTGCAGCGGGTGTAATCAGCTCCGCAGAGCACGCAGCGTTTGTCTCTGATGACGAGTGCGAGTTGTTGGTCCATGTTCGCCAGGCGGATCTGGCGGCTCATCCATAGGGGCTGGCCTTGCTGGCCAAACAGCATGCCGACGATGTTGGCGTCGAGCATGTATTCCGCGAGCACACTGTCGGCGATGGGTCCGCAGCCAATCAGTTCGGCGGCTGCGTCGGGGTCAAGGCCCACGAATTTTTCGAGTGTCACGCCAACAACGATGGTCGGTTTCGTGGAGGTGACTTTGGGTGTGTACCGCTTGGATTGTTTGGGTGCCTTTTTCGAAGCGGTCGCTGTCTGCGCTTGATCAGAGTCGCCGCTGCCCGGATCGCAGTCGAAGGGCAAAGCTGACTCAGCGGCGTCTGACTTGGTTGCTTCGGCGCCTGTGCCGTTGGTGAAGATGTCGATGAATGCGTCAAAGAGCCGCTGTTCGTGGGTGCGAGCATGCTGACCAAATGGCACGTCGCGTCCACCGTCTTGGCGGAAGAACTCGTCGGCTCGTTTGTTGGCAGCAGACCACAGCTTGTTTATTGAGGCCGTGTCGCCATCGAGGATGATGGCTTCGGTACGGAGGTCGGTGCCGAACTTGGTTGCTTTACGTAACAGCCGTTGGCGATCGTGTTCGGTCTGTATTCCATCAGCGTCGGCCCGGTCGGTAACAAAATCGGCCGCCACCCCACGCGACTGATCAACACCGGCCTTG
>Ga0307985_10000522_pt1 | contig 22502 bp, 18 predicted proteins | sample EllFjometageno80_FD_203155 | JGI IMG/M metagenome (GOLD analysis project Ga0307985, IMG submission 203155) | Marine microbial communities from Ellis Fjord, Antarctic Ocean - #80 | ecosystem: Environmental > Aquatic > Marine > Unclassified | place: Southern Ocean | collected 2014-10-09 | reverse complement strand
TTGCGGCGATGCTAGCCAACCAAATGGGCATTATCTCTGAATGGTTCGACTATGCGGGTCAGGAACTACTAAATGCGCTCTTCCAAACTATCATCTGCCTGACAATCGCCTTAGCAGTGTGGCTCACAGCAACTATGGACCCGCTAAACCCCCAGCCAGGCAAAGTATCTGCCTTTAGCCATTGCGCAATAATTATCATTTTTTGCGCCGTAGTGCGAGAAGGTCAGGAAATTATTCTCTACCTAAGTGGCTTTATATATACCGAGCACTTTCAAAAAGTGCTCACTGGTGGCGCCTTAGGATTTAGCATTGGTGCCAGCATAGGCATACTCTTATTTTATAGCCTGGTCGACCATGCTGGTCGCGAAAGGCGCACTGCATGCCTAATTTTACTAGCCCTGTTCGCTGGCAATATGCTCTCCCAGTCCACCCTTTTACTGATGCAAATTGACTGGCTGACCCAAAGTCCTCCTATTTGGAACACGTCAACACTTGTTGCAGAGACCTCAATATTCGGTCAGCTCCTATATGCACTCGTAGGTTATGAGGCTACTCCTTCGCCAATTCAAGTGGCCGCGTATATATTGGGCGTGGCACTGGTCACCGGTGCAAATTTTATGCCTAGATATTACTCAGATAAGAAGAAACAACAGGTGCAACCAGTAGGAGGAGATAATGCGTAGCGCACTGCTTATACTATCATTAATATTCGCATTATTAAGCTCCCCGTTACTCGCTGACGGAATAGTGATCGACAAGATCTACCACCCCTACGTTCAGCCCCTTGAGCAAGAGCTAGAGATACGAGTACTTCAACAGAATAATCAATCTGGCATTGCTGATAATACTCGACTGTATCGTTTAGCCTACGGCCGATCGCTTAGTGATCGCTTGTTTATAGAGGCTTATTTGGTTGGCCAAGGATCAAGCAGCGAAAGTTTGGACCTGAAATCGATAGAAATGGAAATAAAATGGCAACTCACCGAACAGGGAGAATATTGGGCAGACTGGGGAGTTCTGGTAGAGCTATCCAAAGACACAGGCGACAATATCTATGAAGCCAGTATTGGTCTGATTGCCGAAAAAGAATTTGGCCAGTGGAGCGCTACAACAAATTTCATTATTGAGCAGGAATGGGGCAACGATATTGACGACGAATTAGAATCTACCTTTAGCCTACAAACAAGATACCGGTATAGCCAAGCGCTCGAACCTGGAATTGAGTTTTATACGGGTCAAGACAGCATTGGTATCGGCCCAGTACTGATAGGCCAAGCTAAATTAGCGGGACCAAAAAAACTCAAATGGGAAGCCGGTGTTATTTTTGGATTGGACTCAAAAAGCCCAGACACTAGTGTTCGTCTGTTGTTTGAATATGAGTTTTAGATGACGTAAAAAGAAATGCAGAGCAACTGGTATCGGCATTTTTAGTTAATGTACTAGAACAGAATCTGCTGCCACTCTACCCCGCCTCTTAGGGACAGCCGTAGTTTATTCTAAAATCAGGCTAGCCAGCACTTCATCCAAACTATCTACTAGGCGATCAATATCTTGGCAACCAATTATTAAGGGTGGTTTTATTTTAATAATATTATTGTCATAACCGTTGGTATTTAAAAGAATACCCATGCCCTTCAATTGCTCCACGACCTGTTTGGCCAGCCTTGGGGCCGGTGTCAAAAGCGCGGCATCAGTAACAAGTTCCACCCCCACGTATAGGCCCAAACCACGAACATCCGCTATACAGTCATATTTATCTTGTAGCTCGCGCAAGCGCAAAAATAGCTTTTCACTTAGAGCGGAAACATTGGCAAGTATATTCTCACTATCTAAAATATCTAGCACCGCCAGACCAGCTACACAGGAAACTGGGTTGCCTCCAAACGTATTAAAATAGGAAACACCATTATTAAAAGCCGCTGCGATTTCTGGTGTGGTAACAACCGCAGCCATGGGGTGACCGTTAGCAATTGGCTTACCCATGGTGACAATATCTGGAATGACGTTCTGGCTTTCAAAACACCAGATGTGCGTACCTATACGGCCGAATCCCATCTGCACCTCATCGGCAACACATACGCCCCCACTATTACGGATGTGCTTGTATACCTGCTCTAGATAACCACCTGGAAGAACAATCTGACCGCCGGTTCCAACTAAGGATTCAGCGATAAAAGCGCTAACACCACGCTTTTCATTCGTAATATTTTCAAGGACATTAACAACATCAGCCGCATACTTCTTACCGGCATCAGCGCCCTTGTATGGCCCTCTAAAGGCATCTGGCACCATAATTTTATGCACATGCGCAGGCAGGCCCGGTTTGCCTGGCCGGTCAATTCGGTGAGGACTTATTTCAGTGCAGCGATCAGAATTCCCGTGGTAAGCCTTGTCCACAACAATAACATCTCGCTGACCGGTATAGGCATGGGCCAGACGCAACGCCAAATCATTTGCCTCACTGCCAGAGTTAACAAAGAAGCAAACACTCAGCGGATCTGGCATGGTCGCAGTTAAACGATCCGCATACTCTGCCATAACATCATAGATATACCGGGAATTGGTATTGAGCTTAGTGACTTGATGCTGGATAGCCCGAGCAATAGTTGGATGGCAATGACCCCACTGACAGACATTATTAACACAATCCAGGTAGGTATGACCCATTGCATCGTGCAAGTATTGTAAAGCACCACGCTCAAGGTAGAGCGGCCGCTCATAATGAGTATAGAGAGATGTAGGAAAGTGCTCTTCCCTCTTTGTAATTTTATTATTGAGGTCAGTTTCCGTTGGCAAAATAGAAGGCATAGTACATGCTCTCCTCAGTGTATCTTCCGCTCTAGCTGGATTAACACTTATCCAGTACTTTAGTGCTGCCGAGACACTTTTGGATTTCAACTGAGCATGAACATTATCTGGCTGAGTAACTCTAAAATGAGCAGCCATTGCGGTGTAAACTGCGAGACGTGCGCCAATCAAAAAGTACATCAGAGAAATTTCTTGCCCAGTCAGTGGGTACTCGCTGTGATAGCCCTTAACCAAAGCCGCCACCATATCTAAGCCGTCAGTTCGATCTAAAATAGCATCATAGGCTGCCACAGAAAGATTGAATATAGTTGCGGTGTGGACTGTATCGCCAAAATCAATAATACCGGTCACCCGGTCATTTGAATTGACTAACACGCTATATCGATGGGCATCTTGATGCACCACTGATTTGCGTAGATCGCCAAGAATAGGCTGTACCTCAGACTCAAATAACATGAAATAGTAGTCAGCAATACGTCTAATTTCCGGATTCCCAATCAAAGGTAGATGCTTTTTTGCCAGCAAGGCATTCTTTAGATCCCAGGCTGTATCCGGACGATAGGCAGCAATATGATTAAAAGACTGGAGTTCAAGATCCATTTTCCCAAGGGTAATGCCGAGTTCGGTATAAATTGACCTGCAAGGAGTGGCTCGGTCAGCCAGCAGCTCACCATCTATATAATGGAGTAGACGCATCCAATAATTACGACCGCTACTGTCCTGTATCTCACCGATTTCGCTACCATCTATAGTTGCCTGAACTAGTGGAAAATCTACACTGACAATTCGACTAGCAACCCTGGCTATTGCCTGGTTTTGCATATCTAGTACTTCACGACGTTCAGTAATATCATGAATTTTAAAAATAAATTTTTCATTTAATTGATCTACTATCAAAAAATTTTGATCAAAATAACTCCCTAAATTTTGTACAGATACAACCTGCTTTCCATAGACCGATTGTATGCAGGCGCTTATGGTATCCGATGAAAATACCGGCTGAAGATTTTCAGCTGAGAGCATAGAGTTTCCTTAAGTAAATTAAACGATTTGACCTATCCAGATCTAAACAGGATTTAGGTGATGGTCCTTTGCTGAACGTAAAGACAATACCGCCAGTCCCACTCCAAGGATAACCAGAATCCCAGCAGAAGATACTAATAGCCCATAATTTCCATCTGCCGAGAGCGCCCCAGCAAGTCCTGGAGCCACCATCATACCAACGCCAACAGCAGGAACAGTCAAAATGGTATAACGACCATCCATGTCTAACGCTGCTACAATTGAAAAGCAATAAGGTATCCCCAAGCCCACAGAAAACATCACCAGGGTGGCACCAATAAGATAAGAGGAAAACACATGGCTATTCATAATTACTGGACATGCCAACAAGAACAGTACCGAGGAAATCATAAAGGGCTGTAGTGTGCCGAAACGGTCGCCAATAAAGGCCGCAACAATCGACCCACTCATTGCCGCGACTAAGCTCACCGCTAAGACATTGCCAACTTCCTCACTAGAGTGCCCTGCAGCACTGCCGATTCGCTCGACGAATGACCACATAATTGTCTGGCCACAAAACCACAGTAGCGTAGCACCCAACATCAGGTAAATCGCCTTTTTAGCGGTCTCATTTCGGCTAGATTCTTCGTTATGGCTAATTGTTGTGGTACCGACATTCTTATTTCCCTGTGAGGGCAGGAAAAAGAGTGACGGAGACAAAAGAAGCACAACGACACCCAGCGCCAGAGTCAGGCCGTTAAAGCCATGATCAGTAATGACTAGCGCGGGAAGCACTAAGAAAAGAATTGCCCCCAGCGCACCTTCCGCCGCAATCTTTAGACCATACCAACGGGCTGCTTGACTGGTATCACCAATCACAGTGGTACATAAACCATAGATACCACTAAAGGCGCCACCGGCAACAAAGACTGCCAAAAGCAGTCCCCAGTAGGAAGACAGCCACACAGTCACCATTAAACTTAACACAGCCAAGGGCGAGCATATCGCGGCGATTATTTTCCAGTTAAAGCGTCTTATCCAAAAAAATGCTGACAAAGTGATAACGTTCCAGCCGAGGAAAAAAATAAAGCCTACAAAACCTATGCCGACATTATCTATCCCTCTGTATTCCTGGAGCATACCCAGATAAAGCGGTAACACATTGTAAAACAAGGCGCCAATTGCAGAGCCTAAAATCGCCGCAATAATGACTGAGGGTTTATCTAAAGGGTTATTACTCATAATTTCTGACACCAGTGTTTAAAACCCCACTATTTACATAGCGGGGTTTTAAATGACACTTAGAAGTTATACCGAGCTTCAGCACGCATCAATCTACCCATTCCGGGAACTTGCATTGGAAATAAGAAGTTAATCATTGAAGAGATATATTCTTCTCCAAGTAAGTTGTCAGCAATAACTGAAGCGCCCCATTTACCATCGGCACTGTCCCAATCAATTCGCCCACTAAGCAATCGATAATCTGCAGCCTTCAGCAACGCGTCATTATTCGCGGTATAGAACATCTCGTCAGTATAAGAGTATTCAATACGCATCTTCGCATTATCACTCAGGTGTAATGTTCCAGCAATTGAGTAAGTTTGCTCCGGAGCTCGCGATGGTGTTAATCCATTGAGATCGACGTCGACCTCAGCAAATGATGCAGTACCCGATGTGAATTCTGCGTCGAGATAAGCATAGGCAATTCTCAAGTCGAGTATATCCCCAATCAGGAACGTTGCATCCACTTCAAGACCGCTAGTCTCAAGACTGGCTGCATTTTGAATAAGAATCGACGCACCTTGATTCGTCTCTAGCTGGAAATCACTGTAATCATAAAAAAACCATGCGGCATTAATGCGCGCCGTATCACTTAGGTCCGATTTGATACCAACTTCATAAGCGTTATTTTCTTCAGGACCAAAACCCAGAGTCTGGTTTGAACCTGCAGCGATCGGCTGGCGGTTAAAGCCACCAGACTTAAATCCTTTTGAGTAATTGGCATAAATCAATGTGTCTTCATTGAAACGCCAGTCAATGGCCACGCGTGGATCAAGGGAGCTCCATGAGTCATCTCCCATAGCCCCGTCAGTCCAATGGAATATGGCATTGTCAGCCCCACCAGTGACTACGCCAATAAGTGCAGTTACTGTTGAATCAGCTAGTGGTGAAACCATAGTGGCGTCCTTGCTATCTTTGGTCCAGCGTGCGCCCACGGTTAAAGAAAGATTCTCAGACAAAGCGTATTGAACATCTCCGTAGATAGCAAAGCTAGTGGTCTCGTTACTCGCTGAATTGTATTCATTATGCACACCACAGCTAAGACCAAACTCAGCAGCCAGTCCGCAGAGGCCCTCGTCATTAAACAAAACATCAAGTCCGGGATCCTCATAGATAGTCACATCACTACGGACAGTGACATCTTCGCTATAGTAACTAGCGCCAACAAACCAATTTACCTTATCGCTTTCCCCGTTAATGCGGAATTCTTGAGAGAACTGTGAAATTGTCCAAGGCTCAACAAAGTCTACAATAGGTAGCGGCAATGTATCGGCATCCGTTGGCAGCGCAACAATATTGCTGTCAAAATAACCCGTGGTTGAAGTGAAGGTCATTGCGTCCCCCAAGTCTGAGGTTACTTTCAAAACAGAAAAACTATTATCGATAGACTGCTCTGGCTGAGGGTCGACATTAATTTGCTCATTATAAGGATTATTATCAATACCAAAACTCGCAGCAACACCCGCGGCATCAACCATTTGCCAGCGATTTTTCATTTCAAACTCTTCCCAAAACCACAGCACATTAGTGTTTTCAGAAACCTGCCATTGGGCACTTAAACGAAACTGATCGTGATCGCGGCCATTGTACTCATCACCGTTACTGGCATTACTATAGGTACCATCACGCTCATCATGTCGCGCGGAAAATCGCAATGCAAAGTCATCACTTACAGCGACGTTTGAAATGATCTCGTACAGTTTTTGACCTTCATTACCGGCTGATACACGAAGTGCTGTTGAGCTCTCGTCTAGGTCAGCTGCGTTATTAGTCACACTAATAGCACCCGAGGATGTGTTACGACCAAATAGCGTACCCTGAGGCCCTTTCACAACTTCAACTCTAGCGATATCCATAAAGCCCTGGTTACCAATGTTACGACTAATTGGCACATCGTTGAAATAAATACCAACACTGTTATCAGCGCCAGGAGCAAAGGCATTAGTACCAACACCGCGAATATTTAGAACCGCTTGGGTATCGGCATCGCGACTTCCAGTCAAACCCGGTGTACGCGCGATAATGGCTGTACTGTCTTGAGGATCAATGGCACGAAGTTCATCTTCGCTAAAAGCGCTGATGGCGATTGGAATATCTTGGACGCTTTCGGTTCTTTTTTGCGCAGTCACGACCACTTCTTCCAAGGTAAGAGCCGCAAATGCATTTACTGCCAAGAGACCTGAGGCCATCAGGCAGACTTTAGTAATAGCATTTAATTTAAAAGACATATTTTTCCCCTAATTTTATAATTAATCGTTTAACCTCTAATATGCCATCAAATAAAAGACGACATCAGTATACAGCGATGTTTTCGACGCTTAATTTAATATGACATTTATCTCGTGGAATGCATGAAAAATCCACACTTATCAACATGATTGACCTAAAAAGATATGTATATTGGCCTTAAAAGCCATGTTAATAGATCTATGAAATTCCGTTCGTAAAGCTACATATACTAATAAGCCTAAAGGATAAAAAAAGATATCTTATTTATGGCCTTAAAAGATACTTATAATGACCCTAAAAGATAGTCAATCTTTTCTACCTGACCCTATGCTTGATAAATATATTAATAGCTGCTATTTATGGCAAGAATAAAGGACAAAATATGACCAGCGTCAAAGAGCTTAACTACAGCATTCATCACCTCTGCGTGTATGATGACAAGCCTCGCGATAATATGATGCCCTATCTCCGATGGCATCATGGTATAACCAATTATTTCTCTGGAGCAGTATTTCATGTGACAGGAGAAGGACATTCTGATTACACATTTTTAGGTTGCGGCGGCCACGCCTATCAAATACAGATTGAGGCCCCTCCATTCCAATTTGAGTATGAGCAAAAATGGTGGGCAGAACATGGCCATGGCTATAACCATATCTGTTTCTTGACTAGTAATGCGCGAGCATCGATGGATCATCTTCTTGCCAATGGCGCAACGGAAGTTATGCCGTTTGAAGAGTTTCCTACCTATGATGGATTCGTGGTTCATGACCCCGAAGGGAAGTGGGTAGAAATCATGGAATACACAGATGAAACATTTCGGGTTCAAGAATTCACTCACGCACCATCAGGTCAATGCGGTTTGGAAATGCTCGGCAATGTTGAGGTCTGTAATGACGTCAACCTGATGTGCGACTGGTACGTGAACGTGATGGATCTGAGGGTCGCGGAGGAGTTCAAAGATGGCACTGACCATATTGTTGTGCTCACCGACAAAGACTATGACACGATATCAAGACGAACATTGTTTATACTACAAAACGCGCGCACCGAAGAGCAGAAATCTAGGTTAGCGCAACGCGGGCCTTACATCTCCGAGGTTATCTATCAGGCGAAAGACCTTAACACCGCATGGGAGGATGCTAAATGGGCAGGTTTTGAGCCGCTCGCCCCTCCATCAGTCGACCCTCTCACGGGGCTAAATACAGCCTATCTACTGGAGCCATGCGGCAAAAATTCTATTTTACTGACTGAGTATTATGCGCCGGCAAAGCCGTCCTAAAATAACATAGAGGTCACCCCATGATTCTAGGTTTTGCTCATCCAGCGATCGTTGTTGACGATCTAAAAAAAGCCGAGCAGTTCTACGCGAATATGTTTGGCTTTGTTACCATGAACGATGAAAGTTGGGCAAGAAACGCTGAAATTGACATTTCAATAGGCTCCAAAGACAGCGTTTGTCGCGGTGTTATGATGGCTGGCCACAACTGTTATTTAGAGCTGTTTGTCTTTGAGCAACCAGAAGAAAGCAATACGCATCCCTCAAACCTAGGCTCCCATGATCTGGGGATAAGGCACTTATCATTTTACGTGGACTCAGCCGAAGATGAGTGTGAACGTTTTCTAAGTCTCGGTGGTAGCTCTCTTGGCACCCCACATAATGGTATTGTCTATCTGAGGGACCCTTTCGGCAACATCATTGAGTTATGTGAATTCCCTACCCCGGAAGAAAACTTGCTTTTTCTTCCGGGAATCAGCAGTCTCGGCACTCACAAATAAGGTAAAGCATCAGTAATGACTCATGAACTATTTAATCTAACCGGCAAGTCGATCTATATCACTGGCGGATCTTCTGGCATTGGCTACGCTGTAGCCAGTGTGATGATCGAGCTTGGTGCGACGGTGATTATTGCCGATATTGTCGACGCCTCGGCGATAGCAACCAAAATAGGTGCACATTATGTGTTTTGTAACGTAGCTGATGAGGCCAGTGTAGAAAAATCGTTTCACGACACAGAAAAGCTACTTAATACACCGTTAGATGCCATTATACTTAACGCTGGCGTAGGTGATGTGGGCCCTAATATCACTGAGACAGAACAAGCCATCATTGAAAAAATTACCAGCATCAACCAGTGGGGCGTTCTTTTCGGCCTAAAGCATGGTCCAGCGTTTATACGAGACGGTGGAAGTATCATCGCAACTTCGTCTATGGCGAGTAAAATTAACATTCCTGGAACAGCTGTTTATTCAGCCGCGAAAGCAGCCGTTAACAGCATGGTGGAAATGTCCGCGCTTGAATTGGGCAGTCGTGCCATTCGAGTCAATGCAGTCTGTCCAGGCTACGTGGCGACCTCAATGGGAAATTCTGCTGAAGAACGGGCTATGTCGGAAACATTTACCGCTCTCGGGCGGCATGCTCAGCCAAAAGAAGACATTGCCGGGGTGTACGCTTTCCTCTGCTCAAATGCGAGTCAATATATTACAGGGCAAACACTAGATCTTGATGGCGGGTGGAGCTGTGGCCCAAACCCCAGACTGATAAAAATAGTTACCGGTACCGGATCGCCACCTGGTAGCTAAATTGTTAATCTTAGCGGTACTGTGAACGGTAGTTTTTCGGCGTCATCTGCTCTAACTCTCGAAATGTTCGATAGAAATTCGCCGGGTTACTATAGCCAATTAAATCGGCTATTTCGTTAACCGGCAGCTTTGTTTCCGCAAGATATTGCCGTGCCATTGCCATACGAAAATCGACCACTAACTGTTGATATGTCTTCCCGTCCTGCTCCAGACGCCTTCGCAGAGTCCGTGGAGAAATATGCAATAGATCAGCCATTTCAGTTATATTAGGAATTTTGGGCGATCGCGACAATTTTTGATATACCTGCGCAGACCACCCTTGATGGTGTTCTAAAGCAGCTAACAGCCTTTGGCACTGCGCCTCACAAATATCACCAATTGAGTCATTACCTGTCGAAAAGGGTAATGTGAGATACTTTTCCGGAAACAGCGCCTCAGTAACCGAATGATTAAAACTGATCGGACAATGTAAATGTCGACGGTATAGGTTTTCATGGCCATCAGCCGCAAAGGCAACTTTCACCTCGGTGAATAAACCTCTACCAATGTCAATCAAATTACCCCACATATCTAGACTCGCCAGCCACTCCTGAGTGAAATACCGCAAAGTATGTACATTAATATTCCACTGCCCTACTAAAGGTGTTAGGCGCAATGCCATATGTTTCTCTTGACGCTGCATAGACACATCCATCACAGGTCCAGTAAGCGGTAAATATCTAATGTAACGCTGCATACACTGGTACATGTCATGGCTGTTTAAGATCGCATAACCCATGATACCGTGATCAAGCAACTGAGTCCCTTCGCCCACCCTAAACCCAAGATCATAGGGTGTCTCCGGCTGCTGAAGGGCAAGCTCGACGAGGCGGTGATATTTTTTACTCTGTAAAAGTGATTCTGGAAATTCTATCTCACTGGCCGTAATACCAGCTTTGAGACGCAAGTCATCAGCATTGACGCCATTAATTTCTAGCTGCTCTAGTAATTTAGTTGCATATACTGCATTGGTCATTTCAATAATCATGTATTGAATCAGCTATTTTGTTTTAGTGAAATCTTTAATAAATATGCCAAAAAAGTATCTACCAAACACGGTCGTTACTCAACCAAATTCTTTACTTTAGAAATTCGCATGATGCAGAGAACAATCATCAGTCTTGGATTGAATAATCGATGAGTTCAATGGGTAGACCAGGTTGCTCAGCATGATTTAACTTATACATTTTCGCATGATCAGTGTTGATCTCTGATGTAATACACCAGCCTTTAGGTTCGAGGCCCTCTATAGCCAACGACATATCTGGAACAAAAAAACCTAACTCACTAAGGTGGCCTATTGGCTGACCAACCCCCGTGTCATACCCAATTGTCTGAGCCTGCTCAAATTCCGAGAGCTCCAAGTACATATTGTTCTCTTTGAGCCAACAGACACTAAACGATCTTTCTTGATCAAAAGTATCACCTCCAGGCTGCAGAAAACCATCAAGCCCAAAAGATTCAGATAGTAATGTCTGCGCTCGCTCAATATTCTCTACCCGCACACACACGTGATTGAAAATCATTTTATTTTCAGCTTTGCTCTTAGCCGCAAGCGCTAGATACTGCGACATAAAGTCATCCAGCTTATCTTTCTCAGACACAGTCATATCCTTGAGTCATTAGTAACAATAATAGTATTGCAGGGCGCTAACCAAACTGCGTTACTAATTTTTGTAAGCTAGGGGAAAGCCCTGGCGACGGACAGTTTTCTTGCGGGTATAAGAATATTTTGCCAGACCGCTTGGATAACGCAGCCTCAAATGCATCGGCTGCCTGCGACATATTATATTCATGAGTAATCAGATGGTCAGCCATAGCTTGCACCTCTTTGTCACATAACATTCGCAAAAGTCCCTCGCGATGTTTCACATGAACATCATGGTTGCCACTAAGTTTTACACCCCTGTTATGTATCTCATCTAACAAATTAATTGATAGCGGTTCATTGTGTTCAACAAGAAACCCATACAGCCACATGTTACCAAAGCGACGGACGGCTTTAAGGCACTTTTTTTGGTAATAGGCATAACCAGATGCTTCAATAACATGGTCCGCTCCTTTTAACGCGCCGGTTAGCGCATGGACTTGTTCAAGCCAATCTTCATCATCTGGGTTAATAATATAATCAGCACCCATCTTTCTGGCTTGCTCCATCCTAAAATCGTTGCGACCTAAAACAATAACCTTAGCTCCACGATATTTGGCATTTATAATAGAACCAAAACCAATAAATCCAACGCCCGCAACAATAACCCAGTCATCCTTTTTTACACCCATATCTTCGATACCGGTATAGGTACATCCTAGCGCACAATTACCTAATGCAGCGTAGCGAAAAGGCAGGTCATCAGGCAATTTTTGGATCATGTAGTCAGAGTCAATTCGGTACTGTACAAAACCGTAACCGCCACTCTCACTGCCACATTTATTTTCAATAGCCTTCAAACCACCAGGCACATCCATTGGGTTATCAACGCCTATCTGTTTGAGAATATCAAGGTTCGCATGGGGGTCCTGAGTGCCGGCTTCGGCAAGTAATTCGTAAGGGATACTTAGACAGTGAGTCGGGCTCAAACCGCGGGTACAGACAAAACACTCCTGACATGGATTGCCTTGATACATAATCACCCTGTCTCCTACTTTAAATTTAGAACCAGGCACTACCTCACAGATTGTACCGACACCTTCATGTCCTTGGTGCTCTTCATCAGAGTGCCACTCCATAAGGTGTTCTTTATAAACTTGATGTTCAATACAGATAGGCGCTATCTCGACTTTCATCATCGAATAACCGGGAACAATTTTTGGATACGGAAAGTCTTTAAGTGCCACAGTCTTTGGCTGCGGGATTGTTAATACTGTATTAATTTTTGTCATTTTTTCTCCGTGAACAACGTATAGAGCTCGCTTTGTGTGTTGGTAGTCAATTTCTTGTTATCAGTTTATCTATTATTAATTCTTGTTTCGCCGCCCCCACAATAACCTCTGACAAGGTTGGGTGAGCATGTACCATATTGGCAATATCCTCTAACAACAATTCCGTAGAGGCCGCCAACAGTATTTCATGGATCATCTCGGTCGCGTTCTGACCAATTATATGGGCACCTAAAATTTCGCCACTAATCTCATCGATAAAAATTTTAACAAGTCCTTCGGGTCTGCCAATCGCTGTGCTTTTACCTGCTGCAACATAAGGATAGCTCACTTTACCAACCTTGAAACCGCATGCTGCAATGTCCTGTTCACGTAGACCAAAGCCCGACACCTGTGGCTCGCAGTAAATCGCCGAAGGAACTAACTTGACATTCACCCCAGTATCCTTGGCACACCGCCCAATGATATGATCTATGGCTATCTCTCCCTCTCTACTGGCTACATGAGCCAAAGCAGGGGTTGCAGTAATATCACCTATAGCATAAATACCTGCCGAGTCTGTCTGCTGCCCATCTCTCACCCGCACATACCCCTTACTGTCGAGTTTGGCGCCCATCTCCTGCAATCCTAATCCTTCCGTGTTGGGTTTACGGCCAAATACAACTAGAGCTTTGTCCGCATTAATTGTTCGATCGCCGTCAGGGCCCCTAATGTCTACAGCAATACCGACGCCGGTCTTAGATAGACTTATCGCAGTGGTATTATCTAATACTGTAAGCCCTTGATCCGTTAATCTACGCTTTAACAACCCGCCAATCTCTTGATCTTCTGTCGGCAAAATATGCTTAGCAGCCTCTACCAAAGTCACTTCAACACCAAAGCTATTCATCACAAATGCAAACTCACAACCAATGGCCCCCGCACCCAAAATAACTAAGCGCTTAGGCAGTTCAGTCAGACTAAGGAAGCCGGTAGATGACAGTATCCTTTCTTCATCAAACTCAAATCCAGACACCTTCAGTGGCTGGGATCCCGTCGCGACAAGAATGCTTTTCGCCATTAGCATTTTCTCACCATCCACGGAGACTTCACCTGGCCCAGTAATTGTGGCCGTACCTTTGATCACCTCAATCTTCGCTTGCTTAAGGAGACCTACAACACCATTGGTTAGCGTCTCAACCACTTTTCGAGATTGCGCATAAACCAATCCATAATCTAGACTTGAACGATCCACTTCTACACCCATCGCTTCCATTTCACTAAGGGAGCGAAAATTTTCCGCCTGATGAATAAGGTTTTTTGACGGAATACAGCCCCAATTCAGACAGACACCACCTATGGACTCTCGCTCAACCAACGCAGTTTTCAGCCCCAGCTTTGCCCCATAGAGTGCTGCTTCATAGCCCCCAGGACCGGCGCCGATCACAATTAGGTCATACATACTGTTCATCTTTATTCCAACCTCTATTAGGCGAGCATCAAGCCGGGCTCTTCTAAACAATCATGAAGAGCACGCATAAATCGAGCTGCCGGTTCACCGTCCATCAGACAATGATCAAAGGTAAAGCTCATGGGTAACATTGTTCGAACAACGATCTCACCACTGTTTACAATAGGTCTTTCAATAGGTGTGCTAGGTCCCACAATAGCTACGTTTCCTAAATTCAGGATCGGCCCTGTCTTCATGCCTGGGGGCGCAATGCCCGCCGTGCTAGATAATGTAATGGTGCTATCGCTCATATCATCTACCGACAGTTCACCATTTTTCGCTCGCTGGATAATCCCTTTCATCTCAATATCGAGTTGCACCAACCCCATCCGTTCAACATTCTTGATCACCGGCACAATAAGCCCGCTGTCATATTCATTTTTTGCGGGTATAGCTACAGCTATACCCATATTGACATTCTCATAGACTACTAACTCGTTTCCTTCAAGCCTTGAATTAGCAACAGGCACTTGTTTAATGGCATAACAGATAGCTTTAATAAGAAAGGCATTAACCGACACCTTAGTGCCCAGCTGTTCGGCCTTGCCAACGTACTTCTGGCGGAGGCCTAAAAGATTAGTGACATCAGACTCCCAAGAAGACGACACCTGCGCTGCTGTATCTATGCTCGTCCGCATGCGTTGCGCAATAGTTTGGCGAGCGCCCGTCATGGAGATTCTAGCTAGCTCGACAGCCCCTAAGGTTCCATAGACTGGGCTTTGTTTAGGCTGCTGTGATTGTCTTTCCACAGCGGCTAAAATATCTTTTTTGACGATGCGTCCACCCGGTCCAGTGCCATCAATTTCGTTTAATCTCAGACTATTATCCAAGGCCATTTTCCGCGCTAAAGGTGAGCTTTTAATACGACCACTTATGGCGTTAACTCCGACAGGCTTGCCAGGCGTTTCCGCCACAACATCTTTAACCTGTTGCTTCTGATCAGGCTCTTTGACTTGAACTGATGCGTCGCCCAAACTGTTCTTAATCGTTTGGTACTCTTCTTCACTAACAGCAAAAATACCAATCACAGATTCGACTGGAGTAGCCTCTCCTATGGGTAATAAAATATGAAAATAGCCCGCCTCCGCAGACTCAACATCGTAAGAAACTTTTTCTGTTTCCACCGACGCAATCGGCTCGCCAGCGTTTACATACTGTCCCTCTTCTACTAGCCATTCGCTGACAATACCCTCATTCATTGCCATCGCTAGTTTGGGCATCAAAAAATCAGTCGCCATAACATTCTCCTAAGTCTTAGGCCAACACGGCTCTGATGGCTTTTTCGATTTTTTCGGGATTGGGGGCTATGTACTCTTCCATATATCCACCAGGGACCGGCATATTCGGCAATGTCACTCGAAGAACAGGCGCATCTAGCAGATCAAACCCATGCTCCATTACATTAGCCGAAACCGTATTAGCGAAAGAACCAGACTCCCAGTCTTCGTCAACAACAACAAGGCGGTTAGTTTTCGCAAGCGACTTGAGAACGGTATCTAAGTCAAAAGGTACAAACGATCGAGGGTCTATAATCTCAACACTGATCCCCTCGAGGGCCAACTTTTCGGCAACCTTCAATGTATTTTGTAGTTGAAGACTATTAGCCAGCACAGTCACATCGGAACCCACGAGCTTAACGTCGGCTACCCCTAGCGGAACAATATAGTCTTCACCAATATCGGGTACCTCTCCCTTCAGCATCATGATACCCATGTGCCAAGGAATCATGACCGGATTATTGTCCCTGATGGCTGCTTTAAACATGCCTTTGGCATCATAGGGTGTCGAGGGCATGGCCACTTTTATACCTGGATGATGTGCAAAGGTGCCATGAATACTCATCGCGTGATCATTGGCTAATCTCTGGCCGATCCCCACGCCAGCGGTCATGACGATAGGTAGCGATCTAGGTGAGCCGTGTAAAAAATGGTATTGGCCTGTAGTCACCGTGCATTCAGCAAATGCATAATAGGTAAAACCGCCAAACATAAAGTCGACAATTGGCCGCAATCCCTCTTGAGCTGCACCAAGAGCCACGCCATACATTCCTGATTCTGCAATGGGTGTATCAACAATACGGTCAGGGCCGAATTCATCTACCAGCCCTTTTGTATGAGGGAAAATACCCCCACGAATATCCTGGCCCACCATAAATACATCTGCATCAAGCCGCATCTCTTCTTCGTAGGCTTCCTTAATAGCATCAATAAATGTTATTTCTCTCATTTGGTATCTCTCCGGCGACTAGTCGACAAAAATGTCAGCGAGCAACTCTTCTTCAGTCGGCCGTGCAATTTCACAGCTGTCTGCATAGGTTTCCACGTGGGCAATCTCTTCTAATGCCGACGCATGGATCTCATCAATCTTTTTTTGAGTAAGGACTTTATCCTTGAGAAGTTGCTCAGTAGCTAGATTGACTGGCTCACGCTCACGCATTTTTTTGTGCTCTGCATCAGGTCGCGCCTCCCAGCCGCCTAAATCTGGAGTGCCTATATCATGCTCTTGATAACGCATGGTTTTCGCTTCAATAAAAACCGGACCACCCCCTTGTCGCGCTTTTTTAATCGCATCAATAACCACCTCAGCTACGGCAAATACATCCTGTCCATCCACAATAACTGAGTCCATGCCATAGCCTTGCGCAAGGGATGAAATATGCTCAGTGGGGTGCATTTCTGACGAGCGAGAGAAGATTGCCATATCATTATTTTCACAGAAGAATATGATTGGCAACTTCCAGTTTTGTGCCATTAATAATGCTTCGTGAGCACGCCCCTCACCATAGGACCCATCGCCAGAACAGTTCATAACGACTTGATTTTGCCCGCGTCGTTTTGCAGCCCAACCCCAGCCTACTGACGGCGCAAAGTTATGGCCTATAAATCCAGACTGCTGATAAACCTTGTCATCGGGGTAGTGAAAATGCCAGGCAGACCTGCCTTTACAGCACCCGGTCTCTTTGCCGGTGTGCTCAGCTAAAAAGGTTTTTACATCAATACCTTTACTGATCATATGGGTAATGCCATGCCCTCGATGATGGGGATTAAGATTGTCATCTTTATTAAGAAAGGAACAGGCGCCTACTCCCGGTGCTATAGCACCTCCCGCAGGGTGGTAGAAACCAATCAGCTTGCCCTGCATCAGTCGACGATACATCATCTTGTCGTAATGGTACGATCTCACTAGATTGACGAACAATTTAACTTTTTGCGCTTTAGTCAACTTCATTATGATCTCCTAAAAGTAGCCCGGCTTATTCGCCTTCCATTGCTCCTAACATCGGCAAACCAATGCCTGCAGTAAGTCCGCCATCCACACAGATTTCTTGACCTGTAATGAATGAAGCGCTATCAGACGCTAAAAAATTATAGATACCAGTTATTTCGTCTTGACGACCCATGCGGCCCAGCGCGGTAAGAGACCCGAGAAATTTACTTTCATCGGAGCCATCATCTGCCGCCATCATGCCTGTACCTGCAATAATTGCAGGACAAATAGCGTTAACCCGAATCGCTCTAGGGGCAAGTTCCAGCGCGACAGAACGGGTGATATAGGCAACGGCAGCTTTACTGCCAGCATATTCACTGTTGCCAGGCATTGTGGTGCGAGAACCTGCGGCAGATCCGGTATTAATGATGCTACCTCCGTCATTCATAAAAGAAGGGGCGTACTTCAGTGCGTAGTAAACACCCATCACATTCACATCTAAACAGCGCTTCATAAAATCAGTCGGCGACGCATCAATAAAGCCAACATCCTCAGCTATCCCCGCGTTGTTCACCAATATATCAATATTCCCAAACTCTTTAGCAACGGCGTCGACTAGGTCCTTTACCGCCTGCTCATCGGTAACATCCAAAACTCGAAAATATGCTCCGATATCACTAGCCGCCTGTGTCGCATCTCGTCGACCAGTGATAATGACAGTTGCGCCTGTGTCGACAAAATTCTTCGCCACGGTTAGGCCAATACCAGTTGTTCCGCCATTGATCAAGGCGACTTTATTGTTAAGCGAGTGCATTTGGGTACCCTTTCTATTAAATTTATAGATACATAATAAGGGACAAAAAAGGAAACCCTGTTCTCTGTTTAGGACAGGGTGTTGTTACTTGCGGACAATTTTTGTGCAGTAGAGGCAATGGTAATAGCGATTAAGGTCTGCTTAAAAGCGCCATATCACGATACTGCCCTGGGGTAGAACCATAACGAGCGGCAAAGGCTCGATGAAAATTTGCTAAGCCAGAATAACCTACCAAATAGGCCACCTCAGCTAATGGTAAGTTAGTGTTAGACAAGTATTCTCTGGCCAAATTAAGACGGAAGTTCTTGACCAACTCTTTGTATGTCACCCCCTCCTCGAGCAGTCTTCTGCGCAGAGTTCTCTCTCCAGTATTCAGCTGGGTTGCAACCTCCTCAATACTAGGATTGCGCCCAGGATTTTTCGCCAAATAACTGACAATTTTACCCTTTAATCCTTCCCCAGCAATCAGCTCTTGAAGCTGTACAGCACAACGCTGCTCACATAGCTCTGCCGCTGTCTCATTGGCAAAGCTAAAGGGCCGTTGTAACAATTGGGGATCGAAGCCGAACTGCAGATACGGCTGATCAAACAAAACTTCGCAACCAAAATAGTCGCGGTACATGGCCCCATATTCTGGCTCACTATAATTAAAATGTACCGTCGAAAACCACTGTTTGCTAAGCCCCATAGCGGGTCCTTGCTGTGCCCAGAGTACAAATAGAGACTCTGCCTGGTAGCGCAGCTTGGCATCAGTATTAATCATATTAGGGCGAGCTACGTCATCAACTCTCTGCCAAGACATGGATTGATCTTGATATAAATGGGTTTTAAATACTGCTCTCAGTAAATCTTGATACCGACTATGGCGCGCTATACATTTCCCTAAGGTTGCGGAGCTATACATAGCATAGCCCAGCAATCCCTGGGATAGCAGACTAATATTGTCACCATCCATAAGCCCAAAACCTGGGATATTGAGCGCTATGGCACTATCAAGTAGTGCCACATATTTTTCAGCCGGAATTTCCTCGACTGTATGAATAAGCTCGGCCGATACAATACCCGCAGTCTTTAACAGTGGGTCAACATCTACGCCACAGGCTCGTAGTACGGCGATAGTATGCTGCATATAAACGGTTAGATCAGTGTTCCCAATATCCATTGCAACCCTGCTTTAACGCTGACTCAATGAGTTTTCTTCTTTAAATGGTGTCTTCAAATGATAACTTCAATATCAACAATTAGAAACAGGCCAAGTCCTTAAATGATAATATCCGCAACGTTATAGGCACGTACTATTTGAATCATCAAACACTAGTGCTAGCGGCTATTTAGCTGGCGCTCTTCTTCCTCGTATAACAGGATAAAAAAATGCACCCGAAAATTGCCGCCATGCTCGATCAATACAACGTCGCCGAAGGCACTAGAAATTTCCTGTTAAAAACTCATCAGTTATTTATCGATGGTGAGTTTACTCCATCCATTGAAGGCAAGCGACTTCCTATCTATGAGCCCTCTACTTGCCAACAACTGGGTGATATTGCCGCAGGTGGAACAGCCGATATTGACTGTGCTGTCGATGCTGCTAAAACAGCTTTTAATGTAGGCCTTTGGGCTGAAATGAAGCCGGCAGAGCGTGAGAAAATTCTCCACAGGCTCGCAAATCTTATTGAAGAAGAATCACAAATTCTGGCAGAACTTGAGTCCTTAGATAATGGTAAAGCCGTTACCGGCGCTCTGGATTTCGATATATTAGGTGCTGCAGGCCTGCTGCATTATATGGCTGGGTGGGCCACAAAAATAGAAGGGCACACTAGACCTGTATCAGAACCTGGAGAGCATTTTGCCTATACCCTAAAAGAACCCATAGGTGTAGTTGCCGCCATAGTTCCGTGGAACTGGCCCTTTAATATGGCTATGTGGAAGATGGCCGCGCCTCTCGCCGTAGGTTGTACTTTAGTAGTCAAGCCAGCTCAGCAAACTAGCCTGACCATACTTTACTTCTGCGAACTATGCCAGAGGGCAGGACTGCCTCCAGGGGTTGTGAATGTAGTAACGGGCTCAGGCGCAACCATTGGTGAGCATCTGGCATCTCATGCCGACGTGAATAAAGTCTCTTTTACCGGATCAACAGAAGTAGGTCGCACTGTGGGCCGCGCAGCTATGGAACAAATGGCCAATGTCACACTAGAGTTGGGCGGCAAATCGCCCATGATTGTTTTTGCTGACGCCGACCTGGATGCTGTCGCAGAAAATACACGCTGGAGTATTTTCTTCAATGCGGGCCAAGTATGCTCAGCGGGATCACGAATTTATATCCATCGTTCTGTGTATGAGCCGTTGCTCGAAAAAATTGCAGCGGTTGCGAACAATATGAAATTAGCACCAGGATTGGACCCAGAGTGTGGCATGGGTCCTGTGGTGTCAGAAAGCCAATTTAATAGTGTTTTAAAGTATATCAATCTAGGGAAAAAAGAAGGTGCTCGCATAATTTGTGGTGGAGATGCGAAGATGGACGGATATTTCATTAAACCAACCCTATTTGCTGACACCACGAATAAAATGAAAATTGTCCAGGAAGAGATTTTTGGCCCAGTGTTGGTGGCTGCACCATTTGACACCGAAGAAGAAGCTATTGCCTTGGCCAACGACTCTATCTATGGTCTAGCAGCCAGTATTTGGACCAAAGACCTCTCTAGGGCACATCGCTTAGTATCTAAGCTTCAAGCAGGCTCAGTGTGGGTGAATATCCATGATCCCTACGATCACAACTTACCCTTCGGCGGCTACAAACAGTCAGGTATCGGCCGCGATCTGGGTCCAGAACAACTACAGCATTTTTTAGAAACCAAAACCGTTTGGATTGCGATGTAAAACCCAAAATCTAATCTCTGCCTCAAAATACCTATTCACCAACAAAGCTCCTACTTGCCGAATAACCACCCGAATTAGATTCGTTAAACACTGATTAGAGTTCAATGTATATACCACTCAACGACCCTCAATTATCTTGGCCAGCTCCTTAAGTCCGGCTATCATTACTGACCGTGTGGAATGAATAGCCGCGTATCGCCTTCATGTACAGGGCAACTGGTATCGGCATTTTTAGTTAATGTACTAGAATAGAATAATCCCCATTTAACGCATATCAGCATGATTTAACGCTGCTATTATTAGATGTTACTTATGATTTGCAGTAGTCGTACTCGTTTGTAACTTTCTTTGTAAAACCCCCTGTTTTAGGGGTGGTTTGTAACAAGCTTGTAACTAATAATTCATTATAAATCAATGGGTTACACCTACTCGACTACTCCCACTCAATAGTTGCTGATTTACAAACCCTTATTGATAAAGGGCTACAAGCACGAAAATAAAAGCGTGTAACTTTCGTGTAACTCTTATCCTCTCTTTTTGTGCTTTCCATTAAACTAACTCCTCTAGTTTATCAGTAACTTAACGCATTGTAAGGTACAAACAGTGTAATACTCCTTACAGAACCTTTCATACTAATTGAATGTTTAATAATAATTAATTTATGTTAAACATAAATATTTAGCTGCTAAACATAAATATATAGATTAGGATATGTTCATGGAAATTTGTATCACTCTCGATGTAGAAATGGCGAAAAAGAAGATGTCTCTGAAAGAGCTATCTCAAAAAATTGGAATTTCTATAACCAATTTGTCGCTACTAAAGACAGGTAAGGTTAAGGCTATTCGCTTTAGCACTCTGATGGCTATATGTCGTGAGCTTGAATGTCAGCCTGGCGATATTCTTGTTTACGTAAGTGATAACCCAGAAATAAGTTAATGACATTTCATGATGAAGTGTAATTTAGACAATTAAACTAGGAGGTTTAATTATGCAGAATAAAGATTATTTGTTACCTGGTGTTGCAGCAATATTACTGGCGGTAGCTACCCCTATCTACTGGCTTGGAATGAGTCCATCGGTTGGAGATTACGATATATTATGGCAGGACATGTTGTCTCTAGGGTTTTACGACATTCTGTTTGCTTCTTGTCTTCTATTAAATATCTATATTTATCTCAACCTAAAACATATTCTCAATGAACAATTGAACTTTAATCATATTGATTTGTTAGTGTTGATTATGGTTGCAATCAATACCCTTTGGTTGGGCACCCTGTTCCTTGATGTAGCCAGCAC
>Ga0307985_10000520_pt1 | contig 22609 bp, 15 predicted proteins | sample EllFjometageno80_FD_203155 | JGI IMG/M metagenome (GOLD analysis project Ga0307985, IMG submission 203155) | Marine microbial communities from Ellis Fjord, Antarctic Ocean - #80 | ecosystem: Environmental > Aquatic > Marine > Unclassified | place: Southern Ocean | collected 2014-10-09 | reverse complement strand
CCCTAGCGGATGGAAAGGATGCATTTAACGTAGCCCTACGTCCTACACTGGATAAACCAAATTCGAAAGCAATCTTTATATCAACACCTCGTGGAAAGAGCAACTGGTTCTCTGAATTCTTTTGGAGAGGGTTCTCGGAAGAGTTCCCTGAGTGGGCGTCTATTCGAGCTACTTATAGGGATAACCCTCGCATGTCTGAAAGCGATATTGCGGAAGCTAGAAAATCTATGTCCGAAGCAGAGTTTAAGCAAGAGTACGAAGCTGACTTCAATACTTACGAAGGTCAGATATGGACGTTTGATCACGAAGAGTGCATCATAAATGGTAGTGAATTAGACACTAGCAGCATGGACGTCTTCGCGGGGTTGGACGTAGGTTTCAGAGACCCTACCGCATTCTGTGTAATTGCCTACGACTGGGACACTCAGAAGTACTACTTACTTGACGAGTACCTGGACGCAGAGCAGACAACCGAGAAACATGCGGAACATATACAGGGTATGATACACAAGTACGATATCGACTACATTTACATTGACTCGGCTGCACAGCAGACTCGATTCGACTTTGCACAGAACTACGACATCTCTACTATCAACGCGAAGAAGTCCGTACTTGACGGCATCGCTTATGTCGCAGCAATAGTAGATAACAGTACCTTGTTTGTTGAACAGCGTTGTAGCCACACATTGTCTGCGTTGGACCAATACCAGTGGGATCCCAATCCTAACCTTGCAAGAGAGAAACCGAAACACAATTACGCATCGCACATGGCGGACGCGTTAAGATACGCACTCTACTCTTTTCAGACTTCATCAACAAGTTTTTAGGATACCTACTCAAAAATAGTGTTTGACATCGCACCTCAAACTAGATATAATTCTCTTAATCGAAAATAGAAATCTCAAGAACCCGATGACTAGACTAAAACGAGATGTAGTAAAATATATACGGGACAAGGCAAAGAATAAATACGAAAAGGGTTCGGCTTGTGAGATTTGTGACGCGACAGAACCCCTGGACTTTCACCATTTCTACACCCTTGCTCCACTAGTACATAAGTGGTTAAAAGATAATAACCTTGATCCTGAGTACATACTTGCGATCAGGGATGACTTTATAGAACAATATAAAGCTGAACTGTACGATCATACTGCTACGTTGTGCCACAAGCATCACCTGCAGTTACACAAAGTATACGGAAGAGACCCCGGTTTAGGCACAGCAAAGAAACAAATGCGGTGGGTCGAGATTCAAAGAGAAAAGCATAATGGCATGGTATAACAATATCTTCAGAGGAACCGAAGAGGACAGGGTAGAAGTTTACGAAAAACTTAACCCTATCCAGCAATACTTCGGTCAGACACAATCCTCGCGCGAGTATACGCAAAGTTATGAACAGTACTATGAAACCTTAGAGATCGTCAACCGCGCTGTGAATATGGTTGTTGATGACTGTGCAGAGATTCCTGCGGTACTTGAGTCTATAGGCATGCCCGGGGTTATAAAGGGTATAAAGAGGTCTAAAGTACACAGGCTTATAAACGAAGAGCCTAACCTCTTTCAAGACATTAACTCTTTCAAGCGTAACTTAATCACCGACTATATCTTAGACGGTAACATCTTTATCTACTATGATGGTGCGCACCTTTACCACATCCCTGCCGACAAAATTACAATACATGGAGACCCTAAAACTTTTGTTGAGAAGTATACTTATAACGAAGTAGACTACACCCCACAAGAGATAATACACATAAAAGAAAACTCTTTCCATGACCAGTATAGAGGAGTCTCACGTCTCAAGCCCGCTGTTCGTACAATGGCTTTGATGACAAGTATGAGAGCTTTCCAGGATAACTTCTTCAAGAATGGAGCAGTACCAGGTTTAGTACTTAAATCCCCTAATACTCTATCTGAGAAAATTAAAGAAAGGATGTTACAATCCTGGCAGATACGATACAAGCCGGATGCAGGAGGTCGTAGACCCCTGATCCTCGATGGTGGCATCGAAGTGGACTCAATTTCAAATGTCAATTTCAAAGAACTTGACTTTCAGATTGCCATTGCAGACAACGAAAAGATAATATTAAAGGCAATAGGAGTACCTCCTATTTTGCTCGACTCTGGTAATAACGCAAACATACGTCCGAATATGAGACTGTACTATTTGGAGACTATACTTCCTATCGTTAGGAAACTCAACTTTGGTCTCGAGAGATTTTTTGGCTTTAGTATAAAGGAGGATGTTACAGATATTCCTGCCTTACAACCAGAGCTACGGGATCAATCTCAGTACTATACTTCTCTAGTGAACGGTGGAATTATAACCATTAACGAAGCAAGAGAACAACTAGGCTTTGAAGCTTTAGAAGGGCAGGATGAAGTTAGAGTCCCCGCTAACATAGCAGGGTCAGCAGCAAACCCCGATGAAGGCGGAAGGCCCGTGGAGGAGCCAGAAGAATGAAAAGAGTTAAAGCAAAGAATTTACACGAGAAGCATAAGCATATAGCTTTGAAAGGTTTAGCGGCAATTTCTGTTAAACAAGGGTACCTTATAAGCCAAGAAGAAGCCTGTAAAACCAAATGGTTTGAAGCCTCCTACCTTGACGATGAGGTATGGTCTAGCTCCTGGGATAGCATAGTTTGGGGATTAAAGTCTCTTACTCCAGAAGCTGCGGACTTAAAACCTAAAGCTAAAGCAGCCCCTAAGGTTAAAAAAGAAGGGCTAGGAGGAGATAATGGAAAAAATATTTAATCTTACCTCTACTTTTAAGTCACATACTGAGGATGATGGAAGTATCATGATCAAAGGTATGGCGAGTACAGCAGACTTTGATCGCGCAGGCGATTCTATTTCCGCTGACGCGTGGACTAAGGGTGGACTAAGTAACTTCGAAAAGAATCCTATTATTCTTTTCAATCACGATTATAACCGACCCATTGGCAGAGCTACAGGTTTAAATAGCACTGAAAATGGATTGGAGCTCACTGCAAAAATCAGCAAGTCTGCTGGTGATGTAGCTGAGTTAGTTAAAGACGGTGTTCTTGGAGCCTTTTCTGTTGGTTTTCGAGTCAAGGACGCTGATTATTTAGAGGAAACCGACGGATTAAGAATAAAGGACGCTGAGTTGTTTGAAGTATCGGTAGTATCGGTACCGTGTAATCAATCAGCTACTTTTTCACTAGCGAAATCTTTTGACTCTATGTCAGAGTACGAGGATTTCAAAAAAACTTTCACTATTAGTGACGGGACGCAAGTCCAAAAGGAGATACAAATGTCTGAAGAGACAACTCAACCCGTTGACTTGGAAGCTTTTGCTAAAAAAGTAGCTGAGGAAACTGCTGCTAAAATCGCAATGAAGCAAGCCGAGCAAAAAGCCACAGAAGTGGCTGCACAAAAAGATCTTGAAGACCAAGCAACTGCAAATGCAGAAGCCAAGTCACAGCAAGAGCAAGAAGTTAAGTCAGCAGTAATCTCTGCTATGGAGTCAGGTACAGAGCGTTTGCTCAAAGACCTCGATTCTAAAGTAGCAGAAAAAGATGCTCAAATTGATCAAATTATGCGTGAGCATGAAGCTGATCTTAAAGAGCGTTCTGACGAGATTTCCAAGATGCGTGATTCCAAGCGTGTGTTCTCAGACCGAGGACATTCCGAGTGGACTGATGCACAAAAACAAGAACTGGTACATGCTAGTATTCTTGGTAAAATTACTCGAAAAGGCTGGGATACTGACTACGCAAAATCAGTACTCGAGAAGGCCGGAGTCGATTATGGATCAGCTACTACGTCAGCTAACATTGATGTAATTGTTGCAAATACTTTCGAAGAGGAAGTTAGGCAAGAGCAGCGTGTTGCTGGTATTTTCCGTGAGCTTGCTGTAAATTCTGGCTCAACTGTAATGCCAATAGCTCCAGATACCGAGAATGCAAACTGGAATGCTACAGGCCTTGAAACTGCTAATAACCTGTTGGAAGAAGCAGGAGCTTCGGACAACAACTATTCAGTTGGTAACGTGATCTTACGAGCTCATCGATTGATTTCCGGTACTTATATCGCGAATGATGTTGAAGAGCAAGTAGTAATTACTATGCTTCCAATCATTACTTCTGCCCTGGCACGTGCTCATGCACGAGCTATTGATCAGGCCTTCATGGTCGGTCAAACTGCCTTTAAAGGTCTTGTAGGTGGAACAGGTACTGATGGTGCTAATAGTCCTTATGCCGCAGACTCTGCCTCTGTAGCGGACTTGAACAATAATGGTTCAGTTCCTCTCACAGCAGCTATGCTCATGAGCCTTAGGTCCGAAATGGGCAAGTATGGTATCAGAAGCCCAAGCGATATAGTCTACATTGTCAACAATGAAGAGTACTTCAGCTTGATCAGCGACGGAGACTTCTCAGATGTCTCAGAAGTTGGTTCCGATACAGCGATGAAGCTTATTGGTCAGGTTGGATCTGTTTACGGATCTCCTGTAATTGCCACTGATGCTATCTCGCGTGCTGCTGGATCGACCGCTGCTGTAGCAGTTGCTCACCGTAACTATGTTATCCCCCGTTTGAAGGGTGTTAGCATCGAGACTGACTACGAAGTAGCTGGTCAGCGTACGGCTATTGTTGCTGCACAGTCACTCGGCTTTAATCAGCTGGTTACTGGTACTTCTGCAGTTCGAGCAGAGTACACATAATAGTACTGATTACTTTTGTAATCATGGAAATTGGGGGAGTTCTCTCCCCCAGTTTTTATTAATGGACTTATGGCTGATTTAATAACATTACAAGATTATAAAGAGGCGCAGGGCTTATCTACTCCAAAAGAGGATTTAAAGATAAGCACTACGATTCCGTCTGTAAGTCAATTAATAAAAACTTATTGTGGAAATAGCTTTGTAGACTTTTATAGTTCTGCAAAGACTGAATTACTGAATATAGATTGGGGGACTCATATAGTTCAACTTACTGAAAGCCCCGTGAATACAATAACTAGTGTACAAGAGAGAAGCACCTATAGTGGAGCTTACATTACACTTACTACTGCAGCTCACCAGTACTACTTAGATAATAACACTGATAGTATTCTTCGAACTACTTCTGGAGGTTATCAGAACTGGGCAACCGGCGTTGGCGCAGTTAAAATTATTTACACTGCGGGATACACTGTAGTGCCTGCGGACTTAAAACTGGCAGTAATTGATTTGATTACTTACTATGTTAAGGACGAACATAAAGAGAGACGGAGTATCGCAGGAGCAAGTATACAGAATGCTAGCAGCTCAAGTCAGTCTAATAATGTGGCGTTTCCCGACCATATTAAAAGAGTATTAGACTTGTATAAGAACTTCTGATGGCTACTATGTATACAGAAACTTTAGATGCTCTAATAAAGCATATGAAAGCAGGGAGCTTTGTCCGTGCAAAGTTTGTCCGCAGAGCCATTGATAACAGCAAGGAAGTAAGAAACGTACTGCTACTTGACGAGAATACAGGTAGAAGATTTGCTGCATTTAAAGCAAAGGTACTAGCTACTGGTAAAGATGAGGCAAGGATTGAGTTCAATGGTGATAGTTACAAGAGGGACACAGCAGAGAAAATAATAAATACAGTTGAGGGTGAGGGGAAGGCAGAAGACCGGCTAACTTATCGACAGTTGAGTGAGAAAGGCAATGCTCTAATGGGCAAACTATTTAAAGACCTGGAAAACGCGAGTGAGATGGGACATAAAGAATTCAGTGTAATGGTAGCTCAGATGGCTTTGCTTTTAAAGGAGATGGATAAACAAGACCCTCGTCGTCCTCAATTAAGAGCCTTATTCGTAGTTGCACAGGAACTGGATAAGGTAACAGATGATATAGAGTACACAGGAAAGGGTAAAGCAAATCTTGATAAACTGATAAATAATACTAGTACTCTACTGAACTCTGATTATGATATTACAGCAGATGCAAAAGTAGTAGTAGATGTGTTCACTGGGATACAAGGAGACGCGACTTTTGAGTTTGAGAATAAAGAGTTAAACCAGATGAAAGGGCGGATGGCTGCTCGACTCGGAACCATACTTAAAGACGTTATAAAAGGTAATACTAAGAAGTTTGAGAAAAACTTTGCAGGGTTAGATATTTCAAACCTGAAAGGATCCCCTAGTATAAAAGATAGGATAGCACAGCAGGTAGTTCATGTATTAGACCCAGCTATTAAAGGTAGGCCTAAAAAAGCTACCGTAACGCCTAAGACTGGTAGCGGTGCCCTCAAGAAGAAGAGGGGGAAGAAGCAGAAAAAAGCAAAAACAGCAAGTTTGGTGGCGCCCACACTATTAGCTAAGGCTAAAAAGAGGAATGTAAAATCTAGCAAGGTTTCTATATCCCAACTTCTTCCTATATTAAATGCCGCCCTCCCCGCAAAAGTTGCAGGGAATATGAACAGACCCTACTTAGAGAGTAGGACAGGTAGGTTCGCTAGTAGTGTTAGAGCTGTTGACAGCACAAAAACAGCAAAAGGACATGTAAGTGTAGGGTACACGTATCAAAGAGACCCTTATGGGGTATACGAGACCACTAGCGGTACTAGGTTTGCGGATGGCGATAGAGACCCAAGAAAGATAATAGACCAGTCAATAAGGGAACTAGCTGCCCAATACGGTTTAGGCAGACTATATACTAGGAGAGTTTAATGACCGCAAGAGTTTATGCTTCACGAAGAAAGCGCATAATTGATGCTCTTGTAGCCAAGTTAAAAACTATAAATGGCCAAGGCGCTTTCCTTACTGATGTAGGAGAGAACGTACATCCCAGATTAAAGTTCTGGGATGAGATAGAAGAGTTTCCCGCTCTTCATTTAAATGCTGGAAGTGAGACTAGGCTTTACCAGACAGCCGGTGTCCGGGACAGATTTTTAGCAGTAACAGTTCGCTGCTATGTTCAGGACGAGGAGGCTCAAGAATCCTTAAATGAATTAATGGAAGATGTCGAAACCGTCATCGAAGATAATTCAAGATTGGCGTATACGGACAAATATAATAATGTCTTTTTTACGCAACAGATCACAGTCATCAGTATAGATACTGATGAGGGTGTGCTAGAACCTTTAGGAGTAGGCGAAATACTTATAGAAGTTCGTTATTAAGAAAATACTGGCAAGAACAAACGTTCACGACCCGTCTTTTCAAGTTCATAGGGAGATAAACTATGGCTGAATATTTACATTTTAGTAGAGACTCGCGACTCTACATGGAAAAAGATGGTTATCTCTGGTCTGTTCCGGTGCTTGATGGATTTAGTTTCTCTCAGGCTACGAATGCCTCTGAGATAACCCTTAACGAAATGGAGGACTCAACAGGTCGCTCGCGTAGAGGCCGTAAAATGTTTACTGACTCTCTGTCTGCTGCTGAGTGGTCTTTCAGTACTTACATTAGACCCTTTAAGTCTGCTGGTGTATCCGGTAGCTTAGACGGAGGTGGAGTTGGTGCAAATGCCGCTGGAGGCTCAGTAAAGAAGGGTATTGCGGATAGTGTTGCAAATAGCATTCATGCTGTTGAAGAAGCCCTCTGGGTTGCAATGGCTGGTAAAAATACTTATACCGGAACTACAGGAAGATTTGGTTCTCCCGCTGCCGGTGGTGCAATTAGTAACTTGACTCTTGGTGGGTTAGTAGAGGGCAACGGAGGTACAGCAAGTGTTACTCCTTACGTCTTTACTGTTAGTAATAACACCCTTGGAGGTAGTACAACAGGTGCCAGTACTAACAGTACTAATGGTGCTAGTTGTGTAATAAGTGTTACTCTTACTGATGACGGTAGTGACGCAGATGTAACTGCAACTATTTCTGAAAGAGGAACTGGCTTTGTAACAGGTGATGTTATTACTATTACAGGAGCAGCGCTTGGTGGTACAACTACTGCAGACAACGTTACTCTTACTGTAACTTCAACTAGTGCAGATAACGGTGCAGCTGGTGCAGCAGGAAGTTCTTTAGACATTAACTTCTTTGACTCTAGTAGAGCATCTTTAGGTACATTTAACTTATACTATGTATTTAGTGACAGAACTGCGGGTCGTTTGATCTATAAGCTGAAAGACGCTGTTGTTAATGAAGCAGCTATTGATTTTGATATTGATGGTATTGCAACAATTAACTGGTCTGGTATGGCGGGTCAAATTACAGAAGTGGAAGAAGACAAAACAGATGCTGATACTATTGGTGCAGGTAAGTATCATGCAGATGCTACTTCCCCCGTAACTGGAGCACATGGAGCAGGAGCAATATGGATTGACACTAATGATAGTGACCGTTTCTATATTAATCCCACAACCGGAAATAACTGGTGGTCAGTTATCGATGAAGGAACTACCAATACAGGTAACTTTATTCGTAATCGACTCACACAGCTTACTTTGGCGCCGGAGACAGCTTTCCGAGCAGGTACTACTTTTACTAAAGCAGGTACTGCAGGTACTCAGTATCAAACTTCGTACTCAGTTGCTATTACAGGTGGAAATGTTACTATTAGTAATAATATTAACTACTTGACTCCTGAGGAACTCGGTAAGGTTAACCAACCAATCGAGCACGTTACAGGAACACGTACTGTCACAGGCAGTGCTACTTGTTACTTAGCAAGCTCAGATGCGGCTACTAATAGAAGCCGGGACTTGTTCGCAGACTTAGTTTCTGACACTAATACTGTTATTAACAAATTTGCGATTACCTTGAAAGTAGGCGGCACGGATGCAACGAAACCTCGTTTCGAAATAACTCTGCCGAATGCTCACCTTGAAATTCCAAGCCATTCTGTTGAAGATGTAATCTCCTTGGAGACCAACTTCCACGGACTAGGTTCTGGTATGAGTGAGGGCGATGAGGTAACTCTCAAGTACATAGGAGTATAACTGTAAAAAAATATTTCTTGACACCGCAGGTGAATTGAAATATAATATATGGTATGAAAGTGAGGGGGTCTTTTTGGCCCCCTTATCTTATGAAGGGACGAAATGGCAAATTATATCTTTAAGAAAGAAGCGCAAGTCTTCCTTGTACATAGCGGTATAAAGTACAATATAGACATAAGCGACGTATCATTCAGCCAGTCTTTTCAGGAAAACAGTTATGAGGTAAAAACCCTTCATAATCAAATAGGCTTTGAAGGCTCTAATATAAATAGGGCAAACCCAGCAGAGTTCAGTTTAAATACAGCTCTTCTGGAAGAGGCAACACACAAAGTTGTGTTCGATCGATTACTTGATTGCACATCTTTCGATTTATACATATCATCTGAGCAAGATGTTTTCAAACTAGAAAAATGCATTATTCAGGATGGGACGTTCGAGATCAATAGATCAAGACCCTTGAGATTAAGCATTGCTGGTGAAGCGTCTAAGCTATCAAAATATACCCCTACGGGAACGAGTATAGCTGCAAGTGCTATAGCAGGAAAGTATGTCTATATTAATAATGTAGAAAATAGTACCGACTTTACACTTGTCGGAGCTACAGAGAATGTAGTAGGACATATATTCATTGCAACAGGTAACACCATTGGAACGGGAACAGTAGTTGAAGTGATACCAGGCAGCTTACCCAGCCCTGCTTACCCTACTACTACTACGTACATTGTACCAAAGGTTACAGCTTTAACTCTTGCAGGCACCGATATATCTAGTCAGACGCTTTCCTTAAGTATAGGAATACAGAACGACATTAGGTGGAATAAGTATGATACTATACAGGGTGCAGTGACTGCTACAAATGCAGCTACTTCTATGTTTCCTTCTAATTTTACAGTAGGAACCAGAGTAGTCGCAGGAGCTATTACCAGATATATAAAAGATAGTCCTGACTTACTTACTTGGGATACTAATAGCGCTTTACTTTTAAAAGTAGGCACAACAGGAACTTTTAGAGGGCTTACTTTTGATTTTAACTGTTCTTTTACGAACAGGCTGCAGGACTCCGACGTATACTTAGAAGAGTATAGTTGGAGAATGATAGAACGAATCGCGCTAAACGATGGCGCAATAACTTACACAACTGATTAATAAAGGAATAAAACTAACATGGAATTAAAGAAATTAATGGTAGATAGTAAGTCCGCTTGGATTGAGTTCCCCGGATTAGAGGGATTTGAAGTCGAAGTAGTAAACTTGTCCCGAAAAGAACTGAACGGTATAAGAAAGAGCTGTACTACTAATAAGTTTGACAGAAGAACTAGGCAGCTAGCAGAAACGTTAGATGAAGAAAAGTTTGTATCAGAGTTCTCAGAAAAAAGTATAAAAGGCTGGAAGGGACTTAAGCTAGAGTATGTAGAAACTCTTTTGCTGATAGATACAGGGGATCACGAAATGAATTCGGAACTTCCATATACTAAGGATAATTGTGAAACCTTAGTTACTAACTCAAATGAATTCGATACCTGGCTCAATGAGGTAGTCTTTGATTTAGATAACTTTCGTAGAGGGGGAGAAGGAATTAGCAATAGAACGACTAGAAAGGTTACACCTAAATCTTGATGGTGGAATGACCCAAGAACGTTATCTAGAGATGGCGGAACAAATGGGTAACGAACCCATTCTTGAGGACTTACCCCCCTCCTGGGATGACTTACCCGAGGTTGTTATAGATGCTGTAAATACCTTTAGCCAGCTCGGAGATAGGATATACCCGGATATAGGCTACGTGGGTAAGGATTACACAAACTTAAATGTCTTTATTGACTTATATGGAGTTGCAGATAACGAATTTTTTATTAACGTTTTAACTTGGTTAGACTCAAGAGCCATAAAAAAGAGTCAGGAATCATTGAAACGAGAGCGGGACAAGCTAAATAGGAAACATTAGTGCCAAATGAAATAAAGATATCCATTAGGGTTGATGATGATGGCTCGTTACAGATTGTAGGTAATGAGGCCAAAGCTGCAGCAAGCGAGTTAGATAATGTAAGTAAGTCTACAGATAAAACGGCCAAAAGTTCTGGTACCCTAAATAGAAATCTTAAGGGTACTGCTGCCATGACCTCTAATGGTACTAAGCAGTTTTCCAAGATGAGTCAAGGAATGACTGGGGGCCTTGTACCAGCTTACGCTATTCTAGCTTCTAACATATTTGCAGTTTCTGCTGCTTTTAACTTCCTTAAAAGAGCAGCAGATGTACAAATACTTGAAAAGTCTCAAGTTCAATTTGCCCAGAACAGTGGTGTAGCCCTAAAGTCTATCACTCAAAGACTACGGGAGGCAAGTGATGGTATGCTGGGCTTCCAAGAAGCAGGACAGGCAGCTGCTATTGGTCTTGCTAAAGGATTCTCTCCCAGCCAACTAGAAGACCTTGCAGAAGGCGCTAAAAAAGCGTCTACAGCATTGGGAAGAGACTTCGCAGACTCGTTTGATCGTCTTGTAAGAGGTGCATCGAAAGCAGAACCCGAACTTTTAGATGAATTGGGTATTACTCTGCGTCTTGAAGAAGCTACTCAAAAGTACGCAGATGCTATTGGCAAAAACCGAGATGAGTTAAACACATACCAGAGAAGCCAAGCTGTATTAATAGAGACCCAACGTCAATTGAACAAGAACTTTGGCGATTTTGAAGCCGCAACAAATCCTTTCGTAAAACTGTCAAAAACATTCGAGGATCTTATTAAGAGTGTTACTCAGTTCTTTATGCCTGCTTTCACAGCTCTGGCTGAGATAATTAATAGAAGTGCCATTGCGGCGGTTGCAGTATTTGCCGCCATAGGTATTACTGTGATTAAAGCAATAAATCCTATGGAGGGATTTAGAAAGCGTATTAAGCAGATGAATGAGGACGGTGCGCGCGGGTACCTGGAGCAGCAAGCAGCTCTCGAAGACTATATTAGGACATTGAAAAAGGCAGCCGCTGTAGCATCAAACGCTAAAGCGAAAGGAACAAAAGGCGTCAAAGATGATGCTAGCGCAATGGTAGCAAGCGGCTCTACAAATAAAACCCTGAAAAAAGTTGCAGGTGGCGGAAAGTTAAGCGGATTAGACAAAAATAATATTAATAAGGCATTGAAGTCCGCAGAGATGCAGTACAAAACCCACGGTAAAGTAGTAACTGGTATGTTCGCAGGCCAAGATATAAAAAGAGTCAGAAGCTTTGGTAAGCACATGAAGATGATGGAGTCGAAAGCAGGCGGTACTTTTAAACGTATTACAAGTGCAGGCAAAGTAATGACTATGTCTCTTACAGTACTATATAAAGGTATGGGAGTTGCCGGTCGGGCAGCCTTCAATATGATAGGAAGAGCAGCGGATAAGCTAGGTAAAAAGATTGGGAAGCTAATTGGTATAGCTAGTGGTGTAGGTATTGCAATAATGATAGCTGAAATGGTAATGCAGATTGTAGGTAATCTATTCAGTATCAGTTTGGCTTTTGCTAAAATGTTAGATGCCATGTTAAATGCGGCTGCCCCCTTTATAAATGACATGGTAAGATCCTTTTTAGGGATGGTTGATAGCCTCGTAAACGGTTTCAGGGGGATGGGAAATAGCATTAAAACCATGTTTCATGGTATGAAAAAAACAATAGCAGAATTTATGGACAAGAGCATAAACTTGTTAATAGACCAAATAAATAAAGTTATCGTGGGTCTCAATGACCTTCCTACAGGACTAGACCAGATTAGTGAAATTGGTAAGGTTGACTATACGACAGCAGTGGGCGAGGTAACAGGTCTTAACCTTGCAATTAGTGATCTTCGTGGCGCGTATGTGGGTCTAGCCGGAGATGGTACCCTAGTAGAGGATTCGCTTAGAAATAGTGGCTTTGGCGCCTGGGCCTTTAACCTAGAGGCAGGTATGTCGGCTACTAAAAAAAGCAATGAGGCTTTAAAACAATATAATTCTTTATTGGACACCGGGGCAGAGGACTTACAGTCCATAACAGAAGGTATGTCGGTTGAAACGGATGCAGTTAAAAGAAACACTAAAGCCTTTAAAGGTCTGGCCAGCCTTGATATTCCAGGTCTTTATGCTAAGATTAACTCCAAGCAAACAGTAACTTCTAGGAATCTTGCAGGTGAGCTTAAGCAAACTGAATCGTATGTTATGTCAAGCGAAAATAGGGCAAAGGCATTAGAGCAGTTAAAAATAAAATTAGGGGCAATATCACAGATTGCACCTGAAATGGGCGCGGCGCTAAATGCAGCAAGTTTAGAGGCAGATGGGGGCTTAGAGAAACTGGGTATTCAAGTAGTAAACGCTGCTACAAATTTAGCGTTCTTTACTGAAGGTCTGGGAAATACAAAACAAGAAGTATTAGAGAATATAGGTACCGGCGCTTTCAGGGCTGCATACCATAGCCTAGATCAATTAAAGACTGCATCTACTGAAGCAGGAACAGCCATAGGTATACTAACTGGGGATAAGAACCAGTTAGCACTTAAGAACTTGAATGAGAAGTTTAAAATAATGTTTGGGGAAAAGCAAAACGCGGATGTGCTGTTACAACAGCTTGGTGATCTTGTTTTACTACAAGATAAATTAGCGGTAGCAGAAGCCCGATTGGGCCTGTTAACTGGGGACACCCTGACTATGCAGACAAAACGCATAGAGCAATATGCCGCAAATTTAGCCCTTGGGGCACTGGAGCTAAAGCAGCAGAATGCGAAGAGCACCGCTGATAAAGCTGAACTTCAAAATGCGATAGACATTGCCAGAGTTAAGAAATTGACAGCCGACGAGGATGCAAAACGTACCGGAGCAGCAAGGGGCCAAAAGTACGGAATGAGCAACCTTATAAAGTTTATAAAGGTGCAGGATAACGCAAGAGAAATGAGTTTGGCGTATGCGGCGGCTCTAAAAGTAGTTACAGATGCAAAACTTACCACGGCTGGAGCTTCAAAGGAAATGACAGACAATCTTAAGGCGGCGAAGATGGCGATGGCGATTGAAGGCACCTTCGCGATGGCCGATACTTTGAAAGATTTTGGTGCAGAGATGGCTAAATTTGGCCCTGAGGGTGAATTAGTGGCTGCAATGAGCACTGGTTTAGGCAACGTAATGGGTTCACTAGCTGCTGCTATGTCACTGGGCACCGACGCTACCATGAGTGAAAAAGTAGAGGCGGGATTAGGGGTGGCTATGGCTGCTGTTACCGCTATGTCTGCTATACAGCAAGCAGCTTCTGATGCTAAGATCAGAGGTATTGACCGAGAAATAGCCGCAGAGAAGAAAAGAGACGGAACGTCTGCCGGTAGTATAGCTAAGTTAAAGGCGATGGAAGCTAAGAAAGAGTCTATTAAAAGAAAGGCATTTGAGCAAGATAAGAAAATGAAGATGGCCCAAGTTGTTCTTGCAACAGCGATGGGTGCTATGCAGGCCTACTCTGCCTTCGTGGCTTTCTCACCTGTAGTGGCGGGTATTATGGCGGGTATGGTTATTGCCTTCGGTGCTAAACAGTTATCAATTATTTCTGGAATGTCATACCAAGGTGGTGGCAGCGCACAAAGTGCTCCAAGCAGTATTTCAGTAGGGGAGCGTAAAAATCAATCTGACTTAGGCCAGGGCGGATCCGCAAAGAATGAGCTAGCATACTTCCGAGGCGCGCAAGGTACCGGCGGACCAGAAAACTTTAAGCCTGCTTTCTCAGGATACAAGCATAGAGCCGCTGGAGGCACTGCAGGGTATGTAGTAGGGGAGCAAGGGCCAGAGCTATTTATGCCTGATACCCCAGGTACTATAGTACCCGCTGATGATGTACAAAATATGGGTGCTGGAGGTAGCGTTAATATTAATATCAGTGCGATAGACGCTTCTGGAGTGGAATCAGTACTAATGGAACAAAGAGGAAACATAATCAGTATGTTACGAGAAGCAGCAAATTCTTATGGGGAAGACTTTATGGAAGATATAGATGAAAGTACTTATACTACTCCATCAGTAGGGAGAGCATAATGCCTCAGTTTACTTTTTCAGACCAGCTTCCAGATCCCTCATATAAGAGGCACACTACTGGTGCTAATGTAGTTGGAGGAGTAGGAGACCTAGGCCCTGGCTTTGCTTCTGTTAAATTGACGTCTGACCAGAAGACTCTAATCAGCAGAACAAACTCCCAAAGAGTAATCGCTAGAGCTATAGCAGGGCAAAAGTGGAAAATAGACATAGGGTATAATCCTATGACAAGAGATGAGTTTGATCCTGTGAATAGCTTTCTAATGATGAAACAAGGGCCTCTTACACCCTTCTTTGTAACCTTACCTCAATATAGTACTCCTAAAAACGCAAATTGGTTAAGTACCCTAACTAATAGTAACGGGGCTATAAACGGAGGTAATGTGTTTCAGTTTTCTACCCAAGGAGGTAGTGCTCAAGCTGCGGGAGCGACAAGTTTATTGATAGGGTCTCCTAACTGGAATGTTACTGCCGTAGGGTCGGAAGCAACATCTTTACCTTCTCCTGGCGAGATATTTACCATAAGTGATACTAGTGATAGTAACCATACAAAGGTATATATGATAACTTATGTAGAAACACGCACTAACTATAGTGTCACGCAGCCTGCTGTAGCTCATATGAGATTAGGCATAAGCCCTCCGCTAAGTCGCACTGTTAGTAGCGGAAGCACTTTAAACTTTCAGAACCCTAGGTTTAAAGTAATACTACCTAAAGCTATGACTACCTACAGCTTGGATGTTGATAATTTGTACAAGTTTAGTTTGAAATTGGAAGAATACTTATGAGTATAAGAAGTTTAAACAATAGCCTAATAACCTCACTACTTAATGAAGATGCCTTCCTATATGCACATTTGGTAAAGTTTGAAAGAGTCGTTACTACGATAAGCGGTAAGCCTGCGGAAACAGGTAGTGACTATTCTTACTTGACAGACTGTTCCTATAATATCAGTTTTGATGATGGTAGTGCAGACTTAAAAGGAGGCGCTAACGGAGCTCAGACATATGTTGCTAATAGGCTTTTAAAAGTAGGGTCTATCAATGAGACAACAGAGGCAAAAGCCTCCAACTTAAATATAGACATATCTTCTGTAGCTCTAAGCTCTACTATTGCGGGAGCCAGTATTAATATTAGCTCTACTAGTGCCAATTCAATAGTAACAGTACAGCTAAATAATGGGGATGACTGGGTAGAGAGTGGATTCTCTGAAGGCGATAAAATAACTTTTACTCATAACAGTAACGCTTCGGACGCTAACCATAATTCGTCTGCAACTATTCAGAGCTTTACTAATAATAATATGACGGCTGTTTGTAATGGCCCTAGTTATGTATTTAATAATGTTAGTAATAATAGTGCTTACACGATTACGCTCACAACGGATGAGGTCACAGCACTACTTAATGATCCGTTAGATGCAACGTACAATGGATATATTAATAGAGAAGTCTCTATTTATAAGGCACATATAGTACCTGATACTGGGGCCATAATAGGCACACCCTTTTTAATATTTAAAGGTATAATAAGTAAGGGAAAACTCAACGAAGATCCTAATTCTAAGTCTACAATGACTTGGACTATGTCTAGTCATTGGGGCGACTTTGTTCGTGTCAACGGAAGAATAACCTCAGATAGCGAGCATAGAGCAATTGGTACAAACGGAGAAATTGACGGAAATGCTCTGCATAGGTATGAGTACGGAAACGACTACGGATTCATGCACAGCGAACAAGCTATAAATATGATGGCTACATACCAAGTTCAGGAAACTAGGTACAAAATGAAAAGCTCTGGTCTTTTTGGTCTCAAAAAGAAGATGAAAGAGTACAAAGTAACTGTGGACAGGGATGTAGACTTAAAACTAAATCTGGAAGCAAAGTATCTTCCTGTGGTATACGGCGTTAATAGAATAGATAGTATACCTATTTTTGCGGACACTAAAGCAGACGCTGCAAATGAGATATACGCCATATACGCGCTATGCGAAGGCGAAATCAGCGGGTTACTGGATATTTATATTGACGACGAACCTAGAATATGTGTAGACGAGCAGGACTCCACTGATAGAGGGGGCAACGCGGATTCGAATGAAGGAGCGTCGTGTGAGGGCCGTATGGACCGAGGAGACACAATGAGCTCCACCGCCTTTGTACAGAAAATCGTTAACCAGGATGCAGTTGCCCATGCCAGTGCTAATGCACATCGAGGGGGCCTGTTTGGCAGCTCAATATGGGACGCAATGTATTGGAGATACACGTTAAGTGTAGCTGATACCGTACAGGACAATACTAGTACAGGAGTAACTCATGAAAAGAAAAGCAGTTTTGAGACTCCTATGTCAACAACTCTTAATTTTCATGCAGGTCGAGCACACCAAAGATCGGATGATATGATATCAGGAGTTGCTGCAGAAGGTCATGTAGCTGGAAAAGGTTTTAAACTACAAGACTCCGCGGACGATAGTAAAGAATATTGGACTTCAAATCATAGGTTATTAGATACTGCATACGTGGCTGCAAAATTTATAGTTGCGGATGGCGATGTAACAATACCTTCTATAGACTTTGTAGTCAGAGGCAGGGAGATAGAGCAGTACAACTATGATTTTTCGTATAGGCCCCACCCTAACCCTGCCTATTCTGGTAGCCTAACTACCGACGCTCAAGCAGCAAAATTTAAGCTAGGGGATACGGTAGACTTTTATAATGCTAACAATAGTGCTATGGCTCAAAATGTACAGATTATAGATAAGTACATTTATGTAGATGCCAGAGAAACTTTATTTACTAAATTTCGTTTCGCAAGTGACCCCAATAAGAAGACTGACTTAAGTATTGGGCAGGAAACCGACTTCTTCATGGTAAAAGATGGAGTTTCCTCTAGTTCCAACGATAGATTCCGCATGGTAACCTGGGATCACAAAGTAGATACAGGTACACTAAGCAGTACAAATATATTAGAGCAGGCAGTACATACTAGTTCTGGCGCAGGCAAAGCTGTTATAGCTAACAATGCATCTGGCGCTGGAGTTGACGTTACTGAACTTAGCACTCTACTTCAAACCGTACTAGAGTTTGATAGAGCGGCAGACAATAGAGTAGTAATAGTTTCTTTAGTAGGAGACGGTGTAGTCACTAACGACGCTGCAGGTACTCGTAAATTAGTCCAGTCTCAGCCAGAGATACTTACATCAGGAGGCGCCACAACCATAAATAACCTAGGTACTAGTAATCTAGATAAAGGTGGGGTGGGTAAGATTGTACTACTTAATGCTATAAAATTGAACGATTCTGCATCGAGTGTTGCGGGTTTCTATAATAATCATACTATTACAGTAACTCATGAAGAAATAGACGGCACTGTAAAATCGCAGGAAAGAGAGATAGTAGCCTACACAGGAGGCACTAATAAAGTTGCTTTTGTAGGCACTGCTGCCTCAACTGATAGCGCAAATGATGAGATTATTACTACGGGTCTTACCCCTAGCCAGCACAAACTGAGTACCAGTGTTTCTGATACCAAAGTTATAACTCTAAATACCGCAGCAAATCTAGCTCCGGGGGATTATATTACAGATACTGAGGCGGCTAGAATCACGTTTCCCAACCTAATTCCTACAGGAACTAAAATCAGCAGTATCAATGGTAACGAGCTTACACTTAATAAAGAAGTTTCTATCCTTGCAGGTATGTTTATGGTATTTACACGCAAAGGATCAGGAGGGGCAGTAATGACTCCCTCTGCTTTCGACTTTCAGCCACTATCGGGAGACACTTACGCAATCTCACCTATAGGAGATAAGAAAGTTTCAATAAATCCTGCAGTACAACTACTGGACTACTTACAAAATGATAGATTTGGTAGAGGCCTCGACTTAGACAAAGATATCCGCTTAGAGACTTTTAAGCAAACTGCTAGATTATGTGATACTCGTTCTGATGTTACCATATCTGTTGCTAACTCTACTAGTTTAGTACTTGGGCAGGAATGGTTTTATAGTACAGTAATTCCAGCAGGACAAACGCATGCAGGGACTTACTTTCAATGGCAAGGTAAAGTAAAGAAGATAGAGAGTGTAACTTACTTAGGTACTACTTATAAACAAGTTACTTTTACAGACTGTCTCGGCAAACTTTGCTATCAATGGTACGACTGGAAACAATTTGAAACTGGGCAACTTTTTTACAGAAAAGATGCGTCTTCCCCCTTCCTGAACAAGCTATACACTAATACAGGTAGCACAGGTACTATATCCTCGAGTACTGTTGACGGTGAGACACCTAGAAGCTCTCTTAGTATAGTTAGATCAGATAATACTAGTATTACTGCGGCTGTCTTTATATTAGGCACTGAGGAAGCCTCTTCTGCGGATAATAACCCTGTAGTTAAGAAGTTTAAACAAGCTGGTGGAGTGAGTAGTTTTGCAATAAATGGGTATGATTTATATGACTCTGACGACGTAAGGTATTGGAGGTATATGGGTTGGCAAACTCATGACCAACGAGAAGTTACTAGACACCAGACTAATGCTGTAATCAGAACAGAGACTCCTGTTTTTAATAATGTTAACTCTATGCTAGAACACTTTAACGGTATTCTAAGATTCTCTAATGGTAAGTACGAGTTAGATGTAGAGTCAACAGCTCCTAATATAGGTAAAGTAATATCAAGTGTAACTATTACTAATGGGGGGTCTGGGTACTCTGCGGGCAGTACGCTCGCTGTATTCTCCTCTCCAAATAATCTGGGAGTTCCAAACATAGACGGAACAGCCTTAGGTACCGTAACAGTGACTAGTGGTGCAATAACTGGTGTTACTAATATTCCTGTCAACTTTGGGTATACGGCAGGTGTTACCCCGACAATAACTTTTATTGGGGGAGGCAGTGGCGCCTCGGGGGTAGTCCATACTTTTGACGATCCTAGAATTATAACTCAGGATGATATTATAGGAGCTATCTCTGTAGACGACGCTGGAGTTAAAGGAAGCGCCAATACTGTTAGTGTTTCTATACCTGACCCTCAAATAAGGTTCGATAATAGAAGTATTAGCTTTTTTAAATCAGCTTACTTAAAAGAAGACAGAGGTATTCCTAAAAAGAAGGATATTAAAACCCCTCTCATATCGAATTATTTTAATGCTAGAATTAATGCGGAGCAGTACTTAGACCAGTCAAGGTTTTCTAGAAAGATCAACTTCACACTAGGTCCAAAGGGTGTTCTATTAGTAGCAGGTACTGTAATAAAAGTATCTTACACTAGATTTGGGTGGGTTGAAAAGCTTTTCAGAATAAGCAATCTTTCTTTTAGAGAAGACTGCTTAGTCCAAGTTACAGCACAAGAGCATAGTGACGATGTATATTTTATAGACGGAACAGAGAAATTAACAATAGGTTCGCAAGATACTCGTATACCCCCAACAGCGGTGCCGGTACCTTCCCCTCCTGTAAACTTGGTGGCCTCGACTAATCTACAGTCTAAGATTGATCTGACATGGGAGAATTCTGTACAGGTAAAAGGAGCGGGCTGGAGTACCCAGCTTTGGGTGCATACTAATAGCTCTTTTACTAATGGCACAGGTGCGGAGTTATTAGCATCGTTTGACAATGGCGAAAAGAAATATACTCATGCGAATGCGGCAATAACTGGTACAACTACTTATTATTACTGGATTCGACATGTAAAAACTACACAGGTAGCTACAGGCAGAAAGACTACTGTAGCTTCACTGTTCCAACCTCTTAATGGTTCGGCAGGTGTACAAGGACAGGCAAGTGTATTACAAGGGCAGAATGCTGGTATAGTATATGTATATAAACTAGTTGCCCAAGGAGGGGCTGCTCCTACTATTCAATCTACTTTTCCTACTGTTACCGTAACTTTAGATGGCGGTGCTAATCATAACAAGATTACTGCAATCCCTTCTGGAAACGGTAGTGCGTCGTTATCAGGTTCAGTGGGCAGCTTCTCAGTAATAGGAACTAATGGAGTAGCCACAGGCTGGAGTACTAATAAACCTAGTATAACAGGTACTAATAATATATGGATGTCTGCCGCGACCACTAACTCATCTTCAGGTAGTGATGATATAGCACGTACAGAATGGGCAGGGCCAATACAAGACTCAGGAACACACGGGGAAAGCTCCGCAACAGTAACTATATACAGAGCTACTGGCAGTGCAAGTAGTCCCGCTATGCCAAACGGCAATACAACTTTTACTTTCAATACGGGCGCACTAAGTACAAGTAATTTAAATGGATGGACAGCAGCACAGCCTGCTACTAATCAATCCAGTGCACGCTATCTATGGAAGTCCACTGCGGCAGCTTTAGCGGTTACATCAGTTAGTGGTAGTACCACAGATAATATTCTTTCAGCAGAGTGGTCTTCCCCCGTTAATATACATATTAACCCTCTTGATGGGGATGATGGGGATGATGGTACTAATGGTACTAATGGTACTAATGGTACTAATGGCAGTAACGGAGTATCTGTTACGGGGCCTGATGGGAAACGAAGTGCTAATGGTTATATCTACTTTAGAACTAGTAGCTCTAGTAACCCTTTTGCTAGTGGGGGTACTGGAACCTTTAGTTTTAGTACTGTAGCACTTACAGGTAACTTAAGCACGGGTTTAGCTCTTCAGGCCACGGCTGCAGGAGGTTATAGTAATAGTCCTTATATAGTAAACGTAGGCTCGACAGACTACTATTGGTCGGCTAGGTGGTCTTACACAGACTCCTCTGCGGGTAACTCAACGAATAATGTAACTGTAAATATAACTGCGGCTGTACAGCACACTTCTTTTACAGGTTTAGTAACTTTTAGTGGGGGCACATTCAATCTTAATGGCGGTGCGATATTCAATACCACAGCTATAGATGGGGCAGTAATTACTACGGGTGTGCTAAGATCCGTGGGCACTCCAGTAAGTACAGTTGATGGTAGCGCTTTTACCGCTGCAAATAGCCATACTTACATTAACTTACAGAACGGGGCTATAGCTACTAAAAACTTTAGGTTACAGAGCAACGGAAATGCATTCTTCCAAGGTAATATTACTGCGGACTCTGGTACTGTTGGAGGCTGGGATATTACTGCCAATACTCTTATCGGGGCCACAGGTACCTCTAATATAACACTAGACTCTTCTAATGATAGAATAACTATTACTAGTGCAGGGGTAGAAAGAGTACGAATCGGTAAGCTCTAGTAACACCACTTAAAAAATAAAACTTGACTAAGTATGTCCTTTGGGATATAATTTCACAATGGAGAAAACGACATGACCGCAGCCACCTACGACCTAGTGATCGACCAAGGATCCGACTTTGCCATTGACTTGACAATTACGGAAGCAGGATCCGCCAAAAACCTTGCTGGGTACTCTGGCAGGGCACAGCTGCGCTCAACACATGCAGCCTCAAGTGCTACAGCATCGTTTACGGTCACTATTATAAATGCTTCAAATGGAACAATGAAAATGCAAATGGCCTCAGCAGTGAGTACGGGAATTGCTGCGGGTAGGTATGTTTACGATCTGGAGATACACACTTCTGGTAACGCAACTGTAAAGAGGCTAATACAAGGGAGCGTTACTATAAATCCAGAGGTTACTAGGTGACAGACTCTATAGGCACAAAGGTAGCGATTACTGAAGAAGTTACAAATATAGCTATTACTAATAATAATAGTATTGGTGTAACC
>Ga0307985_10000519_pt1 | contig 22666 bp, 19 predicted proteins | sample EllFjometageno80_FD_203155 | JGI IMG/M metagenome (GOLD analysis project Ga0307985, IMG submission 203155) | Marine microbial communities from Ellis Fjord, Antarctic Ocean - #80 | ecosystem: Environmental > Aquatic > Marine > Unclassified | place: Southern Ocean | collected 2014-10-09 | reverse complement strand
CAGCGTGCGCAAGTTTGTCTCCCCGTCAGCGCGCGTCGATGGTTGCAGAGCGCGTCCGTTGAACTTGTACGTTTGATCCGCGAGAGGCGACCCCCACTCATCCAAGACCTTAAGTGCCAGAGTTGTAACGGTTGCAGACTCGTCGGGTGGGAACAGGAACGTTAACTCCTCGCGTCCTAGCACATTAACCTTCCCTGAAACGAGCTGCTCCTCAGTCCAACCTTTGCCGAGGTGATTCATGAGGTTCTCAATGTATACAATCTTGACAGTAAGCGGGCGGGGAGGCGGCACCCTTAGCCGATCCGGCTGCGTCTGCTTCTCCATTGCCTCGCCGTTACGGAAGAACTTGATTGAGTAGTAAGGGTTGGAAGGACCGTCGTCAAGATGAACACTGAGAACGCCACAGGCGGACCAGGTATCGGCGGAGACTATCCTGTCATTGTATTGCAGGTGCTGGTGCTTGGAGAACATGAGCGCGAGAAGTGGTAGATATAATATAACCCTAACAGATGGATATGAGAACTGTTAAGGTTGAGGATGCTGTAGAATCTAAATGAGTTTTCCATTTTTGAGTTCTACAAATTATTAAAGACTCACAATTAAACAACAAAATCCACTCCCCCAGTAACCATTCTGTACCCATTCTATGTTCTCCCCCTTCATAGGGTTTCTCGTCGTGCCGCACTGCTTCAAAGCAGCTGCTTCAAAATAGTCCTCTGTGTAGTGCGAGCCCGGCAATCGCGGCTCATGGCCCCGATCCCCGTCGCACCAGAAAAATGACTTCAACCTAACCTGTCTTGTTACAAGTTAATTTTACGTTCCTGCTCAGTCGTCTTCCCTCTTCCTCACTCAGTTCATACCCCTCGTACACCACCAGCACTTGCCAGCTCGTCTTCTCCCTCCCCGCAACTTCCCTTCCCACTCTCTCCTTGTCGATTAAAGTGACTGGACTCTCTGGCGTCCTGCTGTCGAAGCAAATGATCGCCACGTCGTTATCTGCCGGACAGTACCGTACGCCGATCGCAACGTAGCAGTGCCCGTCCCTCTGCAGAAACAGCGCGCCAACAGTCGCCGCCAACACCGCCCCTTCGCCCCCCAACGCACCCCCCTTCGCAAAGTAATCTCTACAGAACGCTAGTAATCCCAAGCCGTCTTTGAACGTGAATACATCGCAAGGCACCCTCTTGTGCCGCAGCAGTCCGCAGTAGTCGTCCGCGCCCGTGTGCAGCGCCTTCCCCTCCTTATCCTTCAGCGGCGACAACTGAGCTGCTGCAACCGGATCAGAACCTAGTGCCCATGAGAGCTCAAATTCGGCCATGACGGCGGAGACTGAAGCGTACGAGAGCAAGCGGAGCATCATGAAGCACACGTACCCGCAGCTCCAAGCGTTCTCTTGCGCGACGTACGGTACGTCCAGCACCAAAATGTGGTACACTGCAGCAGTGTCATCATTGGAGTTGCACAAAATGTTTGGGTGCCGGACCAAGTCGGCAAATAGGGCGGAAGATGACTTTGGAGGGGGCAGCGGAATGGATTGGCAGCAGAAGGTGGGGCTGTGAAGGTAAGCACCGCGTGCTGGTCGCCGGCCCATCCCAACGAAGCTTCAGACAAAATATTGCTCGAATCAAGACCGAGAATCAACAAGAGACTCCTGCCTGGCCGTACCTTGGGCTCCTTAATCTGCATTGCCAACAAGCAAAGGATGTTATCTCGCAACACAAGCCCCCTCAGCTCTGTTATTGTATATCTGTAGCGTCCATACTCGCCGTCTACTTCGGACAGTATTTACATCACCGTTAGAATAAGGTGGGAGCGGCCTTCTCTCGACAACATGAGTAATATGTTAGGGTTAAGGGTAACACACACGCAGCACTGTTCACACGCAGCACTGTCCACGCGCAGCACTGTCCACGCGCAGCACTGTCCACGCGCGGCACTGTCCACCCGCAGCACTGTCCACACGCAGCACTGCCAACCCACTGCCCTCCTCGCTCACCTGCCGAGCCAACTTCCGCCCTCGTACATGTGATCCCAGAAGACCTCAAACGTGATTGCGCTACACGCTAACCCGATCGCCGACCCCGCCAAAACGTCCGCGGGATGGTGCCAGTAGTCGTGCACCCTGCTCGCCGCGCACCACAGCGCCATGAGGATCGGGCTGATTATCGCCAGATACCGAGTGATCGGACGCTTTTGAATGATTGGGAAGATCTCTTTCGAAAGGTACAAGCTCAAGAAACTACGAGCCAAAAGAGGGTTAACGAGGGAGGGTGGGGAGAACGAAAGTGATAGTGAGCGTGTCGCCAATGCTCCCCACCGGCCGTTCGCTCGCCTTTCCTTCCGCCGCCGCTCCTTCCGCCTCTTCTCACCTGCAACCGCACATGCTGGTGCTCGCGTGTCCGCTCGGGAAGCTCCTCCTCCCCAGCTCCTCCATCTCCCTTTCCCCCATGCACTTCAACTCCACGTCGCTCCACTCGCACATCTCGAAGAAGTTGGGCCGGAACGCGCCGACGTAGTTCTTGAGGCCGTCCGTGATGAGACCATTAAGCGCGTGCGCGAGGAAGAAGAGCGTGATGACCTTGATGTACGCGTTCGTCTCGTTGCGCTCGTCGAGGCCTGGAGAGGTGGTCACGGCGACGTCCGTTACGGCTGCGACCTTGTTATTCGGCGAGCTCTGGGGAGTGCCGGGGTCAGAACATACATACATACGTCATATACATATAGCGGTCGGCTCTCTCTTTATGACTCCAGCTCTCTCCGCCGTCGCTCCGGGGAGTGCCGGGCATACATCGTGCATATTCACATAGCGGTCGGCTCTCTCCTTATTACTTCTGTTCTCCCCACCGTCGCACCAGTTCGTCGCTCCGTTCGTTCGTGTCACCATTACCCTCAACGTTCTCACCTGCTGACTCATAGGCCGACTAGCATCACTACTCAAGCTCGGCCTCGTTGTACTTGACGTTAGGCCACGCTGCACGGTGGCTGGGGAGGAGTTGTATAGCGCGACGAACGTGAACACTAACAACGGCACGATGGTGCTGATGGCGACGAGGGATAGGTTGGTGAAGGCGACATCGGATTCGACAATGTACCGGTGGTTGAAGATTTGGGGCTTGATTACCAGGGTTGTGGCGGTGCTGGAGGGGCCCATTACGTCGAACTCGTCGTAGGGCATTTCTCTGGGAGTGGGACGTGAGTGGGATGTGAGTGGGATGTGAGTGTGACAGTCACTCGTGTTTCAGCCACTCATGTGGCAGCCACTCGTTTGGCAGCCACTCGCGTGATGGTCGTGTTGTTCTCTTGCAAAAACCTCTACACAAATCACCATGAACAGAAGAGGGGAATTCAGAACGTATCAAGAGGGTGGATGCCGCTAGCTAAGGACACGGCACAACGCCCATCGATACACACAACACTCGCTCAACGCCAACCGCATAACTCCCCCCGTTAACGCCCCCTACTGCCCAACCCCCTCCTCTAGATCCTCTAATCTCTCACCTTATCGACGGCTCCAACGTCGACTTCATAACTCTTACTAGGATGTTGATAAGAAGCACGGCGATGCCGCCGAGTACGTTGGGCTTGTAACGCGTGAACCACTCAACGCAAGTTGTCATGGCTGCTGTAGGAACGATGGTTCTGGGAAGAGCAAATCACGAGCTTGTTCCTTCCTGATTTTGTTAGTGGATGAAGGCTTTAGTTAGTTAACTAACTCCCCCAAAACGTTTAACAAGTCAAGAGCGACAACCGAGTTGGTACGATCAGACTATTCATTACTCGCATCCACGTCGCTGCAGCGCTTCTACGATTGCCTCAAGAGCGCCGCTACGATTTCGAACTTTGCGTAACAAACACACAGGATTTGTCAACTCCGCGGTCTTTAAGCCACAGGGATGGCATACAAAGCGACCTGATAAGGGAGACCAGACGGGCTACAAACTTCACGAACGAGAAAGACTGCCCCCCCCAATTCCCGACGCCGAGCTTAACGCCAATGGGCGTTCCCCCACCTTTCCCCCATCAATACCTAAATAATGAACCGATGAATCTGCCTTGTGCTTGATTTCTAGACATATCCGGGGTCCGGGCATATCGCGCTCGTTACTGGGGCTCGTGGCTTGTGTTTGCAGGCTCGTTGTGCAGCGGTTGCATGGCACCAGTTCGACGCACCCCAGCCTAACTACCCCTTGTTCACACAGTGTGTGTGCTTGTGTGTGAGCTGTGTGTGTCTCGCCCCCTAACCCCCCCCCCCTTCCTTTCCTCAGCCCACCATGGAACGCCGCATCCTCGCCGCCTTCACCCGAGCCGCTGATACCTCCCACGCCGCCTCCCTCCAGCCCGAGCCCTCCCGCCGCGAGGAGCTCAAAGCCGAGTCTTTAACCCTCCTCAATTCTGCCCTCAAGTTGCTCGACGACTGCCGCAACCAGCGCTCAAACGTCACCAAAGGTCTCGCAATCCGCACCGCCGGCGAGTTCCTAATAATTGCCGCCGAAACCTGCCTAAAATGCAACCAACCTACCCTCGCCCACCTCACCACAAAGTCCTACTTCGCCCAACCCTCCCTAACAACCGGTCCCCCAACCACCTCCTCCGATCAATACACCTGCCGCGCCCTCTTCATCCTCGCCCAAACCACCATGCAGCGCTCCCCCTCCGTCCCACCTCCCAACGACGCGGCGCTCCCCGCCGATCGAAGCATTGAGAACGTCAACGGCGCGGAGAAGTTGAGGCAAACGCTGCAGGCTGTTGGTACGGAACTGCTTGACGAGCGAGTGGACAGGATGGCGAATTGTGATGCAGGAGTGACGCATGAGGACCGCCCGCCCCCCCCTGTGTTTGTGGCCCCACTAACCCCCCCCCCCTCTCTCTTCGCTCGGGCCCAGAATACATCCTCAAGGCCATCGCCATCGCCCAGTCCTCCGCGTCGTCCTCCCCCGCCGCAGCCCAGTCCAAGTACGCGTTCATCATCACCAACGCCTCCATCCACTTCTGGAACGTGACCCGACCGTCGCAACGCCCCTCCACCTACAAGTACCTCGCTCCCTCCCTCGCGCTCGTCTACAACGCCGTCAACTCGCTCCCCAACACCACCCGCAAAGACCTCATGTGGCTCTGCCAGCTCGGCAAGGCCCTCGTCCTCTCCCTCGACGCCGCGGGAGAGTTCACCGCCGCCGCAGCCCGCGTCACGGACGTCGTCGCCGTCGCGAAGAAGCTGGTCGACGACGAGACGGCCAAGGTGACCGCGGCCAGTGTTGCCGCCAAGGCCGCCAGCGACGAGACCAAGGCCATCATCAAGGCCATCAGGACCGCGTCGGGCGACGTGCCCGACGACGACGACGACCCCGCCGCCGCCCCGCCTCCCACCGAGTCCCTCCCGCAGCTCGAAGACTCCCTCCTGCTCGCGGAGCGCAACCAGGCGGACCTTGACGGCGCTTTGAAGACCGCCGCGTCCTTCAAAGCCGACGCCCTGACCCTCACCGAGGAGACGGCAAAGCTGCGCTTGCACGTCGCGAGGAACCAGATCGTCAACGCGGACTGCAAGAAGCTGCTGGACGAGGCGATCAAGGACGAGACTATTTTTGTTAACACTGAGCAGGCGGCCATGAGTATTACGATACAAAAGCTCATGTCGGGCATCGTGGACGGAAAAGACGAGGAGGAGAAGATGAAGAACATGACCACCATCTTGACGACCATCATCGATTCCATCGTGCCCCCCGATCCCTCCGACACAACCGCCCCTCGCGAGCTGTCCCTGTCCCTCCCCCTGCTGAACCTCCTGGTCGACGCAGGGCTCGTCGCCGCCCGCACCACCACCCCCGAGTGTTCCGCCATCGCAACACGCGCCGCCGACCTCTGCAAGTCCTCCAAGACGGGCGGCAACCCGGCCTTCCGCGTCAAGCTCGACTACCTCGCGGTCGCCGTCATGGCGTCCGAGCTGGACAACACCAACTCAGTCACGGACGACTTACCCGGCGCGTCGAGCAATCCCGCGGCCGACAAGACTAAGAACTCCAAAGCCAAATCCAAACTCCCTCCCTCCAAGCTCGACTCCCGCCACGTCGAGGCCCTCCGCCTCTCCCGTCGCGTCGAGGCCCTCAAGCTCCTCGACCGCACCATGATGTCCGCGCGTCGTCTAAACTCCCCCGCCCTCCTTGAATACGGCGCCGTCCTCGCCTGGAACCTTGGCCTACCCCTCCTACAGCCGCACCTACGCAAGCACGTTCACCGCGTGTTCACGCTGAGCAGTCAGGTTCTCGCGGAGATCGAGTCACCCAACACGAAGCTCCGCGCGATGCTGCATTTGGAGACGGCCAAGTGCGAGCTCGCGAGCGACTTTCTGGCCAAGGCCAAGCAGCACGTCGACGATTCGATCAGGCAGGACTACGGCACGATTGACGAGGACCGCGTGGTAGAGGTTTACATGACGTTGGACGAGGCGCCTTTTTACCCGACTCTCCCTGTGCCCACGCCGGACGAGGTCGCGGTCGCGGACGCCAAGAACGATGTGTTGAGGCCGTTTGACAGATACACGTACCCGATGCACAGGAAGCTAATTCTGCGCACGAGCATCTACTCAGAGCCCGACAACGCCGAGGAGAAGGCTCTGCTGCAGTTGGAGCAAGCCAAGGAGGTTTCGGACGTCGGGCTGCAGAAGACGCTGCTGCAGAAAGCGGCGGTGCTGCTCGAAGCGAGCGAGTTGAATGCCGGCGCGGACGAGGACGACGAGAGCAACGCTGGCGATGCTGCCGCGCCGGTGGCGAACCCGGCCACTCTCGATGACGTCGTTGATCCTGAGAACCCCCTCGCCGTTGGCGACGGTACTGCCATGGACGCACCCTCCTCCTCCGTGAAGTTGCGCACGAGTCTCTGGTCAGAGATCGCACAGATTGCGTGGAATTTAAGAGCGGTGGAGCTCGTCAAGCGCGCGTCGTTGCCCATTCTGTCCAACGTATGGAGCGCGGAGAATAACAGGGAGTTTGTCGTCATGCAGGTGAGACCTCGTTTCGTTTTCCCTCTTTGTTCACACGTGCATGGGTTCGTTTTTTACTCACCCCTCCCTCCTCCCCCAGGTCAAGTGCCAGCTCACTCTCGCCGAGGGTCTCGTGGAGAGCCTCAAGCAGATGGGCCTCCCGCCCTCGCCCGCTCAGCCCGACGCCACCTCCGACGACGAGCCTGTGCATACCAGCAAGCGCCCCGACCCCCGCGCTCTCGGAATCCCTTGCTCCCGTGGATCCCTGCTCTCTCCCCCAGTCGATTACGCCGACGCCGCCGACGAGCGGAAGAGGCAGATCGTTGGTGCGATTAGCGCGGGCATCACGCGCGCGACCAAGCTCGGGGGCTCCGCGGCGTACCTCGTCGAGAGCGGTGCTGTTCTTCTGTGGAACTACCACATTCACATCTTCCGCAACCAGGCCTATGCCGACCTCATGCCGGAGTTTGTCGCGGCTCTCAAGAACGCGCACACCTCCCTGACTACCACGAACTCTGTTGATTGGGCTCTCAAGGCGTCCCTGTCGGAGGCGTTGGCCCTCATTAGCGAGAGCGAGGGTGACCTCAATGCCACGGAGCAGTACTGCACCGACACCATCGCAATGGGCAGGCCGATGCAAGTCAAGCGGCTGGTGGAGATTCTCGCGCGCGTCAAGTACTCTCGCGGCAGCAAGGAGGTGGCCCCGCCGTTGGACACCAAGAGCGGCCAGAAGAGCAACACTCTTTTCGAGGTGTCCGCCATTTGCGTTGCTATCGGCCAGGGCTACGAGAAGGGGGACGCGTCCGTTCCCGAGAGGAAGGAGTTTCTGTCCAAGGCTATCGCCACTCTTAAGCAGTATCGCGACGACCGCATCATCCGCGCCGCGGACACAGCGGCGACGGTCGAGACGACTCGCGAAGAGGACGAGGAGACCCTGGAGTTCGAGGCCGAGCTCTGGGTACGCCTCGCGAGCGAGTCCCTGAGCCAGACCCTTCTCCGTCAGGCGCAGTTCTGCTGCTCGTGCTGCGTCGAGCAGCTGCCCGCGCAGCCCGAGATGAGGAAGCGCGTGCCTGTTTCCGTCTGGCGCTGGTACAGCTGCGCCGAGAACGTGTGGGGTCGCGCCATCGCGGCCATGGTGAACACGGACGGGCAGGACCGCACCTTGCAGGACGAGCTTCGCCGCGCCGCTCTCAAGCGCCTCGTCACCGCTGCTAGGCACGGATCGCGCGCTCGCCAGCCCAACCTCGTGCTGCAGGCAGTGCAGTACCTGTGGAACATCGCGCTGCCGCTCACGACGTCGACTATTTCGAGGAAACAGATCTTCCCCTTCATCAAGGCTGCGCTCTCCGAGCTGTCGCAAGCTGGCGTGTCCAAGGCGCCGGAGTTCCGCGTCGACTTGTTCATCCTTCTCTTTGAGTGCTACACCGATGCCGAGGACTGGAGCGGCGGTCTCGATGCCGTGAACGACGCGTTCATCCAGATCCCCGCGCATCTGCAGCGCTCGCTCTGGCAGCGCCGTGTGGTTTTCATGTCCAAGCTGGGCAAAAGCGTCCTCGACGGCATGCAGAAGATGAAGGAGTCCGATCCCGTCCTCCAGGCTCGCGTTTGGGCCATTCTTGCCCGTGCTGCGAGCTCCACGAAGCAGCAGCTCACGGCGTACGTCCAGGCCATCGACAGTCTTGAGGGTAGGTTCGAGCGTATGGAGTACTGCATCGAGATGGCGGAGTGGATGATTCAGACCGGGCTGTCCAAGAAGGACAGCAACGATGTGCTCATGGCCGCAGTCGACGCCTTCATGGCAGTCGAGGAGAGTGCCCACCCGCAGCTGGCGAACGGCGGCGACGACGAGTTCGATTTCGAGGACGAACTAGGCGACGACGACATTGACGGAAACGAGTCGATGCACTCCGGATTCGAACAGTCTGCGCCCAACACCGCGAGTAGGTCAAGGCTGGGCACCGCTCCTGGCACCGTTCTCACGCGCACCGGCAGCCGTGCCAGCATGGACGCCGGCCACGGCGATGCGCCAGGCGCTGCCATCTCGAACGCTCCCACGACATCTCAGGGGGGGCTGAGGGGTTCCACCTCTCGCACGTCGATGCGCTCCCGAGCGGCCAGCGCGGCCTCGAGCGCGACCGGCGATCACAAGGACAAGAACGAGGGGGCTCCCGAGGCTCTGAACGTCGCGCACATGATGACGTTGATCAGGTCACTCGCCATGCTGTCCAAGACGAGCGACGGCTTCCGCGTTCGAATCGAGACTGCTCTTTCGGCAGCGCACTACGCCGAACGGTGCCTGCTTTTGAACGTTTCTGCCGCCAACGACGGCGCGGCGCTCGCCGCGTACGAAGAGCTCTCTGACGAAGACAAGCTTACGGCGGGCGGTTTGACCAAGTTCACGAACGAGTTCGAGGTCAAGTACGATACTCCGGCGAAGATTGACCTGTGGGTGGATTTTGCCGTCTCGGGCGAGTTCTTGCTAAACAGCAAGAACGTCCCTCACGCGAGACGCGGCGACGTGGTCAGCACGACCACCGTGGACAAGGTTCCGATCGTCATGACTCACTTATTCTACGTTGCCGATGTCCTGATCGAGGAGGGGCTCACCCTCCAGGCTCTGCCCGTTCTCATCCTTGCCGAGTTTGTCGCCAACTTGGGCACGACTGTCGTGAACGAGAACTTGGTCGCGCTGTGCGGGTGCAAGCTCGCGATCGCCCTGTCAAACATTGGCAAGAATGACGCGGCTGTCAACAGGCTAGAGGTTTGCGGTCCTTTCGGACTCGACGAAGCCAGAATCAAGCACTACAAGGACGACGTTGAGCAGATCGAGATCCAGCACCACGGTCGCGTGCTCACCAAGGGAGACAAAGACAGCGACGCCAACCGGGTGCAGTTCGCGCAGGCGAACGGCACCGTGGAGGACGCGAGGAAGCTCAAGTTCAAGCGGTTCGAGATGAGGCATGTGTGGTGCGGCATCGCTGAGGAGATGATCAAGCTTGAGCAGCCCAACGTGGCCGCGCAGTACCTGGAGGAGAGCTTGAGGCACTGCGCCGCGTTTGAAGACCGCGGCTGCAGGGCCAAGTGCTTGTTGGTCAAGGCGAAGGTGAATCTGCTCAACGGCCAGACCCAGACTTGCGTCGAAAACTGCAAGAGCGTCATGTTCACGCTCCAGAATCTTGGCGGCGGAGAGAGCAAGATCTGGGCCGACGCGGCGCTGCTCATGAGCAGCGCTTTGAGCGTCCCGCCGCTCAGCGCCAGAGGCGAGGCCAAGAAAGTGCTGGCGAGCGCGTACCAAGTGTTCAAGAGCAGAATGAACTGCGTGCCGGAAATGATGAGGGAAGGGGACGACGGGAACGACGCCCACGGGGAGATCGACTTGGAAGTCGTGAGTAGTTATGCCCTGATCGCTATGAACTACGCCGGCGCGCTGGCCGAGGAGAGCAGGGAGAACAGAAAAAACGGCGGCCCTTGGATGGACGTCTGGAACGACAGCGAGGAAATGCTCAGGACGTGCACCGACGACCTGGCGAGGCTGTGCGACGGGGGAGGTGCAGCGGGGGGAGAGGGGGAGGACTCAGTGCGCCCGCCTCAGATCTTGGTGGACGTGCTGGAGTACAGGAGCACGTGGGTGCTCAGGATGGGCGCCAACAAGAACAGCGGGGCGGACGGCAACGTGGATTTGGATCGCGCTATCGACTTGCTGAGCCAGGCAAACAGAATCGCGCTGGACAACCACGCGTTCGCGTCGACGCCAGAGAGTGCTGTTGAGCGCGAGGGCGGGGAGGGGGAAGAGGAAGGAGGCGAGGAAAAGAAGGAGGGGGAGGTGGAGGGGGGCAGCTCGGGGGTGGAGAAGATCACTCTGCCCACAGCGAGAAGGGCCGCGAATGTGCAGATTGCATTGTGCAGACTGTTCATGATGGCAGCTCGGGCGAACCACGAGCACGTGAGCACCAAGGAGGCCGACGAGGAGTACGCGAAGAACGTGACCGATCCTGTCACCAAGTACTTGGACGCCACGGCGCCCAAGGTGGTGACGGAAGGGGACGTGAAGATGCAGAATCTGCAGAGTGCTCTCTTCTTCGCTACTAGCGCCAGGAGGCTGGCCAAGTTCTGTCCGAGCACGATCGCGGCGGCCAACGGCGTGGTGGGTGAGTGCCTGGCCTTGCTCGCGAGCCAGCAGGGCCTGCTGAACGCGGCGTGGGACGTGGACATGACCGTGAGCGCGAGCGAGACCTCGCTCGGACTTGGGGGTCTGACGCCCAGCGCGAGCGCCGCGGATCTGGCTGGGGGGGGTAAGGGCGGGGGGAAGGCGGGCAAGGGGGGAGGGAAGGGCGCCAAGGGGGGGGGGGGGGAAGAGAAGGAGGTGGAGAAGTTCGACTTTGAGAAGGTGGACGACGAGGTTGAGATCGACGAGAGCGGCGATATCAGGAGCCAAAGTATGAGTCTGTTAACTGCTGCGGGGAATAGCTTGGCGGCGATGCAGAGGTACGGGGCGAGCCTGGCGGCGCACGTCAGTGCTTGCGAGGTCAGCGGCAGCGCGATTGGCGGCGAGGGCAATCCGGTGCACGCCCTCCGGAGCCTGCTCAAGGCACAGGCCGCTGGATGCAACGAGTGGCTGAGCGACATCAGGATGAGGAGCACCGAGGCGGAGCCGACAGGGAGGGACAGGCTCTTCATGAGGAAGGTCGGAAGGTGCGAGCGCGACAGGGTTGACGTGGGCGGATATTTGGAGGATGCGGCGTTCAGGAGCAATGTGGGCGGCGATCACGGCGCGGGGAGCCACGCGTTCCCGCCTATCAAGGCGAGCAGGGCGTTCATGGACAAGATGAGCACGCCTTGGCAGAGGATCACGAACGAGGGAGGGAGCGGGGATAACTTCGTGGACGATTTACTGGTGTGCTTGCCGGACGACATTCGGCTGGTCATCTTACAGCTTAGCGCGGACATGAGCGGGATCTACTGCGGCGTCGCGAGCAAGGGCAACATGCCAGCGGTGGGCAAGGTGGCGTTCAGCAAGGAGGAGCAGGAGGAGCTGGGGCTGTTGGTGGGCTTGATGAAGAACATCGAGGGCAGCGCGTTTTCTAAGTTCATGATTAGGTACGGTGACGAAGCGGGCGAGGAGGGCAACTACGTTGAGAAGGAGGGGGGGGAGGAGGAGAAGAGGGAGGGTATCTTTATCGAGGACGACGGGGAGCGGGATGTGCGCGAGGTCGTGGAGCGCATGGAGGTGCTTTTCGCGGGGATCATGAGCAAGCCGCAGATCGTCAAGGCGCTGCAAGAGGCGGAGGGGAGAAATGCGGTCGTCATACCGGATGTTCGCATCCAGCTCCTGCCGTTGGAGGCGTTGGGCGGATTGAGGGGCTGCGCGAGCGTGAGCAGAGACTTCAGCGCGCAGATGTTCTTGAGCAGAATCAGCGGCTGGATGAAGGGGGGTGCTAGCGGTATGAAGGGCATGAAATACGTCGTGGACCCCAGGGCAGAGGACGCGGGGAGCGAGAACGCGAGCAAGCCTAGGAAGACGGTGGAGGAAGTGCTGGAGGAGATCGTCGGCAAGGGCGGGCCGGGGGGCAGCTGGAGCGGCATCGCGGGCAAGGACAGGATCGCCAGCGACGGAGAGTGGCAGAACATGCTCAGGGGGAACGAGGGCGAGGGAGGAAGGAGCTTCATGTACTACGGCCCGGGCAGGTGCTTGGCGAGGTAAGTCCGAGCGAGGCGGCCTGAGCGAAGCGAAAGATTGTTAATGGGCGCGTATTCGATATTCTCTCTCTGTCTCCTTTCTTAACACTCGCCTCGCTCGCGCAGGTTCGGGGTCGACAAGTTGAGCGGCTTGAACGTGGATGGGCTGAATCTAGTGGTGCTGGCGGACAGGGCGGAGAACGACGGGAGCTATAGGAGGCAGAGCAAGCTGGACAACCAGAAGGATGGCGGGAGGTTGGGACTGGAGCAGAGCTTGGAGACCGCAGCGCTGTTCAGCCTCGCTGGCGCCAACTGCGTCGTGCTGCACAGGTGGGCGGTGGATTTCAGGATGCTAGGGGAGTTCGTGGCTGGGTTCAGCGCAAGCTTGGGAAGCGGGAAGATGGTGTGCGAAGGCTTGAAGGAGTTCAAAGAGAAGAAGCTGGGGGGGGAGAGGGGGCTCAAGATGAGGAACAAGTACAACGTGCTGTGCGTTGGGCTGCCGCAGATGAGCTTGCAGGGAGGGAAGTAGAGGGAGCAGTAAATGTAGTAGTAGGAGTGTTACAAGTCTAGCACAATAAGTAGGCATTGCTTGCACGTGCGACAAATTTGCTGTTATTGTTTTGACTGCACACACACGTGTATGTAGTGCAATATGTGGCTTAGTTATATCTGCACTAACAACCTCAAGGCCGCCACTCGCTCCACCGTTCCCGGCAATCCCACCTCTGCCTCGCACGAAAACAGCACGGCAGCGATCTTCATCTTCGGCGGCGGCGGGTACTCCAGCAGTTTGATGTAGATCAAGGCGAGGGCTTCTTCGTCGGTCTGAACAGGCGGCGGCGGCGGCGGTGAGACTGAGGCGAGCGTGAGCAGTTTGGCGATCTGCTTCTCCATTTCCGCCATCTGCTCGGCCAGCGAGAGCTCGGCAGCCTGTTCGGAAGCACGCGCAGGCCAGAGCCGAGGATGGGCGCGTGAGACAGCACTATGATTGTGGAGGAAAGGTGCGACGACAGCTCTTGAGCGAACCATTGGATCTGCGTCAATGTGGACTTCGTGCGACTGGTATTTGCTTGCGCGGAAGACTGTGGTCGAAAGGGAGATGATTAGGACGTCTGAGGTGGGGAGCGCGTGTGGAAAATACGGTTTATCGCAGCTGTTCATCTTGGCGACGCTGCAGCATTGCCCACGAGCATGCGGGATGGGCAAAAGTCTTCCGAAGAGGATCGAACGAGTAACAAGTAGCCTGTCAAGTGCTAATTACTCAAGGAAACGTCATAATGTGGGACCAGACGTTGCAGTTCAACATTCCGAACGCGAGCTCGGTGTTGAGGAGGGAGGTGGCTGGACTCTCGGAAGCAGCTAAAGCGACGTTGGCTGCTGTGGACTCCAGGATTTGGCGTTGGATTTGGCGTACTTGTACGCGACGACATTGTCGAGGGAGGTGTTCACTGACAAGTAGCCGTGCTTGACGCAGACGAGGAGGGTGGCGCGGACGGCGATGCGAGAGCGTAGTCGGGCTCGGCGAGACAGCGGAGCGCGAATTTCAGTGGACGCGGGCGGCGAGGGCGTCGTAGTCGCTTGCGGCGAGGGCGTAGGTGGCATCGGTGAGGAGGAAGGCGGCGGCGGGGCGGTTGTAGACGGTGGCTACCTTCTGGGGAGTGTGGCCGCTGATATTGGTCGCGCTCAGCGCCAGCGGGTGCTCGCGGATCAAGAGCTCGACAACGGCGAGGTCGCTGTGAGTGACAGCAGCCCAATGAAGGGGCGTCCATCCACCGTTGTCGGTGATGGCCAGCAGGTACCTCTTCCTCGGGTCGAGCTTGGCCTTCGTTATCATCCTCTTAACGAGTTTCAGTGGCGCCGAGCAGGCACAGGCGCGCATGAGGGCAGTAACGCCATGCTGGTTCTGGTGGAAGAGCTGATCGACAGCGACACCGTCTGCAAGGGATTGGATATGGGAGATGGCCACCTGGCACAGCCGGTTATACACTAGGTTGTACAGGACACTAATCGCCCTGCGGGAGCGGCGAGAGTGAGCGTGGGGAGTGGAGGTTTTTGCGAGTCTTTCGTTTGAAGGTTTGTTGTGTCACTGAAAGGGGGGGCGGGGGCGGCCGTACCAGCTCCAGTTGGTCAGCTAGGAGAGTGGGGGGATGGTGGTCGACTTGCGTGGTTGGCGAGGATTGGCAGGTCTCGCGTAGCAACCTCACTCGGTTCTTTGCTGTGCTCGTTGAGCGTCGCGTTGTCGGTGAGATGGCGATTTTCGTCTTACATCATCACAGGTGACTACCGCTACTCAATTTTCCGTGCGCTCCTCGCTCATTTATCCGGACCCCCGCAGCTCTCCCCCGAATGAATGACGAAAGTTCTGTCGCATCCCCATCCCTTTCCTTTCAGCACTAAACATTACTTTTCCCAGACCAACGTCTATCTGATCCTCGATCTCCATCTCAGTAGGTTTAGATGCATTGGAGAAATTGAGAGAATGACATTTATACCTGCTGTTCATAACACATTAAAAACTAACCCTTCGTCCCCAGCTCATTCTCCTATACATGGGCACATCTTTAGCATTCATACTCATAATTGTCATCTCGATGCTCTCAGTCGCATCAACCTTCCGCCTCGCCCGCCCCCCCCGGTCCCTCTTGCCCAGGCTCTTCTCCGCCACCACCGCCATCCACGTCCCCGCCCTTGACTTCCCCCTCAAGGGCGTGGACCTCGCCACCGTCGCGCCCCGCGTGCGCTTCGCCCCCTCCCCCACCGGCTCCCTCCACGTCGGCGGCGCCCGCACCGCCCTCTACAACTGGCTCATTGCCGCGAAAGCGCGCTCCCTTGGCCAGTCTGGTTCGTCCTTTATCATCCGCTCAGAGGACACCGATGTCGTCCGCTCCACCAAGGAGTTCGAGAGCATGGTTCTGCGCGACCTCGAGTGGCTCGGTCTCGCCTGGGACGAAGGTCCCGCCACGCCCAACCAATCCTTCGGCCCGTACCGCCAATCCGAGCGCCTCCCCCTCTACCAAAAGCTCGCCAAGTACCTCGTGGACACTGGCAAGGCGTACCCGTGCTTCTGCGACGCGGAAGAGCTCGAGAAAGAGAAGGAGGCGCAGGCGGCCGCTGGCGAAGTTCAGGTAAGCGCGTGCTCACACACCGTCTTCCCCCCCGTCTTCCGCCTTTTTTCATACACACACACACTTCTCCCTCCTTTACTCACCCCCTTCCGTGTGTCGCTCAGCGCTACGGCGGCAAGTGGCGCGACGCCGACCCCGCCCTCGTCGCCGCCAACCTGGCCGCCGGTGTGCCTCACACGATCCGCTTCCGTGTCGTCCCCGGCTCCAAGGTGGTCATCGACGATGTGGTGCGCGGCATCATCTCGTGGGACGCCGACGCGACCGTGGGCGACTTCATCCTGCTCCGCTCCAGCGGAATCCCCGTCTACAACTTCTGCGTGGCGTGCGACGACGCGCTCATGGGCGTCACCACCGTCGTGCGTGCCGAGGAGCACCTCACGAACACTCTTCGCCAGGGGCTCGTGTTGGACTCGCTGGGCGTGCCCCGGCCGGAGTATGCACACTGCTCGCTCATCCTCGGGGAGGATCGGCAGAAACTAAGCAAGAGACACGGGGCGACGTCGTGCGATCAGTTCCGGAAAGATGGCTTCTTGCCGGACGCCATGATCAATTACTTGTCGCTTCTCGGATGGAACGACGGCACCGACGTCGAGATTTTCTCGCGCGACGAGCTTGTTGGTGAGCCACCGCGCAGTCCCCATGCGAGTGCAAGCCCCCAACTAACTAACACTCCCCCGCAGAAGCGTTCGACATGTCTCGCGTGGTTCCGTCCTCGGCCGTCTTCGACATGTCCAAGCTGCTCTGGGTGAACGCGCAGCATTTGAAGCTTCAGTCGATCGAGGAGGTGTCTTCGCTCGTGCTGCAGCAGATGATCGACAGGGATATCGTCACCGACGGCGGGAAGGACGAGAGAATCGCGAGGGCGTCCACCGCGCTTGCAAAGCAGATGATGGAGACTACGGTGCAGCCCATCACCAACTTGCAGGTGAGTTCGCCCGACCGGCTCAGAGCGCTATGAGCGGTATTTCCAAGCGCGTCGCGCCTTTAGTTCACACCGTGTTTTTGGCGGCACATTATGTGTACACACGCGCCGACCCCTTTGTTTGCTCCGCTGCCCTCTTTCGCTCACACCGTGTTTGTTGGGCGTGCAGTCCGTCCTCGACTACCAGTTGCAGTCCATCAAGTCCTTCGACAACCTCTCGCCGACTTCGGAGGAGCGTCGGCTCATCATAGAGGGTCACTTCTTCGGCGTGGCGACTAAGCTTCTCGAGGCTTACGACGCCAAGACGCTGCCCAAGCCGGACGAGGCGAACCTCATGTGCGTATTCGAGAGCGACAAGACCAAGGCGCTCATCGCGGAGGACACCGAGACCGGCGGCGGCGCGTACTCGTTCGCTCCCGCGTACAAGACGTTCATGAAAAAACTGGGAAAGGAGCTCGACGTCAAGGGCAAGAACCTCTTCCACCCCGCGCGACTGGCTCTTACCGGCACCATGAGCGGGCAGGACGTCACGAAGCAGTTGAGCGTCCTGACTCTCTGCACTCAGTCCCAGAGCGCGCTCAACTTCGAGAAGATCGTCGTCGTTCCTCTCCAGGCTCGCATGGAGGTGCTCAGGAGCTTCCTCGACACGATCCCCGAGGAATTCAGGCAGCCGCTGAAGGTCAAGGTCAGCGAGGCAGAAGAGGTGGCGGGCGTCGCCCCGGTCTCTGAATCGTCCCCTGCAGCCCCCCAAAGCGACTACGAGGGCCCGCCTTTCTCAGCCATGGACATGAGGGTGGGGGTCATCACGAAGGTCTGGCATCACGAGGACAGCGACAAACTCTTCTGCGAGGAGGTGAGTTGAGCTCGCACGAGCGAAGCGAGAATAGCTCAACCTGTACTCGCCCTGTACTCACCCTCGCCTTGTTCCCCCCCCCAATGCTCCCGAGCGCTAACTAAAGCGAGCCCCCTCGTCCCTTGCTTTGCTCACACCGCTATCCCTTTGTTCACACCGCTCCTTCCGTTGTTCACACATGTGTGTGGCAGGTGGACGTTGGCGAGGAGTCGCCGCGCCTCATCGCTAGCGGCCTGCGGCCGTTCTTCTCGACCGAGGACTTGCTGGAGAGGAAAGTGCTCGTGCTGTGCAATTTGAAGGAGCGCAAGCTGGCCGGGTTTCCGTCGCACGGCATGGTCTTGTGTGCAGGGAACGAGGACCACACCGCGGTGAAGTTCGTGGCGCCGCCGGCGGACGCCAAGGTGGGGGAAAGGGTCACGTGGGGAAACAGGGGCGAGATGGAGGAGGCCGAGAAGGAGAACAAATTCGCCAAGAAGAAGATGTTTGAGAAGATCGCGGTGGAGTTAAAGACTGACGAGTACGGAGTTTGCAGCTTCCTGGGCAAGCCGCTCATGACCAGCGCGGGCGCGTGCGTCAGTGAGCTCAAGGGCGCATCCATTAGTTAAATCGTTTGCGAATCGTTAAGGTTCTCTAGTTCTTCTTAAAGTGGATTTGGAGCTCTACGCTGCGAGGACAAACGCGCTGCTAGGAAGCGCGTTACAATGCAGAATCTCACTTCGACGTGAGCATACTCTTGATGTGCTGGTTGAGATTGCCGTTCGTTTTCGCCTTGAAGTCGCAGTCGGGGCACTGCTTCCACTGAACGCCGATGTAATGCTTCCTCTTGATGTGCGCATTCAGGTTGCCGATCTCCTTTGACTTGTAATCGCAGTCGGGGCACTGCTTCCACTTCACACCGAGGTTGTGGACGCTGGCCTTGTGCGTCGTGATCTGGCAGTTCGCCTTCGCCTTGTGGTCGCAATGAGGGCACTAGTGCCACTTTACGCCGATATCGTGCTTGCTGGCCTTGTGCACCGTGATGCTGCCGTTAGTCTTGGCCCTGTATTCGCAGCCCTCGTAGTCACAGAACCACCAAAGACCATCAATAGCGTGCACGTGGGCTCTGAGCTCCTTGAGGGAACTCTCCCGCTTCGCCTTGTACTCGCAACCAAGCTCAATGCAAGCATGCCAAATTGCGCCGATGCCATGCACGTCGGCTCTGTGCTGCTTGATGTGGCCCTCCTTCTTCGCCTTGTGCGAGCAATTTGGCTCCGGGCAACCATGCCAAGTAACGTCAATATCGTGCACGCTAGCTCTGTGCACCTTGATGTTGCCACTATGCTTCGCCCTGTACTCATAATCGAGCTCAGGGCAGTAATGCCACACAATGTCGATGTAGTGAATCATGGCCTTGTGTGCCTTCAGATTTCTCGTCCCATACTTCGTCCCATACTTCGTCCCATACTTCGTCCCATACTTCGTCCCATACTTCGTCCCATACTTCGTCCCATACTTCGTCCCATACTTCGTCCCATACTTCGTCCCATACTTCGCCATGTACGCACAGCCACCAACCCCGCACGTCCTCCAGTTCCTTCCTACGCTCGTCACCTCAACATCCCCCCCCCTCCTCTTCCCCCTTCCTCCCCCTCAACCTTGATAATAACCTGCCCCCTTGGTAACTTTGCCATCTCAAACACCTCAACTCTCTTATCCGTCCGAAACTTCGGACAAGTGCCGTCTCGCCCTTTCCCACACGCCCTGTGCCACATCGTCTAACGTCCCATGCAAACGAGCGCATCCACCTCCCTCCCTCTTCCCCTGCAACTCTCAAAACAGAATTGGCATCCAAGAGATCCATCAGGTTCATTCTCAACCTTCGCCTTGTTTAGGGGCGGCTCGGAGCTTCTCATACTGCCCATGCTGCACTCGACAAAATAACCCTGTTATAAATCCACGACGCGTCTCAAACTCAGCAAAAATCATCCCCTGAGATAATCGTTCGCAATTTATCCCTTCGAACGAGCTTACGAGGCTAGCTGTACTGTGGAGAGCGAGGTTGCTTGGCAGAGCCAAACAGTGGTCAATCTTCGCCGCAATATTCGCCGGCATTGCCACACAAACGACCCGGGTGCCGCTACCGGAATTGTTATTAATGAACTCATTAATTAATAAACAGCAATTGGAGACGAATCGCGCGACGTTCAAGCGACGTTCAAGGGACGTTCTAGCGACGTTCTAGCGAAGTTCTAGCGACGTTCTAGCGACGTTCTAGAGGCGTCGCGATCTTGGCGCACGCGTCTTCCGCCACAGCGCGCTTGGTCATAGCGCGCTTGGTCACAGCGCGCTTGTCCAGTGCCCTGGTGCGCAAAATTGGAAATGAAATCTCGAAAAGAGGGACATTAAAACCCAAAGCACAGCAAGTATGTGACGACCGAGGCCGCCACGAAACAATTTCTTCCGCGTCTGAATGCCCTCCAGCAACTGGTTAAAATTGCTCGCCCCGTCGCTCCCCTCGTCCACGGGCCCTTATTACCTCCTCGAACATACCCTCTAACTCTATCCTCTACCCCTCTACCCTCTGCCCTCTAACCCCCTCCCCAGCAATGGCCTCCTCCGGATCAGGCTACGACCTCTCCCCCACCACCTTCTCCCCCGACGGCCGCATCTTCCAAGTCGAGTACGCCGGAAAGGCCGTTGACATTTCTGGAACCGCCATCGGCCTGCACTGCTGTGACGGGATTGTCATGGGAGTTGAGAAGCTACTGAATAACAAGATGCTCGTGCCCGGAAGTAACAGGAGGATTCATACTATTGACAAGCACGGTGAGTGAAGAATAAGAAAGCGCGAGGCGTGAGCGCGCATAGCGAAGCATATGCTCGAAGAAGTACACTAGTGCTACTGTACACGAGTGCTACTGCTATTGTACACGAGTGCTACTGTACACACGCCCTCTAACCAATCCCCCAGCCGGCCTCGCCATCACCGGTGCCACCGCCGACGGCCGCCAGATCGTGAACCGCGCCCGCTCCGAGTGCGTCTCCTACGAGGACACGTACGGCTCCAAGATCCCCTCCTCCATCCTCGCCGACCGTGTCGCCTCCTACATCCACTACTTCACGCTCCACGGCAGCCTGAGGCCGTTCGGGAGTACCGTCATCGCGGCTAGCTACGACCCCGACGTGAAGGAGTGCGCGCTGCACATGCTCGAGCCGAGCGGGATGCACTACAGGTACTTTGGTTGCGCGGCGGGCAAGGGACGGCAGGGCGCCAAGACGGAGATTGAGAAGTTCGACCTGCAGGCGATGACGTGCGAGGAGGGTGTGAGGCAGGTAGCGAGGATCATTCACATGCTTCACGACGACGCCAAGGACAAGCCGTTCGAGCTGGAGTTGAGCTGGTTGACCGAGGCGACGGGATGGGAGCAGAAGGCGGTGCCGAAGGAGGTCAGGGAGGAGGCGGAGAAGTGGGCCGTGGAGCAGAATAAGGAGGACGACGACGACGAGATGGAGGACGAGTGAAGCGCTTGTTCGCTCGCTAGTGAAATCAGGGAAGAGGGAAGCTCATAAAGACTAGGCGGTGCCGCTTTGCATCCAAAAGTGAGGCCCCAAAAGTGAGATGCCATTCGTTTTTAATGATATTCAATGCTACCCACTTCTTCGGTATTCGCAGCAAGCGCCTTGTCATATTTCTCTCGCCACCACGTCATCTCCACCTCCTCCCTCACCACCTCGCATTCTGCTTCCTCTTCAGCAGCGCCTTCAGCATCTTCCATCCCTCTTCGCTCTCGGGATCGCCGCCGTCCTCGTCGATCACCCAGTCGCGCTGCGTCAGTTCGCCCACGGCGCACTCGCAGGCGTTCTGGAAGTTCCTCCCCGAGAATTGCTCTCGCCAGAATCTCCCCACAAACGCCATGCGTGACGACCCCCCGCCCTCCCAACCCCGTGAAGACGTACTGGTTGGGAGCGAGGAGGCCGAGGATTGGGAGCCGGCCTAGTGCGTGTCGCTGAGAGTTTACGCGTGTACCGAAGGTGTAGTTGAGGGGTACGGGGGGGAGGGGACCGAGAAGGGGGAGGGTTTGGGATGTGAGTGTTTCTAACACGGTCTCGTGGGGGAGCGGGGCGACGCCGAACTCGTGTGTTGAGCCGATTAGCATCTCGGAAGGGTTGCGGGTGGGGAGGATATACTTGCCGCAGATGACTGCAGGGGTGAGCGTTGCGGGAGTTGCAGGAGTTGCAGGAGTTGTGGGAGTTGCGGGAGTTGTTGTTACTGGGGTGGGGAGGAGGTAGGATTGGCCGTGGACGAGGGCGGCGGGGAGGGCGGCGAAGCGAGGTTGAGAGAAGAGGGAGGAGCCGCCGGCGTAGACGTGGATTGAGGAGGGGGGGGGAGGGGTGGATGGTGTCGAACCTGATGAGAAGGTGAAGCGGGAAGGGTACTTGTGGGAGAGAAAGGTTTTTAGGGATTGAAGGTAGAGAGGCACGTCTGTTACGAGACCGGTGGTTAGCTTGACGCCGCCTAGAGAGGGAGTGTCGAACGGGAGATTGGCAGAGGCCATGTACTGTGAACAATGATTTGGGTGATTTGCGGCCATCTTCCGGCACTGTTCCTCGTTCTTCATCGTAATCGCGAGCCGGTAAATGTCCTTCGTAATAGTGCAGTTAGCGACAGTCTCGGCGTCCGCGAGCATCTGGCGCGAGATCCGTAACCCTTCAAGACCGCGATGCATCAGGTTGCCATTGGGAGTGAAGGGATGTGACAGGCCTGCTGCAACTGCGGAAGCGCCGTGTGTACCAATGGGGTGAGGGTCAAAGAGTTTCACGACGGTGGTGGGGGAGAGGGAGAGAAGATGGTAGCAGGTCGAGAGCCCGGCTAGCCCTGCGCCGTACACTGAGATTGAGGAGAGCAGGGGGAGAGTGACCATCATGAAGGCGACGAAGTGTCACTGGTAGGGTTAGGGTTACTGGTGGAAGACGTTTGCTAGAGTCGTATACGCAGGCGACTTGCGCCGGCTCAGTGGTAGCTGGGGAGGTCCGAGTTGAAAGGATCAGCGGGCCGGGTTGGGGGGGATTGGGGGGGGCAAAGAATCTTCCGGCGAATGAATCAGGTAGTTGGTCGCGTGGGGGGGAGAGAGAGAGAG
>Ga0307985_10000513_pt1 | contig 22965 bp, 36 predicted proteins | sample EllFjometageno80_FD_203155 | JGI IMG/M metagenome (GOLD analysis project Ga0307985, IMG submission 203155) | Marine microbial communities from Ellis Fjord, Antarctic Ocean - #80 | ecosystem: Environmental > Aquatic > Marine > Unclassified | place: Southern Ocean | collected 2014-10-09 | reverse complement strand
ATACGACCACCAGCTGACACCCACTCTGGAATCTCAGTTCCTGAGAGAGTTGAACTAGAAGTTGGAAGTGTCGTTGTTGTGCTTTGACATGCGCCACCCATTTTACGTCCCCACGAATAAAGACCCAGCTTTCACTAGGCCAAGTCTTTTAAAAAAATTGTCCTTGCGGTCTATGTCTCCGGAGAAAACATGCCCCAACCGCACAGGCACATTAGCATCTTTTGCCACACTAATAAAGTTTTTTACCAACTCATAAGCAACTCGAGTCTTGCGACTGGCCTCAGAAACATAGAACCACATATCAGAAAGATGCCTTTCCTCAGACCACCAGTCAGTGCCGATGGTTCCTCCGATTGAGCCTGATATTTTGTTCTTGTCGTCTATTGCCACGAACACTATGCCTCTGTGTATTGCTTCGCTGATCTTAGCGACTAGCTTTTCACTGCTTATCGGAGAGACGGGAATCTCGGTGTTTTTATGCATTTCCATAAGAAGCGCAATAATCGCCGATATATCGAGTGGTCCAGCTCTCCTAACATCCATCACATACCGCCCAAAGCACCCATCTGAGGAGCTGCCTGTTGAGGAGCTGCCTGTTGACCTTCAACTGCATCGATGAGCTGTGCAAGCTCTGGAAGCAGCTTAGTTAAGATGCGTGCAACTTCAGGAGTGATAACTTTATCAAGCATCTGCAACTCTTGAGGAGACATGCTGGTCAATCGTGCCAGAAGCACAGCTGCGATCTCTTCGTCTGGTTGCATCATTGCTTCGCGTGCTCGTGGATCCATCCCAGCTTCTGGGCCCATGTTCGCCCCACGCATGTCAGGCATTTGCTCAGCCATTTAAATTTCCTTCGCTTTGTAAAGAACAGACCAATCTGTCTTGGGTGTGAATCCGCCAACAATCCAACATGTTGACTCTAGTATCTTCCGGTAAACCTTACCTAAGTAATCTGGCTTGGATCTTTTGCCATATATGTAAGCAATCTCGTTCGACCTGTGTTGGGCTAGGTGCTTCCACAGACCAACGAATCGGCCTTTGCGCATTTGCTTGACCATCCAAACTGCCCAGATATGATAACCATTGACGTGTCGCGGAGAAAGATAGTCTCTCGTGAAGCGATAGTCAAGGATTACACTCTGCCTGTCCATCAAGCCTTGACGCATCAACTCATTGCATATCACTCTGCCACCCAAAGCACCACCCAACATGCTGCCGACAACCCCACCAATTCCTGGCAAGATCGCATTGCCGAGAGCCATGCCGATTGCAGAAGCTCCCGCAGACTTAGCTGCCTCTTTGGGCTTCTTGCCCATGAGTAAGTTTACACCGAATGAAACCAAGCCAGCACCGCCAGCCGCACTCCAGTTGGCCTTGGCACCTTCGCCCCAGAGCCTGTTGCCCACACCTTCAAAGAATGTTGGTGCTGATGAACCTGATGTTATTGCATCTGCTGCTATGTTGCTTTCTATGCCTTCTGGCAATTTGTCAAGAGCACCAGATTCGTATATTCTCCTGCCATTGACAACTTCCGAGTTGCCTTTGAGAGCATTGTAAGCAGCCTCATTGCCAGTTGCTGCGGCTGTGGCTTTGTTCGAAAGCTCTGGGTAATAAACTCTATTGTCAGACAACCCAGTCTCTAAAATTTTGTAGCCAGCTTTGGCGCTGTCCGCAACAATCTCAGAAGGCAAATCACTGAATGCGCCTTTTGCTCCTGCCAAGATCTTAGCCCCAGCATCCCCCGACATGTAAGGATCGAACAATGCAGCCCCAGCTGAGGCTCCGACTGTTTGGCCAACTTGGCTTACAATGTCCCCAGTGACTTGCTTACTTATCTGTCCTGGACCAAGCATTCCTGTTGGCTGGCCCTGAGAGTTTACTAGATCTTGATAGTCTTCCAGCATTGAATTGTCAAACTGACTGCTCGGATCGAATTCACGCTCACCTGTTTGGATCTGAGTCACCCACATCAAAGTAGGATTAGCTGCGGTGCCGTAATTCATCAAATCAGCATCTGGATTCTGGACTGCAGTGTTTTGAAAAACACCATATTCAACAGGCACAGACTCTTCTTGAGTTGTCCCGCCTGTGAGTCCTGTCAGTGCACCTGCTGTAGCCATGAAAGATTCCTTTGACTAATTTTAGTTTATATTGCGTGAGTAGTAAATCATTAAGTTATCTCCAGCAATGACGCCACAACGTGCAACCTGTTTCCTGTAGCTGCTGTGACCTTGATTATCTCATCTTCTTGCACGACCAAAGGCTGCGTCAAAAGCTCAACAGTTGCATTCGCAGCCACAGCCTTGACTTTAAATAAAGAGAATACCGCAGGAGAGGCTGCTGCATTTGTTATTGTGACGGTGATTGTGTCGGCACTGCCGCTGTCTTCAGAAACAAGAATTGACTTGATCAATGCGGTGGTCGCACTAGGAGCTGTATAAAGGACAGCCACTCCCGTCCCCGTCAAATCAACTTTCGCGTTTTTGTAATTGTTAGCCATTACCCAATGAACCACGCTGTGGCTTCAGCCTGTTCAACAGAGGTGTTCAAGTTATTTGCATTTGCAAAATATGACGCTTGCTTCTCTAGCTCAAGAGTATTAGTCAGTCGAGACATATATCCCTGTTGATATTTTTCCGGTGGTGATGGAAGTCTTAAAACTGCCAGAGGCCCTGCAGTACTCATCTTGGTCCCGCCTGTTTTGTGTCTATTCTGAAATTGCCAAGCTGCCACTCATCTTGAGTCCCTGTGCTTTGGAACTTGAAAGATATCTGTCTACCTTTGACTCTGGTATTTATTTTCTGCGTTGAGGATGTAATATTGAACGGCCCTTTGATCTTTTCAGGAGCATTAGGGAATTTCCTAGAATTCATGAAAACTGAAATGTTGCTGTTGGCACCCATCGTAATGTCTGGGATAATTCTGTCAATCATGTAAAGGTTATTGCCTTCAGCTGATATCTCTCTTGGAGATCCTTCAATAAAAGCATTCATAGCTGACCCATCATCACTGGTTCCTGTTTCTTGATTATAAAGAAACCCCTCCGGAGAAAATGCAAATGGCTTTTCTCTAAACCCAAATGCATCATTCCAAGCAGTCCTTTCCATTGACCCGACAGCCCAAGCATTTTCAGCATAATTATAAACTGCGTAGCTGTCTGGCTCTGGATTGTTTTTGTCTGGGTTTGAATTCTGGCTTGAAACATAAAACCAATAAACCTCGTTGAATTCTATGTTATGCCCAACAACAGTTTTGTCAATGAATCTGGCTTGGAGCCTGTCGAAAACATAGTGCTTGACTGGGCAGGGGATCTCTTTCACGATACCATCGTAAGAATAGAAAGACTTGTTGGCCATCCAGTAAGCAGTTCCATCGACGGATATCATGCAATTTATTCCTGCAGACCCCGCCCCAGTTGCGAGGAGTCGGAAAGAGAATATAAATGGAGCACCAACAAATGTCATGCCATAAACAGCCTCATCAGTGCTGATTATTGTTTCTTCTCTATTGCTTATTATCGAGACAATTTTAGTTCCAACTTCAAGCCTTTGATCTCCAGCTGTGTTCAGTGCTGTTGGAGCAAATTGCGTAAAGTCTTCCTGAGTTGACCAACGCACCAACATTGGATCGAAAGCTCCAGAAGAACCATCAACTGGATTATAAATGCTTGACCCAGCAACAATAAAGTGTCGATCTGGAAAGCTCACAGTTGTTACTCTATTAACTGCTGGAACACTTGCAGACCCAGATATGCTAGATACTAGGACAGCTCTGTTTGATATTGCGGAGGAGGCATCCCAGTAATAAATTGCCCCATTGCGCAAAGTTGCAATTACGTCTTCTCCCCAAAGATTTAAACTCCAAGAGGAATTCTCCAAATTTATCGTTGCGTCAGAGACAGCCCTAGGTGCGTTCCAGCCCAGCAGCCCCCAACCACCGACACCGAATCCAAGTGCAGGGACTGAGCTTTGAGCCCCCAACCTATCAGCACTCCCGATTAGATATTTTATGTCTATTGTGGTGCCTCCCCCTGTTGCTGTACTTCCCGCAGCAGTTGGAGACTCAATCGTATATGTGTTTGTGTTTACAAAAGTCGCCTTGTAACCAGACATTCTGTTAAGTGTATCGGCGGGAATTCCTCCAACTGCTGTGGAAGAATTTATAACAACAAAGTCCCCAGTTATAACTCCATGCCCATTATCAGTCACAGTAATTGTTTTGTCGCCGTTGGCTGTAGTAAGAGGATTTGACAAGTTTGAAGTTGTTTTTCGCAGTGGAGTAATGTCATACAGCGCATCATTCTGAACGATGTAAAGGTGATTATTTGTGCTTACAGCAAGCCTGTCAATGCCATCACTAATTCCCCGCCAAGAAAGCATCCTTCTGCAAGCCCCAGATATTGAAGTTTCCTCTGAAGTTGGGTTGCCTGAGGGATCTAAAGAATAGATTTCACTCTTTTGCCATCCCCCGATCTTTTCCGGATATCCATTGACAAATCGCACAAGATCGCTGTCCACCCAGAAAGGCCCAGTTTTTCCTGCCCCATACTCAGTCGTGTCTTTTACCACCCCTGAATTGTATTGTATAAGAGCAAGAGTCATATTATAAAACCAACTCGAAGTGAGGTGCATCAATGAATGGCCTACGGCCCTGTGATCTTCGCAGGTCAACATAAGAATTCATCGCATTCTCGGCGGTGCCTTCCCAATCTCCAAGAGAGTCAACTGTCCAAGCTGCGCCCCACTTGATCTTTACCCCAGAGGCATCAGCAGCTTCTTTCATGGCATCAGCAATCTCGTCGTAAAGGTTAAGCTCCCATCGGCCACCATCAATATAAGCCATCAAGTCAACAGCATGACCGCCTATGTGCTTGCTCTTCATGGTCTGGCTAGCACCCTTGGCCACGAGAGCACGCTGCTCTTCGATGGTTCTTAATCCACAAATGACTGAAAAGTCTTGTTTGGTAACACCGATGGCATACTTGACGACAGCCTCCATACGATCGTCGATACCTTCTAGCTTAGAAAGACTTCCTTTGCCTAGTTTATATCCCATCAATTGGTCCTCGCATATTTTGATATTGCTCTGTTCCCGAACCAGAATGCCAATACAGCAGACATAAGTCCTGCAGTCTCAGGATCCCACATCAGCTCAACAGCCTCTGTCCATTCACCACCGGACTGCCCAACCTTGACCATAATTACAACCTTGGTAGCTACGAATAGTCCGAAGAAGGCATAAGTAATAACAGGACGAACACTGCCCCTGAGAGCGTTGATAAAGCTTCCAGCATCGATAGATCGGTCATGTTCATACAACCCCTTCGTCTCTTCGATGTCAGCTTGCTTATCTAGCTCGACCAGCTTCATTTCGGAGCGTTTCTGAGCAAGCTGCGTTTCAAGTTGCATCATTTCCATGCGGTGCTTCTGCTGCTGGTTAGCTTTGAAATAACCCAACACCTCTGGCAGGAAAGATGATCCAAAGCCCAGCAGACTCCCCAATAAAGCCATCATGGCTTTTCACCATTGATGAAGATGCCGAAGCAACCCGTCAGAGCACCCATACAGACACTGACAAGACCCGCTTGAGCGTTGGTGACAAGATCAGGGGGAATGGACATGAACCAGTGGACTGATTGATATGTAAGCACCGTGACAGCCAACATCATTAATCTAGGCAATATTTTGAGTTTATCAAACGTCTCTGGTGTCATATTCATTTCATCACCCCATCTTAGTTAGCACAGTCATTAACATTAAGATAATTGCCGCGCTGGCACCGATCATAATCGCCTCAAGCCTTTTCACTCTGGTAAACAACTCTTTAAACTGTATTTTAACTTCAGTTTGCAAAGCGACCATGTCTTTCTCCAAGCTATCTATGCGCTGGTGGGCGCTGCTGACTGTGCGCTTGTCCATCAGTGGCCATCAGGATCAAGCGGAACAAAGCCATCAACACTTAAATTAGCAGGGTAATCGCTGTTGGATGGTAGGTCGCGCAACGCCTGTCGATAGCTCAACCACTCCGTTGTCATTGACCCTGCGGGAGCATGAGGCAAGTCTCGCCAATCACTGAGAGCCATTTTTTGGGTGCGCCAATTGACAAAATCAACGTCAGTATCCGTATTTAGCTGAATGTATCCAAGCCAACTAAGTAAAGCCACATATGGTTCAATAGCCATTTATTTCTCCTTAACCGTTAGTCTCTGTTACCATTACTTTATTAGCCGCTATTGCATACCCAACTTTCTTGCCGTTTGAAGCTAAAGTTGGAGCGCCAACACCAAGACCGCTAAATCCTTCAACGACACTGCCAAACATTCCAACTGATACTGTCGCGCCACTGCTGGCTGTGCTGGAACTATCGTGTAGGCCAATTGGCGTAGTTCCAGAACCGATATCACTAGCTATGAAAACACCTTTTTGCAGAGGATTTTGTGCAAAAGATGTGGTTGCTACGGTGCCAGTCCAACCAAATATAAGGAACGAATTTCTCTCATCATCATATGATCCATGACCGTGTGTCATTAGGCCACCAACCCCATTGGCAGCCACCGCAGTTAAATAATTGCTCTGGCTTAAAAAGCCTAAATTTCCAGCATTCCCAGTGAATATAAACTCAGAAAAAATTATTTGTTTGTCAGAAGCATATGATACATTGTATTCTGGTCGATAACTCCAACCCTGATAAAAGCCCAACCCAGACTCGCGATACGCTTTAAATCCAGAAAAATATCTCCACCCTGCATCAGCTGGGATATTTGCTGCTATGTTTCCATCGGGTTTGTTTTCGGTTAATGAAGTAAAGTCATTACCCGTACCCCCAGTTATTGTCGTACTGCCAATCGTGAACCGATAGACTTTCTTGTAAGGCCCAGTAGAGCAATACAGATACAGATGAGTATTATCAATTGTCTGCATCGTGGAGCTGGTGAATTGTGCATTTTGCCCAGATAAACCAGAAGTATTAAAGTTAATTTTATCATCGTTGGTGATTTGGCTTATCGTTGTTGACCCAGAACCCTGCGTAAACATATAAATAAACCCATTACTACTATAGACCGATGCCAACACCCATTGATTTGTTGGAATGTGGTAATGAGCTGTTCCAGAGTATTGAGATAGCTCTGAGATGGTTCCCGCCGCTGCGTCCCCACCCGTGACTGGAACAAAGCCAGAAACAGCAGTAGTGCCATTTGCCGCTACCGTGAAGCCAACAGTATTCGCTCCCAAAGTGCCAGAGCTTTGGCTTGCCCTACAATAGCCGCCAAAGAAAAACCCTTTGATGTTACTTCCGTCAGGTGTGAAGAAAATATTACCACCAGCACCGGGAAGACCGCCACCATACTGTCCATTGCCGCCGTAAGTTCCATCAATTCGGTAGCTTGAATTTTCACTGCCAATGGCTTGTTCGTTTGACAGTGTAAATGTCTTGTTAGCAGCGCCAGCATTGCCCGACAACGTACCTATAGCCATTCGCGTATAGTGGAGAGAGGCACTAGTCTTGTAACTATACAATATAACAAATTTATTAATGGTGGACGAATATTGCATCTGCACAGTACATGGGGAGCGGTACGTGCTAGAGCCGAATACTGTGTTGCTTTCTGAGCCAGACGTAATACTGCCGTCAGCATTTATTTGACTAACAACAACAACAGCGTTATTTACGCCACTTGCCCAGCCACCCTTCAAGTAGATCGACACATGCACATTATCCACGGTGCTATAAGCATTTGTTGATTTAGAGGAGCCGTCTTCGCCAACACTCATCGCGGGTGTTGGGCCTGTGCTGCCAACATCAGACCTTGAGGCCATTTTAAAACTTTGTGTCGCTGAAACCTTTCCAGTATCTTTTAAAAATACGGCCTGTCTCGCCGTGATGTTTCCGTCAGCAACATAATTTTGCCGACTGTCTGATCCAACAACTTCTGCCCACGCAGCGTCTGTGCCATCACTTTTTAAGAAATAACCGCTAGTTCCAGCCGCCAACGGTGCCGAAACACCAGAGCTATTGCCAACGTCAAGTGAGCCTCGCGTCAGGTCGCGTGTGACTGTTCCAGAGAACAGCGCGTTGCCCCCAGCAGACATATCAAGGGTGAGGGCTGTGATGCCACTTCCACCATCATCGCCCTGCAACAAAATGTCTTTGTCTTGGACATTTGACTTGATGACAAGGTCACTGGATGAATTAGTTATACTGCCAATAGTTGTGCCGCCATCTTTAAATTGGATGACCCCGCCATCAGCATCAAGTACAATAGCGCCAGCACTGTCCAACGTAATGGTTGTTGCTGCGGCTGTAAACGTGCCGTCTGCTGTGATCGATATGTTTGCTGCGGCTGCGGCTGCGTCTGTTGTGGCGATTGCCAAGGCACCATTAGCCGCGACAGTCAGCGTTGCCGTGTCTCCAGCCGATCCAGTCATCGTGATGACTTTGCCGCCAATTGCAACATCTGCCATCACAGTTGTTCCGGCTAGATTTACATCTGTCAACAGATCATAAACTATCCCAGAATTACCACCACCACTTGTGGCAATCATTTTTACCTGCCCAGCAGGAATCGCGACATTTGCCCCAGTGCCTTGGCTAAATGTCAGGACTGCAGCCGTTGCATTTTCAATCAGCCAGACTTTTGATACAGTGTTTGGAGCAAGGCTAACTGTGCACGCTTGTCCACCACCAGTGCACTTTAAGTAAAGAGAGCGTTCATCACCTTTCGCGCCTTGAGGGATTGTTATGGTGTGTGTTGAAGAATTTGCGATTGCTTCTGCACCATATGAAAACGCCTCCGCAATCATTTCTAAGTTAAGATTTGTTACTGTTCCCCAAGATCCCGACTGGTCGCCAGTCGCCATTTCATTGAGGACTAAGTCATTAATGAAGGTGCTAGCCATATCAGTCGATCCTTACTATTGCTGTGTCTTTAGTTGCATTTGGGAATACGATCCGAAATGTACCCCCACTAACTGAGAAGTCACCACCGAAATTTAAAATGGCAATCGCACCTCTTGCGTTTGAAGATGCATCTCCCAGCGTTTTGTTGTAAATTAATGCACCGCGAGCAGTGAATGTCGCTGAATTCCACTGTGGGTCATCAGAGTCAAAAATTCCGCTGGTGCTATTCTCTGTGACAGTTTTGTTTGCCAAAGGAATTCCGCCAGTCGCGTATCCGTTTCCATTGCCTACTTCGTTGGCTGTGATGTATCCATCCGTAGTTGCGTTCAAAGTTGCACTGCTGGTGTAGAGCGCAATATAAATCGCGTTCGTGTCTAGTGAGTGATCGCCTAGAAGTGCGTCTTTTTTAAAAAGCGTTGACATCGCTTGTGCTATAGCCATTATATGCCTCCATTATATTCTGCTGTATAGTTCCTTTGCATCTCTTGTACTGTTAACTGGACAGCTTCGTCAAGTTGAGTTTTGTAAAGAGACAATGTTTCCGGTGCTTTCAAAAACGCCGAAGCCTCGAACAGAGCTGCAGAAAGTAGAACTGTCGGTGCATTAGTTCCGATCCAAGTGTTGGCATTAGCGTTGCCAAGACCCGTCTCAGGCGCGATAAAGTCCACACTGTAGGCCAAGGTGGCTGATGGTGTTGGTGCCAATGTAATCACTGTCCCTGCTGTCCCTGCACTATCGGTGCTGTACATGCGTGGTTTGCCTTGAGTCGTTGCATTTGGCCAATAGTCTCTAATGTACGAGTCAATTCTATGGTCAAGATACGTAACAACATTTGTATCTGTTATGGAAACCTGACGGATCATCCGAGCTGTTGGAACTGTGTATGAAGCTGTGCCAACAACCAAATTAGCTGCGGAAGATGTCTGTCGGAAGCAAGGCATGTTTGGTAGCCTCTGAAAAATCATCTCTTCAGCCTGTGCGATGATCGTGTCAATTGACGCGACGAACTCTGTTGAATCATCTTCCAAGAAGTCTTGAATGTTGGCTTTGAGCTCTGTGTAATTCATCTATTCATCCTCAATTCCATTGTCCAGAATCCCAAGTGCTTTCACCCCATGATGTTTCCACCAGAGCCTGTACAACCCCAACGCCACCGACGCCACCAGCTGCATCTGTAATTACTGGCTTAATATTGGCGTTCCACTGACCTGTGCCCCAACCATCTTCTCCCCAAGTTGTTATGAGGTATGGCTGCACAACCCCGACACCACCGACACCGCCAGCTGCCCCCAGAACGTGTGGTGAACCCTCCGAGTCTCCCCATGCACCTTGGCTCCAAGCACCCTGACCCCAACCAAATGCTTCGACATATTGCGAACTTCCAACATTTCCTGTGCCACCCGTTCCCAGTGCAGTTGGTGAGCCTTCAACTGATTGGTTTCCAGCCGCACCTGTGCCACCCAGTCCGGCTGGAAGCTTCTCAATTTCTACTGGGACAGTGCCACCCGAACTTGTCAATGCAGGTGTTTTGGCTGTCCATCCCATAGATGAGTGGTTTGTGCAATAGTAATAAAGTGTTGGTGCGCCAGCTGCTACTGTTATTTGAGTATATGAATTAGCCTGTCCAGGAGCTCCTGACGTTGTTACGCCAGTTGTGTATTCGCTTCCCCCAGCATGTGTCCCATTTGCTGTGGTGCTGAACCTGAGTGGATGCCCAGAATTAGAAGATGCGCTTTGGTCAAATCTGTATGTGCTGCCTTCTGTGAGTAGAAGTGTGACATCAGATGTCGCAGTAGATCCATCGATAGCATATTTATTAGATGAACCAACATTATGATAAGGGTGGTTTGAAGGATTGCCACCAACAACTGTAGTTATTAAAGTTATCGTTCCTGCTGCTGGTGTATAAGATGTGCCACCCATGTAATTATGGTTAGTGCAATAGTAATAAAGTGTCGGCGCACCAGATGCCACTGTTATTTGAGTATACGCTCCAGCATTTCCAGGAGTCCCAGAGGTTGTTACGCCAGTTGTGTATTGGCTTCCTCCAGCGTGTGTGCCATTTGACGTAGTGCTAAACCGCAATGGGTGGCCATTGTTGGAAGATGCACTTTGGTCGAAACGATACGTTTGCCCCTCTTGCAGATAAAGACGCTGTTGAAGAACACTATCGACATAATATCTATTGCCAGCAGCTATAGCTCCAACAGTTATTGCATATTCTAGATACGATGCGCTGTCTGTAGCCACACCACCTGTGCTGCCAACGCCAGTGGCTGCATAATCAATTGTAACAAACAGGCTAACTTGCCCAGCAGCTCCCGTGCCACCAACTCCAGCTTGAGAAGTGTTCTGTACTTCAAAAGTTGAACTGCCCACAAACGATGTTCCAGCAACCCCCACATTAGTTGTTAATCTACGGTCGACAAATATGTCGTAATTGAACCCTATAAATACCTCGGCATTTTCTGGGTCATTGTCTGGTCTTGGGCTGAAAAGAGCTGTGGCGTCAACAACATTCTTAGCGGGAGTCAACTGTGGTTGTTTTGGCTCCCAATCTTCTGGGGAAACCCTGAGACCATCCCAAGTTGTCTTGAGCTGAGTATAAGGCACACGTAGGCCAGAGCGATCACTTATCGCTAAAGATTTCTTGCCCTTTGCATACCTAAATCTTGCCATCAGTAAAGGTTCAGCCCTCTTGGTCGGACTCTCATTGAAACACCATCATTGTCGGTGGCTGCTGCGAACTCGAATGCTCTTTCATAAACCCGATTTAGAAGGTCAAATTTATCAGGTGCATATTTCATTGCCAGCTTACTAGCCAAACCAGCACAAAGGCAATCTGTCCATCTGTATGGTATGTCTGCATCTTGGTTGCTGGCTGATATATCTTCTAGTTGATTTATTGACCAATAAAGCAAGCTGTAGCCTCCAGTGTCCGGAACTTGCCAGACATTTATCGTTGGGGTGTAAGTTTTGTCCAACATGTACTGGCTTGGCTTCCCAGAAGATGCTTTGTTTGGCAGCTGGTTGTACCCAGATAGGCTGACTCTTTGGATGGTGGTGTCAGTAGTGGTGCCATTTGCTGTCTGTCGAATCACAACATCTATCATGTCTATGGTTCCGACTGGCAACGTATAAGTGATCTGGTCTTTCACCAAAGCCAATGTATTATTCTGGACAGCCCAATAATTTATGCCACGGTTAGCAAACTCGCTAAAAAGCAAATTAAGGCTCCTGCGAGCTGCCTTGGCCTGATAGCCTGTTCGAGTTTCGTCATCAATCCCGCAACGCTCAAATGATTCAGCGATTATCTCTTCAACATCTGGCCGGAAAGAGTATGTGTTCGATGTCGCCATTTGGTTTTCCTATGCGTGAAAAGCCGTTAGCAGCTTACTGTGTGTTGTGTTGTAGTAAATAGAAAGGTTTTGTTTAAACAAGATCCCCTCGTCTGGGATAAATACATCATCAGAAGAATTGTCTACTCCACTAGAAAATGTAGAGAATAGTTGACCGCCATCGTCAGGATCGCCGCTGAAAAAATCTATCTTTCCTGCTGTGCCCGTCGATATGATAGTGAATGCCTTCAACCGCCTTCGACCAGCATAGAACGTAGCCACCCCTGCTGATGACATTCCGACAGAGACATTTGCTGCATATTGTGCGCTGCAAGTCGCTGAGGTAATAGTCTTGAAGAATTTCGGACCTCCGACAGTGCTGGCGCTGCCCAGAGAAGTAATCACTTGTGATTCTGGCTTGTCATTATAGTCAGTACCCACAATCGTAACAGTTTTGCCAGCATCAGCAGATCCTGTTGTTGTGACGGTTACTGATCTTGCGTGTGTGGCATTAAATTGAGTGTTGGCTAACGTAAATGCACCAGTTGGCCTTGCCGCTACCGCGATAAACGTGGTGGACGCCGCTTGAGTGTCTTGAATGGTGGTTGCTGTGATGTCTGAGCTCATTGGGACGCCCTCCTATAAATTCTGGTGGGGCCGAAACCCCACCAATAAATTAGAATATGTTGTTGCTTTGTGCATAGACAACGGTGACTGCGCCAACACCATTGCCAGTGTTCGCTGTGGTCACGATAAGCCTGTGATCGCCTGTGCCTGTGTTCAGCCACTTTGTCGTGCGAGTCGCGTCTGTTCCAGGACTAGCAGCGATAATACCAACAGCATTACATTGAATAGCTCCAGCAGCAGTCAGAGTGGTTGCCGCACCAACGCTACCCAAGCCAAGAGTCGTTGCTCCACCACTCCACGCTGTTTTGACAGTAACATCGATTGATATAAGCTGACTGTTTGGTGGGATAATAATATCTGTGGTGGTTGTTGTTGCTGTTTGATCAATCACAGCTGTCTGGGAAAGAACCGCAAAGCCTGTGTTCTTCATGTCAGAACCGACTGTTGTGCCTGTTGTTACTTTGATTGGTCCAGCTTTGACTGGTCCTGAAAAAGTTGTAGTACCCATTATGAATCTCCTGTCTGGGTTAAGTCAGCTCTCGCTGTCAGGATGAAAGGGAGGACAGGTGCCCTCCCCAATTTTTAACCGCCTTCTGAGCCGAAGATGCCACGCCAGTCAGTGAAGCCGAAAGAGTAGCGTTCGCGAACTTTGTAGCGAACATTACCAGTCTCGAAGTCACCTTCCATGCCTTTTTTCATAGGCGAACGGACAAAATGCTTCAGTCCATCAGGAACGTCAGTTTGGATAAACCAAGCATCAGCATCCGACAAGCGACGCATCACATGATAGCCTTTGGGCAGGTAGCCGCCAGACTTGACTGCGTTGATGTCGTTGTCTGCTGTTCCTGTGCGCAGATTAGACTCTAAGAGACGCTCTGCCACGAACTGGTATGCAGTTGGGATAACCAGCTGAGTGCCTTGAGCAGCAATCCGGAGCCCACGATCGTCTTTCATATCAGAGATTTGAATGAGGACAGATTCGAGGGAAGTTTCCGAAAGGTCAGCCGCTGTTCCAAGAACATTGGACTGAACTCCATGTGTGGTTGGGTGCGCAGCACTCAAAAGAGTAACACCATCCCCACCTGTGAAGCCACCAGCTTGCGCATTGTTCAAGACATTAGCGGCCTTGATCTCTTTGGTCGAAGCCATCGACCGCGCAAGAGCTTTTGTGTAGCGAGAAGCGATTGAGCCATACTGGCCATCCTCTTCAGCTTCCTCAGTGATTGAGAATGCCAGAGCAATCGTTTCGTGCTGGTAGCGAGCAGTCCACTGTTGGGAAGCAGCATCGTAAGATACAGCCGCACCTTCAGATTTAGTTGGAGCTGATGCAAAACCTTGCAGCAAGACATCTTCTTCAAATGCTTTCTGCGAAGTGTTGCTTTCAAATACCGCAGCATACTCAGCTGGATATGTATCGTACTCAAGACCGAAGAGAGTGTTCAGTCCTGGCTCAAGCATTTTTGCAAATGATGCTCTATTCATTGCCATCGTTCAGACCCTCCTTATATACCAGCTACATTTGTACCAAGAAGGTGCTCGTTGATTAGAACCTCCATGATAGCATTTGCGCCGAATGCGTTGTCTGGTGAGTCATAAATTGCAAGGATCTTGCAAGAAGCGATTCCTGCAGCCATTGTTCCACTAAGCTCGAAGCCAGATTGACCAGTTAAAGTTGAACCTGCGCCAGCAACAACATCAGCACAGTTGCCGATATTAGTCTGGGCGGGGGTTCCAGCGGACTGAATCTTGAACACAGTGTATGGATCGTCATACACATATGCTATGATGTCTGTAGCAACTGTGCCTGAAGGCCAGTATTCACTATAAACATAAGAACCATCTGCAGCGGTGTAAGACACACCAGCAAAGACACCAATGTTATTGGCCTCTCCAGCTGAGTGCGGAGTAAGCAGACCTGTGTTAATCAGAATCACCAGATCACCCATAAAGATGTTCTCAGCAAGACCGCTAGCAATGGTGTACTTATTAGCACGAGGTGAATTACCGCTCATTTGGCGAACTGGGACTAGCCCAAATGCGGCATCTACATTTGCCATATTATCGCTCCTTAGCGTTAAAGATTAATCATTCATGACAGAAACATTCCTGCCACGGCTAACTTCAGACTTCCGATCTTGATAAATCGGCTGCCCATTATTATGTCCTAACGCATCAAGATCCCCAGAAATGGATTCATTCTGCTCTTTGTTCCTGTTGTTGTACCAAGCCTTCTGCGACTCTCGTTGTTCAACAGGCATTTCGCAAAGCAGCATGCCTTCAATTCCAATAGATCCTGCCCACTGGCCGTGGTTGATGGTCGGAAACAACTCATCTTTAACGGTATCAGCAGGGCGTGCAGACCAACCTTCACGCATACGCTTGTATACGTTGTCTGGTGAGTCCTTACCCTGAATCGAGGTTGTTACCCATCGTTGGACCATGCCAGGACGAGGCTTCGGTGCATCTAACAACGATGGTGGTTTCCATGCGGTCAAAGGACGAGCCTCTTCTGCACGGACTTCTTCGCGAGTCTCAGCTGCGCGTACATTGCGGGACTTCGTCATGACTTAACTCCTTGCCTGTTTTTGAATTTCAGCTGCATATGCTTTCAACCCTTTTTCATCAGTTATGCCCAGTTCTCTGGCCATTCGAAGTTGTTCTTGAGTCATCCGAGTCCTGCCGTTTGTGCGAGGTGATCCTGAGCCGCCTGCAGTTGGCGCTACTGGTGCTCTGCTTTTTGCTCTTGGTTTGCCTTGCACTTTCCCCGAGTTTAGCTCAGGAAACACATTTCGTAAACGAAAATCTAATTGATCGTAGTAATCTTCTGAATCTTTGTCGAATCCTTCAAGATCCAGCTGGACATCGATAGCTCTAGCTGCAGTTGTTTCGCGGTCAAAACCACGACTGTTGAACCAACTATTTTTCTCCCACCAGTCCATGGCTTTCTTGGGAGCTGGATTCTGAGCTGGATTCTGAGCTGGGGAGGATTCTTTTTTCTGCGAGGACATCTGCTTTTGCATTTCAGCAACCCGCATAGCTGCTCTCATGTCAGTTAACTGCTCACTGAAAGACACCTGAGCTTCTGTGTCGCCCTCTTCAACAGCCTTAGAAAGAGCAGCTCGAGTCTGCTTGTACCGTGTGTTGAACTGACTTTCAGCTTGATGTTGATTGCCTTGCTCCAGACGCTCTAGGCGAGATTTCAGCTGCGCGGTTTCCTCTTGAAACTGACGAGACTGGATCTCAGCTTCTCTGCGTTGGTCCACTAGCTTTTTGATTCGCTTCTGGACTTTGCCGCTGTACTCTTCTTCAGAGTCTTCTTTCACAGCCTGTTGCTTTTCCTCTGGGGAGCCGGAATCATCTGTGACTTCAATTTCGAAATTATCATCTTGGCCAGAAGTTTTCTTGGCCTCAGTAATTTCTTTCTCGAGCTCTTCGAGAACTACATTCTGGTTCATGGTTTACCTCACTCCACATAAGACGCAATGCTGACACCTTCTGGCAAGACCGATGTGATCTCGTCATCATTAAGGAGCAACATTTTGACGCCATTGATTGTCAGCTTTTGACCTGCGTATTTGCCGTATGTCACAGAGTTGCCCTCTGTCGGCCACTGGCCTTTCCATGCTTGGCCTGTGTCGCGGTCTCTATATGCCAATTCACCCATCGCAAGAATTGTGCCGTGGGCTGTGAGGTATTCTTCATTGTCTTTGGAACTCTCCGGAAGGAAAATGCCGCCTTTTGTTTTAGCCTTGGCTTGATTAGGTTGAACTAACACTTTCCAGCCTAGTGGCTTGGGGAACTGGTGAGATCCTAGTGTTGAGTTGGTCTGCTCATCTGTGATGAGGTCTTTTGCATGCGGATGAGACATGATTATACATCCTCCTGATTCATTTTCTTCATAGTTTCATCGATCAATGCGGAAGCCTGTTCTAAACCTTCCGCAATTCCGACGTTTCTGCTGTAAGATTGAAAGTCGCTCATGCGACCTTCAACCATGTTGCTAGCTATCGCTGTCTTTTGGAGCCGGATCTGCTTCTTGATCTCTCTGATCAGATCGATCATCATCTTCCAATCCTATTCCACCGCCACCACTCATAGAAACACCAGTGACGAAAACCTCAACAACTTCTTCTTCATTTTTTGCCATAAGACTTCTTCTTCTTCGGCTTCTTCTTCTTAGTTTTCACTTTTTTGCCTCCTCTTGACATTAGTGACGGGAAAGATGACCTGTTCATTGTTTATCCTCCTCTTCTCCGGAAGTCAACATTAGTCAGAATCTCCAGCTTTAACTAAATTTTTGTAATATTGTGTTTCTCGTATGCCTTTTGATGCTATCCATTCTGCAACGTCTGCAGGGTTATAATCATTGGGAGGAACAGGCACTTGATTTGTTGGCTCATACTTCGGGAACAATTTGTCTGGATTCTCTGTCATAAAAAGCCTAGGTGTTATTTCATCACCATATTGAGATCCATATTCATAAACATCAGCCTGTCCCATGTGTTTCTGAAGTGTCCCTAAAAACTCAGGACTCTCTTCAGCAATATCGGCAACATCATCCAAAGCTGAATGAACTGGAACCTCTCCCATTCTTTGTGCTGCAATTTCGACCAAGGAAGAATTCATATCATTTTCTTGAAAATACAGATATTCAGCCATGTCTCTTTCAAGAAGCTCTTTTGGGGTGACGTTTTTCCCTGTGGAAGCTCTATATGCTTCTGCTCCAAATTCTAATTCTTGGTCCATGTTTTTAAAAAAAGATGAAGTGACTTCAGAAATTGATTCAGCAACCTCTTCAGCAGACTCTCTCGACAATAAAGAAGCATCTGGCAAAGCACCTGAGATAATTTTCCCAGCAGGAATTTGACTTAGTACTCCTGCAATTGGAGCTGCAACAGCTCCTGTCAGGAACCCTCTGCGTCCGATCTTTGTCTCGCCTTTGTCAATTACCGACTTTAAAAAATTAGTAACTATTCTTGATGTCGTTCCCATCAGTCAATGATTCCTTCTTTTTTAAACCACTCGCCAACTTCAGCTTTAGTCATGAAATAAGGCTCACTCATCAACTCTTCAATTACGTAATATGCATCATCCTCGTAACCTGTTGGTGCTTGAGTCCCGAACTTCTCGAAATAGTTGTCCAGACCTGCCTCGTCACCATCAAGCCAATTCTGAATGTTGTCAGCCTCTTCATTCAAAGAGTCCATGACTTCGTCATAAACCATATCTTCTTCCAGAGCTTCGTCGGATGCTTTTTTTGGGCTTATTGAATATTCGCCCGCAATATCATCAGCAATATCATTAAATGATCTTGTTTTAGAAACACTTTTTGACAAAGCTCCAATTCCTGGAGGTGGTGGGAGTTTCTTCACAGCTGCCTTCACAGCTGCCTTGACTGGGGCTGGAATATCATCAACAATCCTTATCAACGATGGGGCTGCGGCTGTTGCTCCCAAAGCAGACAAACCACCTATAACTTCTCTGCGATTAACTGTTGTTGGATCAGGCAGGTTGCCCAAAACATCATCATCGTCGTATTGTTGCTTCGGAACTTCGCCTGTGAGCATCTCGTCCAAGTTGTTTTGGACTCTGTCGGCCTCTACAATTGCGTCAACTCTTGCGCTGCGTGGAATTGCAGCCTTGGAAGTGATAGACTTCAGCCAACGAAAAGCTGGACGAGTCATCGCTTTGGTCAAAGGGAATGCTTCAGCTGCAGAGAACGCACCACCAATGACTGGAGCAATATAGTCTGTTGGGGAGTCTGCGATCTTGAAGTCTCTGTAGGCTTCGTTAGCTCCGAACACCAATCCAGCAGGAGTGAAGTCTGCAATGCCAATGCCGTCTGCAATGCCTTGGTTCATGTCACCTGTCACATTGCCAGCGAACTTGCGAGCCTCATACGGCTTCATCCCAAGATATTCCGCAGCACTCGCAACACCGTCTGCTGTTCTTTGTCTCAGGCTCAAATCGTTCAGCCCAGCCTCAGCATATTCATTTTGACCAATGGTGCCATTGCGCATGATGTAATTAACCATGTTCTCATAGTTGTCATCGCCGAACTTCTGTGGTGGGAGCTTTTTGCGATCTGCGAATATGCTGGATGGTTCAACGTATTCTCTAAGTGGATCTGCCATCAGACTTGCCCTCCGGAAAGTTGTTGTGTGAGTATTTGTAGTGTGTCTTGGAAGCCTTTGTCAAGCTCCTTTGCTGCCATGGCGAACTTGCGTGGGCTGATCTTTTTGATCTTGCGTTTTTCTAGAAAGCTCTTTGCCGCGCGAATCTCTGCATTGGCTACTTTTTTAATGGAGGATCTACTCATCTTGTTCTCCTGTAGATAATGAGCTCAACGCACCAGCAGCCAACGGCACAGAAGCGAGTATTTTGCCTGACTTGGCTTGTGCTGGGTCAAAATTTGCAAATTGCGAACGAACTTGGTTTGGCTCTAAAACTATTGTGCTCATAGATCCTGGATCTTCGCCTTTGTTCACATATTGAATGCTGTCGAACCCTTTTGAATTTAAAAAATCAATTATCCAACGGTCTTTGCCTCCTTGATAAATGTCGTCTGCTTCGCCGAATGGAACTCCATTAAATTGGAAATTTTCTGCAAAATATCTGTTATCAGTGAAAGTTTTCCCATCTGGCTTTGTCAATTTTTTGGTGACTTTTGCTGTGTTAAGCTCATCGTTTGAAATTCCATATTTCGACACAGCAAGTTGCTTGTTATTTTTATTTGGTGGGGTTGCACCGCTGATCCCAATTTCTGAAGAAATTCTATCCCAAATGTTGTTTGCGTCCCAAGAAGAAAGGGAGCCAGCATAAGTATTTTCTTCTAAAGTCAGTGGTCTTTCTGCTTTTAACCTAACAGGATAAATGGATCCAACCATATCACTGGATCTGCCTTGGTCCTGAACCGATCTCAAATCTCTCAGGCGTTCGTAAGCTGCTTCTGGTGTTCCAAAGTGAAAGAATTCTCCTGATTGTTTGAATTCTTCAATATCTGGACTTAATGATCCATGATAAAACACTTTGTCTGAAAAACTAGACAAAAAGTCAACAACACTCTCGACTGTTTTTGTTCCAAGCCTACCTAAAGCTGACATATCACCATGCCCTGCAAGACCAGTATCTTGCTTTTGTTTTTGGTCCAGGATTGTCGCAGTTGTGGCGAGATCGGAAGTTGCTCCTGCGGCCTTTTTGGTTTTTCTTGATTCTCATGTTTGGGTCGCCGAATGTTACGCGCTTGACCTTGTCGCCATCCTTGACGTAAACCACAGATTTCTTTTTGCCGTGGCTTGTCTCACCCTTGCCGATCCTGCGAGGCTTGTTCAATGAGACGCTCTTGCCTTTGTAAGTTGCCATCAATAAATCCTCACCTTTTCTGGATCAACCAGCTTGGGAACGCAATAAGCCAACCCGAAGTCTTTTGTGTTGGTGTGGTGGCCATAACGCCTCACAATTTCTTTTGCGTAATAGTTGCATGTTTCTAGTTTGCGAAACAACATATCATCGCTGACCAACTTACGATCATCAGCAAGGCCGATATATAACAACAACGCAAACACATGTACCACTCACGCTCTGGCTTTCTTCTTCGCAGTAGCCGAAAGGTCTTTCATGTGGACCAAAAATTTGCTGCCATCTGTGTGTTTTGCTCCGGACATCACTCTGCCCTTTGCATCCTTGTGAGTGGCACCTTTGTGCTCAGTGCCATTCTTAAAGTAGTGTTTAATTCCTTTGGCCATTACTTCTTACCCTTCTTTTTCTTTTTCTCAGCGGCTGCGATCTTGGTGAATGTGCCTTTGGCTGGAGCACCCTTGGCACCCTTTTTCCGCATCTTTTCGCCAGAGCCAGCTTTTATCCGCTTGCGCTTGGCGTGGATGTTGTCGTACAAGCCTTTTTTCTTTTTGGCCATTACTTTTTCCCCTTATACCCAGCGGCCCTGATTGCACGACCTTGTTTTTCGGCCTCAGCCTTGGTCTTGTAGACTTTGCCAGACTTGCCCCAGCGATAGCCTCCTTTGACCTTGCGTACAGGCACTAGTGGCCTCCGAGGATCTTGTTCATCATGTCATGGACGTCACCGCCGCCCAGCTTCATGACTTTGACTTTTACGTCGCCATCCTCGTACTCTTCCTCATCTTCTTCGTATTCCTCATCCATCATGCCATATTGCATCTGGTGACAAAGCAAAAGGAAGTTGACAAGCTGATCGTCGCTCATGTCCAAGCCAGACTCATTGTGCGCAAAGCCCATCTTCTCTTTGAAGAGCTCTGCATTTTCTTCCATGTTTTCTACGTTGACTTCAGCCATAGTTGGCTCCTATTCCATCATTTTTCTATATTGCTGGGCCTCGATGTCGCTTGTTGAGCCAGAGCCTCTGGGTCGAAGCTGTGGGCGCATACGAGCAACCTCGGCATCACTCATCGAGCCTGATGGTCCAATGCGCTGGCGTTCTGCAAAGTCAGCTTCTTGTTGAGCGCGTATCCCGTCAAACATCTGTTGATCTGCGGCCATTCCTGTGGCAGCTTCGGAAGGCATTGCTGAGACCATGGCCTCAAGGTTCATGCGCTCCATGTCGCTGAGTGCGCCACCATCAATAATCTCTTTGACGCGCATTGACAGCTCTGGGGGAGCCTCTGCTTGCATGTCAGTGTTGGCTCGCAGGAAAGCCTGCATGAGCTCTAGGTCGGACATTACACCGATATCATCCATTATTAGTTTCTCCATTATAAAGGACAGACCAGTCTTTTTGCTCGACAAACAGGCCTATGGCAAAGCAGATTGCCTCACCCACATTCTTGATTAGGAATCCTGAGAGTGTGCGTTTGTGCTCTTCAGGCTTGACAATGCGAGCTATCTCTTTGGCTCTGGCCACTGTTAGGTATTCGAAAAGGTTGCTCAGAGCTGCGGAAGACCGCATGCGCACGACCATCGGCACTGCCCAATGATGGTAACCACGAACTGTGATGGGGGAAAGTCTCTTGGCTGTGTACACGATGTCCATGCGATAAAGATCCATGTCCAGCTTGCCTTGCTTATAAAGCTCTGTGCAAATGACTCTGGAGGATCCACCGTCTCCACCACCACGCTCTATTTCTTGTGCGCGACTCTCTCCAGGACCACCACCATCAAACCTGTCCATGAAGCTGGTGAACCCGCCATCATTGCCTTTTGGGTCTGCTGGGGCGGAGAATGCGCTGCCATCGCTTTTGCTGTTATATCTCAAATCGCCAATCATCTGTTGATCATTGATTGAGCTGGCTGGACCACGATTATCATCTTCGTCGAAAGACCGCCCGAAAAGATTAGATGTGGCAGACTTAACTGACTGGCCCATCTGGTAAGCTGCATTAGACATCCCTGTCAAGAAATTTTGATCGAGTGGATTCTTCTCATTTTCTGCGAAAGTGATGTAACCATCCCCATCCTCATCTGCCCTGCGGCCACCACCAATTCCATAAACATCTCCAGAATATCCAGGACCACCACCATCCCTGCGATCTTTCAAGCTGAGATACTTTCCAGGATCTGGCTCGAAAGACTCGTCTGATGGCTTTGCGCCATAACCTTCTGAGTCAAGAGCTGCTAAGTTATACCTGCGGTAATCTGGCCTAACACCAATGTTGACTGGTTTGCCGAGCTGCCCTGCATCGATGGCTGTTCTTATGTTGCTGTAAGTTGGCAGATTGTTCGCGTCCAGCTTGCCTTCTCTGAATACGTCTGTTAGTGCACTGCCACTTTCAAGCTCGACAGTTCCAGCTTTCAGATCTTCAACGAAATTTGAGACACTTCCTTCAACTTGATTCACAGCTGATTGTGTTGGTTTGCCAGGATCGACTAAGACTGGTGGGTCAATAGGTTGATTGTTAGCAACCAGATAGCTTTGAGGATCCATGAAGATGCTCTGGCGAGAGAATGTTTCTGGCCTAACTGGCCCATTCAAATATGAATCAGCATCTAAAAATGGAGAGACAACACCTCGTTGCCCAGCAATATCTAAAATGTTTCTAATCATTATACGCCACCTTGGGATCCTTTCGGCATTCCGGACATGAAAGACTCCAGCGCACCCATGTTTGGTCCTTGGGCTCTTGCTCGGA